>Ga0255336_100932_pt1 | contig 29340 bp, 26 predicted proteins | sample MeOH1_35cm_T3_17_FD_189102 | JGI IMG/M metagenome (GOLD analysis project Ga0255336, IMG submission 189102) | Sandy soil microbial communities from University of British Columbia, Vancouver, Canada - MeOH1_35cm_T3_179 | ecosystem: Engineered > Artificial ecosystem > Sand microcosm > Unclassified ...
TCCGCCCGGACTCTCTTTAATTCTGTTTCTTATCATCGTCGTCCCTATTGGTTGTACTTGGATCTAGCCCAAGCACCCTATAAGGACTGCAACAAACGAAAAATCCGACAACTCCTAAAAATACGGCATCCATTCCCCGAATCTAACGCGAGTCGACAAACACCGACAAACCCCGTAGGAACACTGAACCGCAACCGTCAGACGACATGGAACCGCAACGCGGAAATGACTGATCCGCCAGCAACCCACCAAACCGCCGGCCGAGGCCTGAGTGGACAGCGGAGAAAAAAGGGCGACGTAAAAAGCATCCCAACGAATGCCCATCCGCCGCCCCATCCTCAACCCAACCTCACTTCCCCGCTACATAAGCCTTGACAGCCGGCAACCCATCCTTCCCGTCATAAGTCTTCACTCCCGCCAGCCACCTGTCGAGCACCGCAGGATTCGCCTTCAACCATTCACGCGCGGCTTTGTTCGGATCGGTCTTGTTCATGATCGGCAGCATCACGTGATTCTCGATATCGGTCGTGAACTGCAGATTCGACACCAGCTTCGCAACATTCGGACAGCGCGCCGAATAGTCGCTCGGCGTGACCGTCAGCACTTTGGCTTCGCCATAATTCGGCCCGAATACGTCGTCACCGCCGGACAGATAATCGATCTTCATCTGCACGTTCATCGGATGCGGCTCCCAGCCGAGAAACACAATCGGCTTCTTCGCGCGAATCGCACGATTCACCTCGACCAGCATGCCCGCCTCGCTCGACTCCACCAGCTTGAATTTACCGAGCCCGTACTGATTGGTGTCGATCATCTTCTTGATCAACGCATTGCCGTCGTTGCCCGGCTCGATCCCATAGATCTTGCCGTCGAGCTTGTCGTAGTTTTTAGCGATATCGGCGAACGTCTTGATGCCGGACTGATACGCATAATCCGGCACCGCCAGCGTGTATTTCGCGCCGGTCAGATTCGGCGTGGGCAGTACCGTGAGCTGGCCGGACTTCCTGAACGGATCGATCATCGGGTCCATGGTCGGCGACCAGTAGCCGAGGAACACGTCGATCTGCTTGCTCTTCACGCCCGCGAAGGTAATCGGCACCGAGGCGATCGTCTTGGTCGGCTTGTAGCCGAGCCCTTCGAGCACGGTCGACGCAAGCCCGGTGGTCGCCGCGATATCGGTCCAGCCCACATCGGCGAAGCGGACGTCGCGGCAGGCAGCAGGTTCCGCAGCGAAGACAGACGACACAGACAGCGCGCACAACGACGCAGCCCACAAACGTTTCATGGCGTTCCCTCAGGGTGATTGATGCTTGACTGGTTTTGATGAAGCGGCTTGTTTTACGCCGCCCGGTTCGGGCGGCTTTTTATGCATTGCATGACACAGCGCATTACGCGGACAAACGCCGCTCGACACTCGGCGCGTGACCGAACTGCGCGCGATAAGCCTTGCTGAAATGACACGGCGAATGAAAACCGCACACTGCCGTCACCCGCGCAATCGACGCATCCGTATTGCGCAGCAGTTCGCGCGCGCGCCGCAAACGCAGCGTCAGGTAATAGTGCGTCGGCGACACGTTGAGGAACATCTTGAACATGCGCTGCAAATGACGCTGCGACAGACGCACGAGCCGCGCGAGTTCATCGAGCGATAAAGGCTCCTCGATATTCGCTTCCATCAGCCGCACTACTTCGATCAACTCCGCGCGCGAGAAACCGACCCGCGCGTCGACGGGAATGTGCTGATAGTCAGTCGAACTACGAATCCGCTCGACGATAAACTGCTCCGACACCTGCGCTGCAACCGCATGGCCGAGCCGCATGGCGACCAGGTTCAGCGTCAGATCGAGCGGTGCGGTGCCGCCCGTGCAGGTCATGCGATCGCGGTCGATCACGAACAGTTCATCGGCAAAGCGCACATGCGGGTAGGTCTTGTGCAACGGCGACATGTCCTCCCAGTGCACGGTGCAGCGATATCCGTCGAGCAATCCGGCGGCCAGCAGCGCGTACGGTCCCGTGCAGATGCCGCCGAGCGGAATACCTTTTGCGGCGACGTCGCGCAGCAATGCAATCACCGTGTCGTCCACGTAATCGCGCACATGCCAGCCGGCGCAGACAATCAGCACGTCCGGCATGCCGGCCTCGGCCAGCGTCGTGGTGGGCTTCACCGTAATGCCGTTGCTCGCTCGCGCCGGCTCGCCGTCCGGCGTGATCACCGACCACCTGTAGTGCTGCGCGCGGCCCACGTAGTTGGCCATGCGCAGAACCTCGACCGCGCTGGTGAACGCGATCATCGAAAAGTTCGGCAGCGTGAGGAAGCCGAAGTGCGCGAGCCCGGACAGCAGCGAATCGGCTTGGGGCTCGACCGGCGTGATCGCGTCGCGCTTCATAGGCGGCTCAGCCGTGTTGCGCCGCCGGCTCGCGGCGCACTTTCATGAGGCTGCGCAAGCCCGACAGCAGCGGCGCGCGCGCCATGCCCGGCGAGCGGCCGAAGCTCTCCGTGATGCGGTCCAGAATGATCGCGAGCATCACCACCGAAAGGCCGCTCTCGAAGCCCAGGCCAATATCGAGCCGCTGAATACTCGCCAGCACGTCGTTGCCGAGACCGCCCGCGCCCACCATCGAGGCGATGATAACCATCGAGAGCGCCATCATGATGGTCTGGTTGACGCCCGTCATGATGGACGGCAGCGCGTTGGGAAACTGCACCTTGTAGAGCAACTGCCACGGCGTGCAGCCGAACGCCTGCCCCGCTTCGACGATTTCGCGGTTCACGTGCTTGATACCGAGCGACGTGAGACGCACCGCCGGCGGCATGGCGAAAATCACGGTGGAGAGAATCCCCGGCACGCGGCCCAGACCGAACAGCATCGCGGCCGGAATCAGGTAGACGAACGCCGGCATGGTCTGCATCAGGTCGAGCACGGGACGCACGATCATCTCGATGGTGCGGCTCTTCGCGGTCCAGATGCCGAGCGGCACGCCGAGCAGCAGGCTGATCAGCGTGGACGACAACGTGAGTCCGAGTGTGATCACCATCTGATCCCAGAACCCGGTGCCGTAAATCAGCAGCATGGCGAGCAGCGTGAACAGCGCGAAACGCCAGCCCACCCGCCACAGCCCGATGCCGACAAAAAACGCCATGAGCGCCCACATCGGCACGGCCTGCAAACCGTGTTCGATCACCGCGGCAAAGCTCTCGATGACCTTACCGATGGAATCGAAAGTTTTTGCGTCGTGGTCGAGCAGGTAATGAACGCCGTGATCGACCCAGGCGCCAAGTGGAATGACTTCAGACATGGGAACTCCGATGGCGCGTAAGAACGTTCAGCACGTTCGTCTTGTTGACCGAACCACAGTAGGAGCCGTCGGCCTCGACAACCGGCAGCGGCGCGCGGCTCGCCACCACTCGTTCGACGACGTCGTCGAGCGGTGTGGTGCGGCGAATGCATTCGATCTGATTGAGCTGCGGCGAAGCGCTGCCCATTGCGTCGCGGCACACGAAACCGCGAATCTTGCGTTCGCTGTCGAGCACGAATGCGTAGTCGGCACTGCCGTTGAGCGTGGCGGCCACGCTCGACGCGTCGATCTGCGGCGAGTGCTGCATGAGCGGCACGGCGTCGGTCTGCATCAGATCGCCGGCGGTCAGATAGCGGCTCGTGTCGATGCCTTCGAAGAACGCGCGCACATAATCGTCGGCGGGATTGGTGATGATCTGCTGCGGCGTGCCGACCTGCACGACCCGGCCGCCTTCCATGATCGCGATACGGGTGCCGATGCGCATCGCCTCCTCCAGATCGTGCGACACGAACAGGATGGTGCGCTGCTGCTCGCGTTGCAGATCGAGCAGAACGTTCTGCATTTCCTTGCGCTTGAGCGGATCGAGTGCGGAGAACGCCTCGTCCATGATCATCAGCGACGGGTTGACCGCCAGCGCCCGTGCAAGACCCACGCGCTGCTGCATGCCGCCGGAGAGCTGCGCGGGCAGTTTCTCCGCGAACGGCGCGAGACCGACCTGTTCGAGCACCGTCATTGCGCGTTTTTCGCGTTCCTTGCGGCCTACGCCTGCCACTTCGAGGCCGAATGCCGCGTTGGACAGCACGGTTCGCTGCGGCATCAGCGCGAAGGACTGGAACACCATGCTCATGTCCTTACGGCGCAACGCCGTCAGTTCGGAGCGCGGTACGCTGGCCACGTCGCGGCCGTCGATCAGCACCTTGCCGGCCGTCGGTTCGACCAGCCGGTTGATCAGACGGATCAGCGTCGACTTGCCGGAACCTGACAGGCCCATCAAGACGAAGATCTCGCCTTCCTTGACTTCGAACGATACGTTGTGAACGCCGACAATCTGACCGGTGCGCGCAAACACTTCCTCTTTCGTTGCGCCACCAGCTAGCATGCCGATCGCCTGCTTCGGGTTGGTGCCGAACACTTTGCACAGCCCTTCGACCACGACCTTGGGGGAATTCATTGAATGCTCTCCTATGTCGACCGGAGTTGACGCTTTAGTTGTCGGCCGGAGTTCGCGCTTTAGCTGTCAATGCAAAACTCGCTACTCCGATCCCATGCAAAGCACTTACTCCAGTCCCATGCAAGATAGTTGCTGCGGTGGCGGACCTCCGTCCGCGCTGTGCATACATAGTTGCCAGAAAAAAGTACGCCTAGCCGACTATTTGCGACAAGCACATGAGGAAATACGACACCCGTCTCGGGCGGGCACCGGGCGGCTGCGGTCGGAGCCTTGCTGGGAAAGGGTTTGGAGGGTGTTCGGGAGTGGATTGACGCGTGTCGCGCCAGAGCAAGTAGAAGCGGCGCGGGGCGAAAAAAGTGTTCAGCGAGGCCGGCGACGGGAGTTGCGGCGGCGCACCAGACGCTGGCACCTCAACCGGTTAGCGTAAACCCCGAATCCGCACGATGGTCGGAAGGATAGTACGCCGCCCTTCCTTGGAGAACCAGGGTGTAACCGCCTGTGCAGCGCTAGTCGCCGTAGGGAACCGACCGGCGCTGTTCCCACCGCGACGATCTCGCGATGCTGAGTAACCAGTCAAGCGCCGCATAGCCGCGTTCCGTAACGGAGAGGGTTAGCCAGGCGCCCCCGGCGCATTGAACAGCCGGTTTGCGGACAGTATATTGCCGGCGCTCACATTGAATGAGTTCACGACGTAGCAACTCGGAAAATACTCCGGGCTGAAATGACACGTCCATATGGCGGCCGCAGGCCATGTGAAGACCTTCAAGCATATCCGCGTTGGTCGGGACAATGCGCCCTACGCTGCCTTGACTGGAGAGATTGAACATGGACAACTCAATGAAGATCAAGCGCCGGTTGCACAGACGCAAATACTTAGAACAGTTCCTTGCGAAGCGGAAAACGCTCGTTCATCACGCGCGAGCCAATATAGAACCTTTGCATCTCTTCACAATGCTCGACGAGTTCCTGCCGTCGAGTTAGTCGGGCGACCTTGGTCAGATTTTTATAGATATCACTGACCGGCGACTCGAAGCGCAGCTGAACCTTCGACAGATTGACCAGAATCTGCTCTGCGTCGTCTTTGTGATTGAAACGCTCCGCCAGCAGTTCGAGATGGTCATGCAAGTCCTCAGGGTCCAGCCTGGTACGTGCAACCAGTGCCGGCGCAACTGTTACGTCGTGGATCGAGAGATCCTTGAAGATCAACGAATAATGTGGATTTGGAATGTCCGCGTACTGAAAATCGAGGCTTAGAATCCGGCGATTGTTTGAGGTCAGATTTAACGCCGCATGAGGAACCGTCGATTCCAGAATCCAGATGTCACCTCTTCGCATCCGGAAGACCCCAAACTTTTCCTCGGTATGGTAGGAATCGATACAGGTTTCAAGGGGAATCAGAATGCGGACATAGCGGTCTTTCTCTTCTGACAGCTCCAGAAAATCGGTGTGCGGAATGACAAGACCATTGACGAGATTGCGTACGCGCGCCATTCGCATGTGTTCCACATCGAAATAGTTTTCGATGATCTGGCTGATGTACGAGGTCGCGGTTCCCACCTGGGTTCGAATGGCCGGATGGTCATAATCGGAATATTGGGTGTCGGTCCACTCGCCAGTTCTGTTCCAAAGCGAATGGTTGATCCATGTGCCCGAACTGAATTCATCGTACTGCTCCTTGATGACCGGCAACTCGGACAGTACTTTCAGATCCTTCTTGAGCAAAGCATTGTCGAACTGGATGCGACCCACAAGGCGAGTTTTTGTCACCATGTCTACAGCTCCTTTCGTAAAGTTCCAACACAATGTTCGTGTGATGTACCCGTTCCGTGATGCATTGATCAATTCGGCGGATTCGCCTCGCGTTGATAGTCTGGAAGACGCGTTCAGCAGATGTCCCGAAACCGGCTCAACTGGTTCTCGGCTCGTTGCCATCGGCCCGCTTCGCAGGCCTCCAGAGTGGCTTCTTCGACAAGACGAGCGAAAAAACGACACCGGCGACGAGTCCCCACAAGGCCGACCCCAAGCCGAAGAACGACATGCCGGAAACCGTGACCACGAACGTAATGACAGAGGATTCGCGATCGGCCTCGGCAGCGACCGACGATGAGAGACTTGTGACGAGCGTTCCGAGCAGCGCCAGACCCGCCAGGGTACTGGTGAGCCCCTCGGGCAGCCGCGCGAAGAGCGCGATGACGGAAGCCCCAAACGTGCCGACGCAGAGGTAACCGACGCCACAGACCACACCGGAGATATATCTGCGCTGGGGATTCTCGTGGCATTCCGGGCTCGCGCACATGGCCCCGACGATTGCCGCAGGGTTGATGCCGGAGTTGCCGAACAAGGCAAGAGGAATGGACATCAGTCCGCTGGCGCCGACGACCGATTTGGGCGATATGTCATAACCCGCGTTACGAAGAATATGGATCGAGGTTGCGTATTGGGTCAGGGCGAGCAGAAGCAACGGCAGGCCGAGTCCGACGAGTGCCTCGACAGAAAAGCTTGGGAGGGTGAATTCGGGCTTGACGATGGTCAGGTCGAGCCCTTGGGCGGTGAAGTTCGTGCCCGGCAGAGCCAGGATGACGCCTGTCAGCAGCGCAAGCGCGACGGCGTAACGCGGGATGAAGCGCCGACAGGCGACGTACGCGACTACCACAGGCAGCACAACGGCGGGCGTGGATTGGAGCGAGCGGAAGATCCCCGCGCAAAACTCGAAGAGCACGCCAGCAATCATGGCAGACAGAAGATGTGCGGGCAGATGCTGGATCAGTCTGCCGAACAGACCCGACAAGCCAAGAATTGCGATGATGACTGTCACTACCAGATAACAGCCGATCACCTCGCTGAATGGATAGTGAGCAAGTCCGGTAATCAGCAGTGCCACGCCGGGTGTGGACCACGCGCCGATGACCGGCATTCTGTGCCGCAGGCTAAGCCAGAGACCTAATAAGCCGGCACCGATGGAAACCGCCCAGATCCAGGTTGACAGCAGACTGTGCGAGAGATGCCCGGCCTGCGCCGCTTGCACGACGATCAACACCGGCCCGCTGTATGTTGCTACGAGCGCGATGCCCCCTGCGATGGCGGCGGACGCGGAGAAATCCGCGCGCATTCTGGAAAACATCGTGTGTATCTCCGATGGACCGGGAGAACTCGGTCGGCTAGGTCGCAAGATCAGCGTGTTCGAGACGCTGAGAGCACTCTTGGACGTATGCTATTCGCACGGCCAACGGAAGGGATTGGGATTGGTCTATTTATGCGGGAGGAAACTTCCGATGCGCGAACGTGGCGAACGGATAGAGGCTTCCGGTTAGAACGCCCGATGCAGGCTCGCCGGAAAAAAGCTGACTGTTACCCTGGGTGTTACCTTTGTAGAAGGGTTCAGGAAAGACCTCGAAACGGCCGTGCCGCACGCGCGAAGCAGCGTTCGGCCGTCACGAAACCGACACCCCCAACAGACGCCCCACGCCGAACGTAAACGCAGCCGCGATCAATCCGATCACGACTTGCCGCAACGCTGAAAATGCGGCGCTGCGTCCGTTAAAGAGCGACGTGAACACGCCGATCGACGCAAGCGCCAGCATGCTGAGCACCACGCATTGCACGATCGCGTTGTAGTCGCGAGTCCACAGAAACGGCATCACCGGAAAAATCGCGCCCAGCGAAAAGAGGCAGAACGACACGCCCGCCGCGGACCAGGGATTGCCGCCCAGTTCCGCGGGATCGAGTCCGAGTTCTTCGCGCGTCAGGGTATCGAGCGCTTTATCCGGATCGCGCATCATTTGCGAGGCGACCCGTTTGGCCTCGTTCGCGTCGAGCCCCTTGGCGCGATAGATCAGCGCGAGTTCGTGCTCTTCGGCTTGCGGCGTCTCCTCGATCTCCTGCGCTTCTTTCGCGATCTGCGTGCGGGCCAGTTCGCGGGCATTGGTCACCGAGAGCCATTCGCCCAACGCCATCGAGCATGCGCCCGCAATGAGCCCCGCGAGGCCCGTCAGCAGAATCGCCTTGTTGCCGGTCCCCGCGCCGGCCACGCCCATGATCAGACAGAAGTTCGAGACGAGGCCGTCGTTGGCGCCGAGCACGGCGGCGCGCAGATCGTTGCCCGCCCCCACGCCCTTGTGCCACTGCTCGGCGGCGGCAATGCGCGCGCCTTGCGACAGGTCGGTATCGCCGCCGCCGTGCGCCAGCGTGCGGACGATGGCGGCGTGATGCTGCTCGTCCGCCGACATGCGGCCCGCGTCCGGCTGCCCCTCGTATTTGTTGCGATCGGCGTATTCCGCCGCGGCGAGCGTGGGCAGCACGAAACTCGCGCCGAACAGGCGGACCAGCGCCTTCATGAGGCGTGTTTTTACGGCGTGACCGGCGCCCTTCGGCTCGAGGCCGTTGGCCCGCAGCTTGTCGGCCCAGACCTGCGCATGATCGCGTTCGGACCTGGCGAGGTCGCCGTACACCTGCTTGCGCGTGTCGTCCTTCTCGGCATCGGCGAGGGTTTCGTATAACGCGGCACTGTGCAGTTCATCGGAGAGATTGGCTTTATATCGTTTTATTTCCTGTCGGGATGCCATGATCGTGTGCCTGGGTTTCGAGTCGCTGGCGAAAGCGTAATCGATTCAGGCACGAAAAACATCAAAGCCCTAAAGCCTGTCTTGAGCGAGAACCGCAACGCTTCTCATCAACATTCGAGCATCAACGTTCGAGCATGCCGGATCATTGCGCCGCGGGCGCGGTCCGATACCCCCGCCGCCCCACGGCCAACGCCAGCACCGCCGAAACCGCGAGGCTCGCCGCCACCACATAGAGCCCGGCGGCGTAGCCGCCGGTCACGCTCTTCAACCAGCCGATCGCAAACGGGCCGACGAAGCCGCCCAGATTGCCGATCGAATTGATCATCGCAATGCCGGCAGCAGCCCCCGCGCCCGACAGAAACGTGCTCGGCATCGCCCACAACGGCGCCTTGGCCGCGCTGATGCCGACGTTCACCACGACCAGCGCCAGCACGACGCCGACCGCCGTGTCCGCGACACCGGCCCAGCCGAGCCCGAGTGCCGCCGCCACGCACGGAATCACTACATGCCAGGTGCGCTCGCCGCGACGGTCCGAATGACGCGCCCACACCACCATGCCGATCACTGCCAGCACGCTCGGAATCGCGTTCAACGCGCCGGTGCCGAGCGCGCTGAAGCCGTACTGGCGAATGATGAGCGGCGCCCACAAGCCAAGCGTGTAGAGTCCCGCGGACGTGCCGAAATAGATCATCGACATGATCCAGATACGCGGGTCGCGCAACGCGGCGAGCGCGCCGGCGGCATGGCCCGCGTGCGCTTCGCGGCCCATCCGTTCATCGCGCAAGGTGGCGATGAGCCAGGCCTTTTCATCGGCGGCGAGCCAGTTGGCTTTGTCCGGGGAATCCGTAAGCGCCTTCAATACCGCAAAACCGAGCAGGACGGCGGGAATCGCCTCGACGATGAAAAGCCACTGCCAGTCCTTCAAGCCGAACAGGGCGGGCATCTGCATGATCGCGCCGGAAATGGGCGAGCCGATCGCCGTCGACAAAGGCGCGGCCGCCATGAACGCGGCGGCCGCAACGGCGCGCTGGCGGGCGGGAAACCACTGGCTCAGGTAAAGGATGATGCCGGGGAAGAACCCGGCTTCGGCCACGCCGAGCAGAAAGCGCAGCGTGTAGAACGAGGTCGGCCCGGCAACGAATGCCGAGGCCGCCGACACCAGGCCCCAGGTCACCATCACGCGGGCAATCCAGATGCGCGCGCCGACCTTGTTGAGGATGAGATTCGACGGCACCTCGAACAGAAAATAGCCGAGGAAGAAAATGCCGCCGCCGAGCCCGAACATGGTCGGCGTGAGGCCGAGATCCTTGTTCATGGTGATGGCCGCAAAGCCGACGTTCACGCGGTCGAGAAAGCTGACGAAGTAAAGCAGCATCACAAAAGGCAAAATGCGCCAGGTCAGCTTGCGAACCACACGGGCCTGCAATTCATCGTTCATACCTGTCTCCACTCGATCTCTGCAAGATGCAGTGACATCGCCCGTGACGTATCGGTCCGGGCGTTATGTTTATGTTTCTGTGCGATGGAGGCGAGCCGCCTCAGGCAGCCTTGACGCTGGCTACCGGTACGGCCGGCGAGCCGGCCGCGAGGAGCGCGCAAACGGCGTCAGTCACCTGCGCGGTCGTGGTCGTGCCGCCCAGGTCGCCCGTATGCAGCGACGGGTCCGCGGTAACGCGCTCGATGGCCGCCATCAGTTGCCGCGCGGCGGCGGGCTCGCCGAGGTGGTCCAGCATCATCACCACCGACCAGAAGGTGCCGACCGGATTCGCGAGGCCTTTGCCCATGATGTCGAAGGCGGAGCCGTGAATCGGCTCGAACATGGACGGATAGCGGCGCTCGGGGTCGAGATTGGCGGTCGGCGCAATGCCGAGACTGCCGGCCAGCGCCGCGGCCAGATCGCTGAGGATGTCGGCGTGCAGGTTGGTCGCGACGATCGTGTCGAGCGTGGCGGGCCGGTTGACCATGCGTGCGGTGGCGGCGTCGACCAGTTCCTTGTCCCAACGAACGTCCGGAAACTCCTTCGAGACCTGCACCGCGATCTCGTCCCACATGACCATGGCGTGGCGCTGCGCGTTGCTCTTGGTGATCACGGTCAGCAGTTTGCGCGGCCGCGACTGCGCAAGCCGGAACGCAAAACGCAGAATGCGCTCGACACCGGCGCGCGTCATCATCGAGACGTCGGTGGCGACTTCGATCGGATGGCCCTGGTGAACGCGGCCGCCCACCCCGGCATATTCGCCCTCCGAGTTTTCGCGCACGATCACCCAGTCGAGATCCTGCGGTCCGCAGCGCTTCAACGGCGCGTCGATGCCCGGCAGGATGCGCGTGGGCCGCACGTTCGCATACTGATCGAAGCCCTGGCAGATTTTCAGGCGCAATCCCCACAGCGTGACGTGATCGGGAATATGCGGGTCGCCCGCCGAGCCGAACAGGATTGCGTCCTGATGGCGAATCGCGTCCAATCCGTCGGCCGGCATCATCACGCCGTGCTCGCGGTAATAGTCGCCGCCCCAATCGAAATTCTCGAACTCGAAGCCGAAGGCGTCGCTGCGCGCGGCGATGGCTTCCAGCACGCGCCGGCCTGCGGGCACGACTTCCTTGCCGATGCCGTCGCCGGGAATGGTTGCGATGCGATAGGTCTTCATTGAGCGTCTCCATGATGTTGTGAAAGCATGGATCGCATCGTAGAACGGCCACGGCCCGTCAATACGCTGCTAGACTCAAAGCATCCTTAACTCAAGATTAACAATAAGCCGCTTCATGACCGCGTCGATACAGCCGGACGACTTCGCCTTTTTCTCCACGCTTGCCGCGAGCGGCAGCCTGACAGCGGCCGCGCGCGAACTCGGCCTGAGCACGGCGGCCGTAAGCAAACATCTGGCGCAGATGGAATCGCGCGCGGGCGTCTCGCTCGTCAACCGCACGACGCGGCGCATGAGCCTCACGCCCGAAGGCGATCTGTATCTGACGCGCGCGCGGCGCATCCTGAACGACATGGACGACCTCGCCCAGTTGCTCGGCGGCTCGCAGGCGGCACCCAAAGGCCTGCTGCGCGTCAACGCGACACTCGGTTTCGGGCGCAGCCACGTGGCGCCGCTGATCTCGACATTCGTGCGGCGCTTTCCCGAAGTCGACGTGCAATTGCAACTGTCAGTCGACCCGCCGCCGCTCAGCGACGACGCCTTCGACGTGTGCGTGCGTTTCGGCGAGCCGCCGGATGCCCGCGTGATCGCGCGCCGGGTCGCGTCGAACCGGCGCCTGCTGTGCGCCTCGCCGCGGTATCTCGCGCAGCGGCGCGCGCCGCGCAGCCCGGCGGAATTGGCGCAACACAACTGCATCGGCATTCGCCAGGGCGGCGACGGTTACGGCCTCTGGCGTCTGACGAGCGGACGCGGCGCGGCGGAAAAGACCGAGACCGTGCGCGTGCGGGGCAACCTGACCACCAATGACGGCGAAATCGCGGTGAAATGGGCTCTGGACGGCCACGGCATTCTGATGCGCGCCGAATGGGATATCGCGGAGTATCTCGCCGATGGCCGGCTCGTCCACGTCATGCCCGACTACCGCACGCCGGGTGCGGATATCTACGCAGTGTACCCGCAGCAGTTACAGATGACCGCGCGCGTCAAGGCGTTCGTCGATATGCTGATCGAGACGCTTGGCGGGCGTTGAATGGGTTTGGCTGAGTCGCGCTGCAACGTTCACGGACGCGAGTGCGCGCGGCCCGGCGATGCGTACCGGTAGCCGCGCGAAGCTCAGTCACGCCGAGCGGCATTCCTCACGATTACTGGCTCGCACCTGCTCCAACGCCGGCCTTCTTCTCCGCTTTCTGCAACTTGTCCGGATAGTTCGGGTCGTTCTGGCCCGGCTGATAACCTGCGTCTTCGAGCTTCTTCAGTTCGGCATTCTTTTTGGCGCGCGCTTGCTTGCGTGCCGCTTTGCGCTCGGCTTTGGTGGGTTTTGCGCCGCTCGCCGCGGCGGGCGCCGCCGTAGCCGCGGCGCCGCTGGCGTCCTGGGCCGCGGCAAGCGGAATGCTGCCTGCCACCAGGGCGGTGACGGCGAGTCCGAGCATGATCTGTTTAATGGCAAAGCTCTTCATTTTCAAAATCCCCTCTCGAAAGTTGGCAATAGCCTCGAAGCCTGTCTGCAAGCCTTTGTTCACGACAGCGAGCCGCACAGTATTCAGTGCGGACTCGCGGGTAGAGCTTACATGCAAACGATTAAAAGAGTATTTTCAGCGCCCCGAACGGGTGTGTTACGTTGTCGAGCAGACGAACGTCACGAACCGGCCGTGCGCGCCGCGTACTCTTCCTGCAATTTCCGCCACAAAATCTTGCCGCTGCCCGACTTCGGCAGCGACTCGACAAACTCGACGATGCGCGGCGCCTTGTACGACGCCATCTGCTCATGCGCCCCGTCGACGATCTCCTTCGCAGTAATCGTGCCTGCGTGCGCCGCAGCGGGCACCACCAGCGCCTTCACGGTCTCGCCGCGCTTCCCGTCCTTCACGCCGATCACGCACACTTCATGGATAGCCGGATGCCGGTACATCAGCGCTTCGACTTCGGCCAGCCACACCTTGTAGCCGGACGCGTTGATCATGCGTTTCAGGCGATCGGTCATGAAAAAATAACCGTCTTCGTCGATATGTCCCAGATCGCCGGGGCCGGATGTAACGGCCCAGGCGCGGGCGCCGCCCGATCACATCCTGCCACGGCGTAACGCCGGCAATCCTGAACGTCTTGCGCGGGGACGCGACGAATTCAGGCGATGATTGCGCCGCCATCCACGGCGAAATCCTGACCGGTGACGTGGCGCGACGCCTCGCTCGCAAGAAACACGATCGGGCCTTTGAGATCTTCGTCACCACCGAGACGCTGCAACGGCGTGCGCGAGACGATCGCATCTTCGAGTTTGCCGAGCAGACCGGCCGACATCTTCGAAGGGAAAAAGCCCGGGCAGATTGCATTGACGTTGATGTTGTACTTGCCCCATTCCGCGGCCAGCGCGCGCGTGAAATTGATCGCGGCGGCCTTCGACGTGTTGTACGCAATCGTGTTCATGCCGGGCGGCGATCCCTTCAACCCCGCCACCGAAGCGATATTCACGATCTTGCCCGCGCGCCGCGGGATCATGCTGCGCTTGCCGACTTCGCGAGCGAGAAAGAACGGTGCGTTGACGTTCAGGTTCATGACCTTGTGCCACGCTTCGTCGGGATAGTCTTCGGCGGGTGCGCCCCACGTCGCGCCCGCGTTGTTGACCAGAATATCGATGTGCTCATGGGCACCCAGCACTTCATCCACGAGGCCGGGAATGCCCTCGAAGCGCTGCAGGTCGTTGACCACCGTTTGCACTTCAATGCCGCGTTGTTGCAGATGCGTTTTCGCTTCAGCGAGTTCGTCGACCTTGCGCGCGGTAATGGCGACGCGACAGCCCATTTCGCCGAGAGCCTCGGCCATTTGCAGACCGAGTCCGCGCGAGCCTCCGGTGATAAGTGCAACCTTGCCGTCCAGTTGAAACAGATCCTTCACAGACATTGTCTCGCTCCTCCAGATTGTTCTGCTGTGCAGATTTGTAGACCACCTTGTGCACCCATCATACGTGCCGGAATTCAGCCTGTAAATAAAAGCACGATCATTCGTTTTCGTTATAAACTGGCACGTATCGTCGTCAGGCGAAGCATGGGGAATTACCCGGATGCCACGCTTTTCAGCCACGTCGTGCTGATGCGTTGAGTCGTGTTTTTCCCCTAAGCATCGAGCGATTCGACGCATTGCGCTCGATATCGTGATTGCGTGAATGCGGTCGCGGCAAAAGCTATCGTGCGCGGATCTGCAGCGCGAAACGCGGAACATCCTTGATGCACGTGATTGACGGCAGAGCCGCAACGGTTATCGGATCCGCTGCTAACGCGGCGCTCCAGCCAGTTTTTCCAACATGAGCCCGTGCGCTGGAGTATTGTTTAAGCGCGCCGGGAGCGTCGCAGCATGACTCTTCTACAAGACAGGGGTGCTCCTCGTGGGCGGAAAGTGCTCGCAAGCGCGTGGGTCTTTTTGCATGCAACGAAGCGACATCAACTTTTCGAGGATGGAGAAAACGTGAAAACAGTCAATCTTTTAAAGGCGCTCGGCATCGCATTGTATGTAGCAACCGCGTCCAGCGTCTATGCGCAGTCGAGCGACGCGACGACGTCCGGCGGCACGTCGGCGCCCAGTGCCAAAACAGTAAAAAAAGCGGACCGCTCGCTGGGTTTGCAAGTGCGCAAGGCTCTGTCGAAAGCGCAGGGTTTTGACGTGTCGAACGTGTTTGTCCGGGCTCGCGGCGGCGTGGTAACGCTGAGTGGATCGGTGCCCGACGGCGCGCAGATTCCGCAGGCGGAGGAAGTGGCGAAGAACGTGACCGGCGTGAAGTCGGTGAATAACAAACTGACGATTGGGACGCAAGGCGGCGGAGGTTAGGCGCCTGCGCTTTCACCGGCGACTGACCGGGTGACGACAGGCGGCGCCGCTCGTCGCTCAATGAGAGCGTGAGGTGCTGCCTGTCGTCCTGGCATTTGAAACTCGCCGCTTCATTTCATCCCGTGCGAAGCGGGTTCATCCACGGCATCTGCCCGATACCCGATGCGCAATGGCCGTTCATCGCCGGCAGCATTATCACAGGCGTTTAGCGATCCGCCTCAGTGTGAAGCGCAACGCGTCGAAGAACGTTGGGCACAGCAGCGTTCAGGTCATGCCCAATGGCCGTCGATCCAACGCCAGTTGGGCCCGATCTGCATCCAGTGTCCAGGCACCCAGTGATACCCGGCGCGCATCGGCATCCAGTGGCCGCCCACCCAGACATAATGGCCTTGATCCCAATGCCAGCGGCCTTGGTCCCACACATAGCCGACGCGCGGGGCCGGCACGACTTCGACGCGCGGCGGCGGCGGCGCCATCGGCGCGACGATCACCGTCTGCGCGAAAGCCGGCGCAGCCGTGAGCGTGGCGGCGGCGCACGTCAGCGCGACGGCCAGCGTGGAAGTGAGAAGGCGAACTGGTTTGGTGAATGTCATGCTGGTTTCTCCCATCAAAAGCCGAAGCCAGAAGCGGCTTCGTTTCTTCTTGAACGCAGCGGCGGGAAAAATCCGTCGCTACGCGTTGTTGAAAAATTCGAAAGGGAAGAAGGATGCGCGAAAAACCGCGCTGAGACGCGAGACGCAGGGTCGCAGCCGTTCGCGCGTTGCCATGCGGCGTCAGCAGAATGACGGGTACGAGAGCTGAGATTGCGGCATTGGCGCGAGGGTCACCAACACTGTCCTTGCGCTACGGCGCACTAGCCGGTGAGGTATCCTTGCCGGTTTCCCGACCTCTATCCGCACCTGCCCCGATGGCCGATTTCCCCTTCGACGCCGTACTCTTCGACTGCGACGGCGTGCTCGTCGACTCCGAACCCATCACCAACCGCGTGCTCACTGAAATGCTCGGCGAGCTCGGCTGGCAGTTGAACGTGGCGGAGACGATGCGTATTTTCGTCGGCAAGGCCGTCAGGGACGAAGCCGCGCTGATCGAAGCACGCACCGGTTTCGCCATCACGACAGATTGGCTCATGCAGTTTCGCGCGCGCCGGAATGCGGCGCTGGATGTCGAGCTGAGTGCGATTTCCGGCGCGCCGTCGGCAGTGCGCGAGTTGCATGCGTTGCTCAACGGACGCATCGCGGTCGCATCCGGCGCCGACCGCATCAAGGTCGAATTGCAGCTCGTGAAAGCCGGGATTTTCGACTGCTTCGAAGGACGTATCTTCAGCGGCCACGAAATGCCCCGCAGCAAACCCTATCCCGATGTCTACCTCGCCGCGGCCGCAGGTCTTGGTGTGGACCCGGCACGCTGTGCCGTGGTCGAGGATACCGTCACCGGCGCAACGGCGGGCGTTGCCGCGGGCGCCACGGTGTTCGGCTATTGCCCGGTCGAGCTCGGCCACAGCAGCACGACCGCGTTGCACGGCGCGGGTGTCGTGCATGTGTTCAGGGACATGGCCGAGCTACCCGCCCTGCTCGCGGAATGGCGCGGTGTGTCGACCTGACCGCGCGAGCTGACTGCGTGCGGCTACTCGAAAGCCGGATCGATCGGCACGCGGTAGCCGACCGCGAGCCGGTTTGTTTCGTTGGCCATGCCCACTACCGCGAGCAATTCGCCGAACATCTCGTCGGTCATGCCGGCGCGGCGTGCCGCCGCCGTATGGCTGGCCACACAGTACCCGCAGTTGTTCGTCACGCTTACCGCAACATAGAGCAACTCCTTGACGAGCGGATCGAGCGCGCCAGGCGCCATCACATCTTTCAGACTGTCCCACGTGCGCGCAAGTGTGGGCGGATGCTGGGCAATGTACTTCCAGAAGTTGTTGACGTCGTCGACCTGACGGGTCTGCTTGATATCGTCGTATACGGCTTTGACTTCCGGCGACGCCGCGGAATACTCGACGGCTTTGAGCTGGCTCATGGGTTCTCCTTACCTTGCAGACGGGAATCGGCGAACTGTGCGCGCGGAGCGCACGGTTCATGGTGGCGGTCTATTGTGCCGTGATTTTCAGCGCGCTTCACGCCTGCATGACGGGCTAGAGAATGTCGGTGATTTGCCGACACCGGCCTGCGGCCAGTTGGCCGGCCTCCATCACACTTGTCGGTCGATTCCGCGGAGAAGCATGCGCCACGCAGCTTTACGGCCGGTGGCATGGTGTGTGCAATCGATCGGTTTGAGTGCGGCAATCTCCGCTCTCCTCGATCCACTCACTCCGTTGGAGATCCACCATGAAAACGCTCGTCCTCAAAGACCTGGCCCGTATCGACGAACTCGACCGTGCGGCGTCGCTATCCATTCGCGGCGGCATTGCCTGCCTGACACGCGAAACGCCTTCCGCCTGCCCTGGCGGACTGGAGCCCGTGCTCGTGCGGCGCGGCTGGAATCCTTGTCCGCCGGTTCATTCCGGTTGCGGACCGGTCTACTTCCCGTTCGGCAAGCTGCCGTCGCACGCGGAGCCGACCGTGGTGCCGCTGTAATGCGCCGGCACGACCAGCAAAAAGCAGGAAGCCCCGCAAGACTTCGCCTTGCGGGGCTTCGTTACGACCGCTCAGGATGCCGGTCTAGCGGGACATCATGTGCATGCTGACGTTGTGCATGACCCACAACGTGCCGCCGATCACGATGATCGCGGTCAGCAGCGTGAAGGCAAACGCCATCACATTCCAGCGCTGCTCGGACGACGTATTCATGTGCAGGAAGAAAACCAGGTGCACGACGATCTGTACGAGCGCGAGGCCCGCAATCGCGAACAACGCGTGCTCGCCCGTCAACTTCCCTGTCATGACGAGGCCGAAAGCCGCCACGGTCAGAACGACGGAGAGAATGAAACCCACCGTATAGCTGCCGAGACTGCCGTGACTTTCGCCTGCGTGTGCGTTATGGCTATGGTCCATTTAGATTACGCTCGCAAGATAGACGAAGGTGAAGACGCCGATCCACACGACGTCCAGAAAATGCCAGAAAAGGCTCAGGCACGTCAGGCGAATCATGTCGCGTTCGGTCAGATCGCGATGACGCATCACCTGGACGGCGAGCACCACCATCCAGATCAGGCCGCACGTAACGTGCAAACCGTGCGTGCCGACCAGCGTGAAGAACGACGACAGGAACGCGCTACGGCCAGGGCCGGCACCTTCGGCGATAAGGTGCGAGAACTCGCGCATTTCCAGCGTCAGAAACGCGAGGCCGAGCAGGAACGTCACGGCGAGCCAGAACAGCAGCACGCCCTTCCTGTTCTTGTGCGCGCCCAGCATCGCGAAACCGTACGTAATGCTGCTCAGCAGCAGCATCGTCGTTTCGAGCGCGACGCCGGGAATCTCGAAGAGATCCTTACCGCTCGGGCCCCCGGCGAACTGGTGGCCCATCACCGCGAACACGGCGAACAGCGCTGCGAAGATGACGCAATCGGTCATCAGATACAGCCAGAAACCGAATACCGAATGCGACGGCACGTGATCCGGCGCGAGATGCGGCTGGACCGCAATAGTCTTCTGTAACATCAGTCCACCTCCAACGCGACCTGGGCACCCGTGCCGCTGTGCTTCTCTTCAATCAGCGCGACCGTGTCGGCCGGGATGTAATAGCCCTCGTTTTTCATGAAGCTATAAACGATCACCGTGCCGATCGCACCGACGAGACCGACGATGGCCAGCCACCAGATGTGCCAGACACCGGCAAAGCCGAGCACCAGCGAGAACAGACCCACCAGCAGACCCGCCGACGTGTTCGACGGCATGTGAATGTCGCGATACACCGGTTGTGCCGGCTTATCCTTGCGCGACTTCATATCGCCGAACGCATCCAGCTTGCGCACCGTCGGGATGATCGCGAAGTTGTACACCGGCGGCGGCGAACTCGTCGCCCATTCCAGCGTATTAGCATTCCACGGGTCGCCCGTGAGGTCGCGATTCTGCGGCAGATTGCGGTCACGGATACTCACGTACAGCTGCGCCAGCTGGCAGGCGATACCGATAGCGATCAGGACTGCGCCGACCGCGGCGAAGACCAGCCACGGATGCCATGCCGGATTGTCGTAGTGATTCAGACGGCGCGTCATGCCCATGAAGCCGAGCACATACAGCGGCACGAACGCGACATAGAAGCCGATCTGCCAGAACCAGAACGCCGCCTTGCCGAGTTTTTCATTCAGCTTGAAACCGAACACCTTCGGGAACCAGTAGTTGAAGCCGGCCAGATAGCCGAACAGCACACCACCAATGATCACGTTGTGGAAGTGGGCGATCAGGAACAGGCTGTTGTGCAGCACGAAGTCCGCGCCTGGAATCGCCATCATCACGCCGGTCATGCCGCCGATCGTGAACGTGATCATGAAACCGATCGTCCACAGGATCGGCGTGGTGAATTCCAGACGGCCCTTGTAGATCGTAAACAGCCAGTTGAACACTTTCACGCCGGTCGGAATCGCAATCACCATCGTCGCGATGCCGAAGAACGCATTCACGTCCGCGCCCGAACCCATCGTGAAGAAGTGGTGCAGCCAGACGAGGAACGACAGCACCATGATCGCGCAGGTCGCCCAGACCATCGTCTTGTAGCCGAACAGCGGCTTCTTGGCGAAGGTCGCCACGACTTCCGAGAAGATACCGAACGCCGGCAGGATCAGGATGTACACCTCGGGGTGACCCCATGCCCAGATCAGGTTCAGGTACATCATGGCGTTGCCGCCCGCGTCGTTGGTGAAGAAGTGCATGCCGAGGTAGCGGTCCAGACCCAGCAACGCGAGCGTCACGGTCAGGATCGGGAACGACGCCATGATTAGCACGTTGGTGCAAAGCGCGGTCCACGTGAACACCGGCATCTTCATGAACGTCATGCCCGGTGCGCGCATCTTCACGATAGTCGCGAAGAAGTTCACGCCGGTCAGCAAGGTGCCGATACCTGAGAGCTGCAAGCTCCACAGGTAATAGTCGACCCCGACACCCGGACTGAACTGCAGCTCCGAGAGCGGCGGATAGGCCAGCCAGCCGGTTTGCGCGAATTCACCGATCACCAGCGAAATGTTGATCAGGATCGCGCTGACCGCGGTCATCCAGAAGCTCAGCGAATTGATGAACGGGAACGCCACGTCACGTGCGCCGATCTGCAGCGGCACGATGATGTTCATCAAGCCGATCATGAAGGCCATCGCCATGAAGAAAATCATGATGACGCCATGCGCCGTAAACACCTGATCGTAGTGATGCGGCGGCAGGTAGCCCGGGTTCGCATAGGCGAGCGCCTGTTGCAGACGCATCATGATCGCGTCAGCAAAGCCGCGGAACAGCATGATCAGCGCGACCACGATGTACATCACGCCAAGCTTCTTGTGGTCCACCGACGTGAGCCACTCGGTCCACAGATAGCGCCACTTGCCGAAATAGGTGATCAGACCCAGCACCGTCGCACCGCCGAGGGCGATCATCACGGCCGTCACCATGATGATCGGCTCGTGGTACGGAATCGAGTCTAGTGAGAGTTTACCGAACATGCGTTACCCCTTACCCTTTGGCGCACAGTTGGCGTCCTTCATGTTGTCGAGGACGTTACCGTTGTTGTATCGGGCAATAATGTTGTGAAAGAGCTTCGGATCGACCGTCGAGAAGTAGCGCACCGGCTCCTTCTCGGTCGGCGCGGATACCGTGTGGTAACGGTCCATGCTGAGGTTGTCCGACGAAGCGCGCACTTTCGCAACCCACGCGTTGAACTCTTCCGGCGAAGTGGCGAGCGCGCGGAACTTCATGTCCGAGAAACCCTTGCCGCTGAAATTCGCCGCAGTGCCCGCGTAGTCACCGGCTTCGTCCGCGATCAGATGCAGACGCGTCTGCATGCCTGCCATCGCGTAGATCTGGCCGCCGAGTTGCGGGATGAAGAACGAGTTCATCACCGTGTCCGACGTGATCACGAAGTTCACCGGCGTGCCGACCGGGAACGCCAGTTGGTTCACCGACGCAATGCCGAGGTCCGGATAGATGAAGAGCCATTTCCAGTCGAGCGCGACGACTTCGACGTTGATCGGCTTCACCTGCGACTCGAGCGGCTTGTACGGATCGAGCTCGTGCGTGGTTTTCCACGTCAGCACGGCAAGGAACAGAATGATCAGCGTCGGAATCGTCCAGATGGCGATTTCGACACCGGTCGAATGCACCCAGCCCGGACGGTACTCCGCGCTTTTGTTCGACGCGCGGTAACGCCACGCGAACAGCAGCGTGAGCGCGATCACCGGAACGACCACGATCAGCATGGCCCAGGTGGACGTGGCAATCAGCTCACGTTCCGCCAGACCCACACTCCCCTTCGGATTCAGAATATCGAGGTTGCTGCAACCCGAGAGCAGCAACGCGAGGCTGGCGGAAAGGAAACTTGTCGACCCTCGCAGAGTCTTTCCTTTCATAACCATTGCCTCTCATTTACGACTTCAACAAACGTCATTCGACCGGTCTCCCAATAGTAAGCGCTCGCATAATAGTGGGACGATTTGCCGCGATAAACCCTCGTTTCTGCAACGATCTATTGCGCCGCAATACAGTGCGACACGTTGCCGCACGCCTGCGCGCAGATGCGCGCCTGCCATGCTCCATTGCGGAGCATCGGGGGAATCGGAAAATCACAACGTCCCTTCAAACAGGCACTAAAATGCGGCGCGACCTGAGTGATCGCGCCGCATCGGGTGCATGCAAAGAGACTTGAACGCGGAAGAAAAAACGTGTTGGCGAAGCAGCATTCGCGAGGCGAATGCTGCAACTGCGCAGTATCCCGTTCGATCAGCCCGGCGAGCGGGTTCTCACGGCCACGACGATCAGCCCGGCGAGCGGGTTCTCACGGCCACGAGCGCGGGCGCCGCGGCCTGCAGATGTTCGCCGCCTTCGGCCGGTGCAGTGTCAGAAGGATGAACCGGGCGCTCCGATTGAGCCAGCAGCGTGCCGACCGACGGATCGATCGCATCGGTGAACGGCTTCGGATCGATGCCGATGGCGAGCACCAGCAACGCCATCGCGCCGAGCAGCACGAACTCACGCTTGCCGAGATCCTTGAGGTTCGCCACGCGCGCGTTCGCAATCGCACCGAAGATCACGCGCTTGTACATCCACAACGTGTAGGCCGCGCTCAGAATCAAGGTGGAAGCGGCGATTGCGCCGATCCAGAAATTGAAGCGGATCGTGCCCATCAGCACCATGAATTCACCGACAAAACCCGAGGTGCCAGGCAGGCCGATGTTGGCCATGGAGAACAGCATCACGAACGCGGCGAAACGCGGCATGGTGTTGGCAACGCCGCCGTATTCGGCGATCGATGCAGTCTTCGTGCGGTCGTAGAGCATACCCGTGCACAGCAGCATGGCGCCGGACACCACGCCGTACGACAGCATCTGCACGATCGCGCCGGCCTGGCCGATACGGTTGAAGACGAACAGGCCGAGCGTCACGAGACCCATGTGCGCGACCGTCGAATACGCGAGCAGGCGGCGCATGTCGGTCTGCACGAGTGCCAGCAGGCTCGCGTAGATCACCGCGACCAGCGAGAGCGTGATCATCATCGGCGCGAAGAAGTGGCTTGCCTGCGGCGCGATCGGCAACGCGAAACGCAGCAGACCGTAGCCGCCCAGCTTCAGCATGCCGATCATCACGGCAGCCCCGGTCGGGCCGTCGAGGTGAACGTCGGGCAGCCACGTGTGCAGCGGCCACATCGGCACCTTCACGCCGAAGGCCGCGAGGAAACCGAGGAAGATCAGAACCTGCGGCCAGGTGCCGAGGTGCGTCTCACGCCACAGCGCGAGGTCGAAGCTGTGCGTCTGGCTGTACAGGTACAGCATGGACATCAGCATCATCAGCGAGCCGAGGAACGACACGAAGAAGAACTTCACCGCCGCATACGTGCGGTTCGTTTGCCCCCAGGTCCCGATCAACAGATAGAGCGGAATCAACGTCGCTTCGAACGAGATGAAGAACAGCATGCCGTCGAGCGACGCGAAAACGCCCTGCATGAAGCCCGACAGCATCAGGAACGCGCCGAAGTACTGCGCGGTCCGCTCCGTGATCGACTCCCACGAGGCCACCACGATGATGATCGTGGTGAGCGCGGTCAACGCGACGAGCCACAGTGAGATCCCATCCACGCCCACATGCCAGGCGATATCGAACGTGGGCGACCACCTGACGTTCTCGACGAACTGCATCGACGTGACGTCGTTGCGGAAATTCGACACCAGCGGAATCACCGGCAGGAAACCCGCAACCGCGCCGGCCAGCGCGAGCCACCGGGTGCGGCTACGTGCCGCGTCGGATCCGGCGCGCAAAACAACCAGGCCGGCGACAATGGGAATCCAGATAAGAAGGCTAAGAAGAGGCAATGGCATGTGCTCTGTCAAAAACTTGAAGTACAAAACGCCGCGTCAACGCCTTCAGAATGCAAGGCATCGAAATGGATATGTAGGCTTGGTTTCGCTGAAATGGACGTCGAAGCGGTGGTGTCCGCTACACGTTTACCCGCAGTCGAATGACCGAGGGTGGGAGATTACCAAGATAAGAATACTTTTGCAGCGCAACACTGCTGAAACGCCGTTGACAACGCAGTATTGCCGCGCGCGGCCTTGCGAAATGAATAAAAATGTGCAGATGCACAAAGCCATTGACGCGCCTGGCCGAAGGCGAATTTGCGCGAAAAAGCATGCAATTGAGATGCTGTTATTGAATTTTGCGTGAGCACTTCAGGACGCGTTTCAAGCCGGGGTAGAAAATGCCGAAGCGCGGAACGTCGAGGGTATGAATTTCGAAGGTTCAGCGAAAATTTTTACCCGTTCGCGGACAAAAAAATTTTTGATCGGCCGCGCCGATTTCAATCCCGCACACGGCGCCAGAGAAGACCGGCGACCGAATGGCCGCGTCATTTCACGCCGGTTGCATACGTGCTCCGAGCTTCTGCGAGCCTTACAGAAGCCGCATATACTTCGGCGATTCAAGCCAATGTTCGTGCATGCGTGCGTCGCATCATTCGCCCGTCTGAACGCCCCGCCGCTTATCCGCCACACTTTTCGGAAACCGCATGCTGCTTCGTGAGGAAAGTGTCGTTCCCGCGCTCGAGTGCCGTGGACTGAGCAAGACATACGGCGCGGGCCGTATCGTGCTGGCGTACCTCGATTTCACACTCGCGCCCGGCGAGTTCGTCGCGATCATGGGTGATTCCGGCGTCGGCAAATCGACGCTGCTCAATCTGGTGGCCGGCCTCGACAGTGCGGATAGCGGCGACGTGATCATCGACGGCAGCGCCGTTTCGCGTCTGGACGACAACGCGGCGACCCGCTTGCGCCGGCAGAAACTCGGCTTCGTCTTTCAGGCGTTTCACGTGCTGCCTCACCTGACGCTCGCGCAGAACGTGATGCTGCCCTTGTTGCTGAACGATCTGCCCACTGTCGCCGCGCTCGATATGCTTGCGGCCGTCGGTCTGAGCGGACGCGGCGACGACTTTCCGCGCCAACTCTCGGGCGGCGAACTGCAGCGGGTCGCGATCGCGCGAGCCCTCGTGCATGGCCCGAAACTGATTCTCGCCGACGAACCCACGGGCAACCTCGACCCCGACACCGCCCACGACGTGCTCGCCCTGTTCCGCGCGCAAAGCAAGGCGACCGGCGCGGCCACGATCATGGTGACGCACTCGGAGGCCGCCGCGGCCGTTGCCGACCGCATCCTGATTCTGAGCGACGGCGGTCTGCACGCCTCGTCCCGGACCTCCGCGCCTTTCGGTTCACGGTCCCCCGCAGCTTCCGCCGACGATGTCCACTGATTCACGCTCGCGGCCACGCGTGCAAGGGCATCGCGTCCTCGCGCGCTGGCTGCTGGGCGCCGAGTGGCGCAGTCACCGCGGACGTGCGCTAGTTGCGATTGCAACGATCGCGCTCGGCGTCGCGCTCGGTTACGCCGTGCAGTTGATCAATAGCGCGGCCTTCAACGAATTCTCCGCAGCGGCGCGCAGCCTGTCGGGCGAGGCCGATCTGCAGGTGCGCGGCGCCCAACCTCTGGCCGACGAGGCCATCTATCCGCAACTCGCGAACGCGCCCGGTGTTGCGCTGGCCAGCCCCGTGCTCGCGCTCGATGTGACCGTGCCCGAGCGGAGCACGGCACTGCCGGTGCTCGGCATCGACGTGTTCAAGGCAAGCCGTATTGCACCCGACCTGACAGGCGTGCCCTCACCGGACCGGCCGCTCGATACACTCGCAGCGGATACCGTGTTTCTCTCGTCGGCAGCCCAGCAATGGCTCAACGTGAAAGTCGGCGACGACGTGGCGTTGCGAAGCGGCACCTCGATCGTGCATTTGCGCGTGGCCGGCGGCATTGTCAGAACGCGGCCCGGTCAGCGGCTCGCAGTCATGGATATCGCCGCCGCGCAGTGGAAGTTCGGCGGAATCGGCAAGCTGTCGCGCGTCGATGTACAACTCGAACGCGGTGTCGACAGGGAACGCTTCAGGCGCGATCTGCAAGCGCGGCTCGGCAACCAGTGGGTCGTTTCCGAAACCCGCGATGCCGAAAGCCGCACCGATCGCCTCTCCCGCGCGTACCGGATCAATATGAATGTTCTCGCGCTGGTGGCGTTATTCACCGGTGCGTTTCTCGTGTTTTCGACGCAGGCGCTAAGCGTCGTGCGACGCCGCGCGCAATTCGCCATGCTGCGTGTGCTCGGATTGACGCGTGGCCAGCTGCTGCGCCAGATTCTGCTGGAAGGCGCGCTGTTGGGCCTGCTCGGTTCACTCGCGGGACTCGCGCTCGGCTATGCGATGGCGAGCGGCGCGCTGCATTTTTTTGGCAGCGACCTGGGTGGCGGCTACTTTCCCGGCGTGCAGCCGCAAGTGGGCTTCGAACCGCTGGCGAGCGCGTTGTTCCTGACACTCGGACTCGCCGTTTCGATATTGGGCAGTCTTGCTCCCGCGCTGGAAGCCGTACGTGCCCGGCCCGCCGCGGCGCTCAAGGCAGGCGCCGAAGAAGCTGCGTTGGCGCGGCTCGCCACACCGTGGCCGGCGCTGCTGTGCCTGCTGGCCGCCGCCATCCTCACGCAGTTGCCGCCGCTGTTCGATGCGCCGATTGGCGGCTACGTGGCCGTTGCGTTGCTGCTGGTCGGCGGGATCGCGCTGATGCCGCGCGTGACCGCGCTCATCTTCGGCGCGGCGAGCCGTGCGGCTGCAACGCGGCGGCGCACCGGCGCGGTCGGCACGCTGGCGCTCGCGCGTCTTGCGAACGCGCCGGGGCATGCTTCGATCGCAATGGGCGGCGTGCTGTCGAGCTTCGCGCTGATCGTTGCGATGGCAATCATGGTGGCCAGCTTCAAGGTTTCCGTCGAAGACTGGCTGGTGCATCTGCTCTCCGCCGATCTCTATGTACGCGTCGCGCCAAACGGCGATACCGGCGGTCTGCGGCCCGACGAACAATCCCGGCTGGCCGCCGTGCCCGGCATCAGGACAGCCGCATTTACGCGCATCTCGCGTCTCGCACTCGACCCTGCGCGGCCCGACGTCGCCTTGCTCGCGCGTGAAATCGATGCTGCCGGCCCAGGCGCGAATCTGCAGATGACCGGACCGGCGCTGCCGCCTTCCGGACTTCGCGCGGATGAAACACCTGTTTGGGTATCCGAAGCAATCGTCGATCTGTATGGATACAGGCCGGGCCAACGTGTGCAATTGCCGCTTGGCGAGCGCGGTCACGTGTTCGTGGTGGCCGGCGTATGGCGTGATTATGCGCGGCAGACTGGCGCGATCCAGATACGGCTCGCGGATTACCGGCGCTTGACCGGCGACACGAGCGCGACGGATGTGGCCGTCACCATTGAACCGGGGACGAGCGTCGAGCGGGTCGTCGCGGGGCTGCGCGCGCTGCCCTTTGGAGCATCGCTGGATCTGTCGCTGCCGGGCGAGATTCGTGCGCGCACGCTGGTGATCTTCGATCGCAGTTTTGCGGTCACCTATCTGCTCGAGGCGGTCGCGATCGTGATCGGCCTGTTCGGCGTGGCAGCGACGTTCTCCGCGCAAACGCTCGCGCGAGCCCGTGAGTTCGGCATGCTGCGGCACGTCGGCGTGACGCGCTCGCAAGTGCTCGCTATCCTGGCGCTCGAAGGCGGCATGCTCACCGCGTGCGGGATTGCAATGGGCTTCGTGCTCGGGTTCGCGATCAGTCTGATCCTGGTGTTCGTCGTCAATCCGCAGTCGTTTCACTGGAGCATGTCGCTGCACGTGCCGTGGACGGCGTTAGGCAGCGTCGCGTTGGTGATGCTGGCTTCGTCGTGTTCGACGGCGGTGATAGCCGGACGCGGCGCCGTGTCGGTGGATGCGGTGCGCGCAGTGAAGGAGGATTGGTGATACGGGCTCTCTCGCATGAGTTGGCACGACGGATTGTGCGTGTCGCGATAGCGCGTGTTGATCTCGCCGGCGATAGTTTTCGGCTCGCCTTGCGGCCGTGCGCGCTGCGAGCGGCGCTCGTGGTTTTGAGTGAGACCGCGTCGATCGGCATGTCGATTGCGCGCGAGATGTCATGCCGGATGTCTGGCGAAATGCCGCCTGTTGAGTCTGCGTGTACGGTCCGTCCGCGCATAGGTCGTCGGGTTCGCGGCTGGCTATCTATCGGAATGCTGACTGCGTCGACCGCATTCGCCGTCCCCTCCGAATTCGCCGCGGTCACACCTGACCATGCAATCGCCCTCCCGCAAGACAGCGGCGCGCACGCGGCGTTTCGCACCGAGTGGTGGTACGCGACAGGTTGGCTCACTACGCCTGACAATCGGCCGCTCGGTTTTCAGATCACCTTCTTTCGCTCCGCAACGGGCCATGACGCCGCAGACCCGAGCGCTTTCGCTCCTTCGCAATTGATCATTGCCCATGCCGCGTTGAGCGATCCTGCACTCGGCCATCTTGCGCACGATCAGCGCATTGCTCGCCAGGGTTTCGGACTCGCCTATGCGAAGCCAGCGAATACCGATGTCAAACTCGATGCATGGAAGATGGTCCGGAACGCCGACGGTCGCTACGACGTCACTGTCGACGCGGACGGCTTTTCTTTGCATCTCATGTTGACGCCGACTCAAGCACCTTTAATTCAGGGCGAACGCGGCTATTCACGCAAAGGTCCGCGCCCCGAGCAGGCGAGCTATTACTACAGTGAGCCGCAACTGCGCGTGACTGGTAGCGTGGTTCGACCGGCGGCGGCGGGCGGTCCGTCGCGTGGCGAGACTGCTGTGACGGGTATGGCGTGGCTCGATCACGAGTGGTCGAGCACGTTGCTCGACGCCGATGCCGTGGGATGGGATTGGTTGGGCGCCAATCTCAATGACGGTTCTGCGCTGATGGCATTCAAGGTTCGCGGTCGCGATGGACGCGCCGTGTGGGCGCACGCGGCATTTCGCCAACCCGATGGCGAAGTCACGACGTTCGGTGCCGATCAGGTTGACTTTACGCCGCGGCGCATATGGCGCTCGCCGCGAACGGACACGTCCTATCCGGTGTCGATGACGGTCAAAACCGGCACGCTGACATGGCAACTCGACCCGCTGATGGACGATCAGGAACTCGATTCGCGGCAATCGACCGGCGCGGTGTATTGGGAAGGTGCGGTGCGGGTGAAACGCGAAGGCGTGCAGGTGGGGCGGGCGTATCTTGAGCTGACGGGCTACGCGAAGGCGGTGCGACTGGGGAAGGAGTGAAGGGGGTTGTTCGTGTCGGATTCGTGTCGGGTTTTCGCGCTGATCCGGTTCTGTAAGGGCGGTGTGGAGGGGTTGGTAAACG
>Ga0255336_100933_pt1 | contig 29259 bp, 27 predicted proteins | sample MeOH1_35cm_T3_17_FD_189102 | JGI IMG/M metagenome (GOLD analysis project Ga0255336, IMG submission 189102) | Sandy soil microbial communities from University of British Columbia, Vancouver, Canada - MeOH1_35cm_T3_179 | ecosystem: Engineered > Artificial ecosystem > Sand microcosm > Unclassified ...
CGCTCCGCCGAGGCCGCGGGCATCACGCCGCAACAGTTCACCGATGAAGTCTCCGCCCAGTTCCGCTCCCTCTGGCAGCGTATGGGCATCACCTACAACGACTACATCCGCACCACCGAGCCTCGCCACACCCACGGCGTCCAGAAGCTCTTCAGCGAACTCTACTCGCGTGGCCACATCTACCTCGACACCTACACCGGCCAGTACTCCGTAGGCGAGGAGATGTTCGTCGACGGCCCTCCCGGCACCATCGGTCCCGACGGCAAACCCACCGAGACCGTCACCGAAGAGAACTTCTACTTCCGCCTCAGCGCCTTCCAGGGTCAGCTCATCGACCTCATCGAATCCGGCGAGTTCTGCATAGAGCCCGAAGCCCGCCGCAACGAAGTCCTCAGCTTCCTCCGCGGCAACGCCCCTTCGGCAAATCAAGAAAGTGTCATCCTGAGCGAGGGCGGCAAAGCCGCCGAGTCGAAGGATCTGCGGTTCTCCACCAGGGGCACCCCCTACGTCCCCGGAGCCCTCAAGGATCTCTCCATCTCGCGCAGCTCCTTCGACTGGGGCATTCCCGTCCCCGAGCCCGCCGCCAGCACCACGCAGAAGAAGCACGTCATCTACGTCTGGCTCGACGCCCTCACCAACTACATGACCGCCGTAGGCTACGGCTCCGACGACCCAGCGCAGCAGGAGCAGTACAAAAAGTTCTGGCCCGCCGACCTCCACCTCGTCGGCAAAGAAATTATCCGCTTCCACTGCGTCTACTGGCCTGCCTTCCTCCTCGCCGCAGGCGTCCCCCTTCCGAAGAAGGTGCAGGCCCACGGCTGGCTTCTTTTCGAAGAGTCGAAGATGTCCAAGTCGCGCGGCAACATCGTCCGCACCGAGACCATCCTCGACGCCTTCGGCTCCTTGAAGCCCAAACCCCTCGACGGCCCCGGCCCCGAGTTCAACGACGACGTCTGGAAGCACGAGCAGGACCTCTTTGCCTCCGACGTCCTCCGCTACTTCCTCCTCCGCGAGATCCCCTTCGGACAGGACGGCTCCTTCTCCTTCGACGCCCTAGTCCAGCGCTACAACTCCGACCTCGCCAACGGCTACGGCAACCTCGTCAGCCGCACCCTGTCGATGATCGAGAAGAACCTCGACAGTACCCATCCCCATCTCCGTCTCCCCGAAACCACCACACTCTCCGAAGCCGCACAGAAGCTCAATGCCTCGGCGAACGCACTCATCAGCTCCATCGCGGACGACTTCACCGCAACCCGCCTCACCCGCGTGCTCACCAACGTCTCCGCCTTCATCACCGAGGTCGACGGCTTCTTCTCGCTCAGCGCTCCATGGAAGCTCGCCAAGTCCGACGATCCCCGCGCGCGCGAAGACTTCCGCGCCGTCCTCGCCATCACCGCCGAGTCCATCCGTATCATCACCGCGCTCCTCTACCCCATCCTTCCCTACTCCACCGCAAAGGTGTGGGAGCAGCTGGGCCTCGGAGACATCGAAGCCGCCGCAAAATCCGGCGCACTCAGCAACCTGCAATGGGGAGGCCTCACCCCCGGCACCAAACTCGGCTCCCTCGGCCCCATCTTCCCCCGCGCCGACAAAGGACTCATTCAGATCATGACCGACGCAGAACAGAACGGCTCCGTCCCCACTCCCTCGAAGTTCGTAGACGAGAAGACCACCCACACCACCCCCGCGCCCGCCGACTCCACTCACCCCGGAGCCGCCCCCCGCACCAGCGTCCTTCCTCACGACAACCCGGCCTCGCAGGTCGGAGCCTCCTCCGCCCCCGTGCCCGAACTCGCCAAGCCTCCCGCACCCCACACCGAGGCCCCTGCCTCCGGAGTCTTCGCCACCGAAGCCGCCGCAGGCACCGCGCAGATCGCCATCGACGACTTCGTCAAGATCGACCTCCGCGTCGCCAAGGTTCTCGTCGCCGAGCGTATCCCCAAGGCCGACAAGCTCCTCCGCCTCGAGGTCGACCTCGGCTACGAGAAGCGCCAGATCCTCTCCGGCATCGCCCAGTGGTACACCCCCGAAGACCTCATCGGACGCCGCATCATCATCGTGGCCAACCTCGCCCCCCGCAAGATGCGGGGCCTGGAATCCCACGGCATGCTGCTCGCCGCCTCGCACGGTGAAGACGGCAAGCCCATCCTCGCCACCTTTGCCGAATCCGACGAGATCGAGCTCGGCTCCCGCCTCAAATAATTTTCATACAAAACAAGCCCCTGTCCAACCGGAAGCTGACGGCGCACCCCCCGGTGCGCTGTCAGCTTCTATTCATCAGTAGGCTATGATCTTCGCCAACGGTGCCATCGGCTATTAAGTGTCATCCATCGTGTTATGAAGTGTCATCCTGAGCTGCCATGAAGTGTCATCCTGCTGCCTATGAAGTGTCATCCTGAGCGAAGTGGTTCGCGCATTTGCGAACCGCGCAGTCGAAGGATCTGCGGTTCCTACCTCGACAGGTTCAGCTCTACCTCTCAAAAAAGCGTCTCTTTTCCTCTTTCAAGCTCCAGCAGCCGCGCCTTCGCATCCAACCCTCCGGCAAAACCCGTCAGCTTGCCGGAGGACCCCACGACACGATGGCACGGCACCACAATCGAGATCGGATTCCGCCCGTTCGCCGCACCTACAGCCCGGCTCGCCGTAGGATTGCCCAGCCGACGCGCCAGCTCTCCATAGCTTCGCGTCTCGCCAAACGGAATCGCAAGCAGAGCCTCCCACACATCCCGCTGAAAACGAGTCCCCCTCATATCTAGAGGCAGGTCGAACACCCGTCGCGCCCCCGCGAAGTACTCCCGCAGCTGCCGCTCCGTCTCCACCAGCACCTTGTGGCTCTCGTCTTCAACCAGCTCGCTAAGCGGAACACGCCGGGGACTGTCGTTCTCCCAAAGAATCGCCACCAGCCCCTTATCGCTCGCCACAAGCTTCAGCTTGCCCACCGGCGAATCCGCAATCCTGTAAGACAGGCTCATCACTCATCCTTATCACAGAGGTGAAAGACCCAGCTCAGGATGCCGCCGCAGAAAGCGCTCGGACGCCCCTCTTCCGTTCACCCCCAACGAAATATCAGCCCCCCTGAAGGCCGCAGCAGAAAAGGACAACAGCAGAAAAAGAGCTGCAGCAAAGAAAAGGGCTGCAGCAGAAGGACCGCCGCAGAGAAAAAGTCACAGCGAAAAAAAGACCGCATCACCCACTCCTCCCCCTAAAAAACCAGTGTCATCCTGAGCGGGTGAGAAAAATTCTGGAAATTTCTCAATCGGAGCAGCTTAGAAGGCCTATTTTTCGCTGTGTAGAAGTTGTGCAGACGATTTGTGTATTTTTGCCCTGAATGACAGTTCTTACTGTTGCCATCAGAGCGCTTGGAGTCCGCAAGATTCCACGCCGGTCATCGAGAAATAAAGGGGCAGGTCCCGGAGGAGGAACTTGAGTCCGGGCGCGCAGCCGGCGAGCGAAGGCCGGAGTCCAGCGGATGAGGGGGCGGGGAGAAACCTGCAAGGGTTCTTCCCGCGCGTTTTTGCAAAAACGCAGGGCGGCAGGTTTCCCGCCCTGCGTTGAGTCGCTCGAAGAGGCGCGAACTAGCCGAGAATCCACTTGTCCGTGAAGGCTTCCACGAATCTCTGCACCTTCAGGTTCTTGTCCCACAAGGCGGCGAACCGTTCGTGTTCGCGATGAAGCTGTGTGTGAAAACAGTAGTTGCCGCCCTCGATGAAACGGCTCCATTGTTCTACGCCTGCATAATCGTTCCGGTAATAGAAGACCGTCGGATGCGGGCCTCCAGCGAGACCAAGCTCGAAACACATCTCCGGGTCACGCATGGCGTCGCCGTTCTGTTCACCGTAGTGAGCAACGGAGATGGCGGGCAGACCGCAAGGGCCGGACTCGTCTATCGCCTCGATGACTAGTTCCATGTAAGGCGGATTGAGGATTTTGAGGTAGAGGCTGGGCCTCCAGCCTCCTGCTCTGCGGAGGATGTCGAGAACGGTTTTCATGCCGCCACCTCCGCGAGTTCGTCGGCGGTGGTTTGTACCGCCACTTCCTCGATGGGCGGTTCCAGTGCAGCAAGAATGACGCTGGCGGTCTGCTGAATGACTTCCAGCGACTCCGCCAACAGAGAAGCATTACCGTGGTATAGGTGGATGTAGTCCGCACTCGCGGAACCCGTCACTAAACCCACGGCCTTACCCACCACGAACGCAACGGCCTCGGCCTCTGTCTCGCGTACCGTTTTCGTCGTCGCGGTGCGGCGATCGGCTTTGTGCAACAGTTCGTGTGCCGTCTCATGTACCAGCGTTGAAAACTCGTCGGCCTGGGTCTGTCCGGGCAGGATGGCGATGCGTCCGCCGTAGCTGATGCCAAGGGCAGGCGCGATGTTGGGGTTGTAAACAAGCTGAATGCCTTTGCTCTTCACGAACGTGGCCAGCCTGTCCAAGCTTTCGCCGGGATCGCCGCTCACGCCGTGCATGTCGGGCAGGTCTACGCCTTCGGTCTGCGAGATGTCGAAGACGTAAGCATTGCGGAAGCCCAACAGCACACGCTCGTTCTGCTTGGTGATGTCTTTGTTGGCCTCTTCGTCCTTCTTGCGGCGAACGCCAACAATGGGGGCAAGGATGCGAATGCCCTTCTGTCCGGCCTTCACGTTGCGGCCAAGATTCTTCCATGTCCAGAACCCAGCTACTCGTGTGGCTGTCGGCATCTGCCGAGCAATCTCCAGCACGTTCCCGAAGCTGTACTGGTGAAAGCGGCTCATGGCGGTGAGGTAGTTGGTAAGGGCTTCGGAGTGTCCTGCCTCCAACTGCTCAATGAGCAGCTTGATGTTGGCGGCGATGAGTTCCTGTTTGGTGGTGGGCTTCTTGCTGCCGATGGTGGCGATGGTCTTCATGGTGTTTGCTCCTTCGTGTTGGCCTTTGCACGTCCGCGTTGAAACGCGGCATGTACATGCCGAACGCCTCCTGGCGAAGGCGGGGTAGCAAACGGAAAGGTCTTCGAGCGAAGCTTTTTGGGGGGACCGCTTGCGGGGGAGCCAAAACCCGTTAGGGCGAAAGGCCTTGCAGAGCGCGGGGGCAGAGCGCCCCTAGGGAGGCTTGGTTTCCTTATTAAGTGCGCATCAGCGCACGAGATTTATAGGGAAGGCGTTGCGGGAGGGAAAGTCCCGCAGAGGTGGAAGCGGAGAACGCGAATGCGGTCGCAGCGCGGAGGAAACTTCCTCCGCAAAAGTCACAGGCTCGGAACATCACATTTGCCTTTAGCCGATGGAGAAGCCCTGCGAGATTTGCTGTTGCGGTACAGACTGCGGCTCTATCTTTTGTCCTACGTCCTGCTGCGGTGACACACTCTTCTCGATGCCGAACTTCGGCTCATGAGCGCTTTGCTGCGATACTTCATGCCCAAGAGCAATCGGCAACTTCTCGCGATCATTAGTAAATATCTGGGCATCCTGCGCTCCACGCGAGATGGAGACGTAGGCCATGCGGTTGTTCAGCAGGTCTTTCGCGCCTAGTTCGGTATCGACCTGCACCAGCACACGGTCTGCGGTCTGCCCTTGGCTGGAATGACTCGTCACTGCGTAGCCATGATCGATATGCGGATGCTTCGCGGGATCAATTTGAACATTCCGTCCATCGTCCATGCGTAAACTGATCCGGCCATCCTCGATGCGCTCGACTGTCGCCAGCTCACGGTTGGCGATCTTCAACTCATTCGCGGGAGCGGTGAACTGTACGCGGTCTCCCACGGAAAAGGCACGCTCTTCTTCGCGATAGACAGAGACGCCCGATTGACGACGCGGATCGTAGCTTCGCTCGGTTCCGTCCTTAGTCTCGACAGTCACACGGTTACTACGCGCGTCCACATCGGTCACGCGGGCATACTCGCCTTTGCCGATGCCGGTTTCTTTCGACGCACGACTGTAGCGGACGACATTACCGACTTCATAGTTCTCCGCCCAAGTCCGGGCCGCACCAGTCAGCTCTTGTCGCGGTACAAGCGTTCGCGTCGCATGTTCCTCATGGTTCACAATGCCGCGTACCTGCAACTCGGCATGGATGACCTGATTGATCTCCATGCGCGAGCGATTGTCGGGAGAAACAACCAAGGTGTTCTCCGGACTTCTGGCATATTCCTTCGCAATGGCTTCGATCCGCTCTTCCCGGCCTTTGAATTCATGCACTCGACCCTGTTGCTCCAGTCCCTTAACCGCTCCGCTTACATCACCCTGGGCGAGTTGTTCGACCACTTGCTTCAGCTCGGGGTCTCTCTGCCGCACGATCTGATCGAGTGAAACGGTCTTCATGCCTGCCTGCTGCAACTGCGCGAAAGGTCTACCTGCTTCGACAGCCTCATGCTGACGCTTGTCTCCCACCAGCAATACACGGTCGTTCGGGTGCAGGCGTGTCAGAAATTCATGCATCTGCTTGGTGGATGCGAGAGAGGATTCATCCAAAACGTACAGGCGCTTCTCGCCTGTATCCTGATTTTCTCCACGCGCAAGATGCATCTGGAGCGTGGATGTTTCGATTCCGGCTTCGCCAAGCTTCTGCGCTGCGCGTGATGTCGGCGCAAACCCTTGTATCGCATATCCGTCTCGTTCTGCCGTCTCACGGATGACCGCCAGCGTCGTTGTCTTGCCAGCACCGGCTACGCCGTCGATGCCAACGATCTTCTCGAACGAAGCGGAAACTTCCTCGACAGCACGGCGTTGGGAATCATTTAGCTCGGGATGACGACTCAAGGCATCAACGCGATTGTGACTGTTGAGCAACATCGGACGAGGCTGCTCGTTGCTCTTCTGAAGAATGTCGATGATCTCCCGCTCCGTGCGCAGCATCGCGGCGGTCGTCATCTGCGGCCCGCGCACGGATGCAGCAGCCTGACGAAACTCGCCTGAGTCAAAGCGTCGCTTCACCTCCTCGCGCACCTGGCTGTACGTGACTTCGCCCATGCCGCGTTGCAAAGCGATATCGTACAAAGCGCGACGGTCTTGTACAGCAGATTTCTCGAAGAGATGATCGCGGGCGTAGGTGACGGCCTGTCGTGCAGCTATCTCCGGGCTTCGTTCCTGCTGATGCTGCTGGCTACGCTCCCGCGCCGCTGCCACGACGCGATCCGCCTGATGACCGAAGGAAGCGGCCAACTCACGATGTTGCCGCTGCACTTCCTCTGGAGACAGCAACTCTTTCTTGTCGCGGGTGGAACGCGCCGCGATCTGCGCAGCTCCGGCACCATCCAAACCCTGTTCCCGAAGATGGTCTTTGATCTGTTCCCGGCGTAGGCTCGATGCCTCCAAATACTCACGCGTGTACCACCCTCATCAACACCGCTCGTGGATTGGTGAAAACGAATGGGGAGAGATTACATGGATCAAGCAGCCGCATCATCAAGTCGGATGTAAGCTCGGATCTCAGTCCAGAACTGCGCATCGCGATGGAACCAGTGCTCGCCAGCATCAAGGCGCTTACTGGGCAGATCAAAGAGTACAACCGCAAGATCATCGAGCTCGGGAAAACGTCATATCCCGAGGTCGCACTTTTGACCCAGGTTCATGGCGTAGGGCCGCTTGTCGCATTGACGTTTATCCTGACGCTAGAAGACCCACAACGATTCGATAAGAGCCGAGATGCAGGTTGTTATATCGGTCTTCAACCAGCTCGTCGCAACTCTGGGAATAGCCAGCCACAACTTCACATCACGAAGGAGGGCGATCCCTACTTGCGTTCTCTACTAGTTGAGAGTGCGAACCATATTCTCGGTCCTTTCGGAGCCGATAGCGACCTGAGGCGCTGGGGCCTCGCGCTGGCGTCGCGTGGTGCGGGCCTTGGAAGAAAGCGGGCCATCGTCGGTGTTGCACGGAAGCTCGCTGTCGTTCTCCATCATCTTTGGGTGACTGGAGAAGTCTATCGGCCATTGCATCAAGCATCCTTGGGTACTGGGGCAGTAGCTGCATGACAGAGATGGTCATAACGCCGAGTTCGGTGACTGCGTCAAGCGGGTTTGGCAACTCCTATTCACAGGGATAGCGAGCGAAGCTGCGGAACAGGTGGCAGCACCGGCTGAATCAAGTAACACCCAACTTGCACCGGGCATACATCAAGCCCTCACAGAGTGCGGATGGAAGGGTGGCGACAGTTTTCGGCGTTAAAGTGAGGACTACGATTCATTTCGAGAAAAGGAGTATGCCAGTCAGCAGAGAGCAATCAAAGCCAATCCGGTCGAATGCCCCTTCTTCTGTGCTTAACGCTTAACGGAAGTTAGCGATGAGACCAGTTGAGGATCATGGTGTTGCCTGCTTATCGTTTGCACTTTGCGACGTAGGAAGGCTAAACGTAACTTTGCCGCTCTCGTTGAGGAATTGCAAAGAGGGTGTATTGGATGCGTCCACCGCCATGCGAATTCGGGGCCGTGCCTTTGTGTCCATCAAGACAACAGCGGCGGCATTACCTTCGGGCATATGTCCGACGAACACTCGCGGGGTCCACCCGAATTCTGCCGCGTGCTTCTTGCTGAGGCTCCGCAAAGCTTCACTCTTTTGCGGACCGTCTTTCATGTGTTGGATTGCTTCGAACTGCCGTGCGAATTCAGCACTTATCGGAATGGATGGTTGGTCCCAGACCTCGAGTCCCGATCTACTCACGCCACCTTGATCGGTGTGCATGAGGCCAATCGCCTCATCTTGCCCGTAGTGGTCGAAGGTAAGATTGACATTTGCCATCGGCTTTCCATTCACCATCTTGCTTCCATAGAGGAGGCCGCCACATTCATCTCCGTCGTCATTAAAGAACAGAAGTCCAGCGCCTGGAGCACCATCGGGCGACATGCGACGATTGCCCTCACGACTTTTCAGATCTACTCCAGCCATTTGGCCGCCGGGCATCCGATCCTGATTCGACAGGGTCAGGCGTACTTTGCCATCTTTTTCGACAACATTGATTCGCTCGACGTCAATTTCTTCGAATCTTTTTTTGCCGGGGCCTTTAGCAGCCACCAGAATCAACACGGAAAACAGAATGGTCGAAAACAATGCGTAGACCTTCAGAAGGCGTAGTTCTCTTTGAATTTTGTCCATAACTTCTTCTCCCAGATAGAGGCAGATACGCGACATCTCGGGTGCCGGTTCCCGGTGTAGGCATTTTCTGTTTAGAAGGCGAGTTCCTTAGGTGCGGAGATGCGAGTCTCCACAGCGAGGGCACCTTCGGTCTCGATGCAATCATTTCAGTTGACATTAGCAGGCCTTCTCATGGAAGGCCCCGCTGGGGTGGGTGGTGGAAGACGCCGGTACTATCGGCGACTGCAACCAGGGAGGAGACTCCTCCCTAAGAAGAACTCGTTGTATTTGCTATGATGAAAAGAGAAGAAAAAGGGAAAATGGGGGCAGTCATGATTCATGCGGACGTTGCCGAAAGTGCAGGCGTTGTCCTGGGCGATCTGGGCAGCCTACTCAATGGACGTGTCTATGCCAGCATTGCGGACAAGCTAGGGATTCCAATGGGGTATATCGAGTCCTACATCAACTCTGGATCGGCTGCTGCCGTACTCGCGGAACGTCTTGGAGTGAACATGCTCGCGGCAGAAGACCTCGGCGCGCGTCTCGGACGGGAAGGTCGGATCGGCCTGATCTTTGGTTTGCTGTTGGCAGGCTGAATCGGGTTCACTATCCAAATTGTTGTTTGCTATCGACTGGAACCAGCAAGGAAAAGGGTGCCATGTCATTCGGTCCCATCCTCATCTTCGATAAGTCCACGCTGCAAGGTCTCAATGTTGACGAGGCAGTATGGTTGGACAATTTCTTCATGACGAACATCACGCCATTGTTCTTCATCGAGACCCTTTCTGACCTGGAGAAAGAGGTAAGAAAGGGAAAGACCGCTGAACAGGTCGTGGGCTAAATCGCGTACAAGACTCCCGATATGTCGCCTCGCTCCAATGTGCATCACATGGCGCTCGCGTGGGGTGAGCTTCTGGGCAAGGGCAAGATAGAAATGCGCGGGTTTCCGATATTGGGCCGTGGGCAACCTGTGATGCTGGAGGGTTGTACGGGTATCGTCTACAAGGAGAGTCCCGAGGCGGAAGCCTTCAATCGCTGGCGCGACGGCCAATTTCTTGAAGTGGAAAGAGGATATGCGAAGCAGTGGCGGCGAGAACTGGAATTGGTCGATCTGAAAGCACAGAAAGAGAGCTTTCGGGGGATATGGGAAAAGGCGGGTAAGCCGCGGACATTCGAGGAAATCAAGGCGTTGGCCGACAATATCATTGATGGCCCGGAACAAGTCGCCGTGCTCCAACTCGGACTGACATTGATGATGTTCAATCAGGAGTGGGTTGAACAAATCATCGCGCGCTGGCGTGGTCTGGGCCAGCCCAGAATCAAGGACTTCGCGCCCTATTTCACACATATTCTGACAGTGGATCTCTTCTTTTACCTGAGCATCGCTGCAGGACTCATCGGCAGTGACCGCAAGAGTAACCGCGCAGACATTGCATACCTGTACTATCTGCCCTTTTGTATGGTCTTTACGTCCAAGGACAACCTGCATATTCGGATTGCTCCGTACTTCCTGCGGGACGACCAGAGTTTTGTGAATGGCACGGATTTGAAGAATGATTTGCGACGACTTGACGAACACTATTCGGCCTTACCAGAGGAGATTAGAGAACAGGGGCTTTATGGTTTTGCCACCTATCCGCCGAACGATGATTCGTACCTTGTCACGAGGTTATGGAAGAAACACATGAAGCCGCCCAGCCAGGAAGAGCTGACTAGGCCACCCGCCTTCGAGGGAAAGACTCTTCAAGTGCCTCCTGCTGGCAGCGATCCAGAAGAGATCGTCAAAGTACTGAATGATTTTGAAGCTCGCGCTGTTCCCGCTGGCCCGGAGGCAGACATCGCATTGGAGAACGCAGCCGTCGTGACATTCCAAAGTTTTATCCGGCAAAAGAAGGGAAAATGGAAGAGAGTACCTGATGCCGCCATTAAGGAAGTTGAAATAGAAAGCCTTGAGGCATGAGAGGAAGGATCACAACGCTGCACTAAGAACAGCCGCCAGCGGCGGCTCGTGCGCGGGGATTTGCCGCTAAGAACGCCCCGGCGGGGCAGCGGCAAATCAGAACCATCGTGAGGAAAGTCCGGACTCGGCAGGAAACCTGCGCCAGCCTCCGCCAGCGGCTCCGGCCAAAGACGGCTTCGGGAGGGTTCCACGGTCAGCCTGCCTTGCGGTGCTGACCTCGCTTGGATTTATCGTGCGTCTCCGCCGCCTTCGACGCTTTAGCCTTGGTAACGTCCACTTGCGGGTGCGGCAGTTCCCATCCTGCCATGCCCTGCAATACGCGGTCGGCGTGCTTGATGGTGTTCACATGCCCATAGTGTTCCTCGATCATGTGAACGGAAGTTCCCATCTGCTCCGCAAGGAAATACACGTCTACGCCTTCCTGCAAGCGGAGCGTGGCATACGTGTGCCGGAAGCAATAGGTGGAGCGCGAAACGCCCTGCGTTCCTTCGCGCAAATTCGCTTCCTTCAGAAGATCGGCAATCAGAGAGTTGTAGAGAGTCTTTGCGGGCTTGCCCGTGATGTTGGTAAACACTCTGTCGTCCAGCTCCGTGGCTTTCGATACAGCCCGGATGCGTTCTAAATAATCTCCGACACTCTTGGGAGCAACTAGCTTGCGCGATTTATCCTTGCCCTGCACGAACAAGACAATAATTTCGCGGCCTTCACGATCTTTCGCGGGCATAATGTCCTGCCAGCGGAGATTTTTCATCTCTATTGGCCTCATGCCTGTATTGCAGGCAATCAGAATCATGTTGTAGGTGACGGTGCGATACCAGACGCTCGAAGGCCTGTCTGCTTCACCAATCCACTTGCGGCCTACTGTATGGAGCTTGCGATATTCCTCCAGCGTGAACTCGTCGCGTCGCATCGTCTTGAGCTTCGGGCGTTCGTCGAAACGCTGGCTGGCTGGAACGTAGCGTTTCTTAATCGCGAAATTCATCACCGCACCGAAGATCGACATTTCAAAGCGGATGGTGGAATCGCTGATGAAGGGAACGTCATGCTTGATGCGAAACCGGATGTCCGCGTCTTGATCGAAGGCGCGTTCCCGCGCCGCTTCTCTATCTGAGGTTTTGAGCGAAACTGTCTTGTAGCGGTCAGCCTTCGGCATCTTCATGCGGCAATACCACATCCGATGCTCCACATCGCCGCGCCGGAAGATGATGAGTCCCGGCTTCAGTTCCTCTTTTTCGGTGACAAACGCCATGTCCGCCTCCCGGTTCTGTGCAGATTCCGTGCAGACTTTTCTCGCAAGTCATTGAATCCTCGTAGCTGTGCAGGATTCGTACAGATAATATCAGAAAATTATCTTGTTTATTTATTATTATTTACGTTATATCTGTCATCCTGAGCGGAGCGCAAAGCGCGGAGTCGAAGGATCTGTGTCTCAACCATGTTATTCAAGCCGAAGGAAAAATCACCCCAGCACAGCCTTCAGCAACCCCGGAAACCGTGCATCCAGATCCTCCTGCCGCAGCGTATTCAGCAGCAGCTTCCCATCCCTCCGGGTCGAAACCACCCCCGACTCCCGCAGCACCCTGAAGTGGTGCGACAGCGAAGACTTCGGCCTGTCCACCTCGAACACCCCGCAGGGCTGCTCCCCGCGCTCGGCAAGCTGACGCACGATCCCCAGCCTCGCCTCATCGCTCAGCGCATACAGAACCGCCGTCAGCGACAGCTCTTTCTTCTTCGGCTCCTTGGGTAAAAATACCGGCAACTCACGCTCCTCGCATTTGACAAAGCGAACCCGCCTCGTCCATAGTTCGATTGTACGACAGTTCGAATCTATTCGAACTAATAAACGCGAGAGGAACCAGAAATGAAAGCATGGCAGCTACAGGCCTTCGGCCGCGAAAACCTCGTCCTCAACGATATCCCCCAGCCCACCCCCGGCCCCGGCGAGGCCCTCGTCCGCATCTCCTCCGTCTCGCTCAACTATCGTGACAAGCTCCTCTACGACGGCAACTACAACCCGCATCTCGAGTTCCCCATCACCCAGGTCGCCGATGCTGTCGGCGAGATCGTCGCCCTCGGCCCCGACACTACCCGCTTCAAAGTCGGCAACCGCGTCGTCACCAACTACTGCACCCGCTGGGTCGACGGCCACCCCACCTCCAAGGAGTCCCTCTACACCCTCGGCAACGTCATCCCCGGCGCCCTCGCCGAGTACCTCGTCCTCACCGAGCAGGCCCTCGCCCTCGCACCCTCCTACCTCTCCAACGACGAAGCCGCCGCCCTTCCCTGCGCCGCTCTCACCGCCTGGTACTCCCTCGTCGAAAAGGGTGGCCTCACTCCAAACCAGAAACCTGCCCAGACCGTCCTCCTCCAGGGCACCGGCGGAGTCTCCCTCTTCGGCCTCCAGATCGCCTCCGCCCTCGGAGCCACCACCATCGTCACCTCCTCCAGCGACGAAAAGCTCGAGCGCGCCAAGGCCCTCGGAGCCACCCACACCATCAACTACAAGAAGAACCCCGACTGGGAAGCTGAAGCGCTTAGCCTCACCGACAAACAAGGCGTCGACCAGATCCTCGAGGTCGTCGGAGGCCCCAACCTCGCCCGCTCCATCAAGGCCATCAAACCCGAGGGACAGATCTCCATCATCGGCATCATCGACGGCTTCGACGCCACCATCCCGCTCTTCGGCCTCATCCAGAAACACGGCATACTTCGCGGCATCTCCGTCGGCCCCCGCCGCGCCCTCGAAGACATGCTGCGCAAGTTCGATGAGATCAAACTCCACCCCGTCATCGACTCCGTCTACTCCTTCGCCGACGCCCGCCAGGCCTTCGAGCGCCTCGAAGAGGGAGCCTTCGGCAAGATCGTCATCCGCGTCCGCGACTGACAGAACACGCTCAGCTCAGCACAACCATCACCCACAAAAGTGTCATCCTGAGCGAAGCGCAAAGCGCGGAGTCGAAGGATCTGCGGCTCTAAAGATTGCCACGAAACTCGTCGACGAACCGCCTTTGACTGATTGTCGGAACCGCAAGCCGCAAGCTGGGTACCGGGTGTCGGGTGCCCCACTCATGCAGCCTCATCGCATGAGTGGGAACATTCGCGCCCCGCGCGAAGCTTTGCAGAAAAGCCTCCGACTAAGCCGGCCCCTTCTCATCCGCCCACCCAATCGCAATCACAAAATAATTCGCCGGAGTCGTCCCGACATTCTTCAGCCCATGCATCACATTCGAAGCCGAAAAGACCACAGACCCCGGCCCCACGCGCTCCGGCTTCCCATCGTTGATGTAGTCCAGCTCGCCCTCGCGGATGAACAGAAACTCCGAGTGGCGGTGCTTGTGCGGAGGATGCGGCATCTTGCCCGGAGCCAGCGTCGTCTCATGCACCTCGACCGGCTCTCCGGTCGCGAGCACACCCTGCACGACGGCCCTGCTGGCCCCGCCGTTCTCGTTGTGCTTCACCGGCAGCTCGTCGAAGGTCCAGACCCGCGACTTCGAAAGGACATCCCTTGACTTCGCCTGAGCCTGCGACTCCTGCGGTTCCAAAGTCTGGCTCCCGACGGCAGCAAGTGCCGAGAGCGCGATACAAAGATCACGACGATTGAAGTTTTTCATGCCCGCAATCCTAACTGAAAATCCCACCCGCCATCCCACACCCTCTTCCCCGCCGCGATCGTCCTCCACCGCAATCGTCATTCTGAGCGAAGCGCAGAATCCCTGTATTTCGCCCGTACCCCCACAAACGCCCGGGTGCCGGGTACCCCACCCTTGCATAGCGAATGAATCACATCCCCCACGAACTCCACCACCCTGATTGAACTTGTCATTCCGCAGAGCAGCGAAGGACGCCACCACCCGTCAAGCCCCAAACCACCCCATCCCCAACAAAACAAACCGCATCCCCACCGCCGATTTACCCTCCCCCATTCAGTAAAATAAAAACAGACAAGCAGAAAAACCAACAACCCGCAAAATCGGCAAACCTTTTCTTTCGAAGACTTTGCACAACAAAATCCGAACTTACTGGACTTTTCGGCCGAATCACCCACGAAGTCCCAAACTAAGTTCCCTGAATCGAAGACTTTGCACACTTTTGATACACCGGGGGTATCGCAAAAGAACACCATGCTCATCGACTCCCACGCGCACCTCGACTTCTACACCACGCACCCCACCGACCGCGACGAAGTCCTTCGCCGAGCCTGGGAAGCCAACGTCAGAACCATCCTCGCCATCGGCATCGGCGAGAATCCCTCCCAGATGCACCTCGCGCTCGACCTCGCCACCACCATCACCGGCGACCACCAGCCCAGCATCTACGCCAGCGCCGGAATCCACCCCGAGCAGGCCCACAACGCCACCCCCGAGGCCCTTAGCGAGCTCACCCGCCTCGCCTCTCACCCCCGCTGCATCGCCGTCGGAGAGATCGGTCTCGACTACTACCACCTCGAGAACCCCGACATCCCGATCCAGAAGGAAGCCTTCATCGCCCAGATGAAGATCGCCGCAGAGACCCGCAAGCCCATCATCATCCATTGCCGCACCTCCGAGCTGGCCACACCGCAGGCCAAACAGCGCTACGGCACCGCCGACGCCTGGGCCGACACCATCGCCCTCATCACCGAGCACTTCCGCCCCTCAGGGCTGCCGGGCATCATGCACTGCTTCTCCGGCAGCATCGAGGACGCCCGCCGCTCGCTCGACCTGGGCTTCTATCTCTCCTTCGCCGGAAACCTGACCTACCCCAAAGCTGCAGGGATCAGGGAAGCCGCCGCCTTCGCGCCAGCCGACCGCATCCTGGTCGAAACCGACGCGCCCTTCCTCGCACCCATCCCTCACCGCGGCCAGCGCAACGAACCGGCACTTGTCGCCCACACCGCGGCAGCCCTCGCCGCCCTGCGCGGCATCTCACCGGAAGAGCTGGCAACGACAACGACAGAGAACTTCCACCGCCTCTTCCCCTCGACGAACGAACTCGGCCGTGTTTGAATCAACCGGACCTTGAGATAATAGAACTCCGACTAAATCAGAGAAGGAAAAGAACATATGGCATCCGATAACAGCTTCGACGTAGTCAGCAAGGTAGAGATTCAGGAAGTCAAAAACGCCATCGATCAGGCCTCGAAAGAGGTGGGCGCGCGCTTCGACCTCAAGGACTCCAAATCAAAGATCGAGCTCGAAGGCACTGACACCATCCAGCTCGCCTCCCAGGACGAGTACAAGCTCGAGGCCGTCAAGGAGATCCTCTCCCAGAAGCTGGTCAAGCGCGGCATCTCGCTCAAGAACCTCGAGTACGAAAAGATCGAGCCCGCCTCCAACTCCTCCGTCCGGCAGAAGATCAAGCTCAAGCAGGGCATCGCCTCTGACAATGCCAAGAAGATCGTCGCCGCCATCAAGGACTCCAAGCTCAAAGCACAGGCCAGCATCCAGGGAGATACTGTCCGTGTCGTCTCGAAGGATCGCGACATCCTCCAGCAGATCATGGGCAAGCTTCGCGCGGGTGATTACGGCGTCGAGCTCCAGTTCACCAACTTCCGTTCTAACTAGGACCTGTTCACCGGCACGAAAATCTCCGTGCGATTTTCGTGCCGGTGTCTCTGTTCTATAAACATCCTGTTACTCTGATTTCAGGTGAGCACTCTCTCCATCGCGACCGCTGCCGAGGTCTTCGACCTTCTCCGTGACGACCTTGCAGCTATTGAGCAGGAATTTTCCCGGCAATCTGCCTCCAATGTTGCCGTAATCACCGACATTGCCCAGTACCTTATCGAGGGTGGAGGCAAACGAATCCGCCCGCTGCTCCTGTTGCTTGCGGCCAAGGCGCTCGGTTCGACCAGCCACAGCCGCATCCGCCTGGGCGCGGTCGTCGAGATGCTCCATACCGCGACCCTCGTCCACGACGACATCATCGACGAAGCCGACACCCGCCGCGGACGTCCTTCTTCGAACACCACCTGGGGCAACTCCAAGTGCGTGCTCGCCGGCGACTGGCTCTACATGCAAGCCTTCTCCTCGGCCCTTGAGGAACGCAACTTCCACGTCCTCGACCTGCTCATCTCGCTGACCCAGCAGATGGTCGAAGGCGAGCTGCTTCAGATCGAAAAGCTCGGCCACCTCATCAACGAGGAAGAGTACTTCGACCTCATCTACCGCAAGACGGCCTGCCTCTTTCAGGTGTCGATGCGGCTTGGAGCGGCAATCACGCCTCACGAGTTCGGCGATGCCACGATCATCGAATCGCAGCTCGGAGAATATGGCCGCAACCTTGGCCTAGCCTTCCAGATCGTCGACGACGTGCTCGACCTGACCGCTGCCGAAGATGTCCTAGGCAAGCCTGTTGCAAGCGACCTGCGCGAAGGCAAAGCTACTCTCGCCGTAATCCACGCTCTCGAGCGTGGAACAGGGGCAGACCGCGAAGCGATTCGCACCGTGCTGGCCGACCGCAGCTTCGCTCACGTCTCGCATCCCCAGATCCTCGAGATCCTCCGCCGTCACGGTTCTATCGAGTACGCGATGGATACTGCCTGCGCTTACGCCGAGGTTGCTCGACAGTCCATCGCGGACCTGCCGTTATCCGACTCCAAACGGGCTCTCCTCTGGGTTCCGGGCTTCGTCACCAGCCGCGACCGCTAGCAGCCCTCTTAAGTACAATTGAGCGCATGATGCGCAGGTCACTCATGACCGTCGCCCTGTTCCCTGTAATTGCAGGAACAGCCTGTGCGCAGAACAACGCTCCGCCTCCCACCCTCCAGACCACAACGAGACTGGTCGTCGTCCCGACGCTGGTGCAAACTCCCGCGAACGAAGTTGTCTACTCACTCCACGCGGAAGACTTCCTTCTCACGGACAAAGGAGTCGCGCAGAAGGTCTCTCTCGACGACGAGGCTCACCAGCCACTCTCTCTGGTCGTGCTGATGCAGACAGGAGGAGCAGCCGTCCATGAGTTCGACAAGTATCGCGGTCTGGAAACCATGCTGTCCGAGATGCTCGGCAAAGCTCCCAATCAAGTCTCCATCGTCAACTTCGACAGCAAGCCCGAGGCAGCCTCGCCGTTCACCTCGGACATCGCTCAATGGACCGATGCGATCAACCATCCCGATCCCGGCGACGATGGAGCCGCGATCATGGACAGCCTCAAATACGCTCTCTCTCTGCTGGCTAAACAGCCCCGGGCCAATCGCCGCGCTATTTTACTGATCTCTCAGCCGACAGACGTTGGAAGCAAGACCACGGCAAAAGAGATTCTGCAAATCTCCGGTGAGACCAACACGGCGATCTACACGCTGACCTTCTCTCCGCAGATGACAAAGCTAAAGGAATCCTTGAGGGAAGGCGGCCATTCCCATCCACCAATTAAAGTTGGAAACGGAAGCTATGTAGCTTACTTCGATCTGGACGAGCCTCTGAAAATGATCCTGGGAGCAATGCGCAAGAACGTGGCTGCGGAGATGGCTTCGCTTTCAGGAGGAGAGGCGGCTGGTTTCGAAGATCGGCATCAGCTCGACGACGGGCTGGCTACGATCAGCAGCCATATTCGCAACCGCTATACGCTCAGCTTTACGCCTAGCTCGCCCGAACCTGGACTGCATCCTCTTCAGGTTCGCCTTCCACAGTATCCAGACCTGCAGATCACAGCCAGAACCAGCTACTGGATAAGCGCTCCTGACTCAGTGAAGCAGCAATGAACTAAGAGGATGTGGCCGAGGCTACTCGTCGGCCTCTTCAATATCGGCATCTTCACCCTCGATCTCTGTCTCTACCTCGAGATCGCGTGGTTTCATCTTGCCTCCGCCCTGCTCCATCAGAATCTGGATTCGTCCTTCGGCGGCCTCCAGCTCTCGTTTGCAACTCTCCGAAAGCTTCATGCCCTCTTCGAACAGGCGCACCGACTCTTCCAGCGACAGATCTCCCTGCTCCAGACGTTCCACCACCGACTCAAGGTCCGTCAGCTTACGTTCGAAGTCCGCCACTAGACACCTACACCTTCCGCCAGCCCCAACACCTGGGCGGCAGCCAGATACTTATCTTTGCCGAACGGAGCGCTGACCTGTACGCCCTGTACCATCGGCCTTGCCTCGGCGAGCATCTCCTGAGCTATGCGCACGCCCTCGGCCCGAGCAGCCTCCGGCGAATCGGCCTGAGCCATCCGCGTCATAATGCTGTCGGGTACAGCCAGCCGCAGATCATTCTTCATAAACTCGGCATTTCGCAGGCTCGTCAGCGGCCAGATACCGGCGATGACCGGAATACGGAAGCCTTCGATGCGATGCAGGAACTCTTCGAGTACCCGCAGATCGAAGACAGGCTGCGTGATTGCGAACTCAGCTCCAGCTTCCACCTTGTACGCAAAACGGCGGACCTCCTGATCGATGTCGGGAACTCCCGGGTTGGCGGCGACTGCGATAGCAAATCCGGTCGATTCCCCGATGGAGTTTTTGCCGATGTCGAGGCCACAGTTCAGATTTCGCACGATGTTCACGAGACCGATCGCATCCACATCAAAGACTGCCGTCGCATCGGGATAGTTACCCAGCTTCGGCGGGTCGCCGGTAAGGCAGAGGATGTTTTTGAGCCCTATCGAGGATGCCCCCAGCAGATCGCTCTGAATGCTCAACACATTGCGGTCGCGACAGGTGTAGTGCAGGATGGTCTCGATGCCTACGTGCTGCTGGATCTGCACGCACAGGCTCTGAGCACTCATCCGGGCGCTCGCCCTGGGAGAATCCGGTACGTTGATGGCGTCGACGCCGAGTTTGTGCAACTGCGCCGCGGCGTCGATCTCCTTCGAGCAGTCGATCCCCCGCGGCGGAACGATCTCCACCATGGAGATAAACTCGCCCGAGGCTACCATTGCACCGATCTTCGATCGCTGCGCGAGCGGTGGGGGTGAAATCTTGGGAACAACGGCCGTCTCGACACGCCGCTCCATCACCTCGGCTCCGGCGTCCATCGCATCCATGGCGCGCAAGGCGCTCCGCATCGCTCTTGTATAGCTTGGCGTAGTTCCGCAACAGCCACCCACCAGAGAGGCTCCGGCCTTCACCAGCTTGCGGGTGAAGCTAGCCATGTACTCCGGCGAGGTCAGGTAGATCGTCCGGCCCTCCACGGCACGGGGAATTCCGGCGTTCGGCATCGCCACCAAAGGAAGCGCAGTCAAAGGGCGCATCCTCTCGATCACGCTCAACACGGTTGCAGGCCCGGCGCTGCAGTTGCAGCCGATAGCATCGGCCCCGGTTGCGGTAAGTCTCTGCGCAGCGATCTCCGCCGAAGCACCGTCGAGGCAGTTCCCTTCCTCATCGACCGTAACCATCACGATCACCGGAAGACCCGGCGCGACACCGCGAGCCGCTGCTACAGCCTGCTCCGCTTCGGTCAACGAAGTCATCGTCTCGATCGACAGCATGTCGATACCGACACCTGGACCACCTTCCACCAAGGCGGCAATCTGCTCGGCAAATGCCGCTCTCGCCTCATCGAGGCCGATCTTGCCCAGAGGCTCCAGCCTTACCCCCAGGGGACCGACGGCTCCGGCTACAAAGGCTTCGGTCGCCTGTTTGTCACGAATCTGGTTGACGGCCTCGCGAGCCAGGCGAACCCCGGCGAGGTTGATCTCGCGAACCTTGTCTCGAAGCCCGAAGTGCTCCAAACGAAAGGCATTGGCGCCGAAGGTGTTCGTTTCGATGATCTCGGCACCAGCCTGAAGGTATTCGGCGTGAACCTCGCGCACCATCTCCGGCTGTGACAGGTTCAGCTCGTCATAGCACCGGTTGATGAATACGCCACGAGCGTAAAGCATCGTACCCATTGCTCCATCACAAAGCACGGGCGCACCTTCGAAAAGCCGTCTTACATTCGCCGAGCCGCGGCCCGGATGCTCTACACTCTGATTCATTCTCGTCATTTACCTAATCTCTTCATCTTAAGCCACGGCACGGAAGGGCTCCAAATCCTCACCCCTCTTCCGTCGGGGCAAGTCCTGCTTTGTTATACTTTGCGGTAGAGTCGTGGCCTTGAAACCACCGCTTGGAGCGCCGTCCGGAGTCAGTCACCGTTGAAGAATAGAAGTCCCTTTTCCCACTCGTTCTGCGCCCAGTTGTTCTGCGGCCTGTTCATCGCCGTCATTACTCTCGGCCTGACCTCCTGCGGCGTACGGTATTACAAGTTTCCGCAGTTTCCCTTCGCCAATCGGCCTGTTCCCCCCAGCAAGCTTTCCACACGCGTTCTGGTAAGCCTGACGGTGAATGGATCGCAGGGCGCGTTGCAGATTCTCGATGCCCAGAGGGATATCCGTCACAGCATCTTCGACCCGAATGGAACATTCTCGATCTCGGGATATTCTTCGGGTTACCCGAACATGATCTTCAACTTCCCTGAGCAGATCACCGGGTTTGTGTACTCCAATTCGGACGGAAGTCTTACCAAGATCAATTACGGAACTGAGGCTTCGGCGGGGCCGGCTGGTACGTTAGCTGGACGATCGGATTCGGTCGCTGTTCCCATCAACTTCAAGCATGTTTATGCCGCCTCGTCGGCTACCGGGCAACTAGTTGTCGTCGACAATACGAACGGACAGACCTACGCTCTGAACCTTCCGAACGTCTACCGCGTGGCGGTGAATCAGGGCGATTCGGTGGTGCTTGCCATGGTTCGCAACTCGAATACGCTCTATAGACTGCTCCGGCTCAATCAAAACCAGGCGGCAGTTCCGGGAGCGATTGATTGCCAGCCATTCAACATCCCGGTCTGGTGCGTAGTTCCGGTGCCTGACAGCCCGACCGCCCCGAGCCTGGATCGTCCTGTGGGCGCCTATTTCTCGCTCGACGGCACAACAGCCTATGTTCTGAACTGCGGACGCGAGTGTGGAGGCAACACTTCCAGCATCACCATGCTGCCTCAGGGATCACTGCGAGTGGATAACTATCCCACGTCTGCACCGTATCCTTCCCCGGTAACAGGAAGTGTGGCGGTGCCGGGAGGAGTGACTACAGCGCTGGCTGATGGGACTACGCTCTATCTTGCCGGTCAGCAGCTTCAGCCGGATGGCCTGTTCGCAGGCTTCCTCTCGACGATGGATCTGAGCAGCAATACGATTACGGGGCAGTACACCATCTCGGACGGCTATCACAGCAAACTTCTCCTGGGCGACGACAATACTCTCTGGATTGGATCGCAGGGATGCGCTACCGGCGAGCGAGCGAAGCTCAAGCAGAACTACAACTGCCTGACGCGATATGACATCAGTGCAAAGACGACGAAGGTCGTCCCTGACGTCAATCCGGCCGATAGCAACTCTCAGGTGCCCTATCCGAACGCCAACGAGAACCAGTTTTACTATGGCGATCTGACGGGGCTGTGCTGGGTTCAGGGATGGCACAAGATGTACACCGCGTATGGTGGCCAGATTCATGCCTTCAATACGGCAGACGGCTCCGAGATCAATAACGGTCAGATCACGATTCAAGGCACCGCTCTCGACGTTGCATTCATGGATGCAGCAACGAACGCTGCAAACTAAGTCTGCACCACAAACCAGAGTAAAGCGGGAGGTCGAAGATGGCCTCCCGCTTTTATTCAAGCTCAATTCCTTCTCTTATGCTTGATATTCTCGCTATCGCCGCGCACCGTGACGACGTAGAACAGACCTGTGGGGGCACCCTGCTTGCCATGCATGCGCGAGGCTGGAAGACCGGCATTCTCGATCTCACGCAAGGGGAATCCGGCACGCGGGGCACGGCAGAGGAGCGCCGCTCCGAGGCGGAGGCTGCCGCTCGGATCCTCAACGTCTCTCACCGAGAGGCGCTTGATCTTCCCGACGGCAATGTCGAAAATACGCAGGCAAATCGTCTCAAGGTCGCTGCGGTTCTGCGCCGACTGCGGCCACGTGTCGTGATTCTTCCCTACTGGCAGGGCCGTCATCCGGATCACTACACCAGCGCCACTCTCGGCTATGAGGCCTGCTTTGTCAGCGGCCTCAGCAAGCTGGAGATTCCAGGGTGCAGTCTTGCCCCCCATCGTCCATACAAGATCCTCTACGCATCCCTGTATGCCGATGTCAGGCCGTCGTTTGTTGTCGACATCACGCCCTATGCTGAGCAGCGTCTGCAATCGCTGCTTGCTTACCGCTCCCAGTATGCGAACCAATCCACTGGCGGCGGCCTCTTTGTTCCCGAAGACGATATCCGCGAACGGACCTTTTCCACTGCGCGTCACTATGGCCTGCTCGCAGGGATTCGCTATGCCGAACCCTTCGTCCAGAAGGAGGTCGGCCTTGTCGACGACCTTATGCTGCTTCCTGTCCAATCTATCTAGGGTGTTCGCCCGTCTGCCTTCGCCTTAGATCGGTGTACTCCTCCGACATCTCCGGCAGCCAATCCGACAAAGCGGCGATCACCCTGTTCTTCCCCTCCCGTTTGGCCCGGTAGAGCGCCACGTCGCTGTCGTCGATCAGGCGCTGCCACTCCAGCCCGGAGATATCGGACGACGCTACTCCGAGGCTCGCGCAGGTACGCACGGTCTCACCGCGATAACGGATTACCAGGTCACTTACCTCCTCCCTCAACCGTTCCGCGACCAGAACTGCCTCTTCCATCGAGGTCTCCGGCAGCAACACGCAAAACTCGTCTCCCCCCATCCGCGCAACCGAGTCGTGCGTCCTTAAGGTCTCCTGCAATACTCCTGCTACGGTCTGGAGGACCACGTCACCGCAGCTATGCCCCTTAGTGTCGTTTACGATCTTCAACCCATCGAGATCCATCGTGACGACAGCCAGCGGCTTCCTGCCGCGCCTGCTGCGTTGTATCTCCCGCAAAGCCACGCGCTTGAGCGCCCATCGGTTCAACAGCCCGGTCAGGTCGTCCACCTGCGCACGCCATAGAAGTTCTACCCGCAGCTTCGCGGTTGACAGCGAGATAAATCCGAACGCCGTAACGGCCGTAGTGATAAGACAAGCCATCAGCCAGAGGGGAGCAGCCTGCGCAGGTCCTGCGAGAGGCTCCAACCACCGCTGATTCATGGTCGCAAACGCCCGGATAACAAAAACAAGCGCATAAGTGACCAGAGCCAGGGCAGTAAGCCAGCCGACAGGACCAACCTCTTCGCCCGAGTAACGGAAGACCAGAAGGCCCACCATTGCGTACTGAACTCCCATAGACAGATACAAGGCAGCCAGCGGCAGAGGAGACCGGGCGGGGAAGAATATGAAATAGGCCAGCGCCACTCCCATACCTCCGGCTAGCCCGAACTGCAATCTGCGCAGAATCGACTTCTGCTCCAGCATCTCCGCAAAGCTCTGGTGAAGCAATAAAGCTCCAATTAACGCCAACAATCCGCTGAATGCATCGACCACTCTTGCCGGTTCCAGATGAAGCCAGGCGATCCCCACCAACAGCATGGATACTCCCCGGCATAGATTCGCCCCGGCAAACCACAGGGCTCCCCTCATGCCGCCCACAATCCTGGCGTTGATCAGGATGACGCCCGCGTAGAGTGCAAACAAAAGAACATTCGCGAGAACCAGTGTCGTCGTATCCATCGCGCCCACCAAACCCGGAACTGTAGCCCGGGAGATTACCCCTGTGCTACATCAATTCGCAAGAACGTGAACTGAGTTCACCTGTTTGGCTGGCCCGCCTTTACCACAGGCGACTTATCTTCTCATGCTACTAAGCGCAGAAGCATAAACCCGGATACTGCAAATCCAAAAGAAATGTTTTATAGGGAGTCAATCTAGTATCCCAAATGTAACCTGACAAGCTCCAGAACCTCGTCAGTTACATATACCGGTGGACGGGTTGCCAATACCGGTGTTCCTTCCACCAGCTTCAACGATACCCCCTTCCACTCCGGGCGTCCCAATGCGCCTTCGGGCACCAGAATGGCATCGGCCCGGTCGAGGTACAGCCGTGCAGAGTCTTTGAAGTCCGCAACTGTGGGATCGAGAACACTGAGGTAAAGATCCGGCCGAAGGAACCGAAGGATGCTGTTCGATTCGATGACCGCATTCTCCACCTTCTCCAGCTCTTTGCGAATACGGGGCATCGCCTCGGCCAGGTCGCCGGTCCTCGTCCTGACCCATAAGGACCGCACGGCTCCAGCTGCCAGATATCGAGACGAATCTGTGCCGCTTGCCGTCTCCCTCTCTTCACTGACCGCGACCATGTGCTCGGCGGTCTCGCAGTCGCAAGGCTCTCCATTGGCGGAGCACATTCCATGCCCAAACTGCGTCACTTTGAAGGCCGTCCAATGCATCTTCGGCAATTCACGAATCAGACCTTCGACTACGCTGGTCTTGCCGATGTTCCGTGAATGACCTCCAACGACGACGATCGCCATGCCACACCTTCCGCTTAAGTCCTGTCGCTGCTGCCGCCGCGCTTCAATCGCGCCAGGTCTCGCAGATATTCCTTCAAAGGCCGTGCAGGTCTTCCCCAGAAGACCTCTCCCTTGCCATGCATCTTTTTGCCACTCAGCACGCCAGCCCCTCCGCCCAGTATCACGCCTTCACCCACGGTCGCGTGCTCACCGATTCCCACCTGCCCCCCCAGAACGGCTCCGTCTTCGACTACGCTTGAGCCGGAGATCCCCGTCTGCGCGGCGATAACCACGTTCCTGCCGATTACGCAGTTGTGTCCGATGTGGACCAGATTGTCGATCTTCGTTCCGCGGCCGATTCTCGTCTCACCGAGCGCGCCTCGATCGATCGTCGTATTCGCGCCGATCTCCACGCGATCTTCGATCAGCAGCTGCCCCTGCTGGGGAAAGAGAAGATACTCTCCCGTCTCGGAGTTTCGCGCATATCCGAAGCCCGCAGAGCCAAGCACCGTTCCAGCCTGCACGGTGACCTCATCTCCCAGGATCACCCCCGGATAGATCGTCACCCGCGCGTCGATCCGACACTCTCTCCCTATCCTGACACCATCTCCCAGAATCACTCCCGGGCCAATCGATGTCCCTGCCCCAATCTCGACACCTTTGCCAAGAATGGCTGTCGGATGCACACCAGCATCGCCCACTCTGTCCGTCAACCTATCGGCCACAATCGCGAAGGCATACCGGGGATCGCGTACCCACACGATCCGCTTATCGGAAGCTTCATCCTTCAACTTTGCATTTCCAAGGATCACCCCGGCGTTTGAGGCTACCGCTGCTGCGAGGGTGCTCTTGTCTACCGCAAACACCACGGCATTGCGGTCCGCATCTTCGATGCCTGAGACCCGTTCCACCCCGGCATCGGACGCAGCGCCAATATTTATCAGTCCGCCGACCCATGCCGCGATCTCGCTCACCATCGCCATCTCAGTAGATCCCCTTCTCGCCAGCTGGACGTGTCTTCCATCGCCGGTGCATCCACAACCACTGCTCAGGATAGCGCCTGACGTACTCCTCAATCACTGCGGTGAAGGCTGCCGTATTCGCTAAAGCATCTGCCTCGGCATCGCCGGTACATACCACGGGCAGTTCTTCGCCGAAATGCAGGACGTAGCGCTGCTCCGTTCTTTCCCAGAGAAGAAATCCCGGGACCACGGCCGCTTCGGTTCTGGAGGCGACCCTGGCCATTCCGCTCGCCGTACAAGCCTGCTGGCCAAAGAAGGGTACAAAGACGCCCTGTGGTGGGGTCATATTCGTATCCATCAGGATGCCTACGGTCCCACCTGCCCGCATAGAGGCAATCAAGCCTCGCGCAAAATCATCCTTGTGGATCACACGGTTACCATGGAGGCACCTTATCCGGTTTACGAAGCGATCCACCAACGGATTATCCAGACGGCGGATCACCATCCCCATGGGGTATCCCATAAGGGAGTGGTAGAAGCTAGACAGCTCCCAAGCCCCCAGATGCCCGGTCAGCACGAGAACCCCCTTACCCCGGTCACGCGCCCGCAGATAGTTCTCGAGGCCCTCGTAGCGAATAAATCTGCTTGCCTCTTCGGCTGTATACCCTGACATCAGGCAGAACTCGGCTAAAAGCCAGCCCAGATTGCGATAGACCTCTTTCAGAATTCTTTCGCGTTCCCGCTGGCTGAGGTTCGGAAATGCCAGCTCCAGATTCCGTGCTCCTACTCGCCGAAGCCGGGACAGAGTGCGATAGGCCATCCCTCCGATCGCAGCGCCAACGGCCCGCGCAAGATCTCTCGGAAGCGCCCCCAGCAGGTGAACCATGGCCCAAACTGCAGCGAACTCCGCTCTCTCGCGGACGCTCACCTTGCCCAGCGCCGGCTCTTTTTCAGTCGCGTCGTTCAAGTCTTCAGTCTAATGGAGTCCCAAATTATTTTCGCGTATGCGAAATAAGTAAGGGCGGCTCAAAAGCCGCCCTTACGGTGAAACCTGCCACTGTGGCTACTTATTTTCTTCGCGGGCTTTGACAAAGTACTTTGCAACCGTCCGGACAAAGGGACGCGCCTCTTCAGGAGTCGCCTGCTGGCCCTTCAGAATCGTCTCGAAGGGAATGGCACTGCCATACATCACGCGCGTATCGTCTTCATTCTGAGAAAGGACTGTACCATCCAGGTCGATTCCAGCAAAAAGGCCCTTGCTGCGCGAGTAGGTCAGCAGCTCGGCATTCATCTTCCAATCGGTTCCCGCCTGAGCGTTTCGTCCGACCGGACCGGCAGAGGCAGCTGCGTCCGCACCAATCTTGAATTTGTTCTTCAACATGTCCTGCAAGCCCTGCTCATTCATGGCAACGATGATCAGGTCGGTAGCCTGCCCGCCGATCTGGAACCCGAAGCTTCCACCCGTCAGCTGGACGAAGACAGGAGCGCTCCATCCTCTGGACGTTCTGCAAGTCGCCACACCCTGCCCATATTGAGCTCCCACAACGAAGGCTGCTTTTTTGAAGCTGGGGATTACCGCCAGACAGGTTGCACCCGACAAAATGCTAGAAGGGATTGACTTATCGGGAGTTGCCATAATCTGAGTCACTACCGCCTGAGCATCCTGCATCCGCTCCACCAGTTTTGCCCTATCGGTGGCGCCCAATGCAGCCGTCGAGCTGACAGCCATTGCAGCTCCGCAAGCAATCACCGACCAACGTTTCATCCAACCATCCATTTTTCGCCTTCTTTCCTGTTATGCATTTTTCAATGCATGAAATCAGATAAACATCCTGTTTCCAATAGGATATTGGATGAGAAAAATGAAAACCACGTTGTATTCCGGAATTATTCTGGAGAATTAAAAAAATGGGGGTTGTAGAGAAGTGCCTGGATCGCCAGGCGCGCTCTCTACAACCCTCTCCCAGGTCTGTGTTGCTTATAAAGAGATTGCCTGAGCCTTCCCGCTTCCACAAGGGTACGGAGGTATGTAGACCTCCGCGCCACACGTTTCATCGTGGAGTAACTCGTTGGGAGTCTGCTGGATTACTTTGCCACCAGATTACGGTTCACGGCCTGAACGCTGAGAGCGATGCGATTGTCCACTCCCATCTTCCGCATCAGGCGTCCGACATGCGCCTTTACCGTCGCCGCATCGATCCCCATAGCTTCAGCGATCTCTCGATTGGGACGGCCCGCTACCAGAAGCTGCAACACTTCGGTCTCGCGCTCGGTGAACTTCGGTTCTGCCGCCACACTGTGCCTGTCCGCCGCTGAAGCCTCCAGCAACCGCGCCAGCACCTTGCGAGGAGCCCACACCGAACCATCACGCACAATCTCGATCGCCAGCCGAATCTCGTTCTCCCTGGCCGTGTGGGCCAGGTATCCCTTCGCTCCGGCGCCGATAACGCGCTGGATGTGATCGTGATCGTCCTCCAGACCGATTACCACCAGCCGGAGGTGCGGTCGTGACCTCCGGAAGGTCTCTAGCAGCTCAAACAGATGGTCCGTGCACGCCGCATCAATCAGGATCAGCGACACCCCCGATGCATCAAGCGCACCGGGGCCGTCTACAGCGATTACCTCGGCTGAGCCGCCCTCGGCAATGATCGTCTGTAGTCCCAGCACCCGCAGCGGATCGGTAGCAATAAGACCGATACGAAACGGCTCTTCCTGCGTTGTCTCTTTCATGGCCTCGAACGAATTAGAAAATCTAGGTGCGCGACGTTAATCACGCAGTGCAAACACTTACGCCTATCTGTACGGGGCCCAATCTGCTACAGCTTAGGAAGAACGATTCCCTGCTGTTTCTGATACTTGCCCTGACGATCTGCGTAACTGACCTCGCAAAATTCGTCGGACTGGAAAAAGAGAATCTGACAGAGCCCCTCGTTCGCATACACACGGGCCGGCAGGGGGGTCGTGTTCGAGATCTCCAGCGTCACAAATCCT
>Ga0255336_100934_pt1 | contig 29216 bp, 30 predicted proteins | sample MeOH1_35cm_T3_17_FD_189102 | JGI IMG/M metagenome (GOLD analysis project Ga0255336, IMG submission 189102) | Sandy soil microbial communities from University of British Columbia, Vancouver, Canada - MeOH1_35cm_T3_179 | ecosystem: Engineered > Artificial ecosystem > Sand microcosm > Unclassified ...
GCTCCATGACGCTGATCCTGCTGGGCTATTTCAGGCAGCTGCTCTCGGTGGTGAACGGCCTCACGGCGGCGCTCATCCGCCTGGATTTTTCGGCGATGGGGCGGCACGCCGTGCTCCTCGTGCCGTTCTGCGTCGGCGCGGTACTGGGCATTATGTTCATGGCGCGCGTGGTGCGCGCGCTTCTGCGCCGGTATCCGCTCGCCACGTATTCCGTCATCATCGGGCTGGTGCTTGTTACGCCGTTCACGGTGCTCTACCAGCAGCAGCTTGCAAACGTCGGCGCCGCGAGCTGGATCGCGGGCGCCTTGCTCCTTGCGGGCGGCTTCCTGCTGACGGTGCTGCTGGGGGGAGAAGAAGATGCAGTGCTATGAGTGGGACTATACGCTCCTGACCAACGATGTGGACGCCTTCGGCCGGTGGCGGATGGACGCGGTATTCCGGCTGATGCAGGAGGCCGCGGGCGCGCACTCGAAGCTCCTTGGCTTCTCGCGCGAGGCGCTCGTGCGGGAGCGCGGCATGGTATGGATGATCGCCCGCGCGCGGGGCGAGGTGTTGCGCTGCCCGGGGCTGTACGACACGGTGCGGGTGCTGACCTGGTACGGCGATGCGGGAAAGATCACGTTCCCCCGGTACTTCATCGTCAAGGACGCGCCGGGTCGGGAGGTTGCCCATATTTCCACGGCATGGACGCTGGTGGATCTCGCGCAGCGGCGCATCGTGCCGCCACAGCGGGCGAACCTCCCGTTTCCGCCGGCGGCCGCGCTTGCCCCTCCCCTGCCCGAGCCGCAAAAGCTCCGGCTCAAAAAGGAGGGAACGCCCAGGGTCATACTGCGCGCGCCGCTTTACGGGGATATCGACGTCAACCGGCACATGAATAACGCGAGCTATATCGGCTGGATACTCGATCTGTTTCCGCTGGAGTGGCACGAGCGCCGCCGCGTGGAATCGATCGCCATCGGCTACCTCTCCGAGGCGCAGCCGGGCGAAGAGGTGCAGCTGCTGCTCTACGAGTACGGCGGCGAATTCGAGGTGCAGGGCCTCGACCCGGCGGATAGGCACGTCGTTTTTGAAGCGCAGGGCGCGTGGGTCCCCGCGGGCGAATGAGCGCGGAGTCCCGGCGTTCATAGATTGGGGTAAATTCCGTATCTCACGCTCATAAGTTTTTCCGCGGAGTCTCGGCGTTCATAGATTGGGGGAAGATCCCCCGCATCAATCAGGAGGAAAGCGCATGGTCATCATCACAATGGAAAACGGCGGCAGGATCGAGCTGGAGCTGGACCGCACGGCGGCGCCCAACACGGTCAAAAACTTTCTGTACCTTGCGAAGAAGGGTTTCTACGACGGGCGCATCTTTCACCGCGTGATACCCGGCTTCATGATCCAGGGCGGCTGCCCCGACGGCACCGGCATGGGCGGCCCCGGCTACAGCATCAAGGGCGAGTTTTCCGGAAACGGCCACCCCAACCCCATCAAGCACAAGCGCGGCGTCATCTCGATGGCGCGGGCCATGAGCCCCGACTCGGCCGGCTCGCAGTTCTTCATCATGCACCAGGATTCCCCGCATCTGGACGGCCAATACGCCGCGTTCGGGCACGTGACCGCCGGCATGGAAGTGGTGGACGAGATCGCCACCGCCCCTACCGACAGGCGCGACCGCCCCAAGGAGGATATCCGGATCAAGACCGTGGAAGTCGTGGACGAGGGCGAGATCACCGAACCCGAAAAAGTCTAAAGGCGCGCCCGCGCCGAAAGGAGCCGGTATGGAACGCTGCGGCTGGAGCACATCCGAGGAAATCTACATCCGCTATCACGACGAGGAATGGGGCGTGCCCGTTCACGACGACCGGAAGCATTTCGAGTTTCTGGTGCTCGAATCCGCGCAGGCGGGCTTAAGCTGGCTGACGGTGCTCAAAAAGCGCGAGAATTACCGGCGCGCCTATAGGGGCTTCGACCCGGCGCAGGTGGCGGCGTTCGGCGCGGACCGGGTGGAGGAGCTGCTCGCCGACCCGGGGCTGATCCGCAACCGCAAAAAGATCGAGGCCTCCATCGTGAACGCGCAGAAATTTCTGGAGATTCGGCGCGAGTTCGGGAGCTTTGACAACTACATCTGGGGCTTTGTTAACGGCGGGCCGATGGTAAACAGCTATTCGGCGCTCTCGGAAATCCCGGCGACAACGCCGCTTTCGGATACGGTGGCGCGCGATCTGAAAAGACGCGGCTTCCGCTTTCTGGGCTCCACCATCGTATACGCGCACCTGCAGGCGACAGGCATCGTGAACGACCATCTGGACAGCTGCTTTCGAAAAGCCCAGTGCGCGCAGGCTTAGGCTGCCGAAAAATCAGAACGTTAAAATCCAGGGATTGTCAAGGGGCCGCGGCCCCTTGACTTATATTCCGGCTTCGGCGGCGTGTACGCCGAAACGGATGAAGGCCGCAGGCTTTCTTTCCCTTCAGGAACCGCCGGCCGCGCGAAGCGCGGGCGGTTCCTGCCCAACACAAAAAAGTGGCGCAGCCACTTTTTTGTGCCCAACAAGTATTTACCAAACAACTTCACACGCCCCTTAGCCATACTAAGAACAGAAAAAGAAGACGGCCGAACGCGCGAAAAAGAGAAAAGGCCTTCTGCGCGCGCGGCTAAACTTTTTTTCTTTCTCCCGCATAGTATGGGATATGCCGCCTTTCGTGCGGCCGGGCATGGCTGCCCAAGGAGAGTGAACGTGTGGCAAAACGCCGAATCGATATCGGAGAATACGAAGGAGACATCCACAGGCTTCTGGAGCGGCGGCTGACGCAGACCGGGCATGCATTCACGCTTACGCCCGAAGGACAGGATGTGCTGGTGGAAGTTGCGGAGCCGGGCGGGCTGGACGCGCTCTGCGTCGCCCTGGCGTTGCTGCTGTGCCGCGACCTGTGCCAGTTTGAGCTGGCGAAGCTCACCGACCGCCTGCCGCTGACGCTGCCCGAGAAACAGGCGGTGCTGGCGGAAGCCATCCACTGCGCGCGCAAGGTGGAGCGCCCCGGCGCCGTGCGCCGCGCGCTCAGAATCTACCTCGAGGAACAGGAGGAGCTGCACCTTTCGGGCTATATGCGCTTCCGCATGACGGATACCGTCAACGCGTGGCGGCTCTGCGTGCAGAGCGCCACCGAGGAACTGATGCTGGAAAAGGAATACCTGGAGCTGATGGGCGTGCTGCGCGCCTTCGTGCAGGTAAAACCCACGCGGGTGCGGGAGGTCTCTCTGCTGCTGCATCCCGACGGCTCCTGTACGCTCACCGACGACAGCGACGCGCGCATCGATTACGACGCCTCCGACCCCGACAGGCTGGTAAGCCTCCTGGTGGACCTGGCGCCAGAGCGCCTGACCGTCTACGATCTTTCCAGCGAGCGCGGCAACGAGCTGACAGAAATGCTGGCCCGCGTGTTCGCGGGGCGGGTGCGCTTCGTAAGATAAGGCAGGAACAACGCCCTTTCGAGGGTTTTTGTTGACGCGGCGAAAGGCCCGGTATATAATACGGCTATGCGGGATGACTCTGGAAGAGTACCGTCTCCAAAGGGCATTTAGAGAGGAAGCGCCCCGGCTGAAAGCGCATCCGGCCCCATGGCGGGAAGACCACCCGGAGGACCGCGGCGGGCGGCGCCGTTATCCGCCGTACGAGTGGGTTACCAATTAGGGTGGAACCGCGGGAAGAGATCCCGTCCCTTGGCAGTTTTTGTCAAGGGACTTTTTTATGGAGCAAAAAACGATTGGGAGGAAGAAGCACATGAAACTGACATTCCCCGACGGGAGCGTGAAGGAGTACAGGGACGGCATGACGGCGCTGGAGGTTGCCGCCGACATCAGCCCGCGCCTTGCGAAGGCGACGCTGGCGGCCGAAGTGGACGGCAAGCTCTTCGACGCGTTCCGGCCTCTAGAGGGCGACCACGCCGTGAAGTTTTTGGATTGGAGCGCTGAGGGCGGCCGCTGGACCTACCGGCATACCGCCTCGCACATCCTGGCGCAGGCGGTCAAGCGCCTGTTCCCGGAGACGACGCTCGCGATCGGCCCCGCCATCGAGAACGGCTTCTATTACGATTTTGACAAGCCCGAGCCCTTTTCCGCGGACGATCTTGCAAAGATCGAAGCCGAGATGGAGCGCGTCAGCAAGGAGGACCATAAGCTGGAGCGGTTCGAGCTGCCCCGCGCCGAGGCGGTCGCCTTTATGGAAAAGCGGGGCGAGCCCTATAAGGCGGAGCTCATACGCGACCTCCCCGAAGACGCGGTCATCAGCTTCTATAAGCAGGGCGATTTCACCGACCTCTGCGCCGGCCCCCACATGCAGAGCACCGGCAAGGTGAAGAACTTCAAGCTGATGAGCGTGGCGGGCGCGTACTGGCGCGGCAGCGAGAAAAACAAGATGCTGCAGCGCATCTACGGCACGGCGTTTGAGAAAAAGGCCGATCTCGACGAATACCTGTTCCGCATGGAGGAGGCGAAGAAGCGCGACCACCGCAAGCTGGGCCGGGAGCTCGATTTATATGACCTGCACGACGAGGGCCCCGGCTTCCCGTTCTTCTACCCCAACGGCATGGTGATCCGCAACGGCCTGGAGAATTTCTGGCGCGAGGAGCACCAGAAGCGCGGCTACAAGGAGATCCGCACGCCCATCATCCTGAACCGCGATCTCTGGCTGCGCTCGGGCCACTGGGACCACTACAAGAATAACATGTACTTTACCAAGATCGACGACATGGATTATGCGGTGAAGCCCATGAACTGCCCCGGCGCGATTCTGACGTTCAAGCGCAGGGTCTATTCCTACCGGGATCTGCCGGAGCGTCTGGCGGAATTGGGCCTGGTGCACCGGCACGAGCTTTCGGGCGCGCTGCACGGGCTGATGCGCGTGCGCTGCTTCACGCAGGACGACGCCCACATCTTCATGACGTCCGAGCAAATTCAGCCCGAGCTTCTGGGGGTGATCCGGAAGTTCCAGTTCTTCTACGACACGTTCGGCTTCAAATACGCCGTGGAGCTCTCCACGCGCCCCGAGAACAGCATGGGCACGGACGAGCAGTGGAACCACGCCATCGCGTCGCTGCGCGGCGCGCTGGACGAGAGCGGCCTTCCCTACACGGTCAACGAGGGCGACGGCGCGTTCTACGGGCCCAAGATCGATTTCCATCTGGAGGACGCCATCGGCCGCACCTGGCAGTGCGGCACCATCCAGCTCGATTTCCAGATGCCCGAGCGGTTCGATCTCACCTATGTGGGCGCGGACAATGAAAAGCACCGCCCCGCGATGATCCATACGGCGATGTACGGCTCCATCGAGCGCTTTATCGCCATCCTCACCGAAAACTGCGCCGGCGCGTTCCCCGCGTGGCTCTCGCCCGTGCAGGTAAAGGTGCTCACCATCACCGACCGTGCCGCCGACCGCGCCGCCGAGCTGCGCGATGCCCTCCGCGCGAGGGGCATGCGCGCCGAATGCGACTTCAGGAACGAGAAGATCGGCTTCAAGATCCGCGAGGCGCAGATGCAGAAGGTGCCCTACATGCTGGTCATCGGCGACAAAGAGGTGGAGCAGGGCGTCGTCGCCGTGCGTTCGCGCAGCGAAGGGGACTTGGGCACGATGACCATCGAAGCCTTCGCGGACCGGCTCCAGCAGGAGATCGACGCCAAAAAGAACTGATTAAGGCCCTGGGGTTCCGCAGCTCCGGGCGGGCCGTTTCCCGCCTATGAACAGCCGGCGAAGCGCTATTTTAGGGCTGCGCGGCAAACCCGCCGCGCAGCCTTTTCCATGCCGGGCAAATCGTGTATGCCATAAAAAAGAGCTTGCAAAGGAGGACCTCTTTCGCTATAATATGGACGTTGCCCAAAAACCTTGCCGATGTAGCCCGGTAGGTAGCGCGCCTCCTTGGTAAGGATGTACTCTCCGGGGACAAAATGGTTGGAAAATGTATAATGCTGGTGTAGCTCAGTAGGTAGAGCACGTCATTGGTAATGACGAGGTAGTCAGTTCGAATCTGATCACCAGCTCCATAAATCCTTTAGGTTAGCGGCTTTTCGGTCTTGGCAGGCGAAAGGCCGCTTTCCTTTTCTGCTAATAATCTGCCGTTTTCCGCTTATAAAGCCTCTTCCGGATTCTGCATAAATTTAACCTCCTTATACATTATTTTTTGACGTCAGGCTTTGCTGCTAACAATCCTGCTAACAACTCAAAACAATGTCCTGTTTCGCATGGACCGAGGCCCGGCACGGGCTTAAAATCGATCCGTATTGACACCATATCCATAACGGGCTATCATCAAAAGGAATTGAATTGGGGAAGCAGGGTGGAATTCCCTCGCAAGTACGTTACCGTTACAGCCGGGTTACCAAGTACATATTCCTTTGCGGACACCGAAGGATATGGTTTTAAGATGGAACCCGTCTATCTTATGATCAGCCCCGGCATGCCGCCGGGGCTTTTGCTTTATGGGTATGGATTTGACGAAAAGCGTAAACGGAAAGCTGCTCCGCTGCGGCTACACCACCGGCGCCTGCGCCGCGGCCGCGGCCAAGGCCGGAGCATCGCTGCTGCTTACGGGTAATGCGCCGGAGCGGGTAACGCTCGATACGCCCAAGGGGATCGCGCTTGTGCTGGACGTGCTTGACCCACGGCTCGAGGAAGAAAGCGCGCGGTGCGCTATTAAAAAGGACAGCGGGGACGACCCCGACGTGACCGACGGCGTGCTGGTGTACGCGACCGTGTCCCGCATCCCCGGAGGCGTCGAGATCGAGGGCGGGGAGGGCGTGGGCCGCGTCACCAAACCCGGGCTGGATCAGCCGGTGGGCACTGCCGCAATCAATTCCGCGCCCCGCAGGATGATCGGGGACGCGGTGCGGGAGGTTGCGGCCGCGTACGGCTATCAGGGGGGATTGCGCGTGGTGATCTCCATCCCCGAAGGCCGCGCGCTGGCGAGGAAAACCTTCAACCCGCGCATGGGGATCGAGGGCGGCATCTCGGTCATCGGCACCACGGGCATCGTGGAGCCCATGAGCCACCAGGCGCTGATGGACACCGTGCGGCTGGAGTTCCGGCAGCTTGCGGCGAGCGGCGCGCGGGACGTGCTGCTGACCCCCGGCAATTACGGGGAAACCTTCGCGGGGGAGACGCTGGGCCTTGGCCTTACCGGGCACATCGCCTGCTCCAACCTGATTGGCGGCGCGATCGACGCGGCTGTGGAGAACGGTTTTTTGCGCATCCTGCTGGTGGGGCACATCGGCAAGCTGGTGAAGCTGGGCATCGGCGCCGCCAACACGCACTCCTCCGAGGTGGACGGCCGGATGGAAACGCTCATCGCCTGCGCGCTGGAGGCGGGGGCGGAGCTGCCGCTGCTGCGCGGCATCGCCGGGTGCGTCACCACCGACGCCGCGCTGATATTGCTTGCGCAGGCCGGCTTTTTAGGGGACACCATGCGCGTCTTTGCGGCCCGCGCGGAGGCCTCCCTTGCCCGCCGCGCGCCCGGGGGCGTTACGACCGGCTTCGTGTGCTTTACCAACGCGCAGGGAATCGCCGGGGTGCTGGCGCAAAGCGGCAACGCCGGGGAACTGCTGGAGATTTGGAGAAAACGCTGATGGTACATTTTGTGGGGGCGGGCTGCGGCGCGCCGGATCTCATCACGGTGCGCGGCGCGGCGCTTTTAGGGGCGGCGGACGCCATTATCTACGCGGGGTCGCTGGTGAACCCGGCGCTGCTTCAATACGCCAAACCGGAATGCGAGGTGCATAACAGCGCCGAACTGACGCTGGAGGAGATCGTTGCCGTGATGCTGCGGGTGGAGGCCGCTGGCGGAAACACGGTGCGCCTGCACACGGGCGACCCCTGCCTGTACGGCGCCATCCGCGAGCAGATGGATCTTTTGGAGCGGGCGGGCGTCCCCTACGACGTCTGCCCCGGCGTATCCAGTTTTTGCGGGGCAGCGGCGGCGCTTCGCGCCGAGTATACGATCCCGGCATACAGCCAGAGCGTCGTGATCACCCGCATGGCCGGGCGCACGCCCGTGCCGGAACGGGAGAGCATCCGCGCCTGGGCCGCGCACGGCGCGACGATGGTGATCTTTTTAAGCGCGGGCAGGACCGAAGCCTTGCAGCAAGAGCTGCTCGCGGGCGGCTATGCGGCCGATACCCCCGCCGCCATCGTGTATAAGGCCAGCTGGCCGGAGGAAAAGGCGGTCCGCTGCACCGTGGGCACGCTCCGCGAAACTGCGGAACAGGAAGGGATCCATAACCACGCGCTCATCACGGTGGGCGGGTTTCTGGGCGCGGATTACGCGCGCTCCAAGCTCTACGACCCGGCGTTCTCCACCGCGTTCCGTAAGGGCACGGAATCGTGAGGGCGGCGGTGCTGGCGTTCGGCGCGCGCGGCATGGCGCTGGGAGAGCGGATTGCGGCGTATTTTTTGCAAAACGGCACCGGGGCCGGGGTCACGCGCTGCCCCGAGGGCGGATTATCGGACTGGACGGAGGCGCATTTTTCAGGCGGTGACGCGCTGATCTTCGTCGGCTCCTGCGGGATCGCGGTGCGCGCCATAGCGCCCTATGTACGCTCCAAAACAAGCGACCCGGCGGTGATCGTGATCGACGAAACCGGTACGTACGTCATTTCGCTCCTTTCGGGGCATCTGGGCGGCGCGAACAGGCTGGCAGCGGAACTGGCCGGGTATTTGGGTGCGATCCCCGTAATCACCACGGCCACGGATGCCGCGGGCGTACTCGCCATCGACGTGTGGGCACAGGAGCGGGGACTGTCGGTCGCCAACCCCGAACGCATCAAATGGATCGCCGCGCGGCTTTTAGCCGGGGAAACCATACGGGCAAAAAGCGTGTTCCCCATGACCGGCCGCCCGCCCAAGGAAATGGAGTTTCATGACGACGTTTACGACGTGCTGATCACCTACCGCACGCGCGGAAGAGCGGAGGCGTTAAGGCTGATAGCGCCCGCAGTCACGCTGGGGATCGGCTGCAAAAAGGGCACGGACGCGGGGACGCTTACACGCGCCTACGCGCTGATGCTGAAAAAGGCGGGCTGCCACCCTCTGGCGGTACGGGAGGCGTGCAGCATCGACTTAAAGGCGAACGAACCGGGCATCCTGGAATTCTGCCAAAGCCACGGCCTCCCATACCGTACGTTTTCCGCGGAGGAGCTAAGGCGGGTTCCCGGCAAATTCTCGGGCTCGGCGTTTGTTGAGAGCGTGACGGGCGTGGACAACGTCTGCGAGCGCAGCGCCGTACTGGGAAGCGGCCCCGACGGGCGGCTGCTTTTGGGCAAGGACGCGGGCGCGGGCGTTACGATGGCGCTGGCGATCGCGTCTTACACGCTGCGGCTGGATTAGGGAGGCGCACATGGGACGGCTGTTTGTGGCGGGCATCGGCCCGGGCAACCCGGAAAATATGACGTTCGCGTGCCGCGCGGCGCTGGAGCGCGCGGACGTCGTGGCGGGCTATACGGCGTATGCCGCGCTGGTGCGGCCCCTGTTTCCGGATAAGGAATTCATCGAAACCCCCATGACGCGGGAGGCCGAACGCTGCCGCGCGGCGCTCTTAGCGGCGCGGGAGGGGAAAACCGTGGCGCTTGTATGCGGGGGCGACGCGGGCGTGTACGGCCTCGCGGGGTTGGCGCTGGAGCTTCTGCCGGAATATCCGGGCGTGGAAATCGAGATCATACCCGGCGTCACGGCGGCGCTCTCGGGCGCGGCTCTTTTAGGTGCGCCGCTGGGGCATGATTTCGCGGCGGTGAGCCTTTCGGACCTGCTGACGCCCTGGGAAGTGATAGAAATCCGCCTTCATTGCGCGGCGGAGGCGGATTTCTGCCTGGCGCTCTATAACCCAAGTAGCCACAGGCGCGCGGAGCATCTGCGAAAAGCGTGCGACATCCTTCTCCGGTACAAGGCCCCGGATACGCTCTGCGGTCTGGCGCACAACATCGGACGCGAGGGCGAGCATACAGAGATGATGACACTTTTGGAGCTTCGGGAAGCGCAGACGGATATGTTCACCACCGTGTTCGTGGGAAATGCGCAGACAATGCGCGTCGCGGGCCGTATGGTGACGCCAAGGGGGTACCGGCTTGACTGAGTTCGTTGTGTTCGGCGGCACCAGCGAGGGGCGCGCCCTCGCAGGTTTCCTGCGAGAACGGAATATCCCCGCCCTGATATGCGTGGCGACGGAATACGGGGAAGCGCTGCTCGACGCGGGCGGCTCGGTTGCGGTGCATACGGGGCGGCTGGATGCGGCCGGCATGGAGGCGCTGCTCAAAGAAAATGCGCCGAAGCATGTGATCGACGCCACGCACCCCTATGCCGCCGAGGTCAGCCGCAATATCCGCGCCGCCTGCGAAGCGCGTGGCGTCCCCTATACCCGCATGCGGCGCGAATGCGCCTGCGGCGGCGGATTTATGGAATTTCAGGATATGGACGCGCTGGTAAGCTGGCTGAACGGGCGGCCCGGCGTGATATTCTCGGCCCTGGGGGCGAAGGAAGCCGCGGCACTCGCGCGGGTGGAGGGTTTCCGGGAGCGCGTATGGCTGCGCGTGCTGCCCTCGGCGGAAGGGCTCGGCGCGTGCCTTTCGGCGGGGTTCCCGGCAAAGCACGTGATCTGCATGCAGGGACCGTTCTCGGAGGAACTGAACCTCGCCTTATTCCGGGAAACGGGGGCGTCGATTTTGCTCACCAAGGAATCCGGCGACGCGGGCGGGTTCGCGCAAAAACTGAGCGCCGCGCAAGCGCTTCACATGACCGTCGCCGTGCTCGCGCGGCCCCGGGAGAAAGAGGGCCTGTCCCTCGACGAATTGGAACGGCGGATTGCGGAGGGCGCGCTATGAAACAGGTTGCCGTCGTGGGCGCGGGCATGGGCCCGGATACCGTTACCCGGCAGGGTCTGCGCGCCGTCGAAGGGGCGCAGGCGCTCTTGGGCGCGCCGCGTCTGCTGGAACTGTTTTCTTATTTGAATATACCGGCGTATCCCGATTACGCGCCCGGCGAGGTGGCGCAACGGATCGGAGAAAGCGGCGGGGAACGTTTCGCCGTGCTGGTTTCGGGGGACACGGGCTTTTACAGCGCGGCCGGAAAGCTCGCTGCGGCGCTGGAAGGTTGTGAGATTACGGTCGTTCCCGGCATCTCCTCGCTGAGCTATTTCTTCGCCAGGCTGCAACGCCCCTGGCAAGACGCCAAGCTCCTTTCCTGCCACGGGCGGGACGCCAACCTTGTGGACGCCGTGCGCCGCAACCGGCTTACCTTCGCGCTGACGGGCGGAAATATCGCGGCGCTAGTATATCGGCTTACGGACGCGGGGTTTGGAGAACTGACTGCGCATGTCGGGGAAAACCTCGGCTTGGATACCGAACGCATCCTCACCCGCACGATTGCGGAATTGCAAAACGAGCCGTTTGCCCCGCTTTGTGTGCTGGCGGTGGAAAATCCGGGCTTTGACGCGCGCGTGCGCTTCGGCATCCCGGACGAGGAATTCCGGCGCGCCGATGCGCCCATGACCAAGCGGGAAATCCGGGCCGTGGCGCTCAGCCTGCTTCAGCTTGCTCCCGGCGCGGTCTGCTGCGATATCGGCGCGGGCACGGGCTCGGTCACGGTGGAAATGGCGCTCGCGGCGTACGAGGGGCGGGTCTACGCCATCGAGCGCGACGCCGACGCCGCCAAATTGATCGGCGAAAACTGCCGGGCGTTCCATATCGGCAACGCCGAAGTGCTCCGCGGCAGCGCGCCCGGCATGCTCGCCGGCCTGCCCCGGCTCGGCGCCGCGTTCATCGGCGGGAGCGGCGGCGGGATGCGGGAGATCGCGGCGGCGCTCCTTCGGAACAACCCGAAAATGCGGATCGTAATCAACGCCGTTTCATTGGAGAATGCGGTTTCGGCGCTGGAGGCGCTTTCCTCCCACGGGCTCGCGCCGGAAATCGTGCAGGTAAGCGCCGCGCGGTCAAAGGCCGCGGGCGGGCTGCATATGCTGCTGGCGCAGAACCCCGTGTTCCTGGTGAGCGGAGGCGGTCAGAATGCGTAGGGTACTGCTTGCGGGCACGCACTCGGGCTGCGGCAAAACCACGGCGGCGCTGGCGCTGCTTTCGGCGCTCAAAGCCCGGGGGCTATCTGCGTCCGCCTTCAAATGCGGGCCGGATTATATCGACCCCCTGTTCCACAGGGCCGCGCTGGGCATTCCGGCGCACAACCTCGACCCGTACTTCTGCGGCCGCGATACCCTGCGGGGAATCTTATCGACGCGGGGAAATGGACTCGCGGTGATCGAGGGCGTGATGGGCTACTATGACGGCGTGGGTCCAGAAGGATGTTTCTCCACCTATGATGTGGCGTGCGAAACCGATACGCCCGTGATCCTCGTGATGGACACGCGGGGCATGTACGCCTCGGCGGGGGCGGTGCTCCGGGGATTTACGGGCTATCGGCCGGACACCGATATCCGCGGCGTGCTGTTCAACCGCACATCCGCCGCACTGTATAAAGGGCTGAAACAGCTCGCGCAGGACGCCGGGCTTCTGCCGCTGGGCTTTTTGCCAAATACGCCGGAGTGCGCCATCGGCAGCCGCCATCTGGGCCTGCTGACGCCGGGGGAGCTTTCGGATATCCGGTATACGCTTGGGCGGCTGGGGGAACTGGCCGAAAGCTGTTTGGATATGGACGGCATCCTTGCGCTGGCCGCGTCCGCTCCGGCGATCCGGGAAACGCTGCCCGTCCCCTCCCCCGTTTCGCGCGTGCGCGTAGCCGTGGCGCGGGATGCGGCATTCAGCTTTTTGTATCAGGAAAACCTGGAGCTTCTGGAGGCGCTGGGCTGCGAGCTTATCTATTTCAGCCCGCTTGCCGACGAGGCACTCCCCGAAAGCGTCGGCGGGCTGTACCTGCCCGGCGGCTACCCGGAACTGCATCCGGAAGCGCTTTCAAAGAACGGGCCGATGCGCCGCAGCGTCCGGGAGGCGGTCGAAAACGGCCTGCCCACCATCGCGGAATGCGGCGGGTACCTGTATCTGCACGCCGCGCTGGACGGCGCGCCCATGGCGGGCGCGATCCCCGCCGGGGCATACCGCACCGGGAAGCTTCAGCGCTTCGGCTACGCGGAGCTGACGGCGGAAAAGGACAACCTTTTGTGCAAAGCCGGCGGGAAGATCCGCGCGCACGAGTTCCATTATTATACGAGCGATGACGCGCCTGCGGGTTTCAGGGCCCAAAAGCCTTCGGGCGGCGAACCCTGGGCCGCCGCGCGCGCCACGGATACCCTGTACGCGGGGTTCCCGCACCTGTATTTTTACGCCAACCCGGTGTTTGCGGAGCAGTTTGTAAGAAAGGCGGCGGCATATGCTTCTAAATGAACTTATCGCCAGCGTCCGGCCAACGGACCGGGCGGCGTATGACGCGTGCATCGCCCGCTTCGACGCGGTAGCTAAGCCGGTGGGGGGCCTCGGGAAGCTCGAGACGCTGCTTGCGCGCGCTGCGGCCATAGAAGGAAGCGCGGATATCGATATCGGCAGAAAATGCGCGCTGGTGTTCTGCGCGGATAACGGCGTCACCGCGCAGGGCGTGGCGCAGAGCGACAGCGGGGTCACCACGATTATCGCCCGGATGCTCGTTCGGGGTAAGGCGAGCGTCAGCGTCATGGCGCGGGCCTGCGGAGCGGACGTGTTCCCGGCGGACGTGGGGATGCGGGATACGGTCCCGGGCTTACTCCCCTATAAAGTGGCGCGCGGCACCGGCGATATTTCTCTCGGCCCCGCCATGACGCGGGAGGAGGCTGTAAAAGCCATAGAGGCCGGCGCGGAGCTGGTGCGGCAAAGGAAAAAAGAAGGCTACCGGCTGATTGCCGTCGGGGAGGCCGGTATCGGCAACAGTACCACGGCGGGCGCCGTGGCGGCGGCGCTGCTTTCCCGCCCCGCGGAGGAAGTAACGGGCCGGGGCGCCGGGCTTTCGGACGAGGGGCTTCTCCGTAAGCGCGCGGCCATCGAACGGGCGCTGCGCGTCAGCGCGCCCGATGCGAACGACGCCCTGGACGTGCTCTGCAAGGTGGGCGGGTTCGATATCGCGGCCATGGCGGGCGCGTTCCTGGGCGGCGCCGTCTGCCGCGTGCCGGTGGTGATGGACGGGGTGATTTCCTCCGCGGCGGCTCTAATAGCCGTGCGGCTTTGCTCCGCCGTGCGCGAATACGTCCTCCCCTCCCATCTGAGCGCCGAACCGGCGGGAAAGCTCCTGTGCGAGGCGCTGGGGTTCGAGCCGGTTTTACACGCGGATATGCACCTGGGCGAGGGCACGGGGGCGGTCGCGCTCTTTCCTTTATTGGATATGGCGCTTTCGGTCTACCGGGAAGCCGCCACGTTTTCAGAAATCGCCCTGGAGGCGTACAAGAGGCTGCCATGCTGATTGTAATCGCGGGGGAAAACGGAAGCGGCAAGAGCGCCTATGCGGAAAAGCTGGCCCTCGCGTTCGGCGGGGAGCGCCGCTACATCGCCACCATGCTTCCCTACGGAGAAGAAGGCGCAAAGCGGGTGGAAAAGCACCGCCGCCAGCGCGCGGGCATGGGCTTTACGGCGCTGGAGCTTCCCTATGAAGTTGGCGGAGCGGAGGTTCCCGCCGATGCCGTCGTGCTGCTGGAGGACGTTTCCAACCTCCTCGCCAACGCGATGTTTGAGCGCGGCAAGCGGGCTTCCGGCGTACTGGAGGATATCCAAGCCCTCATGGGCCGCTGCCGGGTATTGATCGCCGTGACGATCGCCGGCCTTGACGCGCGCGCCTGCGAGGGCGAGACGCGCGGCTATGCGGAGGCCCTCGGAAGCCTGAACGGCGCGCTTTGCGCGCTGGCGGATACGGTGATCGAAATGCGGGCGGGCCGGCCCGCGCTGCAAAAAGGAGGCGGAAATGCGCTTGTTTGAGCCCCTGTGGATCGCCATCAGCACCTACAGCGTGCTGCCCGCCCCGCGCGCGGAGTGGGACGGGCGCAATACGCGCTACGCCCTGTGCTTTCTCCCCGCGGTCGGCCTGATACCAGGCGGCGCGCTGCTGCTGTGGCGGTGGGCCTGCATGGTGCTGCGCGCCGACGCCGTATTGTTCGCGGCCGTCGCTGCGGTGCTGCCGCTCGTACTGACCGGCGGCATCCATATGGATGGGTTTATGGATACCGTGGACGCGCTTTCCTCCCATCAGCCGCGCGAGCGCAGGCTCGAGATCATGAAGGACCCGCATTGCGGCGCGTTCGCGGTACTCTTCTGCGGCGCGTACCTGCTTACCTGCTTCGGGCTGTATGAGGCGCTGTACCGGAGTCCCGCCGCCCCGGTTATCTGCGTCGGCTTCGTATTGTCCCGCGCGCTCGGCGTGCTTTCGGCCGCGACGCTCCCCAACGCCCGGGGGGACGGCATGCTTTTTGCGCTTACGGCGCAGCTTCAAAAGCGCGCCGTGATCGTTTCCATGTGCGCCCTATGCCTGCTCTGCGCGGGCGGGATGCTGTGGATTTCCCTTCCGTGCGGCGCCGCCGGATGCCTTTTTGCGCTCATATGCTTTTTCCTGTACCGGCGTATGGCGTCAAGGCAGTTCGGCGGCGCGACGGGGGACACCACGGGGTATCTAATACAGCTGTGCGAGCTGTGCGTGCTTGCGGGCGTATGGCTGGGGGGGCTGTTATGAACACCATCCTGCTGATCCGCCACGGCATGACGGCGGGAAACAAGCTCGGCCGGTACGTCGGCCGCACCGACGAGCCGCTTTGTCCCGAGGGCGAAGCCGCGGCGCGGGCGCTGTTCAGCCGGGGCCTGCCCGCGTGCGGCGCGGTGTTCGTAAGCCCTTACCTGCGCTGCCGGCAGACGGCCGCCATTCTTTTCCCCGGGCAAGCGGCCGCCGTGGTGGAGGATCTTCGCGAGTGCGATTTCGGCGTGTTTGAAAACAGGAGCGCCGAGGAGATGCGCGCCGACGGACGCTATGCCGCCTGGGTCGATTCAGGCTGCCTCGATCCCATCCCCGGGGGCGAAAGCCCGCCTGCCTTTCAGGAACGCTGCTGCGCCGCGTTCCAAGAGGCGGCCGGCCGTCTGCCCGAGGGGGAAACGGCCGCGTTCGTGATCCACGGCGGCAGCATCATGGCGATCCTTTCGCGCTTCGCGGCGCCCCGGCGGCAGTTTTACGAGTGGCGGGTGGAAAACTGCGCGTGCGTGCTATGCGCGTACGACGGGGAAACCCTGCTGGTGCGGGAGGGTGCGGCATGCTGACGCTTTTGCTATCTTTCCTGGCGCTGCCCGCCGGGTTCCTGCTGGATCTCTTGCTGGGCGACCCCGAGGGCCGGCCGCACATCGTGCGCGGGATGGGGCGGCTCGTCGGCGCCCTGGAACGGCGGCTTTATCCCCTGCGCAACAAACGGCTGGGCGGCGCGCTGCTGGCAGCCTGCACGCTCATCGTCTGCACCGGCGTTCCGGCGGGGCTGCTGTACGGGGCGAACCGCCTTTCCCCATGGCTGTATTTCGCGCTGGAAAGCCTATTCTGCTATCAGCTGCTGGCGCAAAAGAGCCTGCGGGACGAGAGCCGGAAGGTGTACGACGCGCTGACGGAAGCCGATCTCCCCAAGGCCCGCCTGGCCGTGGGGCGCATCGTGGGCCGGGATACAGGGGCGCTCAGCCCCGCCGGCGTCACCCGCGCGGCGGTGGAGACCGTGGCCGAAAACGCGTCCGACGGCGTGGCCGCTCCGCTTTTCTATATGGCGCTGGGCGGCGCGGCGCTGGGCTCCCTTTACAAGGCCGTGAACACCATGGATTCCATGATCGGCTACAAAAACGACCGCTACCTTGAGTTCGGCCGCTGCGCCGCCAGATTGGACGACGCGTTGAACTTCCTCCCCTCCCGGCTGTGCGCGCTTTCGATGATCCTTTGCGCGCGGCTCATCGGGATGGACGCGAAGGACGCGTACCGCGTCTGGCGGCGGGACAGGCGCAGGCACCCCAGCCCCAATTCCGCGCAGACCGAATCCGTGATGGCGGGCGCGCTCAACGTACAACTGGCGGGCGGCGCGTACTACTCCGGCAAATTTTGCGACAAGCCCGCGCTGGGAGACGATATCCGGCCCATCGACGCGGCGGATATCCTCCGCAGCCACCGGCTGCTGACCGGTACGGCGTGGCTCATGCTTTTAATGGCGCTGATCGCAAGGGGGTGCCTGTATGCTCTGCTATGAGCACGGCGGGGATCTCTACGCCGGCCCCGGAATCCGGCTTGATTTCTCCGTCAACACCAACCCGCTGGGCATGCCCGCGGAGGTGGAGCGCGCGGTTTTGGAACATGTGGAGGACTACGCGCGCTACCCCGACCCCTTCTGCCGCGCGCTTTCAAAAGAGATCGCCGCGCGCCGCGGCGTGGAAGAGGGCATGGTGCTGTGCGGCAACGGCGCGGCCGACCTGATATTCCGGCTGTGCGCCTGCCTGAAGCCCGTTCGCGCGCTCACCCTCGCGCCCACGTTCTCGGAATACGGGCGGGCGGTGACGCTCTTCGGCGGCGTCATGCGGGAACATCTGCTTTTCGAGGAGGACGGCTTCGCTTTGACCGAACGGATTCTTACCGATCTGACGCCGGATACGGATATCCTTTTCCTCTGCAACCCCAATAACCCCACGGGGCGGCTCGCTTCGCCGGAATTGCTCCAGCGGATTATGGATGAATGCAACAGCAAGGGCATCCTGCTCGCGCTGGACGAATGCTTCCTCGATTTTACGCGGGGCGGCTCCATGGCCGGCCAACTTCGGGAATACCCGAACCTGCTGATCCTTTGCGCGTTCACCAAGCTCTACGCCATGGCGGGGCTGCGGCTTGGGTATCTCCTATGCGCGGATACGGCGCTGCTCTTGCGTATCGCGGCGTTCGGGCCGACGTGGAGCGTTTCTTCCGTGGCGCAGGCAGCGGGCCGCGCGGCGCTGACGGTCCCCGGATGGGAAGAACGGACGCGCGCGTTTGTACAATCCGAGCGCGCGGATCTTGCGCGGGCGCTTGCGGAGCTGGGGATCACTGTGTTTCCGTCCGAAACCAATTATCTGCTGCTTCGATGCGAAGCGCCGCTGTACGAGCGGCTGCTCGCGCGCGGAATCCTCGTGCGCCCCTGCGGGAATTTCACGGGCCTTAACGGGCGGTTCCTCCGCATCGGGTTGAAATCGCATGAGGAAAACGCGGCGCTCATTGCCGCCGTGCGGGAGGCGCTCCATGGCTAAGGCGATCATGGTGCAGGGCACGATGTCCAACTCCGGAAAGAGCCTCCTCTGTGCCGGGCTCTGCCGCGTATTTTATCAGGACGGGTACCGGGTGGCGCCGTTTAAGTCCCAGAACATGGCGCTCAACTCCTTTATCACCCGCGAGGGGCTGGAGATGGGCCGCGCGCAGGCGGTGCAGGCCGAGGCCTGCGGCGCCGAGCCGCACGTGCGGATGAACCCCATCCTCCTAAAGCCCGTGACCAACACGGGCTCGCAGGTGATCGTGAACGGCGAGGTGAGGGGCAACAGGAGCGCCGCCGAATACTTCGCCATGAAAAAATCGCTGGTGCCCGATATCCTTTGCGCCTACAACACGCTTGCGGCGGAGAACGATATCGTCGTGATCGAGGGCGCGGGCAGCCCCGCGGAAATCAACCTCAGGCAGGACGATATCGTGAACATGGGCATGGCGCGGCTGGCCGGGGCCCCCGTGCTGCTGGTGGGGGATATCGACCGCGGCGGCGTGTTCGCACAGCTGTACGGCACGGTGGCGCTGCTCTCCGGCGGCGGTGAGCGCGATCTGGTGAAAGCCACCGTGATCAACAAGTTCCGCGGGGATATCGCGCTTTTGCGGCCGGGGCTCGCGATGCTGGAGGAGCTGACCGGGAAGCCCGTCGCTGGTGTTCTGCCGTATCTTGACGTGGATATCGACGACGAGGACAGCCTCTCGGAGCGCTTCGCGGCGCGTAAAGCGGGCGGGGGCCTGGATATCGCCGTGATACGGCTCCCGCGCATCTCCAACTTTACGGATTTTACCGCTCTTTCGGCGACGGACGGGGTCGGCCTCCGCTACGTATCCTCCCCGCGGGCGCTGGGCGCGCCGGGGCTCGTGATCCTCCCCGGCACCAAGAGCACGATTGCCGATCTTCTGTGGCTGCGGGAAACCGGCCTCGAGGCCGCGGTAAAGCGCCTCGCGGCCGGGGGCACGCCAATCGTCGGCGTATGCGGCGGGTATCAGATGCTGGGAGAACGCGTCACCGACGCCGAAGGCGTCGAGGGCGGCGGGAGCGTGGCCGGCATGAATCTTTTGCCCGTCGCGACGGCGTTCACACCCGAAAAGCGCCGCACCCGCGTGAGCGCGCGCGCATGCACCGTTCGGGGCGCGCTCGCCCCGCTTTCCGGCGTGGAAATCGAGGGCTACGAAATCCACATGGGCGTCACGACGCTAAAGGCGGGCGCCTCCCCGCTATTGACGCTTTCTTGCGGCGAGCCGGACGGCTGCCAGCGGGGCAGCGTGTACGGCACCTATCTGCACGGATTCTTCGATACGGCGGCCTGCCGGGAGGCGCTGATAAAATCGTTTTCGGGGGAACCGGCGGAGGCCTTCGATTACGCCGCCTACCGGGAGCGGCAGTACGACGCGCTGGCAGCTGCCGTGCGCGAAAACCTCGATATGAAACTGATTTACAGGATTCTGGAGGAGGGCGTATGAGCGTGGAATGGGAAACCGCCGCGCCGGGGGAGATCGAGCGCAGGAGCTTTGAAATCATACAAAGCGAGCTCGGCCGGCCGTTGGAACCGGAGACCGCGCCCATCGTGCTGCGCGTCATCCACGCCACGGCGGATTTTTCCTTTGCGGACTCATTGGCGTTCTCCCCCGATGCGCTCTCCGCCGCGCGGGAGGCGTTGTGTTCCGGCGCGCGGGTGGTGACGGATACCAACATGGCCCGCGCGGGCATCCACGCTCCCGCGCTTGCGAAGCTGGGAGGTTCGGCCGTGTGCTTCATAGCCGATCCGGACGTCGCGAAGGAGGCGAAAGCGCGGGGAATTACGCGCGCGGCGGTTTCCATGGAGCGGGCGCGCGATCTTCCGGAGCCGCTCGTCTTCGCCATAGGCAACGCGCCCACCGCGCTGATGCGGATGTATGAACTGATAGAAACAGGGGCGCTTTCGCCCGCGCTGGTGATCGGCGCGCCGGTGGGGTTCGTGAACGTGGTACAGTCAAAGGAACTCATCATGCGCGCGTCCGTGCCGTACATCGTAGCGCAAGGGCGCAAGGGCGGCAGCGGCGTGGCGGCGGCCATCGTGAACGCGCTCCTGTACATGGCGGCCGGGCGGGACGCATGAGCAGGATCTTCTGCGTGATCGACGGCATGACCCACCCCGGCTTCGACCCGGCGCGGTATCCGGCGCTGTCACGGCTCCGCTTACAGGGAATGGCGGAAACCGTGCCGCCGGGCCACGCGGCGGAAAGCCTCCCGTGCATCCTCACGCTGCTGGGGATGCGGAATGTACCAAAAAACCTGCGGGGCTGCGCGGAGGCGCTGGGCGCGGGCCTCCCGGCGGGAGAAAACGACCTGATCCTGCGCGCAAGCTGGGTAAAGCTGGACGAATGGGGGATCGCCACCGGCCTCGCGGACGCGCCAAAAGAATTTCCCGCCCCCGGCGTGCGCTACCATCCCCTCGGCGGATACAAGGCCCTGCTGCTGCTGCCGGGCGAAGCGGATGCGCTCCCCGGGATCGTGACGCACGCGCCTTATGCGTACTTGGGCAGGCCGTTTTCGGAACTGCTTCCCTCGGGCAGCGCGGCGCTAAGAAACGCCGTGGAGCGCTCCCGCACAAAAGGGCGGGCGATGCTCCCGTGGGGGCAATCCAAAATGGCGTCGCTTCCCCCGTTCCCGGAACGCGCCGCCGCCGTATGCGGGGCGAATCTCGCGCGGGGCGCAGCGAGGCTATTGGGCATGGCGATCATCCCGGTCTCCGGCGCTACGGGGGATACGGACACCGATCTTTTCGCCAAGGCGGAGGCGGCTCTTCAGGCGGCGGAGGAATACCCCTTTGTGTTCCTGCACGTCAACGGCGCGGACGAGGCGGCCCACCGCAAGGACGCCGCCGAAAAGGAGCGGTTCCTGCTCTCGGTAAACGAAACTCTGCTGCGGCCCCTGCTGGATTCCCCCCACGCGCTTACGGTCACGGCGGACCACGGCACCGACCCGGCTACCGGGCTGCATACCGGCGGGCCGCAGCCCATGTTTGTAAAGGATGGAACCCTATGAAAGAGGCGACCGAAAATCAAGCGATCCTCGTGGCCGGCTTCGGCACCACGCATGAGGACGCCTACCAGAAAAGCGTGGGCGCGCTCAAGAACGATGTTCGCGCGGCGTATCCGAATTGCGCCGTGTTTTCCTGCTGCACCAGCGGCATGGTGCGGTGCGCGCTCCAAAAGCGGGGCAAGGCGGTTTGTTCCCCCGAGGAGGCGCTCGCGCGCATCGCGGCGGAAGGCTTTGCCCGCGCCGCGGTGCTTTCCACCCACCTGACCGCCGGGTTTGAGTTTGAAAAGCTGCAGGCCGCGCTTGCGGACGCCTCCCCCCGGTTTACAGACATACGTCTCTCGCGGCCGTTATTGGATACGTCGGCGGACAGGGAGGCCGTGCTGCGCGCGGTATTGGCGGGCAACCCGCTCAATGAAGGCGAAGGGCTGCTGATGATGGGCCACGGCACCGCGCGCCCCTCCAACGGGGCGTACCCCGCCTGCAACGCGCTGATCGCGCAAAAGGGCTTGGGGCCCGCCTTCGTCGCCACCGTGGAGGCGGAGCCGGGCTTACCCGAAGCGCTGAAATTCTTCCGGGAAAAAGGCGTATCCTCCCTGCTGCTCGCGCCCTTTTTGCTGGTAGCGGGAGAGCACGCGCATGAAGACCTGGCGGGTGAAGGCGAAAGCTGGCTGAACGAGGCCCGCGCCGCGGGGTTCGCCGCCCGCGCGCGGCTCAAGGGCTTGGGCGAATACGGGGCTGTCCGCGCGCTGTACCTTCGGCACCTGGAGGACGCGTTATGAGCGCGGGCACGCTCTGGTGCGTGGGCGTGGGCCCCGGCGACCCGGAGCTCATCACCATCAAGGCCGCCCGTATCCTTAGGGAATCGGCGGTCATCGCCGTGCCCGTCACCAACGGGAAGGCGCACGCGGCGTACGACATCGCGCTTAGGGCCGTGCCGGAGATTGCCGGGAAGGAGCGGCTGCTACTGGATTTCCCCATGCGTCTCTCCCGCGAAGGGGCGGAGGCCGCCTATGACGACGCCGCCGGGCGCATCGCACAAATTCTCTCTGCGGGCCGGGACGCCGCGCTGGTGACGCTGGGGGACCCTTCTATTTACTCCACCGCCGCGCATGTGCACAGGCGCATGCTGGCGCGAGGGCTTCCGGCGTTTTTCGTTCCCGGCGTACCCTCGTTCTGTGCGGCGGCGGCGCGCCTGAACGAGCCGCTGGTATCCGGACGGACGCCGCTATTCGTCAGCTCCGCCGCGGGCGGCGCGCTGGAAACCCTCAATGCTTCGGGCACCAAGGTGTACCTGAAGCCCGCCTCCGCGCTCCGTGAGACCATTCAGGCCCTGCGCGCCGCCGGGAAGGACGCGCGGCTGGTCCAGAACTGCGGCATGGAAAACGAGCGCGTATACGCGTCCCTTTCGGATGCCGTACCCGAGGAAAGCTACTACTCCATTTTGATTGTAAAGGATGAAACGAATCCATGACCAGACGCTCCCCGCTGCCGATCCGTATCGCCGCCCTGCTCCTCGCTCTGCTGGTGCCCGCGCTTTCTTCCTGCGCCGCGCCGGATTCCGGCGGCGCGGCCCTTTCGCTTACGGACAGCGCCGGGAATCAGGTGCGGCTGAGCACCCGGCCCCAGCGGGTAGTGGCGCTTTCCTCCTCCCTCGCCGACCTCTGGCTGACGGCCGGGGGAACCCTTGCGGGCGCGACGGACGACAGTAAAGAGCGGGACCTCTGGGCCGATACCGGCAAGGTTGCAAGCGTCGGCGCGCTCATGAAGCCCAACGCGGAGCGGATCGTCGCCCTGAAGCCCGATCTTGTGCTGTATTCCCCCGATATCCCGGCGCACAAACAGCTTGCGCCCGCGCTCGCCGAGGCCGGCGTGCCCTGCTTTGCCGTCAGCGCGGACACGTTTGACGAATACCTCGCCATGCTCAAAACCTGTTGTACGCTCACGGGCAGGGAGGATCTGTATGCGCAGTACGGCGCGGCGCAGCAGGAGAAGATCGGCGCTTTACTTGCCCGCGTGCCCAAGGGGGAGCCGAAAAGCGTGCTGTTTTTGCGCGCGTATTCCTCGGGCGTGAAGGCGATCGCCTCGGAGCACGTGGCGTGCGACATCCTTGAAAAGAGCAATACCGTCAACATCGCCGCGTCTGACAAGGGGCTGCTGCAAGATTTGAGCCTGGAGGCCGTCGTACGGGACGATCCGGACTATATTCTTGTGATCACCATGGGCGAGAATTCCGAAAAGGCCCTGGCCTCCCTGAAGGCGGCGCTTTCGGGCAACCCCGCCTGGGCGGGGCTTTCAGCCGTAAAGGCGGGCCGCTTCTTCGTACTGCCCAAGGACCTGTACCAGTACAAACCCAACAAACTGTGGAGCCGCGCATATGAATACCTGCTGCAAACCCTCTACCCCGAAGCCTACGGCGCGGCATCGTAAGGGCCTCGTATGGCTGCTCGCGGCCGTGACGCTCCTGCTGTTCCTCCTGAACCTGGCGGCGGGGGCCTCGGACGTATCGCTTACGGACGTAATGCGCTTCCTCTCGGGGCAGCCCGTGCCGGATACCGTGAGGACAGTGCTTCTCCACATCCGCCTGCCGCGCGCGCTATCGTGCGTTCTGTGCGGCGGAGCGCTGGCGGTATCGGGCCTCCTGTTGCAGGCGGCTCTCGGGAATTCGCTGGCCAGCCCCTCTACCATCGGCGTGAACGCCGGGGCCGGGTTCTTCGCGCTGCTCGCGGCCGCGCTGTTTCCCTATAACGAGCCCGCGCGCGCGGCCGGGCTGCTTTTGGGCGCTCTCTTGGTAGCCGGGGCCATGTACCTGGTTGCGAAAAAGGCCAGCGCCACGCGGCTGACCATCGTGCTCGCGGGCGTGGCGGTATCGAGCCTCTTTTCGGCGGGTATGGACGCCATCGTTACCATCAGGCCCGAGACGCTGCTCGATAAAGCCGCGTTCTCCATCGGCGGATTCTCCTCCGTATCGCTTTCCCGGCTCCCGCCGGCGCTCCTGTACATGTTGCCAGGGTTCCTCGGGGCGGCGTTGCTGGCTCCCCGGCTCAACATCCTGCTGCTGGGGGACGAAACCGCAGCGTCGCTGGGGCTGGATGTGCGGCGCTGCCGCGTGCTTTCCCTGTGCTGCGCGGCGTTTCTTGCGGCAGGGGCGGTGAGCGTGTGCGGCCTGTTGGGGTTCGTGGGGCTGATCGTCCCCCACATGCTGCGTGCCGCCGAAAAGGACGTTCCCGGCCTGGTGCCGTTGTGCGGCTTGGGCGGGGCGGCGCTGGTGTCGCTGTGCGACCTGATCGCCCGCACGGCGTTCGCACCCTTCGAGCTGCCGGTGGGGATCCTGCTCTCGTTCCTGGGCGCGCCGTTCTTTTTGTACCTGATCCTGCACAAGAAGCGCGGGAGGCTGTCATGATAGAGCTCGACCACGTTTCGGCCGGGTATGACGGCACGGATATCGTGCGCGACGTATCGCTCGCCCTGCCCAAGGGGGAGCTTACGGCGCTCATCGGCCCCAACGGCAGCGGGAAATCCACGCTGCTCAAGGCTATGGCGGGGCTGCTTCCCGCAAGCGGCGGGATCCTCTATGACGGCGTGCCGCTTTGTTCCCTAAAGCGGGAGGAGCGGGCGAAGCTCGTGAGCTTCCTTCCCCAACAGCGGGACGTGCCGGATATCCGCGCGCGCACGTTGGTGGAGCACGGGCGCTACCCGCATCTCGGCTTCTCCAAGAAGCTGGGAGAGAAGGACAGAGTTCTTGTGGACCGCGCCGTAGCGCTGACCCATACGGAAGGCTTGATGGAACATCCTATGGCCGCGCTCTCGGGCGGAGAGCGGCAGCGGGTATATCTTGCGATGCTCCTCGCGCAGGATTGCGGGTATCTTTTATTGGACGAGCCGCTCACCTATCTCGACATTGGCGCGCAGCTGGAGACGCTTTCCCTGATACGGGAACTGCGGGCCCTGGGAAAAACCGTGGTGATGGCGATCCACGACCTTCCGCAGGCGTTTTCGTTCGCGGACAGCGTGTGCCTCCTGCAGCGGGGCGAGGCGGTTTGCTTCGGCCCGCCGGATGACCCCGCCTGGCCGGAGCGCGCCGGGGCCGTTTTTGGCGTACGCATAGCCGCCTCGGGCGGGGACGGGCTTTTCTCTTATACGCTGGCGGGGATACGGGGCGCGGGCATGGACGGAAAAGAGAGTCATAATGGATAAGACGAAGCGTGCGATCCTTTGCGCCGCGATGGCGGCGGAATAGACCGCATTGACAAGCCTGCCATCCTGGGGTAGAATACCCATAAATTGAATAACATTTCGAGTGTCCTCCCCGGCGTACGGCCCTGGAGGAAGAATAGGGAATCGGGTGCGAATCCCGAACGGTACCGCCGCTGTATGCGCCGAGGCCGCGCTCCATAGACGAAAGTCGGTCACTGGGAAACTGGGAAGGCCGGGGCGCAGCCGCAGGAGGAATCTCCCTACGCGCGAGCCAGAAGACCTGCTTTGAGATGCCCTGCCGCCATTTGGCGCAGGGGAATTTGTTTATGCAGAAAAACGGCTGCTGCCAACGCTTGTTGGCGGGGCCGTTTTGTTGTATGTAAAGATTTTTGTCTTGAAGGAGAACGCCATGTGGAAGCTCGCCGCCATGTACGCCGCGCTCGTGCTGCCCGCCGCCGTGTATATGGCGCTTCACGGGCGCGCACACGCGCATACCCACGCGCATAAAGGCGGGCACCGGCACGGGGAACGGCTCGATATCGACTACCTGGCGTATTCCTCGCGCATGCGCAGCTGGAATCCCGCGCTCAAGGCGCTGCTGAGTCTTTCGACCATCCTTCTTTGCCTCCTGCTCGATAACCCGCATGTCTCCGCTGCCGCGCTGTTCTTTATGGCGTTCCTGGCGGTGGCGGTAGGCGGGATAGCGCTGCGGGAGTATATCGGCACGCTCACAACGCCGATTGTATTCATCCTGCTGAGCGCGCTCGCCGTGGCGGTGGAGTATTCCGCAAAGCCCGCGGGGGAATACCGGCTTTTTCTGGGCTTCGGGTACCTCTATACGAGCGGCCCCATGCTGGCCCGGAGCGCGCTCCTCACCCTGAAGGTGATGGCCTGCGTGAGCGCGCTCAACATGCTCATCCTCGCCACGCCCTTCAGCGAGCTGATCGCGGTGCTGAAAAAGGCGCGCGTGCCGCGGCTCATCATCGATCTCATGCACATGATCTACCGGTTCATATTCATTCTTCTGGAGGTGTCGCACAGGATGCGCGCCTCGGCCGAAGCCCGGCTGGGCTACCGGGATACGAAAACCTCCTGGTACACGTTCGGGCATATCGCGGGGAACCTATTGGTGCTTTCGCTCCGGCGGGCCGGCGCGTATTACGACGCCATGGAAGCCCGCTGCTACGACGGGGAGCTCGCCTTCCTGGAGGAGGACAAGCCCCTGCGGCCCGGGCACGTGCTCCCTTCCCTGCTGTTCCTTTTATATCTGCCGCTGATGTGGTATCTCACCAAATAAACGGGGGGGCTTATGAAGCACTGTATCCTGTGCGCCGAACATCTTTTTTATACCTACGCCAACGGGCAGCCCGCGCTTGCGGATGTGAGCGCGGAGTTGTACGAGGGCGAGCGTGTGGCGGTAATCGGCCCCAACGGCTCGGGCAAATCCACGTTCTTTTTGAACCTCAACGGCGTTTATGCGCCCACGGACGGAAAAATCGTATACCGCGGCGAGGAGGTCACAAAAAAGACGCTCAATACCCTCCGGCAGAACGTGGGGATCGTGTTCCAGGATGCGGATAACCAGATCATCGCCTCCACCGTACGTGCCGAGGTGGGGTTCGGCCCCATGAACCTGAGGCTCCCGAGGGAGGCGGTGCTCCGCCGCGTGGACGAAGCGCTCTCCTACATGAACATCGCCGCTCTTGCGGACCGGCCGCCGCATTATTTGAGCGGAGGGGAAAAGAAGCGCGTCAGCATCGCGGACATCGTGGCCATGCGGCCCGAGGTGTTCATATTCGACGAACCAACTGCGTCGCTCGACCCTGTGAACGCCCAGATGCTGGAGGAAGTGCTCGAGAAGCTGGGTACCGAGGGCAAAACGCTCCTGATTTCCACGCACGACGTGGATTTTGCCTACCGCTGGGCCAGCCGCGTGCTGGTGTTCTCACAAGGGCGCATCGTTGCCGACGCGCCGCCGCTTGCCGTGTTCCTGGATACGGAACTTCTCAAGCGCGCCAACCTCAAAAAGCCCGCCATGCTGCTGGTATATGAAGCGCTGCTTTCGGCGGGGGTATTAGAGAACGCCGGGGCCTACCCCAAAACGCCGGAGGAACTCAAAGGGCTCCTTGCCCGCGCCGCGCGTTAAAGCAGAAACCTGCCCGGTATCTCGCCGGGGGAATACAAAGGAGGTACGTATGAACAGAAGGGAAAGGACGATCGTCGGGCTTTCGGCGGCCCTCGCGCTGGTGCTTGGGGTCACGCCCACCGTCAGCGCAATGCACATCATGGAGGGCTATCTGCCGGTAAGGTACTGTATCCTATGGGGCGTGGTCAGTCTGCCGTTTTTGGTGGCAGGATATTTTTCCATTAAAAAGACGCTGGCAAGAAGCCGCCGCTCCATGACGCTGCTCGCGATGTCGGGGGCGTTCATTTTCGTGATCTCCTCGCTCAAGATCCCCTCGGTCACGGGCAGCTGCTCGCACATGACGGGCACCGGTCTGGGCGCGATCTTGTTCGGGGCCAGCGCGGTGAGCATACTCGGCATTATCGTGCTGTTATTCCAGGCCATCCTGCTGGCGCATGGGGGGCTGACGACGCTCGGCGCCAACACGTTCTCCATGGCCATCGCGGGGCCGCTGGTATCGCTGGGGCTCTATAAACTCTCCAAGAAGCTTAAGATCAACAAGCATGTCGGCATTTTCATTGCTGCGGCGGTGGGGGATTTGTTCACCTACTGCGTCACCAGCGTGCAGCTCGCGTTGGCATACCCTTCCGCCGAGGGCGGCGTTGCGGCGAGCGCGGTGAAATTCCTTTCGGTGTTCGCGCCCACGCAGGTGCCGCTTGCGGTGGTGGAGGGCATTTTGACCGTCGTCATCATGATGGGCCTTGAAACCTACGCAAAGGCCGAACTGAACGACCTTGGCTATATGCAGGTGGGGTGAGCGTATGAAAACGAAGTATAAGGTTCTGATTCTGCTGCTGATCGCGGCCCTGATCGCCATCGTGCCGCTGTTCGCGCTCAAGGGCGCGGAGTTCGGCGGCTCGGACGACGCGGGCAGCCAGATGGTAGCCCAGATCACGGGCACCGATTACCAGCCCTGGTTCACGCCCGTGATGGAAACGCTCATCCACGGGGAGCTGCCGGGGGAGATCGAAAGCCTGCTGTTCTGCGTGCAGACGGGCATCGGCGTGGGCATTATCGCCTTTCTCATGGGGAGGCTTGTCGAGAGGAACAAAAAAGAAAAGGCGAATGCCGTTGAGGCAACGCTGCCTGAAAAACCCTCGATTGGTTAAAGGATACCGCCGCAGCGGTTGCATTCACGTTACGTCGATACGGCGGCATAACCGCAGGGCCTGTGACGCAGACTCTTCCTGCGCAAGCCGCCTGCGCATGTAAAGCGCGGGCGGCTTGCGCAAAACTCGGAACGAAAATAGTCGAAACAGAAGATCGATGAAAGACAGAGAAGCCGGTTTTTAAATTTCATCCCCTGCTAAATTCTACGGCTGATTCAACCTGCTAAAAAACCTGCTAACAAGTAAAGCTGCTTATACCGAACACCCCATGCGCTTAATGCGCTAGTGCACTTACAATCATGCGAAAGCCACACTTCAGGGCGTTTCCGGTCATTTTGCACGAACTAAGCGATGGGGGTGCGGACAAAATATTGGACTAAGCACTCAAGCCCAAATTTTGTCGATATTCCAGCGGACTCATCCCGCCAAGTGAGACTTTAATTCGTTTTTCCCGATACCAAATCATATAGTCATCTATGATACGAATAAATTCTTCAATC
>Ga0255336_100936_pt1 | contig 29178 bp, 27 predicted proteins | sample MeOH1_35cm_T3_17_FD_189102 | JGI IMG/M metagenome (GOLD analysis project Ga0255336, IMG submission 189102) | Sandy soil microbial communities from University of British Columbia, Vancouver, Canada - MeOH1_35cm_T3_179 | ecosystem: Engineered > Artificial ecosystem > Sand microcosm > Unclassified ...
ACCCCGGAGAGCGCGAAAGCGCGACAGTTTACGTCCCTGGCGTCTTCAAATGACACGGATCACACCGTCCGCGCCGATGCGCTGCCATGGCAAACCCACCACCAGGCCGGCCAGTTGTTCCTGTGTGAGCGCGTGTTGCTTTGGCTCGCTACCAGCGTGCGGCCAAGTGAACTGCCCCTGATTGAGCCGTCGCGCTGCCAGCCAGATGCCAATTCCATCGTGAACCAGAACCTTCAAGCGGTTGGCCCGCCGGTTGGCGAACAGGTAAGCATGGTGCGGATGCGCGGCGCCGAACACGGTGATCACCCGACCCAGTGCCGTATCAAAGCCAGCCCGCATGTCCAGCGGGTCAACTGCCAGCCACACCTGGTCAATGCGGATCATGCGAGCCACTCGCGTAGCCACGCGGCGCATTGCGCTGCCTCCGAGGTTGGCCAACTAACCGTTATCGACAGGTCCGCGCGACGCACCTCGACGCGAATCTCAGCTGTACGCGTGTCTCGCGTCTCAAGTGGCAGCGGTACAAATTCCGGTGCCGGCGCCGTTGCCAATGGCGCTGTCAGGTCGCTACGCGCCACGAGCACGCAATCGTTCGTTTCGGCCTGCTCGACCCAACGTCGAAGCAGATTGGCGTTCAACTTGTGGTGCAACGCGATCGCCGCAAGCGATACCCCGGGCCCCTGGCAAGCTGCCACAACCTGAGCCTTGAACTCGACGCTGTAGCGCCGGCGGCGCCGACGACCAGGTGCCACTGCTTCTTCAATAGTGTTCACGTGTCCACCTATTTAAGTGAACACGATGCTCCCAAGACTTTTAACGCAACTCAAGATGAGATGACCGGGCGCTTACTGAGGAGGTGGAAAATAGCCACTCAAACCAGGGCGGGCTGACGTTCGACTATCTGCTTTCGAAGCGCACCGACGTCTATGTGAACGCCATCTATCAGCGCGCCAGCGGAACCGGCGCAGTCGCATCAGTCAACGGCACATTCGCAACGTCATCGGGCCAGAACCAGACCGTTCTCCGACTTGGAATGCGAACCCTCTTCTAAAATGCGTCGGCGAGGACGGCCTTGCGCCAGAGCGCCGTCCCGCGATTTTTTTCATCCGCGCCTCCGTTACGTTTCTTCGAGAAGCTCTTCTGCAGGTGTTTCCTGTGTCTTCTTGAGTCGCTCCGCCCCGAGCCAGACACCACTGCCGACGATTTCGTCAACCAATTGGAAAATCAGGCGCTGCCCTTCGCGCACCGCCTGAGAGTGGGAGCGCGCGGTGTTCTCGCACAATGCCCACGACATGTACGCGCCGCGAATTGGGCTCCACGATAAAGACTCTTCCCAATATGGATTGCCACTGACGGCGCAACACGGAGTGATGGTGTCAGCCACTCCCTGGCGCGCGAGCTCCATGGAAAGATGCATGGCATCGATTTCGAAAAGGGTCTTTAAATCGTGCCCGCGTCGCGATAGAGCATTCTCAACAGTCGTCCGAATTACGTTGGGCTTTCCAGGTAACGCGAACTGCAACTCTTCGAGTCGGGAGAGGGGCACAGGTTTGTCAGGCTGGAACCCTGCCTCTTTACGCCCGACAACGATGAGTGGCTCACGAATGAGAGGCGTGTGCACGTACCCCTGCGGAGGCGACCCTTCGAACGGAACGATAGCGAGGTCCAGCATTCCTGAATGCATGACTTCGCGAAGTTCGTGGCTGGCACCCTCGTGAACGCGCAACGTGACGCCCGGATATTCGGCAACCAGACGAGGAACGTATTTCGATGTGAACAAGTACCGCCACGATGGCGCAATACCGATGGACAGCTGGCCTGCTGCGCGGTCACCAACCTGTTCAACAAGCTTCGTAAGTTGACGCAGAATCGGGCGCGCGCGCTCGAGCAATAGTGTCCCGGCGTCGGTGAGCATCACGCCACCTTGCGTCCGCGTGAACAACTTCGCGCGCACCTGATGCTCCAGCAAAGCGATATGACGCGAGAGCGCAGGCTGGGACAGCCGCAAATCTGTCGCGGCCTTGTTGATGCTTCCAAGCTCCGCAACACGCAGAAAGTATTCAATCAGCCGCGAGTCCACATTCGTCTCCGTTAGGCTCTTTTCGTGCAACCTTGGCCTAGGTTATCCATAAAACGATTATATGGCTGAACGGTGCAATGGCTTGCATCAGTGCTTTCCCTAAGACCTGATTTCGCCGGAATCGTACCTTTGGAGTGTTCATAAGCATATGAATTGTAATGACAAACTATTTCTGACCTAGGGTTGCACCCGATAAACATAAATCGGATGGACTCTATAAAAAAGACGCATTATCCGGATAACGACCGTCTCGCTAACATTCGTTCAACGCTTCGCCGACACCGCTGCAAATCGCAAGGCACCGGGCAGCGGAATGACCAGCCGTTGAGCTGGCCGTGCAGACCGCACGGACGATTGAATAAAGGAGACAGACGTGCCACTGGCTGTGCTGAGCGCATCTCATACCCCGTTGATGCAGGACGGAATCGCTGAAGACGAAGTCCGGGCGGAAGTGAAGCGAGGATTCGCAGCTCTCGCAAAGCGAGCAGAAGAGTTCGCGCCGGACCTTCTTATCCAGTTCGCCCCAGACCACTTCAACGGCTTCTTCTATGAGCTAATGCCGAGCTTCTGCATCGGCATGAATGCGACTTCGATTGGCGATTGGGACACGGCGACCGGCCCCCTGCCTGTCGCCTCCGAGGATGCCGTGCAGTTGAGCGAGGCTTTGATTGAAGACGGCCTGGACATCGCGGTTTCCTACCGCATGGAGGTCGACCACGGATTCGTTCAAATCTGGGAGCGTATGTACGGCTCGTTCAGCCGCTTCCCGACGATTCCCATTTTCATCAACTGCGCAGCTCCGCCGCTACCGACGTTTAAACGCGCCCGATTGCTTGGCGAAGCGGTGGGACGTTGGGCCGCCGCGACTGGCAAGCGAGTGCTGATTTCAGCCTCCGGTGGTTTGTCACATGACCCGCCAACTCCGAGCATCATCACCGCCCCCGATGAGGTCAAGGAGCGACTCATCAGCGGCCGTCATCCATCTCAGGAAATGCAGCGCGCCCGAGTCGAGCGCGTACTCGCAGCAGGAGCGCGAGCAGTTCACGGAACCCCGGAAATTCTTCCGGTTGACGCTGACTGGGACAAAGCCTTCATTGAGCGCCTACAGAGCGGGAACCTGAGAGATTTTGATGCTTTGACCACCAAAGAAGTCCGCGAAAAAGCAGGCCGTGGTGGTCCCGAGGTTCTGGCGTGGGTCGCCGCCTACGCAGCTCTTGCTGTGAATGGCGACTACAAGGCCGACCTTATCTATTACGAGGCAATTCAAGGATGGATTGCCGGTATGGCAATGATGTTCGCCGAATCAAAAGCTTCGCGTGTTTAACGTCGATGCGATTTTAGGAGATTGAGTCATGGGTATCAGAACCGGCAAGCAGTTCATCGAAGGATTGAAAAATCGCCCTCGCGACGTATGGGTACGCGGCGAACGGGTCGACGATGTGACAACGCATCCGGCATTCAAAGGTGCTGTTGAGCAGCTCGCTGCGCTGTACGACACCCAGCATGACCCGGAGTTGCAGGACAGGGTCACATACGTCGTACCGGAGACAGGTGAACGCGCCGGTCTCGCATTCATGCCCGCGAAGTCCGCTGCGGACCTTCGCAAGCGTCGTGAAGCCTACCGCATCTGGGCTGAGACAAATTTCGGCCTGATGGGCCGTTCGCCGGATTTCATGAATGTCACATTGCTGGCGTTCTGGGAAGCTCGCCACGACTTCGCCAAGGGCGGCCAGAAGTTCGCGGACAACATCGTGAAATATTACGAGTACATCCGCGACAACGACCTGTTCCTCAGCCACGCGCTTATCACGCCGCAGAACGACCGCTCCAAGCAGTCGTCCGAACAGGCGAGCATGCACCTGCGCGTCGTGAAAGAAACCAACGAAGGCATTTACGTAAGCGGCGCTCGCATGATTGCGACGCTGGGTCCGGTGTCGGACGAAATGATTATGTACAACCTGCCGCAGTTCAAGGCAGGCGACGAAGACCACGCGCTCATCTTTGCCGTCCCGACTGACGTAAAAGGTATGCGCCAGATTTCACGCGACCCGTATTACGTCGAAGCTCATGAGAGCTACGACCATCCGCTGTCGACGCGCTTCGAAGAAAACGACTCACTTCTTATCTTCGATAACGTCTTCGTCCCTTGGGACCGTGTCTTCTGCTATCGCCAGGTTGAGCTCTCGAACCAGCTGTACACGCACACCGGCGTGCGGAATCACACCGCACATCAGACGAACACCCGCGCGCTCATCAAGATGCAGTTCTCCGTCGGTCTGGCCATCGCAGTAGCGAAGTCCATCAAGGCTGACCAGTTCCTGCACGTGCAGCAGATGTTGGGCGAACTGCTCGGCTACATCGAACAGGTCAAGAGCGCACTCGTGCGTTCCGAGTATGAATCGGAACCGACCGAAGTCGGCACGGTACGCCCGAGCCTTGCACCGCTGCAGGCAATCCGCACGATGCTTCCCACCGCGTATCCGCGCGTCATCGAAGTGCTGCAAACCATCGGTGCGGGTGGCTTCATGCTGATGCCGAGTGGAGCCGACTTCCGCGCGCCAGAGCTGTCCGACGACCTCGCATTGTATTACCAGGGCGCTGGCGGTATGCCCTCAGTCGAACGGGTGAAGCTGTTCAAGCTCGCATGGGACCTCGCCGGCGAAGCGTTCGGCCAGCGCCTCGTGCAATACGAACGCTATTACGCGGGCGACCCGGTTCGCAACCTCGCGCTCAACTATCTCAGCAATCGCAATCCCGACATGCAACGTCTGGTCGACAAGGCACTTGCCCTCGCCGGTGACCCGAATGCTCCGGCAAAAGTCGCGGAGCCAACCAACAACGAACTTGCAACGGAAGTGAATTCATGAGCGATACGCGCCCCTCCAATTTTTCCAGCGTCTGGGCTGACCTGCGCGGCGTCACGTTCAGTCAAGGCTACCTCGACGCTGGTGGCATCAAGACCCGGTATATCTCGTCTGGTTCGCCGGATAAGCCGCTGCTGCTGTGCCTGCACGGGGTTGGTGGCCATGCCGAAGCTTATTCGCGAAATTTTGGACCGCATGGTGAGCACTTCTGGGTCGTGGCCATCGACATGCTCGGCCACGGCTGGACGGACAAGCCGGAAATCAATTACCAGGTCAAAGATTACGCCGACCACGTACTTGCGGTGTTGAAGGCGCTCGGCCGCGAGCGTGCGCATATCACCGGTGAATCGCTCGGTGGTTGGGTTGCGACGTATCTTGCGGTGCACCGCCCCGAGGTCGTCGACCACCTGGTGCTGAACACCGCTGGCGGCTGGACCGCGCACCCCGAAGTCATGGCTCGCCTGAAAAGCCTGTCGAACCAAGCCGCGGAAGACCCTAGCTGGGAACGCATCAAGACCCGTCTCGAGTTCCTGATGTGCGACAAGAGCACTGTTAGCGATGACCTCATCGAAACGCGGCGCAGCATCTACTCGCAGCCCGGGTTCGCCGACACGATGAAGCGAATCATGTGCCTGCAGGAGATGGAAATCCGCCGCCCGAACATGATTACCGAAGAGCAATACCGGTCAATCAAGGCTCCGTCGCTCGTCGTCTGGACGTCGCACGACCCGACAGCAACGCCGGCCGAGGGCAAGGAAATCTCGGAAATGATTCCGAACTGTAAATACGTCGTTATGAATGAGTGCGGTCACTGGCCGCAGTTCGAAGACGCCGAACTGTTCAATCGACTCCATATTGATTTCCTGCTCGACAAGTGACGGAGCGTGGTCCCATGGACGGGACCACAAGCCAACGACCAAAGCCTGCGATTAAGGATTTAATCATGTCAGAAACCAACCAGGTTGCCGACACGCAACCGGCAGAAGCACGCGTCCCAGCAGACGCCTTTCGCCACGCGCTTGGCCATTTCGCCACTGGCATTACGGTGATTTCCGCGGTCGACGCTCAAGGCAAGCCTTATGGGGCGACGGTCAGCTCGTTCTCGTCACTGTCGCTTGACCCGCCGCTCATCCAGTGGAGTCTGACGACGAAGTCGTATTCGTATCCCATCTTCAGTCAGGCAAAGCACTTCGCGGTGAACATTCTCGCGTCCGACCAGGAAGACGTCTCCCGGACATTTTGCAAGCCGATTGACCGGTTCTCCCGGGTCGAATCGTTGGTTGGATTAGAGGGCTTGCCTCTCGTAGCTGGTTGCCTTGGCTGGATTGAATGCAGCCTTGAGCGCGAAATCGAAGCCGGCGACCACACCATTTTTGTTGGACGCGTGATGCGCACGCGAGTGGCAGACAAATCGCCGCTGGTGCACTGGCGCGGCTGCTATCACCCGCTTGAAGTCGACCCTGTCTGTTAGTCGCCGCCAACGCAAGCATTGAAAGAGGTTCTTATGTCTGACGCAACCATTGAGCGACAGCCAGCCAGCGCTACGAGTATTGAAGCGCTGGCAGCTGAGATTCGCAACTGCTACGAAACCGGGCAGACGATTGCCCCCCTGCGCTCGCGCACCTCGTCTGACGATGTCGACACGGCGTACGCGATTCAGGACGCAAATACGAAATTCTTCGAGGCACAAGGCCGGCGCCTCATCGGTCGAAAAATCGGATTGACCTCGAAGGTCGTGCAAGCTCAACTCGGCGTCGACCAGCCCGACTTCGGAATGCTGTTCGCTGACATGGCTGCGGGGGAAGGCGAGCCTATCGCGGTTAGCCACCTGCATCAGCCGAAGGTGGAAGCGGAGGTGGCGCTCATCCTGGCCGAGGACCTCGACATTGAGACGCCTACGGTTGCCGACCTGATTCGCGCGACTGCGTATGTCCTGCCGGCACTGGAAATCGTTGGGAGCCGTATTTCCAATTGGGACATCCGGTTTTTTGACACGGTGGCTGATAACGCTTCATCCGGAATGTTTGTGCTCGGCGGTCCCGCACGTCGTATTCAAGACCTCGACTTGCGTGGCCTGCAGATGACGATGCGTCGCGAACACGATGGAGTAACGACCGGCCCGAACGTTGTATCGACCGGCTGCGGCGCAGCGTGTCTCGGCCATCCGCTCAACGCAGCTGTCTGGCTCGCAGGCGAAATCGCCCGCCGCGGCCGCCCTCTCAAAGCCGGTGATGTCGTGCTGACCGGCGCACTGGGTCCCATGGTCCCGGTCACCGCTGGTGACACGTTTGTCGCCCAACTGTCCGGACTCGGCGAAGTCACGGCGAAATTCGTTTAAGAGGTTTCTATGTCCAAAACCAAGGTAGCCATCATCGGCTCCGGCAATATCGGCACTGACCTGATGATAAAAGTGCTTCGCTTGTCTGACGTTCTTGAAATGGGCGCCTTCGTTGGCATCGACCCCGAGTCCGACGGCCTGAAGCGTGCAGAACGTATGGGTGTGCCCACCACGGCAGAAGGCATCGACGGACTGACACGTCTGCCCAATTTTGAAGAAATCAAAATCGTTTTTGATGCGACTTCGGCTGGTGCTCATAAGAAGCACGACGAGGTACTGCAATCGTTCGGGAAACGCGTCATTGACCTCACGCCTGCGGCGATTGGGCCTTTCACTGTGCCATGCGTGAATGGCGAACAGAATCTCGACGCCCCGAACGTGAACATGGTGACATGCGGCGGCCAGGCAACCATTCCTATCGTTGCTGCCGTCAGCGCAGTCTCGAACGTCCCCTATGCAGAAATCGTTGCATCGATTTCGTCGCGTTCGGCAGGCCCCGGTACTCGCGCCAACATCGACGAGTTTACCGAAACGACGTCACAGGCAATCGAGAAGGTCGGGGGCGCAAAGCGCGGTAAGGCAATCATCGTCCTCAATCCAGCAGAGCCGCCGCTCATCATGCGTGACACGGTCTATTGCCTCTGCGAAAGCACAGACGAAGAAGCGGTCACTGCGTCGATTGAGGCAACCGTCGCCAAAGTTAAATCGTACGTCCCTGGTTACCGGATGAAGCAGAAGGTCCAGTTCCAGCATTACACCGACGAGAACCCGCTCTTCATTGCGGAACTCGGCCGCTCGTTCACCGGGATGAAGGTCACGGTGTTCCTCGAAGTCGAAGGCGCCGCCCATTACCTGCCTGCTTACGCCGGCAATCTCGACATCATGACTTCGGCAGCGTTGGCCACGGCCGAGAGCATTGTCCGTCGCCAGAAACACGAAAGCACCGCCGCGGAGGCTGTATGAACAAGGAAGTCAAATCCAAGCTGTACATCCAGGACGTAACGCTGCGCGACGGTATGCACGCCGTGCGCCATCAATACAGTCTTGACCATGTCCGTGCAATCGCCCGCGCGCTGGATGCGGCAAAGGTCGACGCCATTGAAGTCGCCCACGGTGACGGTCTTTCCGGCTCGAGCTTCAATTACGGCTTCGGCGCCTGCACCGACTGGGCATGGATTGAGGCAACCGCTGAAGTCATCACGCACGCCAAGCTGACCACGCTGCTCATTCCGGGCATCGGGACTACTCATGACCTCAAACGCGCATATGAATCGGGTGTCCGTTCGGTCCGCGTCGCCACGCATTGCACCGAAGCAGACGTCTCGAAGCAGCACATCGAATACGCCCGCGAACTCGGCATGGATGTCTCGGGCTTTCTGATGATGTCGCACATGCTGGAACCGTCCAAGCTCGCCCAGCAGGCAAAGCTCATGGAATCGTACGGTGCGCATTGCGTGTACGTCACGGACTCCGGCGGAGCCATGACCATGGATGACACCGCGGCACGTTTTCGCGCGTACAACGAAGTGCTCAAACCCGAAACGGAGCGTGGCATCCACGCACACCACAACCTCTCGCTTGGTGTGGCGAACTCAATTGTTGCCGTTCAGAACGGCGCAATTCGTGTCGATGCAAGCTTGGCCGGAATGGGAGCAGGCGCTGGTAATGCACCGCTCGAAGTTTTCATTGCTGCGTCCGATGTTTATGGCTGGGAACACGGCACTGACCTGTTTGCGCTGATGGACGCAGCCGAGGAACTGGTGCGTCCGCTTCAGGACCGTCCGGTCCGCGTGGACCGGGAGACGTTGAGCCTCGGATACGCAGGTGTCTACTCAAGTTTCCTGCGACACGCCGAGACGGCGGCAAAGGAGTATGGACTCGATACGCGAACCATCCTCATCGAGTTGGGCAAGCGAAAAATGGTCGGCGGCCAGGAAGACATGATTGTCGACGTTGCGCTCGACCTGGTTGCGCGTCAGAAGGAAGCAGTCTGAAGCAACGGCAATATTGCACCGGGCCCTTGATGGCCCGGTGACGACCAACAAAAAAATAATCTATCCACGTTTGGAGGAAGACATGCACGAATATCTCGCTTCGAATTCCGATTCCAGCCTGCTAAAAAAGCGGGCATACCGAAAAATCTGGTGGCGCATCATCCCGTTGCTCTTCGTGTGTTACGGGATTGCATTCATCGACCGTATCAACCTTGGTTTTACCAAGCTGCAGATGAGCGATGCCTTGGGCATCAATCCCACGTGGTATGGCATCGCGGCGGGGGCATTCTTTATCACCTATTCGCTGTGCGAGATGCCCAGCAATATCCTTCTCGCCAGGTGGGGCGCACGCCGCACTTTTGTCCGCATCATGTTCCTCTGGGGCCTCGCTACGGCGGCCACGGCGTTTGTTCTGACCGTGGGACACCTCATCACGCTGCGCCTGCTCCTTGGCGCATTTGAGGCTGGCTTCCTGCCGGGCATTGTTCTGTACCTGACGTTCTGGTTTCCGGCCAGCATGCGCGCCCGTGTGACAGCTGTCATTTTCGTAGCCAACGCCGCTGCGGGCTCTATCGCCGCACCATTGAGCGGGTGGATTCTGACGTCGCTTAACGGTGCCCTCGGCCTGGCAGGATGGAAATGGGTGTTCATCGTGCAGGGCTTGCCAGCATGCGTGCTCGGCATTGTCTGCTTCCTCACGTTGCGCGACAAGCCGGATGACGCTGAATGGCTGACCGCTGAAGAAAAGGCAGCGGTCAAGGCGGACCTCGCCTCTGAAGTTGTGGTCTCGCCCGACCACTCCTTCGGCGTCTTTCGCCAGGTATTGGGTAACCCGGTGAACTACCTCGTCGCCTTCCTGTTCTTCACAGCAATCTGCAGCAACTATCTGCTGTTCTTCTGGCTGCCAACGATTGTCAAGGAAAGTGGTGTTGCGTCGCTCGTGAACGTCGGATTGCTGACTGCCATTCCGCTCGCCATGGGATTCATTGGTGCAATCGTTCTGAGCTGGAGTTCGGACTGGTTGAAGGAACGTCGCTGGCACCTCGCGCTGTGTTTTTGCCTCATTGCACTTGGCCTGATTGCCAGCACTACGACCCATTCGCTGCCGTTGATGCTCATCTCGTTCGCGGTCGCGAGCTTCGCGACCGGCGCCAGTGGGCCGCTCATCTGGGCCATCCCGCCCGCGTATCTCGGCAAGAAGGCTGCGCCCATTGGCATCGCTTTCATTAGCACCCTCGGGAACATTGCCGGCTTTGCGAGCCCACCGCTGCTTGGTTACATCAAGACCACGACGGGCAGCCTGACCAATGGCGTGTTGTTGATTGCTGCTCTCTCTGCGGTTGGCGCAATTTGTATTGCCTTCGCGTTCCCGGAGCGCGTTGTGCGAGTAGTCCGAAAGGACGCAATTGAAGCGGCGTGAGTGAAACGGGTCGGCGACATTCGACTACGTCGGGCCGAAATCTGATTGCACTGGAACGGACGTGGCGGCCGAAGTGGTCTCCGCGTCCCGGCGCCCGAAAAGCGGATGCGCGGCCCGCGGCCAGTGCCCATGGATGCTGTTTGTTTGATTATTAGAAGCTTAGGAAGCAATTATGGGAACCAACACTGAATTCGATACCGACGTGGTCATTGTCGGGTCTGGCCCGATGGGCGCCACCACAGCACTCGCGCTGGCGACGTACGGAGTTCGCGCGCATATCGTATCGCGGTTCAACTGGCTGGCCGACACGCCACGTGCGCACATTACCAATCAACGGACGATGGAGGTCTACCGCGACCTGCAGATTGAAGAAGAAGTGCTTCGCCATGCCACGCCGTGGGACCAAATGGGAGATAGTCTCTTCGCCACAAGTCTCGCTGGCGAGGAACTGATTCGGCTGCGTGCGTGGGGTACCGGTGATGCACGCCATGGCGACTACGTCCAAGGAAGCCCGTGCAATGTCGTCGACATCATCCAGCCGGAGATGGAGCCAATCCTCTTTAAAAACGCCGCCCAGCGCGGTGCCACGTTTTCGACCAATACCGAGTATCTGTCGCACGAGCAGGACGAGAGCGGCGTGACTGTGCAGCTGCAAGACCGCATTACCGGGCGGGAATATTCAATGCGCGCCAGGTACCTCGTAGGTGCCGACGGTGCGCGCTCAAAAGTCGTCGAAGAGCTAGGCCTGCAAATCGAAGGTCAGATGGCAAGAGCAGGTACCGCCTATGTCATCTTCAATGCGGACCTGACGCGCTACGTGAAGCATCGCCCCAGCATACTCCACTGGATTGTCAGTCCGGACGCTGCATTCGGCGAGATTGGCCTCGGACTGCTCCGCGCGGTCAAACCCTGGACCCAGTGGATTGCCGGTTGGGGCTTCGACATATCCAAGGGTGAACCGGACCTCAGCGAGGAGACGGTTCTGAGCAAGATTCGGATTTTGGTTGGTGACCCGGACCTCGAGGTCGACATTGTCCGCAAATCGGTCTGGTATGTGAACCAGGCCTATGCAACCACGTACTCCAAAGGCCGCGTATTCGCAGGCGGTGATGCAACTCATCGTCACCCACCCTCCAGCGGACTCGGGTTGAACACGTGCGTCCAGGATGGCTTCAATCTCGCGTGGAAACTTGCCTATGTACTGAAGGGCTACGCGGGTGCCCAACTGCTTGAGACCTATTCACCCGAGCGGGCACCCGTCGGCAAACAGATTGTCCTGCGTGCCAACCAGTCGCGTCTCGACTACGCACCTATCAAAGCGGTCTTCAGCGTCGAAGGTGCAGAGAATCCGGTCGCGGCCGGCATTGCACGGTTCAAGGACCCAAGTCCCGAAGGCGCCAAGGCGCGTCAGGCTGCTCAGGAAGCTCTGGAACTCAAGAACCGGGAGTTCAACGCGCAAGGCGTTGAGATGAATCAGAGATACAGCTCTTCAGCGGTCATCCCGGATGGGCAAGTCGGCGAGGAAGAATGGAAGCGCGACCGGGAGCTTTATCTACAGGCGACCAGCCGGCCGGGTGCCAAGATTCCGCACGCGTGGCTCATTGATAAAAACGGGCATCGCGTGTCCACACTCGACGTTACGGGCAAGGGCAAATTCACGCTTGTTACGGGTCTGTCTGGCGGGGCGTGGGTCAAGGCCGCCGACGAGCTCGGTTTGCCGTTCTTGCAGACGGTCGTCACAGGCGCGAATGCTACGCAGGACCCTTACTGCGACTGGCAGCGTGTTCGCGAGATTTCTGAAGCGGGAGCGCTTCTCGTTCGTCCCGATGGTTACATCGCGTGGCGCCAGGGCGAGAACGTATTCGAAGCCGCGATGGCAAAAGAACTTCTTCAGTCCGCGCTTGCAGCTGTCCTCGACCGCGCATGAAGTCAGTGGCTGGATAGGCGGTTTGAACAAAGCACTTCGAGCGATTTCAATAATTTTGTAGGAGCAGGGATTTCACCATGAACACCAACACTCAATTGACGGAAGCGGGAACCAGCAAACTTGTGCGAATCAAGGAAGGCGAACTCGACATCCAGATTCACTACAACGATATGGGCAAAGGCGGTGAGACCGTGGTGATGCTGCACGGCTCCGGGCCCGGAGCGAGCGGTTGGGCGAACTTCAACCGCAATCTGGAGCCACTGGTCGAGCAAGGCTATCGGGTCATCCTGATGGACTGTCCTGGCTGGAGCAAGAGCGACCCCATCGTATGCACCGGCTCCCGTTCGGAGCTCAATGCCCGCGCGCTGAAGGGGCTTCTCGATGCAATCGACGTGCAGGGTCCCGTACACATCATCGGCAATTCGATGGGCGGTCACAGTGCAGTTGCGTTCGCACTGGCCAATCCATCGCGAGTCGGCAAGCTCATCCTGATGGGCGGCGGCACGGGTGGCCCGAGCCAGTTTGTCCCGATGCCCACCGAAGGTATCAAACTCTTGCAAGGCCTCTACCGTGAGCCGACGATTGAGAACCTCAAGAAGATGATGAACGTGTTCGTCTACGACACAAGCAACCTGACCGAAGACCTGTTCCAGGCGCGCCTGAACAACATGCTGGCGCAGAAAGAACATCTCGAAAACTTTACCAAGAGCCTCACGGCGAATCCGAAGCAGTTTCCCGATGTTGGACACCGTCTATCTGAAGTCAAAGCGCCAACACTCATCATCTGGGGCCGGGATGACCGCTTCGTACCGATGGATGTAGGTCTGCGCCTGCTGTGGGGCATGCCGAACGCCGAATTCCACATCTTCAATCGGTGTGGGCATTGGGCACAGTGGGAGCACGCTGACAAGTTCAACCGCATGGTTCTTGACTTCCTTACTCATTGATTAAGGCGGTCACGCTTACGTAGTCGTTTTGAGGTCCATCGAAAACGTCCGACTCGTTTCAAATGGACCAGCCGACCCTGTCACACGAACCGGAAACCGGGCCGCCACGATGAAGAAACACCGGCATTTACTCCTAGCAGTTGCGACCGTCGCCATCGCGTCGGGATGCACCAGCGGTCGCCCAATTAGTTCGGTACCTCAACGCATCGGGTTTGTCGCGGGTGCGGGTGGATTTCAGAAGATGGCTGTAACGAATCAGGCGTTCTTTGACGCCCTGGCTGAGTCCGGATACTCTAATGGCAAGACGCTGGATGTGGTATTTCGCACGGCAGACGGCGACATGGCTCGCATGCCGTCGCTTGTGAACGAGGTCCTGAGGGAGAGAGTGGACATCCTCGTTGTATCTTCGTCACCTGGATGCGCTGCGGCCAAGGCCGCGACGACAACAGTCCCCATCCTTTGCATTTCGGTTCAGGATGACCCGGTCAAAGCTGGGCTTACCCAGAGCCTGACTTCTCCGTCTGGGAATATTGTCGGCGTCCACAGCTATCTTGCCGACGGGATTTCGCAGCAACTCGACTGGCTGGGTCGATTCGTTCCGCACCTGACGACACTTGCTGTACTTTACAACCCGCAGAATGCAACACATGTCAGGTTGCTCTCGGAATGGACCGAGCTCGCGGGCAAGCGCTCAATACGTATAGTGCCGATGCCTGTTGTCAAAGCTGGCGACATTGACGCAGCAGTCAAGAGTGCCATTCACCAGAATGCACAGATAGCGATTGGCCTGTTGGGCGCCGACACTTACGCACTAAGAAAAAATATTGCAGAGAGCGCTACCGCAAACCATTTTCCCATTGCAATGGACACTCCCGGCGGATACACCCAGTTGGGCGGCGTGGCGACCGTCGGGGTCGACATCGTACCGCTCTATCGAAAGGGCGCGTTGGACCTGATGGTACCCATGCTTCGAGGAAAGCACCCTTCAGACCTCGCATGGATTGGGCCGGACAGAGTGTCCGTGAAGGTTAATCGAGCAGTGGCAAGGACCTTCGGCTTGTCTATCCCGGATGACGCAACGGTCGAATGAAGTCATAGCTTCCCACTCGCCAATCCCGCGGCGTCGGAATCGCATGGCGCAGGTCATTCGAACATCGATTTGAGATTCCTTGCCCTAGTGCAATGGGATGGGCAAAACTGAACGTCATGTTCGGGAGCCAAGATGAAAATCTTTGTCATTGGTGCGGGAGCCGTTGGCTCCTACTTCGGAGCTGCTTTGGCACTCGCCGGGCATGACGTCACATTCGGCGTCCGCGATACCGCGCGCAGCAGGATTGAATCTGCTGGAATACGGCTGAGTGGGCCGCGCGGTGACTTTCAGGTGAAAAGTGTCAAACACACTGAGAAGCCTGAACATGTCACGGGTGCTGATGTTGTTATATCGACAGTGAAGCTGTATGACGTCAAGTCGAGCGCAACACAGTGGCGACCAGCCATCGAGACCGCCGGTGCCGTTATCTGTGTCCAGAACGGGGTTGATGGCGTTTACCGCATGCGCGACGGGGCGCCAAAGGCCCGGGTGTACGGCGGACTTGCGTTTGTCTCAGGTCAGGCTGACGCCCCTGGTTCTGTTCGTTACCTCTCGGACATGTCGTCGCTGACCTTCGGAGGCCCGGACAGCGTAGACAATGAATCGCTCCGCCTATTCGCATCGTGTCTTGATGGAACGGCAAACCCGCTAGAGGTGAAACTCCAGCTCGTAGCTGACGTCGCTCTTGCGCAATGGAAGAAGTTTCTCGCACTGGCCACCAATGCGGCCCTTACATGTCTTGTACGTCGCGGCGCCGGCGTCATTTACCACGACCCTGAGTTACTCGCGCTCGCGCAGAAGTCGATTGATGAGATTTTCGCTGTCGGACAAGCCGAAGGCATCGCGCTGCAGGACGAAGACAAGACCAACGCGCTCGCCACGCTTCAACGGCTTCCGCCTGAGATGGTCGCATCGATGCGCCACGACATTGCCGCAGGACGCAGATTGGAGCTGGACGGCCTCAGCGGTTTAGTCTCGACGTTGGGCCGTCGCCACGGTATTGACACGCAGTTTCATGATTTCGCTTACGCGTGCCTGAAGCCACATATGGGTGGTACGTCATAGCGCTGGCGTGCCCCCTGCCAACATTCGCTTTCCCCCTCGATATGCCAATAACTTCGATGGCGCCGGGGCTCCCCTCTGATATATTCGATTGCTTATGGTGGCAGTCTGTCTGGCAGCCGCCAGACGGTCCTTGGGGGGCGATATGAAGGGCAAGAACGTGGAGCGCGAAAATACCAACGCAGAGACAGACGCGCGAGTGGAATATGGCTTCCTCCGCGAGAATTTTCCATTTTCAATTCGTCTCATGCGCGGTTTCGTTCGGCGTGAAAGCCAACGCATTTTCGATGAGGTCGGGCTTCTCCCCGGCGACGCGAGCGTGATGGCGATACTTGCGCTCAATCCCGGTATTACGCAGACACGGCTGTGCGATGCGCTGCTTCTAAAGAAACCACAGGCTGCCGTCATCCTGCGCGGTATGGCTGACAATGGTCTGATTGCGCGCAAGGAGTCGTCGGAAGACCGTCGAATCAACACAATACGATTGACGAAGAAAGGGGAAAAGATGTGGGAGCGCCTACGTGAGCGAATCGATGAACACAATGAACTGATTCTCTCGCCGCTTTCAGCAAGCGAGCGACAGTCGCTCAACGGTATCTTCGCAAAAATCATTTCAGGGTTCGAGACGCGAAGCGCGCCTGGCGAGACCATATCAATCGATGCAGATTAGGATAGTCAAGAGCGCTCCCGCATGGGAGCCTGATGGATGCGAACGCGGCCGCATCAGCATCCCCATCCTCTTCCCTTAGACTTTCCGTCCAACAAGGCGTAATGGCGTCGATGACGGCCCAAACTCTACCCAATCCGTCATCTTGACTTCGCCCGCCAATTCGAACTGTTCCGTCATCTGCAAAAGTGCGCCGATGCCAATTTTCAGTTCGAGTCGCGCCAAAGAAGCCGCCGGACATTGATGTGGTCCGCGGCCGAAAGCAATGTGGCGGTTCTCGGCGTCCGGTTCATGTCGAACTCATGGGAATTTGGAAACACATCTTCATCCCGATTCGCAGACGGGAACATCATGGTAATTGCTTCGCCTGCCTTGATGGTTCGCCCACGAATCTCAACGTCATGCTTTGCCGTGCGCGCGAAAACCCGATATGGCGCGTACATCCTCAGGAATTCTTCGATAGCACGTGGCATCAACTCAGGGTCGGCACGAAGCTGAGATTGGAGTGCCCGGTCCCGTGCGAGATGAACTGCGATACTTCCGAGCACCGCACCCGGGGCAGCTTGAGCGGCTGACAGGAATTGTCGGATGCTCGCGACGACCAGAGTCTCGGAAATCGGCTTACCGCGTTCGCCTGCCAGCAGCAGAGCGGATACAAGGTCTTCGTCAGGGTCCAGCAGCGCCGTCTTTCTGCTCTCGACGATTTCGCGTGCAATCGCGTAGAGGTCTGTGCTGGCTTGAATCATCTCCGCCTGGTCCATCTGTGTGGTCGCGCGGTAATACCTCACACCGACCGCTCGGGCCCGCAGCATCATCTCAAGCGGCAGCGCCAGAATTTCCCCGAAAGCGCGCGCCGCGAAATACTCAGCGAAATCCTTCGTAAAGTCAGCGGCACCTGCAGCGACCAGCGGCACCACCAGCTCGTCCGCACAGGCCTGCAACGTGGACTCAAGCTTGTCGATGCGTGACTTCTTGAAGATGCGGTTGATTGGGTTTCGAAAAGTGGCGTGCTCCGGCGGGTCAAAGTGCAGAGGAGGACGCGGGCCATCCTTGCGTGTCACACGCGGGACGATGTTTTGGTCCGCTGTGCTGAACGACTCAGTGTCTTCCTGGAGGCGCAGCACATCGTCGTACTTGAACAACGCCCAGAAGCCTCCGAACTCGTTGCTATGCGCAACGGGGCACTTCTTCCGCATCTCTTCGTAGTACGTGTGAGTGTTGTCGAAAGTTTCTTCATACAACGGGTTGAACTCGGATTCCGTCTGATTTTCCGACATGATTTAACTCCTCTGGTTTCGACTCGTGGTCCGATGCAGCGCCTTGCCGATTCCGACGTACGCCTGGGGCCGCCATTCCTGTTCCGGGAAACCGTTTAGGGGTTCCCCCGGATATGTGAAAAATGGATTCGCGGCATCCAGTTTTGACATTTGCGGAGCGCTATCCAGTGGGCCTAGTATAACAATCGTTAAGAATGTTAACGGTTTTTTTCAGATGCAAATTTTTAGTGAATGCACCGAATTCCACGCACCGGAAGCGATGGCGTTCGTTACGCTTCGGGATGAATAAAACTAGATGCGCCAGGTTGGAGACATGCAATGAGAAAGGCTGCTGTGGCATTGGTTGTAGGTGTCGCGTCGTGCGGGGTGGCGCAAGCGCAAAGCAGCGTGACGCTGTACGGCGCGCTTGACGCTGGTATTACTTACACGTCGAATCAGGGCGGGAAGAGCAACGTGTTTTTCCAGTCGGGCGTCAACAACCCTGACCCGTGGGGTATCAAAGGGGTAGAAGACCTGGGCGGAGGAACCCGTGCACTGTTCAAGCTCGAGGGCTACTTCAATCTCGGCACTGGCGCGATGAATGGCGGTGGCATATTCGCCCACCAGGCGTACGTGGGTATCCAGAACGACAATTGGGGTACGGTGACTGCCGGTGACCAGTACGACTTCATGCTGACATCCCTGGCATCGCGGCGCTGGGGACCAATGATTCTGTATGTTTCACCGTTCATGACACAGGCAGGTCCTTTCAGCAAGTTGAATGCGCCAGGACCTTTCGGCATGTTTGACTTTGACAGAACGGCCGGCACGGTACGCGTGAACAACTCGGTTATGTACCAGAGCCCGGTCTTCAACGGGCTGACCGCCGGTGCCATGTACGGATTCGGTGGGCAGCCTGGTTCCTTCGGCCTGAATAGCGCTCAGAGCTTCGGCATCGACTACGCGAATGGCCCGCTCGCCCTCGACGCCGCCTACACTTATCAAAAGTATCCGACCATTGCGAACGGTAGCAAAGGCATCCGGAACTACGGGGTCGGTGGCCGCTATGCGATTGGCAAAAATTTTGTTGATGTTCTGTATACGGACACGGCCAATACGGCGAACGGCGCACGGATTGACGTGTATGAAGTCGGCGCGCTAATCCCAATGGCGCGTGCACTCAACCTGCACATTCAGTACGAGTTCATGCAGGGCAACCAGTTTCTCAGCAACAACAAGGCTCACCAGGTAGGCGCGACGCTCGACTACTCGTTGTCGGTCCGCACCGGGGTATACGCAAGTGTGCTGTACCAGCATGCAAGCGGTGACGCTGCTGCCAATGCATACATCATCGGCATGCTAGGACCGTCGTCGTCGGGCAACCAGACGGCAGTACGTATCGGTCTGAGAACACGGTTCTAAGCAACGGGTAGCGACCCGACGTAGACCGGCGCCAGCTTCGTACAGCAGTACGTATCGCAATGCATGACAGGCGCCACAGGAGACAGAAATGGAAATTGAAGCAAGAGTCCTGCGCAAGCTACGCTTTCGCATCGTTTATTTCGTTTTCATCCTGTACATGCTTTTCGCATTGGACCGGGTGAATATCAGCTTCGCTGCGTTACAAATGAATCAGCATCTCGGGTTCGACGCGAAAACCTACGGACTCGGCGTGAGCCTGTTCTACGTCAGCTATCTTGTCCTGCAGTTGCCCAGTGCGCTGCTCATCCGTCGGTTCGGTATCAGGATTTGGCTCGGCGCCTCGCTTGTGCTGTGGGGGTTGCCTTCAGCTGCGCTCGCCTTTACGTCAAGCAAGGAGATGTTCTTCGTGCTTCGCTTTATTCTAGGTGCAGCGGAGGCGGGATTTGGGACGGCCATCGTTTACTACCTCAACAACTGGTTTCCGAAACGCTATCGCGGAGGCGCAATCTCGAGCACCTTCCTTGCCGCGCCAGTCTCGGTCGTGCTCGGCGCCCCCTTGTCTGGATGGTTTCTGTCCTTTTCCGGTGGCGGTCTCGCGGGATGGCAGTGGATGTTCCTGCTCGAGGGCCTGCCGACCGTCCTACTTGGGGTCGTCGCGCTCTTCTATGTCTCAGATAGTCCGGCCCAGGCGAGCTGGCTGAACGAACCTGAGCGTCAATGGCTGACTACTGAAATTGAGCGGGAGCACAGCAGTGTTCGCTCAGCGGGCGGAATTACGTCGGTCAAGGAAGTGTTGATGAGCGGCCGAGTATGGGCAGCCGCGGGCTCACTTTTCTCTCTGATTCTCGGCTTCACGGGGATGCTGTACTGGTTGCCTCTCGTCCTGAAACAGGTGTCGCGCCAGACGGACTTCGGCGTCAGCCTCTTGAGCGCAATCCCTTGGGTCGCAATGGGTATCGGCATGTATTTCAATGCTCGCCATTCAGACAGGCGTCAGGAGCGTCTATGGCATGTCGGCGGCGGCATGCTGGCGGCAGCCGTGGGATTGGCAGTGGGCGCGAGCGCACCGGCGCCGTACAACATGCTTGGCCTGCTCGTCGCGGGCTGCGGCATTGGCGCTGCGCAAGGCATCTTCTGGACCATCCCGCTTGGCTTCCTCAGCGGTACTGGGGTCGCCGCGGGTGTCGCCATCATCAATCTGGTCGGTAACAGCGCAGGGCTAATTGGGCCGAACGTCATCGGATGGTTGCGACAGGCGACCGGCTCATTTGTACAGCCGACGCTGTTTCTATCCGCGTCGATGGGAGTGGGCTTTCTGTTGCTATTCCCTTTGCGAAACATCGTGAAAACCTCGGTGGTTCCTGAAGCGGGCCACTGAGATGACGGTAGGGTAAGCACTCGATATGCCTGCGAATAAAACAAACCACGAGAAAACGTTTATGAGCCAATCAACGCCCAACGATGTTATTTTGCTCGCGGTTGGCGACGTCGGGCCATGCCGCAGCGACCCAGACTCGATATTCCAATACGTAAGGGAAGACATCGGCGCTTCGGACATCGCTTTCTGTCAGTTGGAGGTGAACCTTTCAGACCGAGGCAGCAGGCTGCCACAAGTTCGGCATACGACGCGCTCCAGCCCTGACACTGCGCGCGCGATGCGTGAGTGCGGTTTTAACGTCGTATCTGTCGCCGGCAACCATTGCATGGACTGGGGACGGGATGCTTTCGATGACACGCTCGATTCACTCAAGGCGGCTGGCATTGCCGCAGTCGGCGCGGGGGCCAATCGCGCAGAAGCAAGGAAGCCTGTCATCGTTGACTGCAAGGGCACGAAGGTTGCGTTTCTCGCGTACTGCAGCATCCTGCCGGAGGGTTTCTGGGCCGACGAGAACCGGGCCGGGTGTTCACCGCTTAGGGCATGGACTATCTACGAGCAGATTGAGAAGGACCAGCCGGGGACACCGCCGCGCATCCATACATTCGCGGACCGTGCGGACCTCGAGGCGCTGAAGGAAGACATCAGGCTTGCGCGTACGCATGCAGACATCGTCGTGCTGTCGATGCATTGGGGCATTCACTTTGTGCCCTACACCATCGCGGACTATCAACGAGAGGTCGCTCATGCGGCGATAGACGCAGGCGCCGATGTCATCTTGGGACATCACGCTCACATTCTGAAGGGTGTGGAGATATATCGCGGGAAGCCTGTGTTCTACAGCTTGTGCAATTTCGCGCTCGATGTACCATTATCTCCCGCGATGATGAAGAGCAAGGCGTTCCGCGAGATTCAATCGTTGAATCCGGACTGGCAGCCGGACACGAAGTGCACATACACGTTTCCTCCCGATTCCCAGATGACCATCGTTGTTCGAATCGTGCTCCGGGACGGTAAGGTACATGAGACAACGTTGTTGCCGACGTTCATCAATCTCCATTCGCAACCGCGACTTCTGAAGCACGACGACCCGGAATTTTCAGAGGTGGTCTCCTACTTGGCAAAGGCTTCGGCTGAAGCAAGTTTCGACACTCAGTTCTTGGTCGATGGCAGCCAGGTTCGTATGGACGTGGGACACGCATTGGCCGGCGAGAAGCATCAGGAGCACGCAATTGGATGAGTCCCGCACCCTCGCTGCGCACGTCGCGAACACGCGATTTTCTAACCTTCCGGCCGAGGCAGTTAAAGCTGCGCAGCATAGCCTTCTCGATGCCGTCGGCGTCATGTACGCGGCGACCGGCCTGGTTGACGCCTGTCGTGTGTTTGCGGAGATGGCGACGGCAACTGCAGGAAGTGCTGAAAGCACTCTTTTGTTTAACGGAGCCCGAGTACCGGCAGCCGCAGCGGCTTTCGCCAATGGCGCACTGGCTCACGCAGTCGACTTCGAGGACACGCACGACGTCGCGGTTCTACATCCGAACGCGGCTGTAGTTCCAGCGGCACTAGCTATCGCAGAGATGAGAGGGGATGCCACGGGCAAGGATTTGCTGACAGCCATCGCGGTCGGTGCGGACATAGTCTGCCGGCTGGGTCTCGGTCTGCTGAACAATCCTCACGACCGCGGCTGGTACCACGCACCTATGCTTGGGGCATTCGGCGCGACGGCCGCCGCCGCGAGCCTGCTTCGTCTCGATTCTGAACAGGTAATCAACGCGCTCGCTCTGACGCTCTGCCAGTCGGTATGCTCAGCACAGTTCCAGCAGGACCCGGCATCCGACGTTCGCGCCGTAAGAGACGCGTTCGCGGCGCAGGCGGGGGTCACATCTGCGCTGCTTGCACAGCGCGGTATCAGGGGTTTTGTCGAACCGTTCGAAGGAAAGGCCGGCTGGTACCAGCTTTACGCTGACGGACAGTACGACGCTTCGCTCATCGTGAAAGGCCTTGGCGAAATCTACGAAGGCGCCAACGTCAGCTATAAGGCTTGGCCGTGCTGTCGAGGCACTCATCCGTTTGTCGAGGCTGCGCTGCGCATCGTCGATGGCAATGAGGTCGCGCTGAACGACATCAGGTCAATCACGCTTCACGTGAATGGGTTCACCAAAATGCTTTGCGAGCCACTTGAGCGGAAAACTCGCCCGCAGACAGCCATTGATGCGAAATTCAGTATCCCCTTTGCCGTTGCATCTGCCCTAGTCAACCGGGAGGTGGGGCTTACGAGCTTTTCACCTGAGAAGCTGGCCGACCCCGCCGTTGCTCGTCTGATGGACCGCATGAATTATAAAGTTAATGCCGCAGCAGACTTCAAAACGCCGTTAGACGGAATGGTGACCGTGACCACAATTGGCGGGCGCGAGGTTAGTGAGACAGTGCTTCACCCACGCGGGCATCCGTCCAACCCCATGAGTGAGCGTGAATTGCTGGCGAAGTTTAAGAGTTGCTCCGACTTTCACGTCCGCCCGACGGCTCGGTCGCAGGCCGACACGCTCGCCGAACTGATGATGTGTATGCCTAGTCTGGAGGACCTATCTTCAGTCTGGCAGGCCCTTGGAAGGAACGCCGCGTAGACGGTCAAACTTCCACCTTACGTCAACGACAATTGGAGACTTCCGATGAAAAAGATAATACCTGTTGTGCTTACGGTTCTCGCGTTGATGGGCACGAGTGCTAGTGCGCAGAAGCCGCCGCGGCAGGCTGGAGCGAGCGGCGCAAATAGCGACCAACAAGGCTGGGCGCCAGGACCGCCGCTCCTGCCTTCCAAAAAGGCGAACATTCACAAACCTGCGTCTGGGACAAAGGGCCATGGTTGGTTTGGCCACAAGAAGGGGACGACGCCAGCATCGACCCCGAATGGTGGCGCTGCGCCAGCCGCCCCCGCAGGTGCAAGCCAGTAAGAGCAAGGCGGTCTGAAGTCGGTGAAACGCGCGTGCAGGTGTTTTTATGCGCATGCGGTTTGCCGACGCCGGTTGGCCACTGTTTCTTCGTTCCAAGCAGCCGAGACAGGTGCTGCGAAGCTATGGGCATGGCTGACCGAAGTGACTGGACGTAATAAGACAACGTCTGGACTCCAACAGCACCGTGATGCTCATCGTTGGTTATGCGCAAGGCAGTTTCCGTGTCCACGCTGCTTGCGTTTCGTTGCGCGACACTGTTCGACACTGGCATGGTCAGCGAACATCCTAAGGCGTACGGCTGACGGTCAACGCTGTCTCGAGGAGCGACCAACGATGTTTCAGCGCGGCGGTTTCTCAGCGGATGCGCTCGCTAGTCATCGGTCGCAGCCAGTACCAGTTCCCGCGTGCGCTTCATGACCCACGCCACCTCTGGGTGCGAAAAGTCCCATTCGCCAGTGTCGACCTTCAATCGCACGCCCTTCTCGGCCCGAGCCAATGCCACGTCTGGAGACAGCCCCGAGCTGGCAATCTTTCGCGACGCATACGCGGATATGCGGGGGCTGCTTCTTGAATTCACCATGGCGACCCACTTTGTACGCAGGGGAAACCGTGTCGTCTGGCCTGAGTTCGTAGCGCCTGAATCCCGCCTTTTCGGTGCAACCTTTGACATCTTTGTTGAGGATGCGGGCACCATCGGGCTGGAGGTTGAGTGTAAATCCGTGTCTCACGATAAGGGTAGACGGTTTCACCAGTCCGAAAGCCTCATCCTACAGGGACTTGTGAAGCGCGAACTTGAACCGCTCAGCAAGCAACTCAAATCCGGACTCGCGGTCACACTTACCGTGCCGGACCGACTGCCCACCTCGCCCGCTGAACTCAAGTGCTTAGTCGAGCAGATTAGAAAACAGATTCTTGCAAATGAAAGCAAGACGCTTGAGAGTGGCGCGCACATCCGCGTCAGCGAGTTCGACCCGGGGCTCCTGAGGGGCATCGCGATAGTTCCCAACTCGCCGGCTATGCGCACGGTAGTCGAGACGGTTACAGCCACCAAGAATCGCAATGCGATGATTCTCGGCCGACAGGATGCCGGGGGTATCATTTTCGTTGCGCAAAGTGCACGCGACGATACCTTGCTTAGCGCTGTCTTCGAAACTGCCAGTGACGCCGCGAAGCGCCAATTAACCAAAACCCGCCCGGGACTTCTTGTGCTAGGTTTCGATGGAATCGAAGCCGACGAACTTCGTAGCGTTGCCGAGCAAGATTTCACACAAGCTCGGGAGCCAACCGCACTTCGTGTTGCGGTCAGTAGTTTCCTAACGAGTGAAGCCCGCAATCACGTCGTCGGCGTCGGATTTGTCAGCAGAGGAGCACTGCGGCCCCAAGTGGACGGTAGCTTAGATACCGGCGGCTCTGTCTACAGCTTCAATAAAGAGGAGAGTTCCTATTGGCATCCCGACTTCCTCAACATTTTTTCCGAGCGAGCTCGTGAAGCATGACCTCCTATATCCTGCTGTCCGCTTTCGAGCCTAGTTCTCGGCGCCACCTACGTCCAAACGTAGGTGTAATCTTATATCATTGAAGACTCCGGGGCAGTAGCTATGGCTACGGCGTCTTCACGCGAGGACGCGCTCGCCAGCGAACCATGAAAAGTGCGTTTTCAAAGCGCACGTAAAAGACTCGAAGGCAAAGCCAACCCGCGCGTGAAAACCTACCGCACTACCTACCGAAAGAAAATTCCGGCGGCTCAAGCGCGGCTTTGACAAATCGCAGAAGCGAAAGGCAACGTTGCTTCGCGGCCCAGCGTTGTCAAAAACGTGGCGGTGGAATTCGAAGGCGCGTGTGTGATAGCATTTTCATTCACTATTTAAAACGGTACCCGAGAATGGCAACGACGAAAGAGATGCGTGTCGACTACAACAACAAGTGGCCGAATCGCTTTCCATTTCCAGCGGAGATAGATTTTGCAAAAAGAATGCAGTCCGTGGGTATCCAGCAAATATTTTCACCTGCTACCCTTGCGTATTCGCAAAACTATGAGTTTCATATTTTGCTTGGATACCTTCTGGATGCGCTAGACATGCTTCCGATGCGTCCCGATTTGGCTTTCGAATGTCTTTGGAAGGCTCTTGATGCAGAATTTTTTAAGATTCAAGCTGCCAATCCAAACTCGGGTTCATCGCGATTTTCTGTTTTTCTCGATGACGTTGCTGCAAATCCGAATTCTGCTCAAGCATTTCACCTGTTGCCTGCGCTGATTCCGAAGCAAAGTTGCGAATTTATTGCCAAACGAATCTTGGAGGGGCGTGTCAATCCGACGACTCACACCGGTACGCTCTTGAAACGCGTAGAAAGCTGCCTTGGAACTCCGCAATACAACGCATTCTGTTCGAAGTATGACCCCGTTTGGGCGAGCAAACCGGCGGATGCCCAACACAGAGCGGGTGGGTTTGTCTTTCGTCTGATGAGGGGTGAAAAGCTCGATATTAATGGTGTGAGCTTTTTATTTAATCCGGCCGAGGCTGTCGGATTTCTCGTCAAGGCCGTACTTCCTCAGTACCGGAATGAGCGTATGCACGGTGACGTTTCGCTTCCATTTCGCACGAGCGCGACCTCCTTGAAAACGTATTCGCAGGCCTACTTTTTCTTTTTATGCGCGTATGGTTTGCTACTCGAAGTGTTCTTAAATAACGGCTTTTCCGTCGTCAATCAGACACAGGTCATCGCCTGTATGACGGAAAATGCAGGATTGTTTGAGACGATGTTCTCGGAAGTGCTAGCCCAATAGACCTAAAGACGCCAATTTGCATTTCGTTCGTTAAACGAATACGTTTGGTCTCGACCCACTCGCACATTTGGCCGGCGGCGATAGTGACATTGGCCAGTTTTCGTAGCTGGCTGATGACTTAGCTTGTATCGTCTGGGACAAATGGCCATGGTTTGTTTGGCCACAGAAGGGCGCGACGCCGGCATCGACCCAAATGGTGGCGCTGTGCCAGTCGCCCCGGCCGGTGCAAGCCAGTAGGGAGTAAAGCGACGTGAAATCGATGAACAACACGTGCCAGCGCGGTGATGCGCATGCGGTTCGCCAGCACCGGATTTGCGACTCGCGATTGTGTATCCATGCCGAGCAGTAAAGGCAAGTGCCGCGACGCTGTGGCTTTAGATAACCAGCCGACGATACGCGCTGAGATGCCTTAAGAGCCCCTGCTTGTCGCCGAGAATTTTGCTCAGGCGCGCGACGTTGAAGTGAGCATCAGCATGGGTCGGGTCTAAGCCGATACTTCGCTCGTAAGCTTCCACCGCCGCGTCGTAGCGTTTTAGTTCTTCCAGGACGACCGCCCGGTTGAAGTGCAGCAGCGCATCGTCAGGAAAATGCTCTAGCGCCGCATCGAAAACGGACAGCGCATCCTCGCAGCGCGTTTCAGCTTCACATAACAACACGCCCAGGTTGGTATAGGCGCGGTAGTGTGGCGTCGATGCCAGTTCCAGCACTTTGCGGTAAGCCTGTTCTGCGCCCATTACATCGGAATCCGAGAGTTGCTCTGCCAATGCAAACCATTCGTCAGCCTGTTGCTTCCGACCAACCCGCTTTCGCGGTGCGAAGTCGAGAAACGCAACATCGCCCTGAATTGGCGCGACCTCGAAGTCGAGCAGATGCTGGCCTGATGTCGCGTCCCATTGAGCCTGTCCTGACTTGACGGCTATCGTGTCGCCGACCGCCGTTATACGAATGCCAGACAGCGGAAGCTCCTCCGGCAGCTCGGCTTTCAGCTTGGCGAGAGCGCGAAGAATCTTTCTTGACGCTACCTTTGCCGATTGCAATTGAAATGCTGTCCGTAAAATCACCACGTCCTGGAACGAGAACCTCAGTTCGTTGCGGCGGCCTCGGGAAGGGTGCACGAATCCAGCATCTATCAAGCCAGACAGCACTCGCCGCGCATCCACCGGCGCTGGTTCAGGCGTAGCCTGAAAGTCCCGCATTTTGCGGTAGCGGGCGAGAGAGGTAGCCGCCGGTTCGGGGGTCGAAACCATGGTTTAATCCAGAAGGAAGCGAACACGGTGCCCCGTGCGGCTCGGCCAGTTCGGATTGGTTTGGTCGACGTTGAAGCTGTGCATGGTGTTCCTCCGATAAATGGTCGCCGGTTGATTCCGACGGCGCAACTATCGCCGATACCAGCGGGCTGGCCTATAGCACTGTTTTACCAAAATCCTTGGGGCGTCCCGTTGGAGTCAGAACTCAACGCTATTCGGCACCGGCGAAGTCTCGGCAGGCTCAACCGGCAGCTTCTTCAGCTTGTGCCACTCGAAGCACTCCATCAGCTCAAAGAATGACCAGAGTTTCTTGGGGTAGAGCACGTCCCCCGCAGCGTCGCCGGTCCAGACGTAGTCGGCCAGGTCGCCAAACGCCTTAAAACCAATGAGCCGTCCGTACGCGAGTATGGCGTTGTGATACAGATACTGAAGAAAGACAGACAGATTTTGAACTGACTCTGAGTCAAACGAGAGATGGTTTCCATCTTTCGAGCGAAACTCATCTTCTTTATCGCGATTGCGGTATTTTTCGATGAGGTCACCCGACAGTCCGCTATCTGAGCGCAGCGAGAGCGTTCTTTCGTTTGCCCACGCCTTATCCAAATCGTCGGGGCGCCGCCCCTGGTCCTTCACAGATTTCAGTGTCTCCCGTCGAATGGCCTTTGCTTGCCGGTCAAATATCTTGTCGAGTCTGGTCGGTTCTTCAAATCCAAGATGTCGACATTCACCAGGCGTGTGCTCGCTATGTCTCCAGTTCTGGTTGACCGTCGCCAAGGTCAGGCTCAGTATTTCATCCGTCCGACTCATCGGATTCGACCAAATCAGGGCGAATCCCGATTGGCCAACGCGTTGACACTCATCAACAGCCTTCTGAGCCACGTCTTCGAAATACGCGGTCAGCCTGTCGTTGGCACGACGTGGTCCACGGGTTGTCGACACTGCCAGGGTATACGGCGTAAGTGCGTAAGTCGGCAAATAGAACGGGCTGGTGTCGTAGTCGAACAGGTCAGTCCGGATGTGGAAAAGGAAGTCCTTTTCTCCATGCCGCCTGCATTGAAGAGGCAGCACATACTTGCCATCAATAATCAGTGAGAGCACGCTGAAGCGCAGCAGCTCATCCCATCGGCGCGCGACCAGGACGTAGACGAATTCGTTGACGTGAGGATGCTGCAGCCTCATTGCGGCGCTATAGGCGAGCAATTCCTGCACACCTTGCCGTTCTGAATGCTTTTTGGTCTTAAGCTCGACGAGTATGTAATTTCCGCTGTCGGCGAGAAGCGTCAAGTCCGGCCGCATCTGCTTCTGACCCGCCGGCGCGATGCTCATGTTCGCCGTGAAGGGTTCCGCGTCTGCCAGCATCCGGCAGATGCTGAGTGCCCGTTGCGCGGCGTCCTTACTGCTCTGTACATTTGCACGCTCACCTCTTTCCCGATGCCAGAGGGTATCGCGCAGGTCCGAAACGTTCTCGATGTAGTCGATGAATTCCCCGCGCTCAGCTTTTTCCGTGAGCCAATCCTGCAGCTCCGATTCGGGGATTGGTTTCTCTTCCGTCATGTTCCCTCTCAAGCGGGTGCCCCGCCCGCAATGCCTGACCGAATTGCATTTCCGCCCGAGATTATGCTTGAACGTATGCGGTCCATCAGCGACGCCCCTCAATTCAGGTGGCGGAGCGCGTGACGTGTGGTAGGAACGCGGATCAGCGTAGGTTGGCCGGCAGCTTCCAGGGAAGCAGCGCGTCGTAGTCGTCGACCGT
>Ga0255336_100937_pt1 | contig 29156 bp, 23 predicted proteins | sample MeOH1_35cm_T3_17_FD_189102 | JGI IMG/M metagenome (GOLD analysis project Ga0255336, IMG submission 189102) | Sandy soil microbial communities from University of British Columbia, Vancouver, Canada - MeOH1_35cm_T3_179 | ecosystem: Engineered > Artificial ecosystem > Sand microcosm > Unclassified ...
CGTGAAACGACTCCACGCCGATGATAGTGCGGATTCCCGTGTGAAAGTAGGTAATCGTCAGGCTCCCCAGCAGCATCAGAAACCCCACCCCAAAAAGGTGGGGTTTCTGCGTTTACGGCCGCTGAAACTCAGAACAATCGAAACTCGCTGATCTGCTGTATTAACGCCTGAGCGAGTTCCTCGAAATGCTATTCCCCCAGTGCGACGAGCTAAAGGTGCGAATTAATCACCACCTTTAGCTCGAGAAATAATTCTATTTCTCTTGCGCCAGGAATCGTTGCGCAAGCTGCACCCAGTACGTCGCACCGATCGGCAACAAATCGTCGTTAAAGTCATAGCTCGCGTTATGCAGCATGCACGGACCCGCCCCGTGCCCCGAATCCCGATGGCCGCCGTCGCCATTGCCCAAAAATGCATAGCAGCCCGGCTTGGCGAGCAACATGAAGGAAAAGTCCTCCGCGCCCATCGTCGGTTCAACCGCATCGTCGACATTTTCCGCGCCGACAATTTCCTTCATGACTGCCGCCGCGAAGCGCGCTTCTTCGCCACTGTTGATCGTTGGCGGATAGTTTCGGTGGAACTGAATGTCGACGGAACAATCGTAAGCTTCCGCCGTGCTTTCTGCGATCTTGCGCATGCGCGCTTCGATCAGATCGAGGGTCTCTGTCGTAAACGTCCGCACCGTGCCGGCGATCCACGCATTGTTCGGGACGACATTGACTGCATCGCCGGCGTGAATCTGAGTGATTGACAGCACTGCGGTGTCGAGCGGTTTCTTATTCCGAGTGATGATGCTCTGTAGTCCGTTCGCGATCTGAACCGCTGTGAAAACGGGATCGCGACCGTTGTGCGGCATCGCCGCGTGCGAGCCGATGCCCTTGATTTCAATGCGAAATTCGTTGCTCGATGCCATGATCGGACCTTCGGTTACACCGAAGTGACCCGCGGCCATCCCCGGCCAGTTATGGATGCCGAAGACCGCGTCGACCGGAAACTTTACGAACAGGCCGTCGTCGATCATGGCCTGCGCGCCGGCGCCGCCCTCCTCGGCGGGTTGGAAGATAAACACGATCGTGCCATCAAATTCACCATGTTTGACCAGATGCCGCGCAGCGCCGAGAAGCATTGCGGTATGTCCATCATGGCCGCAGGCGTGCATTTTTCCGTCGTTTTTCGACCGATGATCGAAGCTGTTCAGTTCCTGAATCGGCAACGCGTCCATATCGGCCCGCAGACCAATGGAGCGTGAGCCGTTGCCGCGTTTCAATACGCCGACCACACCGGTTTTGCCCAGTCCTCGATGCGTCTCGATGCCCCACGATTCAAGGGTTCGCGCAACCAGATCTGCCGTTGCGGTCTCTTCGTAACGTAATTCTGGATGGGCGTGGATCGTTCGTCGAAGGGTCTGGATTTCGCCGTGAGCGGCCTGGATTTCGGGGATCAGTTTCATGATGGAGTGATGAGGCGAGTGTGCTTTGGCTTGCGTGGAATCGCTCGGGGCCACGTTGGCCCGGGCACGGTGATAACCGATTCTACGCCGAAGGCATTTTTGGCGGGACAGTGCAGGCCGGCTGGCAATTGACGTAATAGAATCCCCCATTGCTCTACTGCTCACCTGGACGGACCGCCGATGAATGCTCCGACTGAACACGCTCGCCTCGTATGCCCGCACGACTGTCCTGACACCTGTGCGATGCGCGTGAGGGTCGACGGCGGTCGCGCGATCAAGGTCATCGCGGATCCCGACCATCCTCCAACGCAAGGTGCGCTGTGCACCAAGGTCAGCCGCTATGCTGAGCGCGTGCATCATCCGCAGAGATTGACGACACCCATGAAGCGCGTCGGCCGTAAAGGCGAAGGCCATTTTGAGCCGATCAATTGGGGTGAAGCGTTCCAACTTGCCGCTCGCCGCCTGTCGGAGATTGCGAGCCGCGCGCCGGAGGCGATCCTCCCTTATAGCTACGCCGGCACCATGGGCCTGGTTCAGGGCGACAGTATTGCGCAGCGATTCTTCCACAAGCTCGGCGCATCGCAACTGGATCGGACGATTTGCGCAGCCGCGGGTGCGGCTGGGCTGAAGTACACCTATGGCGCGAGCCTTGGCATGCTGACGGAGTTTTTCGACGAGAGCGAAGTCATCCTCATCTGGGGCTCGAATCCCATCGCATCGAGCCTCCATTTCTGGACGCGCGCCCAGCAGGCCAAACGTCGCGGTGCGCGGCTGATCGCGATTGATCCGTACCGTTCGCTGACGGCCGAAAAATGCCACCAGCACATCGCGTTGAAACCCGGCACCGACGGCGCGCTGGCACTCGGCATGATCAACGTGTTGATTGCGGAAGATCTGCTCGATCATGCTTACGTCGAGGCCCACACGCTAGGTTTCGATGAACTGAAAGCCCGTGCGCTCAATTACCCGCCGTCGCGTGCTGCCGAAATTTGCGGTATCGATGAGGACGTGATCGTGGATCTTGCGCGACTTTACGGCAGCACGAAAAAGGCCGCGATTCGCATGAACTACGGCCTGCAACGAGTGCGTGGCGGCGGCAACGCCGTGCGCGCGATCGCGTGTCTGCCGTCCCTGACGGGTGCGTGGCGCGAGAGAGCGGGGGGCGTATTGCTGTCGTCGGCCGGCTGGGCGCCGGTCGACTCGCACGCGTTGCAGCGTCCGGACCTGATGCCGGGTTGGCCGACCAAAACGAGCCGTGTCATCAACATGAATGCGATCGGCGATGCGCTCTTGCACCAGGGCGACGCGACGTTTGGCCCGAAGCTCGAAGCGATTGTCGTCTACAACTCGAACCCCGTGGCCGTCGCGCCGGATTCCGAGCGAGTGGCCGCGGGTTTCGCGCGCGAAGATCTGTTCACGATCGTCCTGGAGCATTTCCAGACCGATACGGCCGACTACGCCGATCTGCTGCTGCCTGCGACCACCCAGCTCGAGCACCTCGACGTCCACAAGTCGTACGGCCATACGCACGTGATGGTCAACCTGCCGGCAATCCCCCCGGTCGGCGAAGCGCTTCCCAACACGGAGATTTTTCGGGGCATCGCGCGTCATATGGAGCTTGATGAGCCGGCTCTGTTCGAGAGCGACGAGACCGTCGCCCAGGCGGCCTTCCGCTGGCAAGACAGCATGCTCGAGGGTGTGAATTGGGCGAGGCTGAAGCAAACGGGCTGGGCGCGCCTGAACCTGCCCGATGCGCCGTTCGCCGAAGGCGGTTTCCGCACGCCGTCCGGCAAATGCGAGTTCTACAGCGAGCGTCTCGCTCAGCAGGGACTCGACCCGCTACCGGACTATCTGCCACCGTACGAATCCGCTGACGGGGCACCGGAACTGGCCGCTCGCTATCCGTTGGCCATGATCTCGCCTCCGGCCCGCAACTTCCTGAACAGCACCTTTGTGAACGTTGAAAGCCTTCGCTCTACGGAAGGTGAGCCGCATCTCGACATGCATCCGGCCGATGCGCAACCGAGAGACATCATCGACGGCGATCAAGTGCGCATTTTTAACGATCGCGGCTCGATGCAGGCGCGCGTCCGTCTGACCGATAAAGCCCGCGAGGGGCTCGTGGTCGGCCTGTCGATCTGGTGGAAGAAGCTTGCGCCCGACGGCCGCAATGCCAATCAGGTCACCAGCCAGGCGCTCACGGATCTGGGCGGATCCGCAACGTTCTACGACTGCCTCGTCGAGGTCGAGCGCGTCTGAAGCACGCCTGATCGCCCCACGGCGCTCGTCTTTCGCAGGTTCGAGGCTGCAGTCTAACCCGGCCGCTTTTCGCAATTAGCACCGAGGTGCCCATGCTACGATGCGTTTTTAGCACGACCATTCGAAAATAAAGGAGGAGACGCTGCATGGACAAAATCTGGCTGAAATCTTATCCACCCGGCGTTCCCGCAGAGATTGACCCGACCCGCTATTCATCGCTCGGAGAGCTTCTGGAAGAGGCCTTCCGCGAGCACCGCGCCAAGCCGGCGTTCGTCTGCATGGGCAAGGCGATTAGCTATGGCGAGCTCGACGCGCTCTCGCGCAAGCTGGCAGCGTGGTTTCAGTCGAAGGGCCTTGTCCGCGGCGCGCGCATCGCGATCATGATGCCGAACGTGCTGCAATACCCAGTGGCGATCGCCGCTATCCTGCGCGCGGGTTACGTGGTCGTGAACGTGAACCCGCTTTACACCCCGCGTGAGCTGGAGCATCAGCTCAAGGACAGCGGCGCGGAAGCGATCATTCTGCTCGAAAACTTCGCAGTTACGCTGCAGGCGATCGTACGCAATACCTCGGTCAAGCATGTCGTCGTGGCCGCGATGGGCGATCTGATGGGGATCAAGGGCACGCTGGTCAACTTCGTCGTGCGCAAGGTGAAGAAGATGGTGCCGGCGTGGAGCCTGCCGGGCCACGTCAAATTCAATACCGCAATCGCGGAAGGTGGGCACCAGAACTTCAATCCGGTCCGGCAAGGTCCGGACGATGTCGCCTTTCTGCAGTACACCGGCGGCACGACGGGCGTAGCCAAGGGCGCGACGCTGCTGCATCGGAACCTGATCGCCAACGTGCTGCAGTCCGAGATCTGGCTCGACCCGGTGCGCGCGAATCGCACGGACATCGATCAGTTCATCACTGTTGTGGCATTGCCGCTGTATCACGTATTTGCGCTGACCGTCTGCGGGTTGCTGACCATCCGTACCGGCGGCCTCGGCGTGCTGATTCCGAATCCGCGCGACATTCCAGGCATGATCAAGGCGCTGGAAGGGTATCCGATCACGACTATTCCCGCCGTCAACACGCTGTACAACGCCATGTTGAACAGCCCGGACTTCCATAAGCTCGATTTTTCGAAGCTGATCGCCGCGAACGGCGGTGGTATGGCGGTGCAGGAGGCTGTCGCCAGGCGCTGGTACGAGCACACGCACACGCCGATCATCGAGGGCTACGGGTTGTCTGAAACGTCGCCCTGCGTGACCTGTAATCCGGTGACCGTCACGGAATACAGCGGGACGATCGGCTTACCGCTGCCGTCGACGGAAATCTCGATTCGCGACGACGAAGGCAACGAAGTGCCGCTCGGCCAGCCCGGCGAAATCTGCATTCGCGGCCCGCAAGTGATGGCGGGTTACTGGAACCGGCCCGACGAGACGGCGAAAGTGATGACGCCGGACGGCTTCTTTAAATCGGGCGATGTCGGCCTGATGAATGAAGGTGGCTTCGTCAAGATCGTCGACCGGAAGAAGGACATGATTCTCGTGTCCGGTTTCAACGTCTATCCGAACGAAATCGAAGACGTGGTCGCCAAACTGCCGGGCGTGTTCGAAGTCGCCGCGGTCGGCGTGCCGGATCAGCATTCGGGCGAAGCGGTGAAGCTGTTCGTCGTGAAGAAGGACCAGGCTCTCACTGATGCGGACATCTTCGCGTATTGCAAGCAGCAACTGACCGGCTATAAGCGGCCGAAGATCGTCGAATTCCGCACCGAACTGCCGAAGAGCAATGTCGGCAAGATTCTACGGCGCGAGTTGCGCGACGGGCGGGTCTAAGCCGGATCGAGCGCTGATCACGGAAGAAGCCAGCGCGAAGCAGCGTGTAGTGGGCAATTCGAATGAGCCCAGCAGATACAGGTCTGCCGGGCTTTTTGCCGCTGGCGCCATCGCTGTCGTGATGCGACGCCAGCCAGGCCGAAGGGCGATACGCGGCCAACCATAAAAAAAGGCGCCCGAAGGCGCCTTTGAGGCAAACTGCTTTATTACGACTTATTAGAACTTGTGGCGGATACCAACGCGAGCTGCGAGTTGGTTTTGGTTCGACGAACCCGACAGGCCGTTGATGCCTGCCGTTGCGTTGACCGTAGCGCCCGCTGCGTTGATCGTGTCGCCCAGAGCGTGTTGATACACGCCGATCACGTACACGTCCGTGCGCTTGGACAGGAAGTAGTCCACGCCAAGCGAGCCTTGGTGGTACTGAGCACGCGAGTTGCCGTTGATTTCCGCGCCGCGCGTGTAGTCATACGCTGCACCGACCAGCAATGCCGGGGTCAACTGATACTTGAAGTTCAGTTCTGCGTTGTTGAACGTAGCCGACTGGCCCTTGAACGGCGATGCGAACGAAGCGCCCAGGTTGCCGAAGCGGATGTTCGAGTACGTCACGCCAACCGTTGCTGCGCCGAACGTGTATGCGCCGCCTGCACCGATCACCTGGTACGTGTTAGCCGACGCGAAGCCAGCGTAGACCGGCGAGGTCACAGCTGCGGCCGGTGCTGCAGCCGTACCGCCGTTGTTGAACAGGCCACCCGAAGCTGCCGGGCTACGTGCGTTCAAATAGCCAACGCCCAACACGAGGGGACCGTTGTTGTAGCCAGCGCCCAACGACCAGATCTGGTTCGACGTGACGTTGCCGGCAACGCCGCCGAAGCTGTACGTGCCGCCGAACTTCAGGCCGCCGTAATCAACGCTGGTGTACTTGACCGTGTTGTTGGTGCGGTACGCGTTGTTGAAGTTGTCGATGTCGCCCGGGTGAGCAGCGATGTAGCCGCCCCACTGGTCGCCGGCTTCCAGCGGACCAACGTAGTCGACGACGGAGTCGTACTGACGACCCAGCGTGACCGTGCCGAATTGGCTCGACAGGCCGACGTAAGCTTGACGGCCGAACATCAGGCCGCCTTGACCCAGCTTGCCGTTGTTCACGTCAAAGCCGTTTTCCAACACGAAGATGGCCTTCAGACCGCCGCCCAGATCTTCAGTGCCACGCAGGCCGAAACGCGAGCCTTGCATAACGCCGCTGGACAGGTTGTACAGGTGCTTGCCACCCGAGTTGGTGTTGATGTTGAAGCCTTCGTCAATGATACCGTACAAGGTCACGCTGCTCTGAGCATGTGCGACGCCTGCGAATGCGCCCAGTGCTGCGAGAGCGAGAAGCGACTTTTTCATCGAATGATCTCCAAGGATTACGAATCTTTTGTACAAGGCGGAATATTTATCTAGCGTTGAGGCCTTGCTTGTCCAACTTCGCGAGAAGTTGCACGTAATGTAACAAAAGGCCTACATGGGACAAAGAAAAAGGAGCGGGGTAGGAACGCTCCTGTTTCGTTTACGCAACATGGTCTAAAATCAGAAGTTGGCCGCCCGATTCACCCGGTTTGAACGTTTTAGCGAGGCCGGTTTTGCGCTGTAAAGCCTTGTGGCGCGGGCCGGGCGGATCGGTGAGGCGGTTGTTGAATGAGGGAGCATCGAATGTTTCTGGACGAGTTGATTAGCGAGTTTGATCGGGGTTTACGCTCAATGACCGGCGTGTCGCGGATGAGTCGTCCGTTGCCCGTTCCGCAAGAATCTCCGGTGACGGCAGCAGTGCCCGAACTCTCGCCGGCAGAGCGGGCCCACTCGGCTGGATTGATGCGCGTGAACCATGTCGGCGAGGTGTGCGCCCAGGCGCTGTATCAGGCTCAGAAACTCGCCACCAAGTCGCCTTCGTTGCGCGCCGTGTTCAATCGCGCTGCGATCGAAGAGGAGGATCATCTCGCGTGGACGGCGAGGCGCCTCCAGGCGCTCGACTCGCGTCCCAGCCTGTTGAACCCGGTGTGGTATGTCGGCGCGCTGGCGATCGGCCTCGCGGCAGGGCGCATGGGTGACCGCGTCAGCCTCGGCTTCATGGCCGAAACCGAGCGGCAGGTCGAACAGCATCTCGACAGCCATCTGGACCAATTGCCGGCAGCCGACCGCGAGTCGCGCGCCATCGTCGAGCAGATGCGCGTGGACGAGGTGGAACACGGCAAGGCCGCGACGGAGGCCGGCGGGGTCGAACTGCCGTTCCCCGTCCGCGCGTTGATGCGCGCCGTGTCGAAAGTCATGACTCGCACTGCCTATTACATATAAGTTCGAGACTTCCAAGTACGTACCGCCTGAAAGTGGAACGGCGCATCGCGCGCCGTCCGCCTGAAGTACCCGCAGACCCCATCCGGCACATCCCGATCCCGCTTGACGATCTCTTTCATTCCGCGCCTTTCCCCCGCACTTTTCACGTATCACCTTCACAAGTTGCACTAGCTCATTCATTTATAACGGTTTTCCGTTTTATGTCTGACATGAAGGAGTCGCGCTAAGTCCTTGTTCTAGCAACAAAAATTCGCCGGAAAAGCACGCATCTCCCTTGACCCCTGTTTAGCGTTCCTCTAAAGTGGGAGACAGTGTGAGAAAGTGTATTTTTGTGTGATCTCGCAAGCAGTTTCGGGTAGATTTTCACGAATCGGGCAGCCGGCGCCGCAACGCGCCGCGAGAGCAATCAGGTTGCGTGGGCCGGCATTCAGCGCTGAAAGCGCCGACTCCGGTCGGGCGCAGCGAACTGCATAGGACCGGGTAAGCGCTGAAGCGCCAAAGCCGGTCGACAGGGGAGAGCGAAGTGTTCCAAGGGGCGTCGGCGCTGACGCTCGATGCGAAAGGGCGGATGTCTATTCCCTCTCGTTATCGGGATGCGCTGCAAACACAGGCAGAGGGCCGGGTGACGATCACCAAGCACCCGGACGGCTGCCTGTTGCTCTTTCCGCGCCCGGAGTGGGAAATCTTTCGCGACAAGGTCGACAAGCTGCCCATGAACGCGACCTGGTGGAAGCGCATTTTTCTCGGTAACGCAATGGACGTTGATATGGACGGCGCAGGGCGCGTGCTCGTATCGCCGGAATTGCGCACGGCCGGCGGGCTGGAAAAAGAAGTGACCCTGCTCGGCATGGGTCGTCACTTCGAGTTATGGGACGCACAGACTTACGCCGCGAAAGAACAGGCGGCAATGGCAGAGGGCATGCCCGACGCCTTGAAAGATTTCACGTTCTGATCGCGGTTTACATATATGGCACCTGCGATGGGAAATGAATTGCAGCATCGCACGGTGCTGCTGGAAGAAGCGGTTCAAGCGCTGGTCACACGCGCGGACGGCATCTATGTGGACGGCACGTTCGGGCGCGGTGGTCACAGTCGGCTGGTGTTGGAGAAGCTGGGTGAGTCGGGGCGTCTGATCGCTTTCGACAAAGATCCGCTTGCCATCGCCACGGCTCAGCAGATCACGGATCCGCGCTTTGGCATCGTGCATGAGAGTTTTGCTTCTCTGCGCACCGCGATGGCGGAGCGCGGCGTAGGACGGGTGTCGGGCGTTTTATTGGATCTGGGCGTGTCGTCGCCGCAAGTCGACGATCCGGAGCGGGGCTTTAGCTTCCGCGCCGACGGCCCGCTCGACATGCGGATGGACCCGACGCGCGGCGAATCGGCAGCTGACTGGCTGGCGCGGGCCACGGTGCAGGAATTGACGGAGGTGATACGAGATTATGGGGAAGAACGGTTTGCTTTTCAGATTGCAAAGGCGCTTGTTGCTCGCCGGGCAGAGTCCGACCGTCTTGGGCCTCTCGTCAGCACGGGCGAGCTTGCCCAAATCGTGGCTAACGTCGTCAAAACCCGTGAGAAGGGCAAGGATCCGGCAACCCGCACCTTTCAAGCTATACGGATTCACATCAATCAAGAGCTTGCGGAGCTGCAAGTCGTTTTAGAAGCGGCGTTGTCGCTGCTGGAGCAAGGGGGGCGGCTGGTGGTCATCAGCTTTCATTCGCTCGAGGACCGGATCGTCAAGCGATTCATGCAGGCGCACGCCAGTACGCCTGCGGTGGATCGCCGTCTGCCGATTCGCGCAGTCGATCTGCCGAGCCCCCCGCTCAAGATCATCGGCCGTGTGTTCGCGAGCGACGCTGAAGTCGCCGCGAACCCGCGCGCCCGTTCTGCCGTGATGCGTGTGGCGGAGCGGATCGCGCCATGAACCGCCTCAATATCTTCCTGCTGATTATCGTGATGGGCTGCGCCTTGTCTGTCGTCAACGCTACCAATCAGCAGCGTCAGATCTTTATCCAGTTGCAGCGCGCTCAATCGCAGGAGCGCCAGCTGCAGCAGGACTATTCACAACTTCAATATCAGCAGAGCGCGCTGTCGAAAACGTCGCGCATCGAGCAGATCGCCACTGATTCCCTGAAGATGCAATCGGTTACGACCGGCCGCACCCAGTACCTCACGCTCGATCCGGGCGCGGCAAAGGCTGAAGATGCGCCGATCCCGACGTCCGGCCCGGCCTCGGCGCCGGCGGCGACCCGTCGCGGAGGCGTGCGATGAAAAAATCGTCGGCTCGCAAGAGCGTGGCTTTCTCGGCCAATCCGATCCTGTCGGTGCGTCTGCCGATGTGGCGCTCCAAGCTCGTCGTGTTCATGCTGTTCATGGCGTTCGTCGCGCTCACGGCGCGCGCGTTCTGGATCCAGGGCCCGGGCAACGCGTTCTATCAGAAGCAGGGTGAAATCCGCTATCAGCGCCGGCTCGAATTGCCGGCCACGCGCGGCAAGATTCTCGACCGCAACGGTCTCGTGCTGGCCACGAGTCTTCCGGTGCGGGCGATCTGGGCCATCCCTGAATCGGTGCCGGACGACCTCGGCGCCGACAAGCTGACTTCGCTCGGCAAGTTGCTGGGCATGACGAACAAGGAACTGCGCACCAAGTTGTCGGAGGACAAAACCTTCGTCTACGTGAAACGCCAGGTGCCGGTGGACATCGCGGAAAAAGTCACCGCGCTGGAGATTCCCGGCATTTACGCGCGCGCCGAGTACAAGCGCTTCTATCCGGAAGGCGAGATCACGGCCCACCTGATCGGCTTCACCAATGTGGAAGACGAAGGCCAGGAAGGCGTCGAACTCGGCGATCAGAAGCTGCTCGCCGGCGTGTCGGGCAGCCGCCGCGTGATCAAGGACCGCATGGGCCACATCATCGAGGACGTGGACGAGCAGGTGGTGCCGCACAACGGCAAGGACGTGGATCTCTCGATCGACAGCAAGATTCAATACATCGCTTATACGAACCTGAAGGCAGCCGTCGAAAAATTCAAGGCGAAGGCCGGCGCGGCGATGGTGATCGACGTGCGTACCGGCGAGGTGCTGGCGCTCGTCAATTACCCCACGTACAACCCGAACGACCGTTCCCACCTGACCGGCGACCAGCTGCGCAATCGCATCCTGACCGACACGTTCGAGCCCGGCTCGATCATGAAGCCGTTCACGGTCTCGCTTGCGCTCGATCTGCACCGCGTCACGCCGACTACACTGGTAGATACGGGGCCGGGCCGGTTCGTGCTCGACGGTGCGCCGATTACCGACGACAGCGCGTTCGGCGTGCTGACGGTGGGCGGCGTGATCCAGAAGTCGAGCAACATCGGCGCGACGAAGATCGCCATGCAGCTCAAGCCCGAAGAGATGTGGAACATGTACACCAGCATCGGTCTCGGCCAGGCGCCGAAGGTCGGCTTCCCGGGCGCGGCGGCAGGCCGTCTGCGTCCGTGGAAGAACTGGCGCCGCATCGAACAGGCGACCATGTCGTACGGCTATGGTCTGTCGGTGTCGCTGTTCCAGTTGGGCCGCGCTTACACCGCGATCGCGCATGACGGCGAGATCATGCCGGTGTCGATCTTCCGCACGCCTGGCGATCAGCCGGCTACCGGCCCGCAAATCTTTGCGCCCACCACCGCGCGCGAAGTGCGCGCGATGCTCGAAACCGTCACGGCGCCGGGCGGCACGTCGCCGGATGCGGCGGTGCCGGGCTATCGTGTCGGCGGCAAGAGCGGTACGGCGTACAAGCACGGCGCGCACGGCTACGACCACTCCAAATATCGCGCGTCGTTCGTCGGCATGGCGCCGATGCCGAATCCGCGCATCGTCGTGGCCGTTTCGGTCGACGAACCGACGGCGGGCAGCCACTTCGGCGGCCAGGTGTCGGGTCCGGTGTTCTCGGGCATCGTCGGCGATACGTTGCGTTCGTTGAATGTGCCGCCGGACATGCCGGTCAAGCAAATGGTGGTGTCCGACGACTCCGCCCCGGCCGCGCCGGGCGCGCCCGCCACGCCTGCCACGGCCAAGAAACTCTCCACCAGCGCCGGCGCTAAAAAGATGACGATTTCCGCGAACGCGAAAAGCCACCCGGGAGTCGTGCGATGAGCTTGCTGCGTCAGAAGCATCCCGCGCAGCGGCAAATCGCCGACGCTCTCGCCTGGCTGCACGCGCACGTGCAGCCAGGCGAGCATCTGCACGCCGACACGCGTTCGCTGGCGGTGGGCGACGCGTTTTTCGCCTACGCCGTGGACGGCGCGGACAACCGCGCGTTCATCGAGGGTGCGATCGAACGGGGTGCCTCCGCCGTGCTGGTTCAGCCCGAGGGCTTCAGCGGCGCGATCGATCCGTCCAACACGCTCGCCGTGCCGGCGTTGAACGAACTCGCGGGTTCGATCGCGAGCGGCTGGTACGACAACCCGAGCGACAGCATGCTGACGGTCGGCGTCACCGGCACGAACGGCAAGACCTCGTGCAGCCAGTGGGTCTCGGCGGCGTTGACCGCGCTCGGCACGCGTTGCGCGATCATCGGCACGCTCGGCACGGGTCTGCCTGGCCACCTCGTGCACACCGGCTTCACGACGCCCGACGCCCCGCAACTGCAACGCAGCCTCGCGCAATTGCGCGACGCCGGCGCGCAGGCGGTCGCCATGGAGGTGTCGTCGCACGCGCTGCACCAGGGGCGCGTGAACGGCACGGCGTTCGACATCGCCGTGTTCACGAACCTCACCCAGGACCATCTCGACTATCACGGCACGTTCGAAGCCTACGAAGCCGCGAAGGCACGCCTCTTCGCCTGGCCGGACCTGCGCGCGGCGGTGATCAACCGCGACGATGCGGCCGGCCGCCGTTTGCTCGCCAGCACGCAAGGCCACGCACGCACGATCGCCTACGGGCTCGACGGCACGGTGCAAGATGCGCCGCAAGCCGATGCATTGCTGCTCGCTTCGAATGTGCGCGCCACCGCCACGGGCACTGCCTTCCATCTGAGCACCTCGGAGTGGGGCGACGCCGAAGTCGAAGTGCAAACGCTCGGCGAGTTCAATGTGAGCAATCTGCTCGGCGTGCTGGGCGCGTTGCTCGCCGCCGACGTGCCGTTCGAGGCCGCGCTGGCCGAACTGGCGAAGCTCGAATCGGTGAACGGCCGCATGCAGCGTCTGGGTGGCCGCTTGCAGAACGACGAGCCGCTCGTCGTGATCGATTACGCGCACACGCCGGACGCGCTGGAAAAGACTCTGGAAGCGCTGCGCCCGATGGCGGCCGCGCGCGGTGGCGAACTGATCTGCATGTTCGGCTGCGGCGGCGACCGCGACGCGACCAAGCGTCCACTAATGGGCGCGATCGCCGAGAAGCTCGCAGACGGCGTGGTGGTGACCAGCGACAATCCGCGCAGCGAGGATCCGCAATCGATCATCGAGCAGATCGCGGCGGGCATGAAGGACGCGTCGAAAGCGCGCCGTATCGAGGACCGCGCAAGCGCGATCCTGCAAGCGATCCGCAGCGCCGCGCGCGAAGACGTCATCGTGCTGGCCGGCAAGGGGCACGAAGCAACACAGGAAATCATGGGCAAGAAACGCGCTTTCTCCGATCAGGATCACGCTCGCCTTGCGCTGGCCGCGCGCGCGACGCATGCACGCGGAGGTGGCGAATGAGCATGTTCTCGCTGCGTGAAGCCGCCGCGCTGATTCCAGGCGCGACCGTGCTCGGCGACGATACAGTCGCGTTCGAGCGCGTTTCCACCGACAGCCGCAGCGCCGGACCGGGCGACCTGTTCGTCGCGATCAAGGGCGACCGGTTCGACGCGCACGACTTCCTGCCGGACGTGGCCGCGCGCAACGTGACGGCCGTGCTCGTCACGCGCACGCCGCAAGCGTGGCATGTGCCGGCGCTCAAAGTCACGGACACGCGCGTCGGTCTCGGTGCGCTCGCACGCGGCTGGCGCCGCCAGTACAGCATGCCGCTCGTCGCCGTGACGGGCAGCAACGGCAAGACCACGGTCAAGGAAATGATCGCGTCGATCTTTGCGGCCGCGGTCGGCGCCGACGCGCGTCTTGCCACGGCGGGCAACTTCAACAACGACATCGGCTTGCCGCTCACGCTGTTTCGTCTGCACGCCGCGCATCAACTGGCGGTGGTCGAACTCGGCATGAACCATCCCGGCGAAACCTCGCTGCTCGCGAAGATCGCGGAGCCGACGGTTGCCGTGGTGAACAACGCGCAGCGCGAGCATCAGGAATTCATGGCCACGGTCGAAGCGGTCGCGCTCGAACACGCAAGCGTGATTCACGCGCTCTCGCCGGAAGGCGTCGCGGTGTTCCCGGCGGATGACGCCTACGCGAGCATCTGGCGTGTGGCCGCAACCGGCAACCGGATCATGGACTTCGCGCTGAATTCCGCCGAGCGGACCACCGAAGCGGCAGTCACCGGCACGTTCGCCGGCAACCTCTTGAGTATCGGCACGCCGCAAGGCCGGCTCGAAGTCACGTTGCAAGTGCTCGGCAATCACAACGCGCACAACGCGTTGGCCGCAACGTCGGCGGCGTTGGCCGCGGGCGTGTCGCTCGACGCCGTCAAGCGTGGTCTCGAATCGTTCGGCGCCGTGAAAGGCCGCTTGCAGGTGAAGCAGGCGGTGCTTGGCACGCTCGCCGGCGCTACCGTGATCGACGACACCTACAACGCCAACCCCGATTCGATGCGCGCCGCGATCGACGTGCTCGCCTCATGCGCCGCGCCTCGCGTGCTGGTGATGGGCGACATGGGCGAAGTCGGCGACAACGGTCCGGCGTTTCACCGCGAAATCGGCGCTTACGCCAGGGAGCGCGGTATCGACGCGCTGTACGCCATGGGTGACGCCTCGCGCGACGCCTGCACCGCGTATGGCACGAGCGCGCATCACGTTGCCGATATCGGCACGCTGGTCGCGCAATTGCAGCAGGCCGGTTTCGGTTCTGCCGCAACGCTTCTCGTGAAAGGCTCGCGTTTCATGCAGATGGAGCGCGTGGTGGACGCCGTAACGAGTCCACAACCCAACGCCGCGGGCAGTACGCCCGCCGCACATTGAAATAGAAGGACCGAAGCATGCTACTGGCGCTGGCGCAATGGCTGCAGAATGACGCAAGCTTCTTGCGCGTGTTCAGTTATCTGACTTTCCGCGCGGTGATGGCGACCATCACCGCGCTGCTGATCGGGCTCGTCTGCGGCCCGGCGGTGATTCGCAAGCTGACCGCCATGAAGGTCGGTCAGGCCGTTCGTAAAGACGGCCCGCAAACTCACCTCGTCAAATCTGGCACGCCGACCATGGGCGGCGTGCTGATTCTGCTCGGCATTGCCGTGGCCACGCTGTTGTGGGCCGACCTGACCAACCGCTTCATCTGGATCGTGATGCTCGTCACGTTCGGTTTCGGCGTGATCGGCTGGGTCGACGATTACCGCAAGGTGGTCTACAAGGATCCGCGCGGCATGTCGTCGCGCGAAAAGTATTTCTGGCAGTCGGTGATCGGCCTGTTCGCTGCCGTGTACCTCGCGTTCAGTGTGTCCGAAGCGAGCAACGTGCGCGTGTTCGACCTGTTCATGGCATGGGTGAGGAGCGGCCTTTCGATGGGCTTGCCGGCGCGCGCCGACCTGATGCTGCCGTTCGTCAAGTCGATCAGTTATCCGCTCGGCGTGTGGGGCTTCATCGTGCTGACGTACCTGGTGATCGTCGGCGCGAGCAACGCGGTCAACCTCACCGACGGTCTCGACGGTCTCGTGATCATGCCGGTCGTGCTGGTCGGCGCGTCGCTCGGCGTGTTCGCTTACGTGATGGGCAGTTCGGTCTACTCGAAATACCTGCTGTTTCCGCATATCGCCGGCGCGGGCGAATTGCTGATCTTCTGTTCGGCAATGGGCGGGGCAGGGCTCGCGTTCCTCTGGTTCAACACGCACCCGGCGCAGATGTTCATGGGCGACGTCGGCGCGCTCGCGCTCGGTGGCGCGCTCGGCACGGTCGCGGTGATCGTGCGTCAGGAAATCGTGCTGTTCATCATGGGCGGCATTTTTGTCGCGGAGACGCTGTCCGTGATGTTGCAGGTCACGTGGTTCAAATTCACCAAGCGCCGTTTCGGCGAAGGGCGGCGTCTCTTCAAGATGGCGCCGCTGCATCACCATTTCGAGTTGTCGGGGTGGAAGGAAACGCAGGTGGTCGTGCGTTTCTGGATCATCACGTTGATGTTGTGTCTCTTTGGTTTGTCCACGCTCAAACTGCGTTAAGCAGCAGGTAATTAAGGAAGCAGGCGATGTTCGGCGAGAAGTTTCGGGATCGGCAAAAGCCGATGGTGCTCGTGCTGGGACTGGGTGAATCCGGTCTCGCCATGGCGCGCTGGTGCGCGCGGCACGGCTGTCGGCTGCGTGTGGCCGACACGCGCGAAGTCCCGCCGAACCTGTCCGCGCTCGAAGCGCACGGCATCGACGCCGCATTCGTCGGCGGCCCGTTTTCCCCAGTGCTGCTCGAAGGCGTCGAACTCGTCGCCATCAGCCCGGGCTTGTCGCCGCTTGCCGCCGACCTGTTGCCGCTGGTCACGGCGGCGCGCGAGCAGGGCATCCCCGTGTGGGGCGAACTCGAATTCTTCTCGCAAGCGCTGAAGACGCTCGGTGAAAGCGGCTACGCGCCGAAAGTGATCGCCATCACCGGCACCAACGGCAAGACCACGACCACGAGCCTGACCGGTCTGCTGTGCGAACGCGCCGGCAAGAAGGTCGCGGTAGCGGGCAATATCAGCCCGGCGCTGCTCGACAAGCTATCGGAAGCGATCGACAAAACCGCGCTACCGGACGTGTGGGTACTGGAGCTCTCGAGCTTCCAGCTCGAAACCGCCCACACGTTTACGCCCGACGCGGCGGTCGTGCTGAACATCACTCAGGATCACCTCGACTGGCACGGCGGTCTCGACGCGTACGCCGCCGCGAAGGGCCGTATCTTCGGTACACAGACCGTGCGCGTGCTGAATCGCGACGACGCGCGCGTCATGAAGCTCGCGCCTTCGGAAGACAGCGAAGCCGGGATGGTCACGTTCGGCGTCACCGAGCCGAAGAACGACGGCGACTACGGCTTGCTGCGCGACAACGGCATGATCTGGCTGGTCGAAGCCCATGACCGCGACGCGAGCGACGAGCCGGTGCCGAAGCGCCGTCGCAAGAACGAAGTGGTGACGCCGCCGAACATCGCGCTCAAGCGCCTGATGCCCGCCGACGCGTTGCGCATTCGCGGTTTGCACAACGCCGCCAATGCGCTCGCCGCCTACGCGCTCGCGCGTGCGATCGGCCTGCCGGGCGCGCCGCTGCTGCACGGCCTGCGCGAATATCGCGGCGAGCCGCACCGCGTGGAATTGATCGCGTCGATCGACGGTATCGACTATGTGGACGACAGCAAGGGCACCAACGTTGGCGCGACGGTCGCCGCGCTCGACGGACTCGCGCAGCGCGTGGTGCTGATTGCCGGCGGCGACGGCAAGGGCCAGGATTTCGAACCGCTTGCCGCGCCGGTCATGCGCTGGTGCCGCGCGGTGATGCTGATCGGCCGCGACGCGCCGCAAATCCGCGCCGCGCTGGAAGACACGGGCATCGCGATGACCGACCACGCCACGCTCGAAGAAGCGACGCGCGCCGCGACCGCGCTGGCGGAGCCGGGCGACGCCGTGCTGCTGTCGCCGGCTTGCGCGAGCTTCGACATGTTCAAGGGTTACGCGCACCGCGCCGCGGTGTTCCGCAGCACGGTGGAAGACATCGCGGCCGAACGGGGGACGATGATATGAGCTGGTCGGAACGTTTCGGTTCACGTCAGGCCGCCGCCGGCGAGGCAGGCGGTTCGGGCGGCGGGGCTCGCGTCGGTGGCCGCACGGGCGGCAGCGGTCTTGCGAGCGCCGTCAACGGCGTGCGTCCGCTGCGCTCGCGCATGCTCGACTACGATCACTCCCTGCTGTGGGTGGTCGTCGCGCTGCTCGGTCTCGGTGTGGTGATGGTGTATTCGGCGTCGATCGCCATGCCCGATTCGCCGAAGTACGCGTCGTACCGCGACTACGCTTTCCTCGTGCGCCAGATCATCTTCGTGGTCATGGGCGCGGTGGTCGGCATCGTGTCGTTCCGGATTCCGATCGCGACGTGGGACAAGTACGCGCCCAAGCTATTTCTGATTTCGCTGGTCGCGCTGGTGATCGTGCTGATCCCGCACGTCGGCAAGGGCGTGAACGGCGCGCGCCGCTGGATTCCGCTCGGCATCACGAACATGCAGCCGTCGGAAATCATGAAGCTCGCGGTGACGATCTACGCGGCGAACTACACCGTGCGCAAACAGGAATACATGCACAGCTTCGCCAAAGGCTTTTTGCCGATGGCGGTGGCGGTGGGCCTCGTCGGCGCGTTGCTGCTGCTCGAACCGGACATGGGCGCGTTCATGGTGATCGCGGCGATCGCGATGGGCCTGCTGTTTCTCGGCGGCGTGAACGGCAAGCTGTTCGGCGGTCTGGTGGCGACCGCGGTCGGCACTTTCAGCTTGCTGGTGTGGGCGTCGCCGTGGCGTCGCGAGCGGATTTTCGCGTACCTCGATCCGTGGGACGACCGTTACGCCCAGGGCAAGGCTTATCAATTGACGCACTCACTGATCGCGTTCGGCCGCGGCGAGTGGTTCGGCGTGGGACTCGGCGGCAGCGTCGAGAAGCTGAACTATCTGCCGGAAGCGCATACCGACTTCATCCTCGCGGTGATCGGCGAGGAACTGGGGTTTGTCGGCGTGCTGGTCGTGATCCTGATGTTTTACTGGATCGTGCGCCGCTCGTTCGAGATCGGCCGCCAGGCGCTCGCACTCGACCGCACGTTCGCGGGTCTCGTCGCGAAGGGCGTGGGCATCTGGTTCGGCGCGCAGACCTTCATCAACATGGGCGTGAACCTCGGCTTGCTGCCGACCAAAGGTCTCACGTTGCCGCTCGTCAGTTACGGCGGCTCGGGCATTTTGCTGAACTGCGTGGCCGTTGCTGTGCTGATGCGCGTGGATTATGAGAACCGGGTGCTCATGCGCGGAGGGAAGGTATGACCGCTCTGCCGCAACGCACGCTGATGGTGATGGCCGGTGGCACCGGGGGACACGTGTTCCCGGGGCTCGCGGTCGCTCATCTGATGCAGGCGTGGGGCTGGAAGGTCGTATGGCTCGGCAATCCCGCGGGCATGGAAGCGACGCTGGTGCCCAAGCACGGCATCCCGATGGAATACGTGCGCTTTGGCGGACTGCGCGGCAAGGGTTTGAAAACCAAGCTGATGTTGCCGCTGAACCTGCTGCGTGCCTGCACGCAAAGCCTGAGCGTGCTGCGTCGCGTGAAGCCGGACGTCGTGCTCGGCATGGGCGGCTATATCACGTTTCCGGCCGGTTTGATGACCGCGTTGAGCGGCCGTCCGCTGGTGCTGCATGAACAGAATTCGATTGCCGGTCTGGCGAACAAGGTGCTCGCTAAAGTCGCCAAACGCGTGCTGGTTGCGTTCCCGAATGCGCTGCCGCATGGCGAATGGACGGGAAATCCGATTCGTGCGGAACTTGCGCGCGCAATTGCACCCAAAGCACGCTACGCGCAGCGCAGCGGTCCGTTGAATGTGCTGGTGGTGGGCGGCAGTCTGGGCGCGGCCGCATTGAATGAAGTCGTGCCGCGCGCGGTGGCTTTGCTGGCGCCGAACGAACGGCCGCGCATCGTGCATCAGGCGGGCGCGAAGCACATTGAAGCGCTGCGCGAGAACTATGCGGCAGCGGGTCTGCAAGCGGGCGCCGACGTCGAACTCGTGCCGTTCATCGACGACATGACGAGCGCCTACGCGAACGCGGACCTGGTGATTTGCCGCTCCGGCGCGATGACGGTGTCCGAGATTTCAGCAGTAGGCGTTGCGGCGTTCTTCGTGCCGTTCCCGTATGCAGTAGACGATCACCAAACCACTAATGCAGCGTTCCTCGCCGACCACGGCGCGGCGCTGGTCGTGCAGCAACGCGATCTGTCGGCGCAGACCCTCGCCGACTGGTTGCGCAGCCAGACGCGGGAGACCCTCGCGGAAATGGCGGAGCGTTCGCGCTCGCTCGCGAAACCCGACGCCACGGAGCAAGTCGCGCAGATTTGCGCGACCGTGGCGGGTTCGATTTCGGGCGCGAGCCCAGAAGGAAAGCAATGAAACACATCGTCAAACATATTCACTTTGTCGGCATCGGCGGTGTCGGCATGAGCGGCATCGCGGAGGTGCTGGTCAACCTCGGCTATCAGGTGAGCGGCTCGGATCTGTCGAGCAACGCGATTACCGATCGCCTCGCCGCACTCGGCGCGCGGATCGCGATCGGTCACGCGGCGGAGAACATTGAAGGCGCGAACGCGGTGGTCGTTTCCACCGCGGTGCGCAGCGACAATCCGGAGGTGCTGGCCGCGCGCCATCGCCGCATTCCGATCGTGCCGCGCGCGGTGATGCTCGCGGAACTGATGCGCCTGAAGCAGGGCATCGCGATTGCCGGCACGCATGGCAAGACCACGACCACCTCGCTGGTGGCGAGCGTGCTCGCCGCCGGTGGACTCGACCCGACCTTCGTGATCGGCGGCCGGCTGATCAGCGCGGGCGCGAATGCGCGGCTCGGTACGGGCGACTTCATCGTCGCGGAAGCCGACGAGTCGGATGCGTCGTTCCTGAATCTGTTCCCGGTGATCGAAGTCATCACGAACATCGACGCCGATCACATGGACACCTACGGCCACGACTTTGCGCGGCTCAAGCAGGCGTTCATCGAATTCACGCATCGTCTGCCGTTCTACGGCATCGCGGTGTTGTGCGTCGACGATCCGAACGTGAAGGAGATCCTGCCGTTCGTGTCGAAGCCGATCATCCGCTACGGCTTCGCGCCGGATGCGCAGGTGCGCGCGGTCAATGTGGAAGCGCTCGGCGGCAAGATGCATTTCACCGCCATGCGTGAAGATGCCGCGCCGCTCGACATCGTTTTGAACCTGCCGGGCGAGCACAACGTGCAGAACGCTTTGGCCGCGATTGCAATTGCGACTGAACTTGAAGTGAAAGATGCCGATATCCAGCGAGCGCTGGCGGATTTCAACGGCGTGGGCCGACGCTTCCAGCGCTACGGCGAAGTGCCGGTCGTGTCCGAAGGCAAAGCGACGGGCGCCTACACGCTGGTGGACGACTACGGTCATCACCCGGTCGAAATGGCGGCCACGGTGGCGGCGGCGCGCGGCGCATTTCCGGGCCGGCGTCTGGTGCTGGCGTTCCAGCCGCACCGCTTTACGCGCACGCGTGACTGTTTCGAGGATTTTGTGAAGGTGCTGTCGACCGTAGACGCGCTCGTGCTGACCGAAGTCTATTCCGCCGGCGAGGCGCCGATCGTCGCCGCGGACGGCCGTGCTCTCGCGCGTGCGCTGCGGGTGGCGGGCAAGGTCGAGCCGGTGTTTGTCGATACGGTGGATGAAGTGCCGGACGCGCTCGCAGCGATAGTGCGCGACGGCGATGTGGTGATCACGATGGGCGCGGGTTCGATCGGCGGTGTGCCGGGTCGCCTCGCTCAGGAAACGAAGGTGTGAGATGAGCAGTATCGACCCGAAACAATTCGGCAAAGTGGCAGTGCTGCTCGGTGGCAATTCCGCCGAGCGCGAGGTGTCGCTCAATTCCGGCCGCCTCGTGCTGCAAGGTCTGCGCGACGCCGGTATCGACGCACATCCGTTCGATCCGGCCGAGCGTCCGCTCGCCGCATTGAAGGAAGAAGGCTTTGTGCGCGCGTTCAACGCGCTGCACGGCGGATACGGCGAGAACGGCCAGATCCAGGGCGCGCTCGACTTTTACGGCATCCGTTACACGGGCAGCGGCGTGCTCGGCTCGGCGCTCGGTCTGGACAAGTTCCGCACCAAGCTCGTGTGGCAGCAACTGGGCATTCCGACGCCGCCGTTCGAAGCGGTGCTGCGCGGCGACGACTACGAAGCGCGCGCGAAAGAGATTGTCGCGAAGCTCGGCTTGCCGCTTTTCGTAAAGCCGGCGAGCGAAGGCTCGAGCGTCGCGGTGATCAAGGTGAAGAGCGCCGACGCGCTGCCCGCCGCGCTCGTCGAAGCGGTCAAGTACGACAAGATCGTGGTGGTCGAAAAGAGCATCGAAGGCGGCGGCGAATATACCGCGTGCATCGCCGGCAATCTCGATCTGCCGGTGATTCGCATCGTGCCGGCCGGTGAGTTCTACGACTATCACGCGAAGTACATCGCGAACGACACGCAGTACCTGATCCCATGCGGTCTGGCGTCGGACGAGGAAGCGCGCCTGAAAGTGCTGGCGCGCCGTGCCTTCGACGTGCTCGGCTGTACCGACTGGGGCCGCGCGGATTTCATGCTCGACGCCGACGGCAACCCGTATTTCCTCGAAGTGAACACGGCGCCTGGCATGACCGATCACTCGCTGCCGCCGAAGGCGGCGCGCGCGGTGGGCATCAGCTATCAGGAACTGGTTGTCGGCGTGTTGGCGCTGACGCTGAAGGACTAACCGGGGCGACCCGAAAGCAACACCATGTGGAACAACGTTCGCCAGCTCAATTTCGCCGCCAACGCATTGCATGTGTTGCTGGTGCTCGTGCTGCTGGCGGCGGGCGGTTACTGGCTGATCCAGCGCCCGAATTTCGCGCTGCACGAAATCCAGATCGACGGCGATACCGAGCACATCAATTCGCCGACGGTGCGCGCGGGTGTGGTTGGGCGGTTGAAGGGCAACTTTTTTACGGTGGATCTGGACGTCGCGCGTCAGGCCTTCGAGCAGATGCCGTGGGTGCGTCATGCGAGCGTGCGGCGCGTCTGGCCGAATGCGCTGGCTGTCACGCTCGAGGAGTACAAACCGCTGGGGACGTGGGGCAGCGATCAGCTGGTGAGCGTCGACGGCGAGTTGTTTACGGCGAATCAGGGCGAGCTCGAAGAGGATCTGCCCGCGTTCGACGGTCCGGACGGCACGGCCAAAGAGGTGGTCACGCGTTATCACGACTTCCAGAAATGGTTTGCGCCGTTGGGCGCGACGCCTGAAGAAGTGACGCTGTCGCCGCGCTACGCGTGGACGGTGAAGCTCTCGAACGGCACGCAGGTGGAACTTGGGCGCGAACGCAATCAGGACACGCTGCTCGATCGGAGCCGCCGCCTGACCGCGGCGTGGAACGCGGTGACGCAACGTTGGGGAAAGGATATCGAGTATGCGGACTTGCGCTATCCGAACGGTTTCGCGATTCGTGCCGCTGGCATGCGCTTCATCAGCGAACCCGACAAGGGCAAGAAGTAAACGGACATCACACGCAATGAGCACGCTATGAGTAAAGACTATAAAGATCTGCTGGTCGCCCTCGACATCGGGACGTCGAAGGTCGTGGCCATCGTCGCCGAGTTGAAGGGCGAAGGTCACTACGAGGTGATCGGCCTCGGCCAGAGCGAATCGAAGGGGCTCAAAAAAGGCGTGGTGGTGAACATCGAAGCCACCGTGCAGTCCATTCAGCGCGCGCTCGAAGAAGCCGAGCTGATGGCCGACTGCAAGATCACCAATGTATTTACCGGGATTGCCGGTAGCCATATCCGCAGCTTCAATTCGAGCGGCATGGTGGCGATCAAGGAGAAGGAAGTCACGCAGACCGACGTGGCGCGCGTGATCGAAACGGCGAAAGCGATCAACATCCCGACCGATCAGCAGGTGCTGCACATCCTGACGCAGGAATTCATCATCGACGGGCAGGAAGATGTGCGCGAGCCGATCGGCATGAGCGGCATTCGCCTCGAAGTGAAGGTGCATATCGTCACCGGCGCGGTGAGCGCGGCGCAGAACATCGTGAAGTGCGTGCGCCGCTGCGGGCTCGAAGTGAACGATCTGATTCTGCAACCGCTGGCGTCGTCGCTCGCGGTGCTGACGGAAGACGAAAAAGAACTCGGCGTGGTGCTGGTCGATATCGGCGGCGGCACGACGGACATCGCGATTTTCAGCGAAGGCGCGATCCGGCATACCGCGGTGATTCCGATCGCCGGCGACCAGATCACGAGCGACATCGCGATGGCGTTGCGCACGCCCACGCCGGACGCGGAAGACATCAAGGTGGATTACGGCATCGCCAAGCAGGCTTTGGCCGATCCGGACGAAATGATCGAAGTGCCGGGACTCGGCGAGCGCGGCCCGCGCACGCTGTCGCGCCAGGCGCTGGCGGCGGTGGTCGAGCCGCGCGTCGAAGAACTGTTTTCGCTCGTGCAGCAGGTGGTGCGCGAGTCGGGTTACGAGGAACTGCTGAGCTCCGGCGTGGTGCTGACCGGCGGCGCGTCCATGATGCTCGGCATGGTCGAACTCGGCGAGGACATTTTCCTGAAGCCGGTGCGTATCGGCGTGCCGGAATACGCGGGCGGTCTCGCTGACGTAGTGCGCAATCCGCGCTACTCGACGGCGATGGGCCTGCTCGTCGAAGGACGCTCGCAACGCATGCGCGGCCGCAAGGTCGCCGTGCAGTCGGGCTCCATGGGCCAGGTCTTCACGCGCATGAAGGACTGGTTCCTCGGCAACTTCTAACGCATTCGCTGTATCGCTGCACAGAACGGGTTGTCGAACAGGTTTCAAACGGGTTTTAGGAATACGCGCTGGTGCCGGCGGCCGGCGCGCGACAGGGGGTTGCCCGATCTCCTGCCGAATAACGGCCGAGTGGCTGTAATTTTTTATCTTGACGGAGGCATCATGGATTTCCAAATGCTGGAAACCGAAACGAACGGCACCATCATCAAGGTGATCGGAGTAGGTGGCGCTGGCGGCAATGCCGTTCAGCACATGATCAACAAAGGCGTGCAAGGCGTCGACTTCATCGTGATGAACACGGACGCGCAGGCGCTGTCGCGTTCGCGCGCGTCCGCGGTGATCCAGCTCGGTAACACGGGTCTGGGCGCCGGCGCCAAGCCGGAAATGGGCCGCGCCGCAGCGGAAGAAGCGCGTGAGCGTATTGCCGACGCACTGCGCGGCGCGCACATGGTCTTCATCACGGCCGGCATGGGCGGCGGCACGGGCACGGGCGCAGCACCCGTGGTCGCGCAGATCGCCAAGGAAATGGGTATCTTGACCGTTGGCGTGGTCAGCAAGCCGTTCGAATTCGAAGGCGGCAAGCGCATGCGCGTCGCGGAAGCCGGTTCGCAGCAACTGGAGGATCACGTCGACTCGCTGATCGTCGTTCTGAACGACAAGCTGTTCGAGGTGATGGGCGATGACGCCGAGATGGACAAGTGCTTCCAGTGCGCAGACGACGTTCTGAACAACGCAGTTGCCGGCATCGCGGAAATCATCAACGTCGACGGTCTGGTGAACGTCGACTTCGAAGACGTGAAGACGGTGATGGGCGAGCAGGGCAAGGCGATGATGGGCACGGCGACGGTTGCCGGCGTCGATCGCGCACGCCTCGCTGCTGAGCAGGCTGTCGCCAGCCCGCTCCTGGAAGGTGTGGATCTGTCGGGCGCGCGTGGCGTGCTGGTGAACATCACGTCGAGCCGTTCGCTGCGTCTGTCGGAAACGCGCGAAGTGATGAACACCATCAAGAGCTATGCCGCAGAAGACGCAACCGTGATCTTCGGCGCGGTGTACGACGATGCAATGGGCGACGCGCTGCGCGTGACGGTCGTGGCAACGGGTCTGGGCCGTGCGGCGAAGAAGCAGCAATCGGCACCGATGACGCTGCTGCGCACCGGCACCGACAACCAGCCGATCAACGCGCACGCTGCTTACGCGCCGCAGTCGTCGCACGCGAGCACGGCGGACTACGGCGCGCTCGATACGCCGGCAGTGTGGCGCACCTCGCGCGATACGGCCGCTTCGCACGTGCAGGCGCTGCAGGAAAAGGGCGTCGACACGTACGACATTCCGGCTTTCCTGCGCAAGCAGGCGGACTGAGCGCACGAGCAGGCTTTCGTTGCCGCGCTGCGGGTTGGACAGCAGTGCAGCGTTGGCGAACGAATGCACGAGCGTGGCGGGTGAACGGCAAACAAGTCGCGTATCGTCAGATTCGCGGCAAGGACGACTGCCCTCTTCGGATTCGCGAAGCGGAGTGGGCGACTGTCGCCGGACGGCGGAGCGTGTAGTTCGGTTCTCGTCGGATTTTTCACTGCGACACGACGACGTGCGAGCGTGCTTCGCATCGATGCAAAGGACTGAGCATGATTCAAGCAGGTGACAAGCTGCCCGACGCAACGCTCTTCGAGTTGATCGAAGACGAGCGGGCGGGCTGCACGATCGGGCCTAACAGCTTCGACGTGCGCGAGCAGACGGCGGGCAGGCGCGTGGTGATCTTCGGATTGCCGGGCGCATTCACGCCGACCTGTTCAGCCAAACATGTACCGGGTTATGTCGAGCATGCCGAGCAGTTGCGCGCGCTCGGCATCGACGAAATCTGGTGCGTGTCCGTCAACGACGCGTTCGTAATGGGCGCGTGGGGACGCGATCAGCACGCCTCGGGCAAGGTGCGCATGATGGCGGACGGCAGTGCGGCTTTCACGCGAGCGCTCGGTCTCGAGCAGGATTTGTCGGCGCGCGGCATGGGAATCCGTTCCCAGCGCTACGCGATGGTGGTCGACGACGGCGTGGTCAAGACGTTGAACGTCGAGGCTGCCGGCAAATTCGAAGTCAGCGATGCAGGGAGTATTCTCGCTACGTTGAGCTAGCCACGGTGGCGTCGTGGCCTTCGCCGTGGACATGCGCGATGAGCGCGTTGTGCCAGGGCAACGGTGTATAAGACGCTTTTGTGACAGGCCGTTACGCGGGCCGATGACCGGAAACGCCTCCGTTCCGGGACATCGGCCCGTCACGCTTCCCTGACGGGCGCCCAAAGGGTAACGCAGCGAAACAGATTGATACGTTCCGCGCAACGACGCTCCTTAGGGTATTGGAGTATACTTCGCGCTATGGAATAAAAAGTCCCGATTGGGATTTTCAATCGAACAGAAGATCACCATGTTGAAGCAGCGCACAATCAAGCAAATCGTCAAGACGGTCGGCATCGGCCTGCATTCCGGCCGTAAAGTCGAACTGACGCTCCGGCCGGCCGGCCCGGACACGGGCATCGTGTTTTCGCGCGTGGATCTGCCCACGCCGGTGGACATTCCTGCGTCGGCGATGGCGATTGGCGATACGCGTCTGGCTTCCGTATTGCAGAAAGACGGCGCGCGCGTCTCGACCATCGAGCATCTGATGTCCGCCTGCGCCGGTCTTGGCATCGACAACCTGTATGTCGACGTCACCGCGGAAGAAATTCCCATCATGGACGGTAGTGCCGGTTCGTTCGTGTTTCTGATTCAATCGGCAGGGATTGAAGAGCAGAACGCGGCGAAGAAATTCATCAAGGTTACCAAGCCGGTCGAAATCCGCGACGGCGATAAATTCGCGCGTCTCGACCCGTATTTCGGTTTCAAGCTCAAATTCACGATCGATTTCCGTCACCCGGCGGTGGATAAGACCGGTCAGGCGCTGGAAGTGGATTTTGCCAATACGTCGTACGTGCGCGAAATCGCGCGTGCCCGCACCTTCGGTTTTGCGCATGAAGTGGAAATGATGCGCGAACTGGGTCTCGCACGCGGCGGCAGCATGGACAACGCGATCGTGCTCGACGAGTACCGCATTCTGAACAACGACGGCCTGCGCTACGACGACGAGTTCGTGAAGCACAAGATGCTCGACGCGATCGGCGATCTGTATGTGATCGGTCATCCGCTGCTGGCCTCGTACAACGCGTACAAGTCGGGCCACGGCCTGAACAACGCGCTGCTGCGCGAACTGCTCGCGCACGAAGATTCGTATGAAATCGTCACCTTCGACGATACGCAGAAGGCACCGCGCGGTTTTGCCTACGAAACCCAGACGGCTTTTGCCTAACGCTTTCGGGTGTAACGCTTTCGGGTGAAATTTCCGAAGCAGGTGTACGAAAAGTAAGTGGCCCAGTCGGGCCGCTTTTCTTTTGCCTAGCGATTTCGCCGATGCCTCGCCGCCATTTTCGCCAAGGCTTCTTGCAACGGCGACGGCGCCAGCGATTCGCTCAGCGCGTGCAGCGCGTCCGCGCCGGCCGGCGTCATGCGCGCCTGTTTGACCGGCGGCGGTTCCTTGACCGGCTGCGGCCGCACCCGAATCCGCAGCGCGTTGACCGGCCAGCCCCGCTGCTGCAGATCCGACAGCAACCGCGGCTCCAGATGCCGAAGCCGTGCCGCCAGCGCGTTATGGCCGGCAAACAGGGCCAGCACGCCTTCCTTGATAAAGCCGGGTTCGACGCTGGTGGCCAGATAGTCGGGCAGCAGCGCGCGCAGATCCTTCTCCAACGCCGCGATCTGCTCGACGCCCGCGCGCAGGGCCGCGAATGCGTCCGTGCGGTTGAGCACTTCGGCGACCGGCTGCGGACGGCGCGCCTTGAACTGCTGGGGCGGCGGCCTTGAAAAGGAAGGAAAGCGGCTCATGTTCGATGGTGACGGCGTGTTCGCACCCTATGCGCGTTCACGTCGCGATTGTACCGTGCGGGATGCACGCGGACCTGCCTCAATGCGTAGGCTGTGCGCGCTGTGGCGGGCTTCGGATGCCCTGCCGCCGTCTCGTTGCTGACACAAGCGCGGGCGGGGGCGCGTGCTAAAATGCCCGATTCGGTGCGACACGCACGCTCGTGTCCGACTGCTCCACGTTACGGAGCATCGACTAGAGGGTTATTGAGGCAACTCACCATGCCCTCCGTAGGCGGCCCCCTTGTGGGCCGCACTTTAAGAAGCAGATGCAACCTCTGGGAAGCATCCTTGTAGTGAAATTGGAAACCGGAGCAATCAGCCGGGAACCTTGTTGCATGGGCCTGATTACCGTCAGGTCCCGCCCAGTCAGCGGCTTCACCTCCGCCGACAGGGCGGGGTGATGTTTGCAATTCCCTCGCCTTCAGGCAAGGGTTTCGCTAAACGATACGAGCGAAAAGCTCGGTGTGTCATTGTTCGACCTCGTTTGCTGGACGGCGAGGGTAGTGAACCTGCTGTACGACCAGCAGTAGCCTAGGAAGACATGCGTCACTGGCAACGGTGGCGTATGAAGCTCTTCTGACAATGTAGCCCCCGGAGGTTTCGGGCAGATTGGTTCCGCGAGGAGCGGTCTGGATACTCCTAGCAGCGAGGGGGTAAGGCGCTAGGCTGGCTGATAGGGTTAACGGAAGTGAACTGCTGATAAACCTCGTTAGCATTGTGTGCCAAAGCTGCTGATAGGCACTAACCAAAAGGTATGCGGTTGGATAGCCCGCTC
>Ga0255336_100938_pt1 | contig 29142 bp, 29 predicted proteins | sample MeOH1_35cm_T3_17_FD_189102 | JGI IMG/M metagenome (GOLD analysis project Ga0255336, IMG submission 189102) | Sandy soil microbial communities from University of British Columbia, Vancouver, Canada - MeOH1_35cm_T3_179 | ecosystem: Engineered > Artificial ecosystem > Sand microcosm > Unclassified ...
AATACTGTTGTGATTGCTGCTGTTAATGTTGTCTTACCGTGGTCTACGTGTCCTATTGTTCCAATGTTAACATGTGGCTTATTTCTTTCAAATTTTGCCTTTCCCATTTCTTTTTCCTCCCTTTCAAATACACTTATCCTGGTGTGTTGTATAAGTTTAAAAATTTATTGGAGCCCATAACCAGGATTGAACTGGTGACCTCCACCTTACCAAGGTGACGCTCTACCGACTGAGCTATATGGGCAATTTAATCTAGTGGAGCGGGTGAAGGGAATCGAACCCTCGTAACTAGCTTGGGAAGCTAGAGCTCTGCCATTGAGCTACACCCGCTTAAATATAAAAAAACACCACGTAGCAATTATTAATTTTAATATAAACAGTATTATATGTCAATACGTATTTTACTTACCAAACAAACTCTTTTCAAGTTTCCTTTTTACTCTTTGAAGTGCATTATCTATTGACTTTGCATGTCTGTTCAAATCACAGGCAATTTCTTGATAGGACTTTCCATCCAAATAGGAACCTAAAACTTCCATTTCAAGGTCTGAAAGGACCTCTCCTATTTCATTTTCTATATATTTTAATTCTTCCTCACTAATAAGAAGTTCTTCAGGATCTGATATTTTCGCCATAGATAATATATCTAATAAGGTTCTATCTGATTCTTCATCATAAACTGGCTTATTTAAAGATACATATGTATTTAGAGGAATATGTTTTTGCCTTGTTGCTGTTTTTATTGCAGTAATAATTTGTCTGGTAACACAAAGCTCAGCAAAAGCCTTAAAAGAGGATAGTTTATCAGACTTAAAATCTCTTACGGCTTTATATAAACCTATCATTCCTTCTTGATAAATATCTTCTTTATCAGCACCTATCAAAAAATAAGACTTAGCCTTGGCCTTAACAAAATTCTGATATTTAGACATAATATATTCTTGTGCTCTAATATTACCTTTTTTTGCTTCGATAACTATTTCTTCATCCAGCTTATTATCAAATTCAGAAAATTTATTAGTAGAACCAGCCATATTCTCCAAGATATCCCCTCCAAAGCAGTGATATGCCCTAAATTTGATTATACCTTAAAATTATTTTTTTAGTCAAGCTGTTTTATCTACTTCTGCGTATCTTTTCTAGCTTTTCTAGAACTTCTTGGTCTATTCTGTCTTCTAATAGGTGTTTTTTTTCAGAATATTCTTTTTTAGTCTTATTTCTGATTCTATTTTCTGCTTCCTTAACTTCGAAATAAAACTCTAAGGAAGACATTCTAATGGCTCCTCGCTGAAAAACAAGCTGCTGTTCTAAGGAATCTGATGTTATTACACAGACTTCAATTTTCCTGCCGATATTATTTACAATTTTTTCTATATAACTATCAGCTGTTTCTCCTTCTTTGGTAAAAACTTGAATTAAATTTTCACTAATTCTTTCTTTCTTTTCAATACTTCCATTTTTCATGTGAGCATCGAAAACTGCATAAATTTTATACCCTTTGTAAGTAGCATAGTTTTGCAAATAATCCAGTAGTTTTTGTCTTGCAGAGTCAAGACTATATTCTTTTATTTCTCTTAGCTCACTCCAGCAGCTTATGACATTATACCCATCTACAAAAACATGTCTCAACTTTAGCTCCTTTGAAGTCTCTGCTTCATTACTTCATACATCATTATTCCTCCAGCAACTGAAGCATTCAAAGAATTTATATTTCCTCTCATAGGAATTTTAGTTAGTATATCACATTTGCTTTTTGTAAGTTTTGATATTCCCTTGCCTTCGCTGCCTATAACAAGAGCAGACGCCCCACTAAAATCAACTTCATAGCAATAGTTTTCTCCATCCATATCTGCTCCATAAACCCACAGACCTTTTTCTTTAAGGTCATCTATTGCAGCGTTAATATTAGTTACCTTTGCTATTTTCATATGCTCTACAGCGCCTGCAGAAGTCTTATAAACTATAGGAGTAATACCTACATTCCTTCTTTTAGGAATTATAATTCCATGAGCACCACAAACTTCCGCACTTCTTATTATAGCTCCAAAATTATGGGGGTCTTCAATTTCATCTAATATTATAATAAATGGCTTTTCATTTTTTTCTTCAGCATACTTTAAAATATCCGAAACTTCAAAATAATTATATGGCGTAACTATTGCTATAACTCCTTGATGAGCTTTAGAAACAGACATGTTGTCTAACTTTTTACGATCTACTTCTTTAATAACAATATGCTTTTCCTTTGCCAAAGCTATTATTAAATTTACAGAGCCTTCAGTATCACCCTTAGCTATCAAAAGCTGTTCAATTGTTCTTTCAGACTTTAAGGCTTCAATAACTGCATTTCTGCCTTCAATTAGGTCTTCTCTTACTTGAGTCTCTTCATTTTTTCCATCTATTTCAGCACCACTTCTTACAGGTTTTTCATTTTTATTAAATTCTCTTCTTTTATCATCTTTAATTCTATCTTTTTTCATTTTTATCCCTTCTTACTTGGAGGTATGTTTAATGTTTAGTACCATATTTAATAAATTGTTTAATCTTTCTGTCTGTTCTGTTATATATAAAAACCCCATTAACGCTTCAAAGCCTGTTGCCATTTTATATTCTTGTACATCTGCATTTTTAGGTATAGTACCTGACTTTGCATTTCTACCTCTTTTAAATATATTCTCCTCTTCCTCTGTGAGCTCAGCCTTTATTATTTTCATAAATTCACTTTGAGCATGAGCCTTAACAAAAGAAATGGCTTCTACATGAAGTTTGTGAACTGGTAAATTTCTCTTATTATCTACAAGATGTGTTCTAATAAAAACTTCATATATGGCATCACCTACGAAAGCCAGCACCAATGGACTCAGCTGTTTAGCTTCATGAACTTTAAATTTATTTTTTAATATATCAAATTCCATACAAATTTTAAGCCTTCTTCCACCTTACTCCCTGAGGAGTATCTTCAAGTATAATTCCTCTTTCCTTTAAATCATCTCTTATTTTATCTGATAATGCCCAATTTTTATCTTTTCTCGCCTGCTGTCTCTTTGCTATAAGTGACTCTATTTCATCTTCAAGGCTACCTTTTGTAGACTTTTGTAGTATTCCTAAAGGACTACCAATTTCCCTTATAAGATTTAAAGAATATTCAACTAACTCCTTAGAAGAATTAACTGTTACATTTGAATTAATATCTCTTACTAAATCAAATATTACTGAAATACCATCAGCAGTATTAAAATCATCATCCATTTTTTCTATATACTTATCTTTATAGCTAATAAGGTTTTTTACATATTCTTCTTCCTTAGAAGATAATTTCTCCTGCTTTACTTCTTCTAAAAGGCTTTCTAGATTCCCTATTGCATTGTATAATCTATCAAGTGCTGCCTTTGAAGAATCCAATAATTCAACGTTGAAGTTAAGCTGAGTTCTATAATGCCCAGAAAGCATAAATAAACGAATAACATCTGGGTCATATTTTTCAAGAACCTCTCTTGCAGTAAAAAAGTTGTTTAAGGATTTAGACATCTTTTGATTATTAACATTGATAAAAGCAGAGTGCATCCAATAATTTGCAAAGGGTTCTCCTGTTCTTGCTTCACTTTGTGCTATTTCATTTTCATGATGCGGAAATACCAAGTCTTCCCCCCCTGCATGGATATCTATAGTATTACCTAAAAGCTTATGAGCCATACAGGAGCATTCAATATGCCAGCCTGGCCTTCCCATACCCCATGGGCTTTCCCAAGCTGGTTCTCCTTCCTTTTGCTTTTTCCAGACAGCAAAATCCATTGGGTCCTTCTTTCTTTCATCAACACTTATTCTTGCACCAGCTTGAAGTTCTTCTAAATCCTGCCCCGATAACTTACCATAACGATTGAATTTTTTTGTGCTGAAGTAAACATCCCCATCAACCTCATAAGCAAACCCTTTATCTATTAAATCTTTTACAAAAGCAACTATTTCATCAACAAATTCAGTTGCTCGTGGATTAATTGTAGCTCTTTCAATATTAAGTGCATCAGCATCCTTATAATACTCAGCAATGTATTTGTTCCCAAGTTCTTTTACTGTTGTGTTTTCCACATTAGCTTTCTTTATCATTTTATCATCTATGTCTGTAAAATTCTGAACAAACTTTACCTTATATCCCCTGTATTCAAGGTATCTTCTTACAGAATCAAATACTATAAAGGTTCTTCCATTTCCTATATGAAAAAAATTATACACTGTTGGTCCACATACATACATCCTAACTTCTCCGGGTGTAATCGGAACAAATTCTTCCTTTTTCTTAGTAAGGGTGTTATATATTTTCATGGTATACCTCCTTAAATAAATTGGTGTAATGTACCAATATCTACTTCATTTACTATAATATTTTAGCATAACTACAATATAAATTATACTAAATCTTGTTTATTATACATATTTACTGTTTTATAATCAACGACTATTTCATATATTTTAATTTTTTAGAAAGCAAAAACTCACCAAATAAGGTGAGTTTAAATTATAATTTAGTTATTTAACAGATTATCTAATATTTTTTCCCCAATTATTAGATCTTCGGGAGTTGTAATTTTTATATTATTATAGCTGCCTTCATATAGAAACACCTTATGTCCAAAATATTCTACGATGCTGGTGTCATCTGTTACTTTAATATTAGATTTTATTATTCTTTCATGACAATTAAAGATTAAATCATAAGCAAAGCATTGAGGAGTCTGTACAATAAAAAGTGACCTTCTGTCTAAAGTATCTAAAGAGAAGCCATTTTCATCCTTAACTTTTATTGTATCCTTAGGTGTAACACCACAAGCTGAAGCTCTATACTTAATAGCATTATCAATTCCTTTTTCTATAATATCACTATCTATAAAAGGTCTTGCCCCATCATGTATAAGCACTACATTAAAGCCTTTAGCAGCAATTAAGCCATTGTAAACAGAATTTTGCCTTTCTACTCCACCTTCAACAACAGCAATAATTTTCTTAAATTTATATTCATCTATTATTTTTCTCCTGCAGTAGTCCATTTCTTCTTTTGCAGTAACCAGCACTATGCTATCAACAGCCTTGCAGTTTTCTAATGCCTCTAGGGAATAATAAAGAAGCGGCTTATCCTTGAGCGTAAGAAATTGCTTATTAATGCCTGCACCCATTCTTTTGCCTTTTCCAGCTGCTACAACAATTGCACAAACTCTTCCCATAATAATAATCTACATATCTCCTTCAGTTTTCTGTCTAGCAAAAATCATTCTTCCAGCAGCAGTTTGAAGTACAGAAGTAACTATTACATCTAGTGTTTCCCCAATATGTTTTCTTCCACCCTCAACAACTATCATAGTTCCGTCATCAAGATATGCAATGCCTTGTCCCGATTCTTTTCCATCCTTAATTATCTGAATCCTCATTTCTTCCCCTGGTAATACCACGGGTTTAACAGCATTAGCCAATTCATTAATATTCAATACAGGCACACCTTGAAATTCTGCCACCTTATTTAAATTATAATCATTGGTTATAACCTTGCCATTAAGTACCTGAGCTAGCTTTAAAAGCTTACTGTCCACTTCCGATATATCAGGAAAATCCTTTTCGTAAATCTGCACATCAATATTTAATTCCTTTTGAATTTTGTTTAGAATATCTAAGCCTCTTCTTCCTCTATTCCTCTTAAGCCCATCTGAAGAATCTGCAATGTGTCTCAATTCCTCTAAAACAAAGTTTGGTATTATTAGTGAACCTTCAACAAATCCAGTTTGACAAATATCAAAAATCCTCCCATCAATGATTACAGATGTATCTAATACCTTAGCATCGCCTTTTACTAGGCCTTTACCCTTTTTATCTTTTGAGCTACCTGATTTTTTAAAACTTGAGAAAAATGATGTTAATTCCTCTCTTTTTCTTACTGCTACATCGGCTCCAATTGTTGCCATAACTATAGCAAAAACTACTGCAATTACAGTCCAGAAAAAAGATAAGTGAGCAAACAAAGCTCCAACAAGAGAAGCTATTATGAGTCCAACTATTGCTCCAAGGGTACCAAATAATATTTCATTCGCTGGTATTTTCTGTATGCTCTTTTCCAAATAATCAATTGCAATAAAAATTAGCTTATTAATCCATGGTGACACAACAAAAAATATTAACCCAAAAATCACTGTGCTTATAGTTAAAAATATGCCTTTATTATTAAAATTGCTAAGGCTAGGAAAATAATCTGGGTTTAAAAGTAGTTTACCAATAAAAAAACCTAATATAAGTCCAGTTAAAGTAAATAAACCTCTTAAGATTCTTTTTAGCACAAAATCACCTCCTTGTTTAAGTATGAACAAATTTCATAAACTTAAATCCTTTATTAATTAATATATCTTAATAAAGTAATAATTTCAAGGATTTGCTTAGCTATTTCATAATTTATTTACCTTATTTTACTACTAAATTACGAATAGTATCATATATTTTCTCAATTTCCATACCAAGCACCAACATTGCCTCACTTGACACCAAATCTTCAGCTTTACTTAATATTTTTTGTTCACCAGGCGGCATTATCCCTTCTCTTTTTAGATAATATAAATCTCTTAGCACTTCACATTCTTTATCCAAAGAGCCGCTGTACAGCTTATCATTATTTTCCCTATATCTTTTGCTCCATTTCTTTTCCAACTTTATAGGTTTCTCTTTAATAATTCCAAAGCATTCCTGAAGCCTCTCAGTAGTTACGATTTCTCTTATTCTATATGCTTCAACTCTGCTAAAGGGAATTGATAAATTAATCTTATCAATCATTAACTTTATATCTAAAAATTTATAAATAGTATCATATACTTTTCTAAATTCAACATTTTCAACGATGCCTGCACCATAATTCGGTATAAATACCTTATTCCCAACACTTAACATATTTATCCCCCTATCCATAAAAGTATTCTTGCTTTATTATATATAGAGAGACAAAAAATTGTCCTATAGTTTTATTGACAAAATTGTCTATAAAATTTTATAATTACATTATAGGAAGATGTTTAAACTAATAAAGGAGTTGAGACTTAGTGAAAGACGTAATCTTCGATGATTTTCAAAACTCTGTAAATGAATCTTTGCTTAGACATAGAAGTATTTTAGATATAATGACCAAGCTTCAAGAATCTGAAGCTAGAATTAATAGAGCAGTTGCTAAAACTGTTACAAATTGCGGCTGCATGCAGGTAGATGCCAATAAACAGCAAATGCCTTCTTCAACAGATGATATTGATATTGAAGATCTTAAGCATCATCTTAAAACTCATGTTTCTGGTTCCCTATGTGAGAACTGCAGGGATGTATTGGAGAGAGAAATAGGTAATCATATGTTTTATGTTGCTTCACTTTGTAATCTTCTAGATTTAAATTTATATGATGTTTTATTAAAGGAATATGATCGTATAGATACTCTTGGAAAATTTAGTATGAGATAATAACCTAAACACTTACATATTAATAAAAGGTTAAAATAATTAAATAATACTAGTTTTGAATGTTGATAAACCCCATGTCTTTTATAAACAATGGGGTTTTCTTATTTTGGTATACAAAATATGCAGATTTTATTTTATATTCGTTTTTCTATCATCACCTGTTCTCTAAGCCTTCTAAGTCCATTTTTAATAGCTTTTGCTCTTGCCTCTCCTATACCTTCAACTTTATCTAACTGCTCATAAGAAGCATCTAAAACGCCCTTAAGCTCTTTAAAGGTTTTGATTAAATTTTCAATTACACCTGTGGGTATTCGCGGTATTTTACTAAGCATTCTATAACCTCTTGGGGAAATAAGGGTATCAACTAAAGGAATACCTGAATATCCTATAGCCTTAGCCAGTACATCAAGGTCAAGCAGCTCATCAGTGGAAATGGGTTGAATTTGTTTATAAATATCATTATAATCTAAATTACTCTCACAATAATCTCTTATTAAAAATATCTCATCCTCTTCAATAGATTTAACAAGTTCGTTAAGCTGCATGGATATTAGTCTTCCTTCATTTCCAAGTTCACAAATATATCTTTCAATTTCAGAAACTATTCTCATTATCCTTTCACTTCTTTGAATTACCGTTATAACATCAAAAAGTGATGCCAAATCTTGAAATTCTAAAAGATTTAGATTCCCAATTACCCCATCAAAAACAACAACATACTTTTCTAAGGTTTGAATCGCTTGATTAGCCTTAGTTAATATAACGCTACTGTCCTTTAATATGTATTTAACATTTCCTTTATATACTGAAATAATATTTCTTCGCTGAGAAATTGCAATTGCAATAGCATCAGTCTGCTTTGCTACTCTGTCAGCTGTTCTATGCCGTGTTCCAGTTTCAAAGGTAGTAACACTTGAATCAGGCATAATTTGGGTGTTTGCATATAGTATTTTTTTTAAATCAGTGCTTATAACTATGGCTCCATCCATTTTAGCAAGCTCATATAAATAGGTAGGGGTATATTCAGAGTTAATTGAAAACCCCCCATCTACTAAGCTAAGTACATCCTGGTCATCTCCTATAACTATTAGTCCGCCAGTTTTTGCTCTAAGAACATTTTCAAGACCTTCTCTTAATGATGTACCCGGAGCAATAAGCTTAAGTATATTTAAAAGCTCTTTATCCTTTTCTAGTCTCACATAAATCACCCGCATTTAATGCTTTATTTGCTAAAAACCTTGCTAATTGCTTCTCTTAAAGAAGAAACTAAAATTAAATTTCCGTCCTTTAATGAAACCTTATCCTTATTTCTAAAAGGTATAATTACATTTTTAAAGCCCATCTTTATTCCCTCATTAACTAATCTGTCACAATAGGAAATAGGTCTAACTTCACCTGTAAGTCCAACCTCTCCTATAACTAGTGCTTTTTCTAAATTCAGTTCCTTGCCTTTTACGCTGGAGATTAAAGCTAGAGCAAGACCTAGATCCCCATTGGTTCCATCAATATTAAGGCCACCTACCACATTTACATATACATCACAATTATAAAATGGAATCCTAAGTTTTTTCTCTAAAACTGCTAAGATAAGGTTTAGTCTTGAATTTTCTATACCTACAGCAGTCCTTCTTGGCATTGGAGCCTTAGTCTCACTTACAAGAGCCTGTATCTCAACCAATATTGGTCTGGTACCTTCCATTACCCCAATTACAACGGCACCTTCCTCCGTGAAGCTGGTTTCTTCGAGAAACACTCTTGATGGGTCGGTTATCTCTTTAAGCCCTTCACTGACCATTTCAAACACTCCAATTTCACTAGTTGTTCCAAATCTATTTTTTACAGTTCTTAATATCCTAAAATCCTCTGTTCTTTCACCCTCAAAGGACAAAACAGTATCAACCATATGTTCCAGTACTCTAGGTCCAGCTAATTCACCTTGTTTTGTTACATGAGCCACTATAAAAAACGGAATATTTTTCGTTTTTCCAAGCCTCATTAAATCACTGGCGCACTCCCTAACTTGAGACACACTTCCAGGTGCAGAGGTTAAGTTTGTTTTAAATAGGGTTTGAATGGAATCAATTATCACAAAAATAGGCTCTATTTCATCAATATGCTGTTCAATTATTTCAATATTGGTTTCAGAAAGGATATAAAGCTCAGGAGCCATTACTTGTAGCCTATCTCCTCTCATCTTTATTTGTTCCTCAGATTCCTCACCAGAAACGTACAGCACTTTGCCAACATTCTTTGCTATATTGTTTGCAGTTTGAAGCAGCAAAGTAGATTTTCCTATTCCTGGATCTCCTGAAATTAGGGTTAAGGATCCCTTAACTAAGCCACCTCCTAATACTCTGTTTAGTTCAGCTATGCCTGTATCATATCTTTCATATTCACCAGATTTTATATTAACTATGCTCTTAGGCTTGTTACCGCTGCTTATAGTTATTGCCCTTCCAAAATCTGATGGGGCACTTTTTTGTTCTTCCACCATACTATTCCAAGCGCCGCAGCCGGGGCATTTACCAAGCCACTTTGGTGTTTCGTAACCGCAACTTTGGCAAACATAAAAACTCTTTGCTTTTGCCATATTATATTCTCCTATATTCCTAAAATTTCTTTCTTAAAACTTATTCTATTATACTTCTATGAAATTTCGAGTTCAATTGCTGAAGTTACAAATACCATTTTATATATTTTCCTATTTCATAAATTATTAATCAAAAAATAAAAAAATCTACATAAAAGTAAATTATGATTTAAAGAATTAAAAATCTTTTTAGACGCTAAAAACACTGAAGGAATCTAAATAATCCCCTGCGCCAGTTCAGCGTCTAATAGTCTTCTTAATTTTATTTGTTATTCTTAAGCTTTGAAGCTGCAGCTTTATCTACAATTACTATGACATCTACATGAACTTGTAATAGTGAAGCTGGAATTTTAGTGCTTATTTTTTCTTTCACTAGCTTTGCAATAATTTCAGCTTTCTTTTCACCACTTGCTAGAAGTATAATTTTTTTAGCCTTCATAATAGATCCAAGTCCCATAGTTATAGCCTCAGTAGGAACTTCTTCAATTTTATTAAAAAATCTTGAGTTTGCTTTAATTGTATCTTCTGTAAGCTTAGTTAAGTGAGTATTCATATTCAAATAATCTGAAGGTTCGTTAAAGCCTATATGACCATTGCCCCCAATACCTAGGAGCTGTAAATCAATTCCGCCGGCTGCTTCTATTGCATCGTCGTATTCTTCGCATTCCTTTTCTATATCCTTAGTTACGCCGCTAAGCACATGTGTATTAGCTTTATCTATATTTATATGATTAAATAACTTTGTATCCATAAAATATCTATAACTTTGTGGATGATCTCCTGGTAACCCTTTGTATTCATCAAGGTTAAAGGAGGTTACCTTGGAAAAGTCAATTCTTGATTCTTTATTAAGTTCAATCAATTCCTTATATACGCCTTCTGGTGTACTTCCTGTAGCAAGCCCAAGTATAGCATCAGGCTTTACATAAACAAGCTTTGCTATTTCTTTAGCTGCTATTTTACTCATTTCTTCATAACTATCTGCAATTATTAATTCCATTTTATTTTACCCTCTCTCCTAAATATATTAACTTCTAAAAGATATTTATCAGATCTATATACAGATTCTTCTACAAATAGAAGCTTACCCTCTGAGGTAATATTTCTGCTATTTGACTTTATTAGCGGCACTAGATCTTTAACTTTAAAAAGTTCTTTGTAATAGTCATCCATTAATATAGCTTGAATTGAAGCCTCGGAATGGTCAATGGTATAACCATATTCATTTAATATTTCATAAAAGGAATTCCTAACCTTTTCTTTATCAATATAGCCGCAATAATCACAAGGAATATAAATTATTTCATTTGCTATGACTTCATCTTCAACAATTCTCAGTCTGTCAATTTTATATACCTCATCAAGCAAAAAAAGACTTTCGAGATTTTCTGGTGTAGACATCCTTTTAAAATCATTTATTCTTGTTTCCAAACTGAGGCCCATTTTTTTTACCATTTCTGAAAAACTCATTATGTCCTTCTGTTTTACTTTCGGCTCACAAACAAAGGTTCCTTTACCTTTTTCTCTTATTAAAATACCCTCCTGTACAAGCTCTCCAAGTGCCTGTCTTACAGTCATTCTGCTTACACTATAGGTATCTGATAGCTCTCTTTCACTATCAATACATTGTCCTGCCTTCCAAATACCACTATTAATTTTTTTCTTTATATCTTCCTTTAACTGATAATAAACTGGAATGGGACTATTTTTATCAATGGACATTGTATCACCTCACTACTATTATAAGCAATATATGTATAGATGTCTATACCAGTTAGATTAAAATTATTACTGATTATCTGCATAAGTTAATTAAGGGCATAAGAACTGCATCTTATACCCCAATTATTTTTCTTATTTAATCTCTATTAAACTTAAGTTCATCTTCCTCGGCTGTCACCTTAACCTTATCTCCTCGTTTAATATTCCCTTTTAATATTTCCTCAGAAAGTTTATCTTCTACTGCTTTAGTAATAGCTCTTCTTAAAGGTCTTGCTCCATAGGTTACATCGAAGCCTTCCTTTGTAAGCTTATTTTCTGCACTTTCATCAAAGGTAAGCTCAATATTCTGTTCCTTTATTCTAGCTGATACTGTGTTAAGCATTAATTTAACAATATGCTTTAAGTTTTCTTCGTTTAATTGATGGAATACAATAATATCATCAATTCTATTTAAGAATTCTGGTCTAAAGGAGCTCTTGAGCTCAACCATAATATTATCCTTCATTTTTTCATATTCATTTTCTGCTTCTTTTTCACTAGATGCAGCAAAGCCTAAAGTCTTTTGTTTTTTAATAGTACTTGCACCTACATTTGAAGTCATAATGATTATAGTGTTCTTAAAATTAACTGTCTTTCCTTTTCCATCTGTAAGTATTCCATCTTCAAGAATTTGAAGTAATATGTTAAATACCTCAGGATGAGCCTTTTCTATTTCATCAAAGAGCACTACTGAATAAGGATGTCTTCTAACCTTTTCTGTCAGCTGTCCCCCTTCATCATAACCTACATATCCTGGAGGAGATCCAATAAGTCTAGATACTGTATGCTTTTCCATGTATTCAGACATATCTATTCTTATCATATTATTTTCATCGCCGAACATTGCCTCAGCAAGCGCCTTTGAAAGCTCTGTCTTACCTACTCCAGTAGGTCCTAGGAAAATAAAGGAGCCTATAGGTCTCTTAGGGTCTTTAAGTCCTACTCTTGAACGTCTTACCGCTCTTGATATAGATTTAACTGCTTCATCCTGCCCTATAACTCTATTATGAAGAATCTCCTCTAGCTTTAACAATTTTTCAGATTCTTTTTCTGTAAGCTTTTCAACTGGCACATTAGTCCATCTAGAAACCACTGAGGCTATTTCAGGTTCGCCAACAATTTGATTAGTGGAAACTTCATTTTGAGTTTTCCAGTTATTTTTTTGATTCTCTAATTTATCTTTTAATTCTTTTTCTTTATCTCTAAGTCTTGCTGCTTTTTCAAAATCCTGAACAGCTATAGCATCTTCTTTTTCCTTAGTTGTATTATTAATTGTGTCTTCAAGCTCCTTTAAATCTGATGGAGCAGTTAGATTTTGAATTCTAACTTTAGCTGCAGCTTCATCCATTAAGTCAATTGCTTTATCTGGAAGATATCTATCAGTAATATATCTATCTGACAAAGTTACAGCAGCCTCTAAAGCTTCGTCTGTTATTTTTACTCTATGATGGGCTTCATATTTATCCCTTAAGCCTAAAAGTATTTGATAAGCCTCTTCCTTTGTAGGCTCACCAACAGTTACTGGCTGAAATCTTCTTTCAAGAGCTGAATCCTTTTCTATATATTTTCTATATTCATCTATAGTTGTAGCTCCTATGCATTGAATTTCCCCTCTTGCAAGTGCTGGTTTAAGAATATTAGACGCATCTATAGCACCTTCTGCACCACCAGCTCCTATTATTGTATGAATTTCATCTATAAACAAAATGACATTTGCAGCCTTTCTTATTTCCTCCATAACCTTTTTAAGTCTTTCCTCAAATTCCCCTCTATATTTCGAGCCAGCCACCATAGCTGAAAGGTCTAATGTAACTACTCTTTTACCCTTAAGTATTTCGGGAATATTTCCTGTAACAATTCTTTGTGCAAGCCCTTCTACAACAGCCGTTTTACCAACTCCAGGATCACCAATTAAACAAGGATTGTTTTTAGTTCTTCTGCTTAATATTTCTAGAAGTCTTTGCGTTTCTTTATCTCTGCCTATAACTGGATCAAGCTTTCCTTCAGCTGCCATATTAGTTAAGTCTCTTCCAAACTGATCAAGGGTAGGTGTGGAATTATTTCCTCCATTTTGATGAGCTGACTTATTTGCACTAGTCTGCTCACCGGAGACTCCTCCTGAAATGTTTTGTATTATTTCGTTTCTTAATCTGTCAAAATCTACTCCTAAATTAGCAAGAATAGTAAAGGCTACTCCTTCAGATTCCCTAATTAGAGCTAGTAGTATATGCTCTGGAGTAATATAATTGTGACCTAGTGTCCTAGCTTCAAGTAAGCTTAATTCCAGAAGCCTTTTTGTTCTTGGAGTTAAAGGTATTTCGTTATTATAAAGTTCAGCATCACCTTTGCCTTCATACTCCTCCACCAAATTTCTAACATTTTCTATAGCCACTCCACTATTGTTTAGTATTTTCTTTCCTAACCCATCTTCTTCCTTTAAGATTCCAAGTAAAATATGTTCTGTACCTACATAGCCGTGCTGAAAAGTCTGAGCTTCTTGCTCAGCATACCTAATAACTTTTTGAGCTCTTTCTGTAAATCTTGAAAACATCATAAATATCACCACCTGAAAATTTTAATTATACATTCCCGCCAAGTCTATTTCTAATAAGCTTAGCTCTATTAATGTCTCTATCCTTCTCTGATAGCTTTGAACTTGTTATGAGTTGCAGTGTCGCTGGCTGAATTTCAACTAATAAAGAATTCAAAGTTTCTGTCTTTACATCTTTAATTATGCCCATTTCTATGCCCATTCTTACATTTGAAATAAGATTTAAGGCCTCTTTTGAATTTAATAAAACTGCTGATTTTAAGATTCCCAGTGCCCTATAAATCTTATCTTCTATTTCATATTTATAGTTTTTCATAAGCTGATCCCTAGACCACTCTTCTTTAGTAATTATCTGACTTACAACAGCCTTTAAATTATTAATAATTTCCTCTTCAGTGAGGCCTAGTGTTATTTGGTTTGAGACTTGATATAAATCTCCTTCTGACTTTGAGCCTTCTCCAAATAAGCCTCTAATTGTCATGCCAACTTGAGTAACCGCATTTAGCATGCTGTTCATTTCATTATTTATGGATAAAGCAGGAAGATGAAGCATAACAGAAGCTCTTAAGCCAGTTCCTAAGTTTGTAGGACATGCAGCCAAATATCCAAGTTTCTCATCAAAGGCATAAGCTAATTTTTCTTCTAGAAGATTATCTAATTCTTCAGCCATTTCATAGGCTTCCTCTAGACTAAAGCCTGCATTAATACATTGAAGCCTTAAATGATCTTCTTCATTTATCATTAAACTTACAGTTTCATCCTTATCTAAGATAAATGCAGACTTACTATGGTTATTTAAAAGCTTAGCACTGATTAAATGCTTCTCAAAATAAGACTTATTTATATTATCCTCATTCTCCCATAGATATTTGCTTTTATAGGCTTCTGATGTGTGAGCTGAGGTATAAAAGGCCTTCTCTACCATATTTACAACTTCTTTTCCCTTTTCATCACTTAACCTATCTGGGAAAGGAATCTTATCAATATTTCTAGCTAATCTTATTCTGCTGCTTAAAACTATATCATTATTATTTTCCTCTGTTCTAAGCCAATTTTTCATGCTTCACCGCCTTCTTCCCCTTCTTTGTAGGACTTTATTTCATCTCTAATCTGAGCTGCTTTTTCAAACTCTTCATTTGCAATGGCCTTCTTCAAATCTTCCTTTAAATTAGTGAATTTTCTTCTTTCAATAATGCCCTTACCAAGCTTTTGCGGGATTTTGCCTGCATGCAGTGTATTACCCTGAACTCTTTTAATTACCGTATTTATATATGGCGTAAAGCTTTCATAACATTCACTGCAACCTAAAAATCCAGTCTTTTTAAAGTCATTATAAGAAGTACCACAGTTTTTACAAGATACTTCATAACTCTTTACAGTCTGAACAGCTGGACTCATATAATCCATTATTCCGCTTAAAATATTCTGGAAGGAAAATGGAGACTGAAAGCCTTCTATATCTCTAGCACAGTTTTCACAAATATTTAATTCTTGCTTTTGTCCATTTATAATTTGGGTTAAATGCACATTTGCTTCATTTTTCCCACAGTTCTCACATATCATAGAATATCCCTCCTAATCCAATCAAAAGTTTATATTTCCTATAGTTAACATTACATAAACTTACTTTATGCAGTTAGAAGCAGTATATTTTTATCGCTTTTCTCAATATATTAGTTTATATGACTTGAGCTAATAAACTATTGCCATAATCATTGCTTTTAAAATATCTGCTCTTATTTTATTTCTATTTTCTATTATCCCTAAAGTCCTATCATTTATAGCTGTTTTCATAAGCCTTGCTTCTCTATATGTAATAATATCAGCTTCAAGCAATCCATCTATAATAATTACTCCACTATCATAGGTTAAGCTGCTGCCAATTCTTTCATTCAAGGCATCCATAAGTGATTTAGGCTGCTGAAATTCCACTTTGCGAATTACAATATAACCTCCCCCGCCTCTTCTGCTTTCAATGTAGTATCCTTTGTCCATAGTAAATCTTGTGGTTAAAACATAATTTATTTGAGAAGGGGCACAATTAAAATAGCTTGCTAATTCATTTCTTTGTATTTGCAGTTCTTCATCATTATTGTTATCTATTAAATGCTTTATAAATTCTTCTATAATGTCTGACAATCTAGCCATAGAATTTCTCCTTTCTTGACTTTGACTTTCTTTGACTTTAATTTTATATTAATACTACCTAACTATTTATTCAACAGTTATTTTTCCCAAAATCAAATTAAAAAATATAATTAAGTTATATTAGCTCTTAATAGTATTTAATTGCGTAAAATTGCTTTAATTTTCTTTATTTTTTATTTCCTTACCATCTGAATTCATTTATACCTTAAATAGGTCTATTATATTCCCTTTTAATATTTAACTTATAATCAAGTTCCAGCTTTAAATTAATATCTCCTTCTGTGCAAAGGTTTTTAAGCTCACTTAATTTTCTATAATCCTCTTCATTTATATACCTTTTTAAAATTATAGCCCCATCACTCATTACTTATTCAATCCCCATTTACTGCTTATTTTTTATAGCTTCATGTATAAGCTCCTGCACTGTTATATGTAAATTTTTTTGTTCTTCTTTAGATAGCTTTGAGGTCTCTATTGGCTTTAAAATCTCTAATTCCACCAAAGCTGGCTTTATTATTATACTTCCTTTATCCATAATATTAATGGAACCGCTAATAGCAACAGGAACTATAGGAACGCCGCTCTTAACTGCAAGTTTAAAACTACCAGCTTTAAATTCCTCCATATCACCAGTTCTGCTTCTTGTTCCTTCTGGAAAAATAACCATAGAATAACCTTGTTTAAGAAATTCAGCACCTTTATTAATAGCTTCTACTGACTGCCTTATATCTTTTCTATCCATGAATACACATTTCATTAGGCGCATCCAGGAAGCTACTAAGGGTATCTTTGCAGTTTCTATTTTTGCTATAAAGGCTTTAGGCTTATTTATGTAGCTCATGAATATTGGAATATCAAAATTGCTTTGATGATTACTTATAAAAAGCACTGGACCTTTTGGCAAATTATCCACATGAGTAACCTTTATTTTGGACCCGCTCACTACAATTTGAGACTTTGCCCATATACTGGTAACTTTATATACTAATCTATCTCTATCTTCATCCTTATGGAGCCAGTCAAAAAACTTTGCAATAAATAAAAATGGAAGCGTAAAGATAAGTGATACTCCAAACCAAATAAACCATAAAATTGTTCTTAACATTTTGCACCTCACTGATAAAAAAATAATGTACTAATAATATCATATTATTTTAAGTTTACTATTAAAATGCTATAATAACAATCATAGTAATACACAAAAGGAGACTTTAGCATGTTTGAATTTAGATGATTAACTCATGAGGAATATGAAGGCTTAGGCTCAAAACTTACATTAGAAGATTTCCATGTAATCCCTTGGGATTTAAGCTATGAGGATTTTATCAAACTTCCATATATACATAAAAGAAATGGCTATCTTGATTTAGTCTTTATTTTTCAAGAGCCTACCCTTGAGCTTTCAATATTTTTTTCTCCTGCAGCCTTTGCAGCTTTTTTAAAATCTATTTCTTCCTTAACAGGCAGAACAAATATATAAATGTTTTTGCTGTGACATTATTTTACCCCCCATGGACCAAGCGCACTTTACTTACTAGCAAAGATAGCCGTTAACAATAACTTCTAATTTTCCGCAAAAGGATTAATCAAATTATCAGTTAGCCTTGTGAAATCATCCTTCATTATAATTTTATCGAGACTTGATAAAATATCCTTTCTTTCTTTGTTATCAATTGTACAGGTTTCCTCAATCTTTTCCTTTAGTCTCATAATTTCCTTATTTTTATTTTCAATTATGTTTTCGTATTTTCCTTCCATCTCATTCCAGCTTCTGTTAATTATATTAATTAGAGATGCCATTTCATCTGAACTTCCTACAATACGATTTAATAACAGAAGATTCAATGCAAGTACTTCCGGAATTTGTTTTCTGGAATACCTAAGCTGATGGTCTATTTCGCCATAACCTTCCTCAAAGATGGTTCTAACTTGGATTTCTGCTATAACCTTTTGATTTGTAGGGAAGGATTCAATGAGATAGTGAACAGATCTATAACCAGATTTTCTAGATTTTATTTGAATGTCTAATTCTTCAAATCTTCGGGTATCATCACCCTCTCTTACATTTGCAGTTATTTCAACTACTTTCCAGGTTCTTGTAATAAAATTATGTATAGACTCCCAATCATCCTTGAATATATGTATTGCTCTAATTCCAATTAGATCTGTTATTTCTTCTCTATAGTTATCAATGGTAAATTTAAAATCTTTCCCATACTTATTTTTCCTGTCCTGAGTTTTTCTAATGATTTTCTCTATTAAGTGCTCTGGATCCTTAACTCTTGATTTAACGGAATGCACTTTATCATGAGTTCTTAAAGTGCATGCAATAAACTCCCCTTGGGTTTCATAAATATTGCTATAAATATTGAAATCTTCATATATATCCTGTAAAGTTGACCAGTTAATTTCATTCTTTGAAAGACTTTCTTCTTTGAGGTGATATTTCTCAAAAAAATCTAGTTTGTCTAAACCCATATGTTTTGCTCACTCCCTTATTATGGTGAACCATAATATTATTATATAATTATAATATATTATCATGAAAAAAACACATTGTTACATTACACAACGTGTTTTTTATAATTTACTTTAATGAATAATTTAATCCCCAAGTTATTCCGTAGCAATCAATAACTACACCATGATATGCTCCCCAAAAGGTTTTTTGAAGCTGAAACTTTACCTTTCCATCCTTGCTAAGTGCTGAATAAACTTTATTTATTTCCTCTTCACTATCTAATTCAAGTACTAAATTAATGTTACTTTCATAGTTTTTATCATTAAAAACATCTACAAAGTACATTACACATTCATTGTTTATGTACAGCTCTGCATGAATAATTTTGCCTTCGAAGCCTTTAAACATTTCTTTGCCATCTGCCATCTGAACATTTTTAATTTCTCCACCAAATATCCCTTTATAATATTCAAGTGCATCTTTGCAATTTTTAACATAAATTTCTGGAATAATGCTTTTCATTAATAACTCCCCTTTTGTTCATATTTATTAATATATACTAGCAGATATAATAAGACCTATCAAGCAGGATCTGAGCCTATCTAATAAATATATTTTCACTATTTAGTTTTCCTACAATTTAATCCATTCTTCTTTAAGCATTCTATATTCTACTCTATGAAAAAGATGACATTTATTATAGCTATCATATCTTCTGTGTCTTCAGAGTTTAAAATTTTACAATATTTTTTAAAATTTTTACTTATCTATTCATAAACTCTTCTATATTTTCAATGCTTTTAATAATATTCTTAGCTAGGTTTTCGCAGCCATTTTCAGTTACTAGAACGTCATCTTCAATTCTTATTCCTATCTTTTCTTCCTCAATATATAAACCTGGTTCTACAGTTAAAACCATTCCTTCCTTAAGTTCTGCTTCTCTGCTTCCTACATCGTGAGTATCTAATCCTAAGTAGTGACTTACACTGTGGAAATAATATTTTGAAAGCTCAGAATCATCCTTAATAATTCCTAATGTCTTTAAGCCCCCTGCTAGGGACTTCCTTGCAGTTTCATTTAATTTTGCAAATGGAACTCCTGGCTTAATAACTGCCATAGTATCATCCATAGCCTTTAAAACTATATTGTAGATTTCCTTTTGTCTTTCTGTGAACTTGCCGTTAAGCGGGAAGGTACGGCTTATATCTGCATTGTAGTAATTCCATTGAGCTCCTAAATCAAAAAGAATTAAGTCCTTATGTTCAGTTTTAGTATTATTTTGTGAATAATGAAGAACAGTAGCATTTACTCCTGAAGCTGCAATTGTCTTAAAGGCATAATCTGTCACTCCTGCGCACTTTAAAACAAAGTCAAAATTAGCTTCTATTTGATATTCCATCATTCCAGGCTTAGCGTTTGTCATTAAGCTCTTGATACCTTCATTAGTTATTTCAATAGCCTTTCTTATTTCAGCAATTTCTTCTTCAGTTTTTATGAGTCTTAGGCTGCAAATATCCTGATATATATTCTTTATCTTAAGCTGTGGATATTTGCCAGCAATAGTCTTTGCGAACATGTGCGAAGCAGTTGGAATGGAATCAAAGCTAACCTTTTCTAAATCTAAGTAAAGCTTCTTCATATCATAATTAAGCATCAATCTAGCAAAATTGTCTTCAAAGCCCTCTATAAATTGAATATTTGCTATTCCTGAAGCTTCCTTTGCCTCTTCTTCAGTCATTCTCTTACCTACCCACTTTTCTAACACTGGATCAGCCTTTTCTATAAATAACATTTGATTAATTTTGCCATTTATCTTTGTAATCATAAGAATCATATTTTCTCTACTAATGCCTGTCATGTAATAAAAGTTTCTGTTTGGTGTAAAAGCATAAGCTTCATCAGCTGATTTTTGAGGAGCTGTTCCTGCGAATAGTATAAGTATAGATTGGTCTTTCATGCTTTCTAAAATATTTTCTCTGTTTCTTGTAAAAAATTCTTTTTTCATAATTTTCCTCCCAATTATTTTCTAGTAATTTAATTATTTATTAATATACAATATTTAAAAGAACTTTATTATATGTTTGATTCATGACCTTCTAATTATATAATTTTATTTTTATCTTACTGTAAGCGAAGTTTTTAATAAGGATTCATCTCTGGAATCTGACCCAACCATTATAATAAATTCACCTGGTTCTACTATATAACTCTCATCCTGCATTACAATGGCAAGTTCTGAAATCTTTAGTTGTATTTCCACTGTCTTTGTTTCTCCTGCTTTTATTTCAACCTTTTTAAATCCTTTAAGCTCTTTAATAGGAGTAACTACAGAGCTTACAACATCATTTATAAAAAGCTCTACTATTTCCTTGCCATCATAACTTCCAGTATTTTTTACATCTACACTGACAATAACTGTTTCATCCTTTAAGCAAGTATTATTAGATAGCCTTAAATTAGAATATTCAAAGTTAGTATAGGATAGTCCATAGCCAAAGCTATATAGTGGTTCCTTTGGTATATCAACGTATTTACTTTCCCAATGCCATCCTGGAAGCTTATTATAATATACAGGCAGTTGCCCTGTATGATAGGGAAAGGATATAGAAAGCTTTCCGCTTGGATTAGCATCTCCAAAGATTATTTCTGCAAGTGCCTTTCCACCAAACATTCCAGAATTAAAGGTTTCTATTAATGCATCTGAATTTTCCGCTACCCAGGGTATAGATAGCGGCTTACCATTTACAAGAACTACAATAAGCGGTTTTTTAAGTGACTTTAACTCCTGTAACAGTTTAAGCTGGGCGCCAGATAAATCAAGATTTGCCCTATCCTTGCTTTCACCATTTTGAGCAAGACAGTCCCCAATAACAGCAATGACAGCATCGGCCATAGAAGCCTCATAAGTGGCACCAGCTATATCTTCATTACTATAATCCATTACATCACAGCCCTTATGGTAATACACCTCTATACCCTTTTCACTAGCAAGTTCTTTAATTCCAGTGAGCATTGTGCTGTAAGGTATCTCTGGAACTACGTCAGTTTTTGGATTTGGGTGACTGAAAAAAGTCCAATCTCCAAATTGAGCTTGTATGTCATCTGCATTTGGTCCTATTACCGCAAGCTTCTTTATATTAATACTTAATGGCAGAGTTTTATTTCTATTTTCAAGCAGTACAATTGATTCTCTAGTAAGCTCTAGATTAGCATCTAAATGTTCATTACAGGCAAAAACATTAGCTTTTCCCTTATTGTCAGTAAGGGCTTTTCCATCAAATAAGCCCATGGTAAACTTTAGATTTAATATTCTCTTAACCGCTTCATCAATTAAAGCCTCAGGAATTATACCTTCTTTAACAAGTTTTACTGCTGCATCATAAAATTCTGGTGTATTCATTATCATGTCATTACCAGCCTTTATGACCTTTTCTGCTGCTTCTCTAATGTTCCCTGCAACTCCTTGCATATCTATTAAGCTTCCTGTATTATTCCAATCAGTTACTACAAATCCCTTAAATTTAAGCTCATCTTTAAGAAGTTGCCTAAGAAGTTTTTCATTTGCTGATACAGGAACACCATCAACTGGCTCATAGCCTGCCATAAATGTTGCACAGTTAGCTTCCACTGCTTTTTTAAAGGGTGGTAGAAATACTTCTCTAAGTTTTCTATAGCTTATCTCCGTATCATAGGAGTCTCTTCCACCTGTACTCTCTCCATAGGCAATATAATGTTTTGCACAGGCTAAAATACTGTCCTCATCACTTAGATTTCCACCTTGATAGCCCTTAATTATTGCAGAAGCAAGTTCACCAATAAGATAGGGATCTTCTCCAAAGGTTTCGTTAATGCGTCCCCATCTTAAATCCCTGCCAATACATAATACTGGAGAGAAGGTCCAATTTAACCCGTCCGCTGCAACCTCTTTTGCTGTAATTCTTCCTGCCTTTTCTATTAACTCTGGATTCCAGCTGCAGGACATAGCAAGCTGAGATGGGAATACTGTGGCACCATTATGTAGTGCATGACCATGTATTGCATCTATTCCAAATAATAGAGGAATACCTAGTTTTGTAGAAGCTGTAAGCTGCTGAAGATGTCTGGCGTTATCTCCTAAAACATGCAAATATGAGCCTGCAAATCTTTTAGTTACCCATTCCTCTGCTTCTTCCTTTGAAACGCAGCTAAAGCTAATCTGCATCATTTGCCCTATTTTTTCCTCTATGGTCATTCTAGATATTAAATCTAAAGTCCTTTCTTCAGATGAAAGTTTAGGGTTTTTATAAGCATAATCCATTTTTATTCATCCTTTCCCATCACATTACCTATATCCCTAATAATACCACTATAAATTGCTTTTCAAAAGAAAAAAGACTAAGTTTTCTAACCTAGTCTTCAGTATATTCTCCAAAGTTTCTAAACCTGTCATATCTATTTTTTAGTAACTCTTCTTTTGAAAGTGAACATAGCCTTAATATTTTATCTAGTAGTGATTTCTTTATATTTTCTGCAGCTTCTTCAGCATTTTTATGTGCTCCGCCTAAAGGTTCTTTAATAACTTTCTCTATTATTCCGAACTCCTTTAAATCCTCTGCTGTTATTTTCATAACACCAGCAGCTTCCTTGGCACGGCTGCTATCTTTCCAGAGAATACTTGCAAAACCCTCTGGGGAGAGAATTGAGTAAACTGAATTCTCAAGCATCCAAACCTCATCAGCTACGGCCAAGGCTAAAGCACCACCACTGCCACCTTCGCCTATAAAAACAGAGATGATCGGTACTTTTAAATTAGCCATTTCCATAAGATTTCTAGCTATAGCTTCTCCTTGTCCTCTCTCTTCTGCCCCTACTCCGCAAAAGGCTCCTGGAGTATCTACAAAGCAAATAACAGGTCTATTAAATTTTTCAGCCTGCTTCATTAGCCTTAAGGCTTTTCTATAGCCTTCTGGATGGGGCATTCCAAAATTTCTTACTATATTTTCTTTTGTATTTCTTCCCTTCTGCTCACCAATAATTGTAACAGGTACTCCATCAAGCCTTCCTATGCCTCCAACTATGGAAGCGTCATCTCGAAAGCCTCTGTCTCCATGAAGCTCAAGAAAGTCAGTAAAGATTTTTTCTATATAATCAAGAGAGGTAGGTCTTTCTATGAGCTTAGCTAAACTTAATTTTTCCCAAGGAGTAAGGTTATTATAAATCTCATCCTTCATCTTTAAAAGCTTAGCTTCCATTTTTTCTACTTCACTTGATAAATCCACATCCTGGGCCTTTGAAAAACTTTTTAATTCTTCTATTTTATTTGAAAGCTCCTCAATCTTCTTTTCAAATTCCAATACAGCCATTAAATCACCACCTTCATCAATTGTTAGTATATCAATTGGTGTGCCACAAGAAACGTCCCTGTGCCACACTTAATCAATTGATGTGCCACGAGGAACGTCCCCCTGCCACACAGAGTGTAAGCTCAGAATCTGTCCTAAAGTATCTTTAAGCTTATCTCTAGAAACTACAGCATCTATAAATCCATGCTCTAATAGGAACTCTGAAGTTTGAAAGCTCTCTGGCAGGCTTTGCTTTATAGTCTGCTCAATAACTCTCTTACCTGCAAAGCCAATTAATGCTCCTGGCTCAGCTAAAATTATATCACCAAGCATAGCAAAGCTTGCAGTTACACCCCCTGTAGTTGGATCGGTGATAACTGGTATATATAAAAGTCCTGTCTCACTGTGCTTTGCAATTGCAGCACTTACCTTAGCCATCTGCATAAGTGAATATATTCCTTCCTGCATTCTGGCTCCTCCAGATGCAGTAAATATTACTACTGGCTTTCTTTCATGGGTAGCTGCTTCTATTGCTCTAGTAAGCTTCTCACCTACCACTGAGCCCATGCTTCCCATCATAAAGCCGCTATCCATAACTCCTAATACTACATCCTCACCATTAATTTTACCTTTACCTGTAACTACAGCTTCACGAATTTGAGCTGCTTCCATGGATTTTTTAAGTTTATTTTCATAGCCAGGAAAATCCAAAGGATTTTTGCTGCTAATATTTGCATCTAGTTCTACAAAGCTTTCTTCATCTAATATAGAATTTATTCTATCTAAAGCGGACATTCTAAAATGAGTACTGCAGTTTGGGCAAATTAGTAGATGTTTCTCTAAATCTTTTTTGTAAATGGCTTTACCGCAGCGCTCACACTTTACCCATAGGCCATTAGGAATATTAGGCTTTTGTTCCTCTTCTTTAGGAATAATCTTTTCTGCTTGATTTGAAGGATTTACAGGAGTTTGACTTACTGTAATATATTTAGTTTTCTTAAAAAGTCCATTAAACATCCGGTTTCACCAGCTCCCATTTAAAATTAAATATTTATACCCAGTACCTTTGTAATGAAGCTCGTGTCAAAGTCTCCACTAGCAAATACTTCATTATTTAAAATGGTAAATTGAAAATCTATATTTGTATCTATTCCTTCTATTACAAACTCTCCAAGTGCTCTTTTCATCCTATTAATTGCTTCTTCACGAGTTTTTCCATGGACAATAAGTTTTCCTATCATAGAATCATATGTAGGAGGTATTACATAACCTTGGTAAGCTGCACTATCAAGTCTTACCCCTGGTCCCCCTGGAATATGCATTCTTTGAATCTTTCCAGGTGAAGGTCTAAAGCCTGCCTCAGGATTCTCAGCATTTATTCTGCATTCTATAGCATGCCCACTTATTTTAATATCCTCTTGCAATAATTCAAGTTTTTCTCCTGCAGCAATTTTAATTTGTTCTTTTATAAGATCTATGCCTGTTACCATTTCAGTAATTGGATGTTCAACCTGAATACGAGTATTCATCTCCATAAAATAGTACTTTCCGCTTTTATCTAAAAGGAACTCAATGGTTCCGGCATTTTTATAGCCTACTGCCTTTGCAGCTTTTACTGCAACCTCTCCCATTTCTTTTCTTAAAGCTTCATTCATAATTGGAGATGGTGCTTCTTCAATTACCTTTTGATTTCTCCTTTGTATGGAACAGTCTCTTTCTCCTAAATATATAGTGTTTCCATAATTATCTGCCAAAATTTGAAATTCTGTATGCCTTGGATTTTCAACAAACTTTTCAACATACATAGTATCATCACCAAAAGCTGCTTTCGCTTCTGCTTTGGCAGTTTCAAAGGCCATAGCAAATTCATCTCTGCTTCTAACTATTCTTATGCCTCTTCCGCCGCCGCCAGCAGATGCTTTAATAAGCACAGGATAACCTATTTCCGAAGCTAATGTTATGCCTTCATCTACAGAAGCTACTGTACCGTTTGAACCCGGCACAACAGGAACTTTAGCTTCCATCATTATTTCTCTGGCCCGAGATTTATTTCCCATTTTACTAATACTTTCTGGGTCAGGCCCAATAAAGGTTATGTTGCATTCTCTGCACATTTCAGCAAATTCACTGTTCTCAGATAAAAATCCAAAACCTGGGTGAATTGCTTCTGCTCCAGAAAGTACTGTAGCACTTATTATATTTTGCATATTTAAGTAGCTGTCTCTTGCCTTAGCAGGTCCTATGCAGACTGCCTCATCTGCCATTTCAGCATGAAGGGCGTCTTTATCAGCCACTGAGTAAACTGCAACAGTTTCAATGCCCATTTCTCTGCAGGCACGAATTATTCTGACTGCGATTTCTCCTCTATTTGCAATAAGTATTTTTTTAAACATAATTCTTCTCCTTATATAATAGGTAAGGTACAAAAGGCAATATAATTTGATTATTAATCTGTTAGTCTGTCCTCAAGTCCCTAAGACTTTACCTTCCCTGAGAATCACTATTGTATGATGAAAGAAAGTTCTGCCTCTGCAGCCTTTTTATCCTCTACAAAAGCTACGGCCTTTCCAATTCCTATAGGTCCTCTTCTTTTGATTATTTCAACCTCAAGCTTTAAAGTATCTCCAGGATACACCATCTTTCTGAATTTTGCTTTGTCTATTCCTGTAAAGTAACCAATTTTCCCTTTAAATTCATCAAGGCTAAGCATAGCCACAGCACCTGCCTGAGCAAGTGCTTCTATTATTAAAACTCCTGGCATTACAGGCTCTCCAGGAAAATGTCCTTGAAAAAAAGGTTCATTCATAGTTACATTCTTATATCCTATAACCTTGACACCTGGCTCAATAGACTCTATTTTATCTATTAATAAAAATGGATATCTATGAGGAAGTATTTCTTGAATTTCTTTAATACCTATCATTTATTTTGCCTCCAAAATTCGGAATAACGGCTCACCGTACTCCACCATTTGTTCCTTCTCAGCTAATACTTCTATAATTTCGCCATCTACTTCACTCTCTATTTCATTCATTAGTTTCATAGCCTCAATTATACAAAGTACCTGCCCCTTCTTAACTTTAGATCCTACAGTAACAAAGCTTTTAGAATCAGGGCTTGGGGAAGCATAAAAGGTGCCAACTATTGGTGAAGTTACTAATAGGCCTTCTTTTTTAGCTGGCTCTGCCTTTACAGCTTCTTGAATTTCAGGTATTTCTTTAATTACAGGAATTTGTTCTTCTTGAGGTATAGTTTTTATAACCTCAGGAATTCTTTCCATTGCCACAAACTCATGTCTTTTTTCAAGCTTTAGCTTAATTCCTTCAGATTCAATTTCCACTGTCGTTAAGTTTGAATCATTAACGGCTTTTATTAATTCTTGGATTGCTTTATAATCCATAATTACCTCCTGATATTCCTTAAGGGTACATAACAATTATTAAGTGTTATGCTCCAAGTATTCCTTATTCTGTATTTAAGCATTATTAATGCTTACGCTCATATATACTAAAACTTCTTAAATATTATTGTTGCGTTATGTCCGCCAAAACCTAAAGAATTTGACATAGTATATTTAAGTTCAGCGTTTCTTCCTTTGTTTGGAACATAATCTAAATCGCAGTCTGGATCTGGTGTATTATAGCCAATTGTTGGTGGTATGAAGCCATCCTTCATAGCCTTAATACAAATAATTCCTTCCATAGCCCCAGCTGCACCTAGTGCATGACCTGTCATAGATTTTGTTGAACTTACTGGTACCTTATAAGCATATTCTCCTAATACTGACTTAATTGCCATTGTTTCAAATTTATCATTTAGTGGAGTACTAGTTCCATGAGCATTAATATATGAAACTTCTTCAGGTGTTATTCCTGCATCTTCCATAGCTATCTTCATTGCTCTAGCTCCACCTTCGCCATCTGGTGCAGGCGAAGTCATGTGATAGGCATCACAGGTAGAACCATAGCCAACTACCTCTGCATATATCTTTGCTCCTCTATTTTGTGCATACTCAAGAGTTTCTAGTATTAATATTCCTGCTCCTTCTCCCATAACAAAACCACTTCTATTTGCATCAAAAGGAGTGGAGGCTGCTTTTGGAGCATTGCTGTTACTTAAGGCAGTTAAGTTTGTAAACCCAGCTAAACCAATTTGAGTAACAGAAGCCTCTGCACCTCCAGCTATAAAAACATCTGCCATACCATATTGAAGCATTCTCATGGCATCACCTATAGCATTAGTTCCTGTGGCACAAGCAGTTATTACTGATGTGCAGATTCCTTTTGCTCCATATTTTATAGCAACATTTCCTGCGGCCATATTACCAATAGTCATTGGAATAAAAAGTGGTGAAACTCTATTAGGCCCTTTTTCTACTAAGGTTCTAACCTCTTTTTCTATAGTAGTAAGGCCGCCTATACCAGAGCCTATAATCACACCAAGTCTTTCTTTATTCATATTATCTAAGTCTAGACCTGAATCTTCTACCGCTTCTTTAGCAGCTGCCATTGCAAATTGACAGTATCTGTCCATTCTCTTAGCTTCTTTTCTATCCATGTAATCTTCTGGTTTAAAATCTTTTACTTCTGCTGCTATTTTTACCTTAAAATTATCTGTATTAAAATAAGTTATATAATCAATTCCGCATTTACCTTCTTTTATACTGTTCCAGAAGCTTTCAACATCATTTCCTACAGGAGTAACTGCTCCCATTCCTGTAATTACAACTCTATTTTTCATTATCTCACCTTCCTTTTTTACATGTTAGTGTAAAGTTTTTTACACTATTTTTTAGATTTTGTCTTTATATATCAAGGGTTACAGAGTTTTTTTGAATA
>Ga0255336_100939_pt1 | contig 29126 bp, 21 predicted proteins | sample MeOH1_35cm_T3_17_FD_189102 | JGI IMG/M metagenome (GOLD analysis project Ga0255336, IMG submission 189102) | Sandy soil microbial communities from University of British Columbia, Vancouver, Canada - MeOH1_35cm_T3_179 | ecosystem: Engineered > Artificial ecosystem > Sand microcosm > Unclassified ...
TGTTGCTGGAGGGAATTGCCTTCAGGGACGGCGAACCGGTGCAAGGCGATCAACCGGGTCAGCAGAAACTCGCCGCTTGACGTCGCCGGCCATCAACTGCTCATACACCAGACTTGACGTTATCTCCGCACGGACTTCCGGTGAGGCAAGTCACTGGGCATGCGCGATCACATTGTGACGTGGCCCAAACCCCGGCAGCGTCCCGACTGGATGACGCGTGAGCAGTACCAGGCCTTCCCCGATGAACTGATGGTGCGCGAGTCCAGGCTGCATCACCGGGTGCTGGTCACCACAATGCTTGATGCTCGCAAGACCAGCAAACAGGACCTCTCGCAGTTGTACGCCAGGCGCTGGAACGTGGAACTGGATCTACGTAACATCAAGACGACGATGGGTATGGACGTACTGCATTGCCAGACTGCCCACATGAACGAGAAGGAGATCTGGGTCCATCTGCTAGCCTATAACGTGATTCGGTTGCTGATGGCGCAGGCCGCGAGCCACTATGCCACCGATCCGAGAACACTGAGTTTCAAACACACCGTGCAGTTATGGACTGAATGGCTGGCCCGAGGTCTGACAGCAACCCACGACCAGAGTCTCCTGTTCAACCTGATCGCACAGTCTTGTGTTGGGAATCGCCCCAGTCGCATCGAACCACGAATGCGCAAACGAAGACCGAAGTCTTACCCATGGCTGAAAGAGCCTCGTCACATCACACGCGAGCGCGTCCGAAAATATGGACACACTCCACGGGCTTAAGTAAGTGCCATTCTCGCTAGGACAGCTTACAGAACTTGCCATCCCGATACACATAGGCGGAAATGGGTCCTTTGGCAACGTTCGCGAAACCCATCCATCCGGCGTCACGGGGGGCGTCCTTTACTGCCTTGGCGACGTCCCGACGTTCGTACCCGGTAACTCCATAGCCGACTGTCTTATATGCGGAATCGACTATAACAATCAGCAGATCTGCTGCGCTTCCGATTGATGCCCATCCGCTCACAGCAATGTCGCCGCCAGGGCCAGACGTCGCTTCCAGGTGACCCTCGCACGACGCTGAGTCCGTTCGATCAGGGTCGAACTTTACCATTCCAGCGTCATGGAGCCACCCTTTGCCATATGCGCCAATCTTGTGCTCAGCGGCAAAAGTCGCGTTCTCCACGTACCGGTCATGCATATTGCGGGGATATACCAACTGGTCGTAGTCAGGACGATCCATCCCAATTTTCTGACCGAGGACGGCGAGTTTCCGGAGATACAGATCCTGCGTAGAATTAGTGACGGCTGTCTGGTGGGACGCAAGCGCCATCAGGAGCACTAGTGCGGCGATAGATGTGACGTACAACCATCGGTCGCGCACGACGTCCAAGATTAAAAGTATACCGGCGGTTAGTCCGACAAGCGCAGGGGTCGTGTACCGGCTGGCCACAGCTCCGGCCAAGCCGAGCATCCACCGGCTGTGCGCCGCGCCGATTGCAGAAATGACGATGAAGACATAGGTTGCTATCAGGAAGGCACGGTAGGGTGTTACCTTGTCTTTAGCAAAAACGTATAGAGAAAACGCACCAAACACGGCTAAAGACAGCAGGCCGGCAGTTGCGGCAATCTTAAGGCTGCCGCTCACGAAGAACAGTGGACTGCCAAGGAACATCGCAAAAAATTTTGGCTGCACGAGGAAGATGCCTGCCATTGCCGGATCGGGGTCAAGAGCGGGTTTAGTAAAGTTGTAATAGTAGGCAACGACCACTAGCAGTCCGCATATGCCGACGATTAGATACTCTTTGAATGTACGCCGTTGAAGAAACGCCTGACCCAGCAGGATGGCAAAGCCGACCACGCCGTTTCCCATCGTGAGCGTCGCGGCGAGTAGCAGAAGAGCCGCGGCGATAATATTTCTTGTGCGACCGTCGTCACGTGAGAATCTCGCGAAGGCCCAGACCGTGAAAAGGTTGACGCCAAGACTGCCGCTCTGAAATCCCCAGTCGAGATTGTTCTCCTGCGTCCATAGAAAAAGCATCCCGAAGACTAGGCCGAACACAAAGACAGCTGGAACCTTCCTGTCTTTATTCCTGATGTATTCGCCGACAAATACCGCCGCTGTTCCGGCTGCAATTAGATAATTCATTATGACGAGGAACGCGTTCCCGCCGTCGAGCGCAACACGATCAATCCAGAAGAGTAGGCGCGAAAAGACGATGCGATGCTCCATATGTTGTCCCCAAATGGCCGCGAGGGGGTGCTCGCCAAGTCGGCGGTAGAAGCCGATTTGGCCGTCCCACTGGTCCCAATAGGGAATAGGCGAGTAAAAGTGGTAGCCCCCATAAATCGATGTGACTAATATGAATGCTGCTAGCAGCACGGCACAGATCGAAATCGTACGCGACAATTTTTTCTCCTCCTTTGATCGAGCGAGTATGCCATACGACGCGGTGCTACCGTACACGCTGGGCGGCACCCAGCGCCGCGTTCGATGCGGCCTACGCGTGAGGCCGTAGTGATGGTCGATATTTGTCGCGTTGCTGGTCCGCTGCCACAACGCGCCAAGGCGGCACGCCACGAGGAAGGTCTCGGTCGTATGGTGGTGCTTGCCGTTGCCGGGCAGGAGGCAACGAAAGCATGGCCTACTCACGGACTATAATTGCACATTCCCACGCAGGTGATCTATGCAACTGTCTAGCGCTTCTCTCGGTTTATTTGTCGTTTCTATCTTTGCCATCGCGATCATAGTCAGCTACGGGACGACACAAGTATCGGTGTTCTACCGCGATCAGTTGGATGCTGAAGTAACGGCTACGCGCTACCAAACAATAGACGGATTGCGTGGATTGTTGGCGCTAGCCGTCATGTTGCACCACATTCTGATTAATCTGCAGTTCTACCAAATAGGTGTGTGGGGTCTTACGCCGTCGCGGCTGACTACGTTCCTTGGCCGCGGAGGCGTAGCGTTTTTCTTCATAATCACCGCGTTCCTTTTCTGGAATCAGGTTTCGCGCGAGGACCGATTATTCGACACAAGAAGCTTCTACATTTCCAGAATCCGGCGCCTGGTGCCTATGTATTTAGTAGCCGTTTTCCTCGTGATTTTGACGGTGGTTGCGATTACGCATTTTCGACTATCGGTCTCGCCACTCGCTTTTTTTCGGCAACTGACTTCTTGGCTGCTTTTTACTGCTCCCGGCGCTCCCGATATAAACGGCGTCGAAAAAACCTTCGTAATAAATGGCGTATTCTGGTCGCTGGTTTACGAATGGAAGTTCTATCTTTTCCTTCCGCTGCTTGCTGTTTTGAAAACCCGAGCAGCACGAATTTCAGCGTTGCTCGTTACTTGCGCATACCTGACGTTGCCGTCCACCGTTGGCGTCGAGTGGTTCTTTGTCGGTGGCGTTATCGCTGCAACTATCGTTCGCGTACATAAGGTTGCTTCAATAGCTCAGCATTGGCTTTCCGGAGTTGTAGCTATAGTCTTTATTGCCGCAACCACCGCGTGGAAGCCTGAATGCTATTCGGTGATCGGCGCATCACTCCTGCTTTTACCATTTATCGTGTTTGCGAGTGGAAACAGCTTGTTCGGCCTGCTCACGTCACCGCTGACAAGGCTGCTAGGCATTGTGAGTTACAGCGTCTATCTGACGCATAGTTGGGTGCTGTATCTTCTATCGAGGCTGGTGAACCACTACGTGCCCGTCGCATCGCTGACGCTTCCGGAATACTGGGCGCTGGGAGCCACGGTTTGTGTTGCCACAGTTGGGATTTCGGTGTTGACATACAGATATATTGAGCACCCGTTCTTGCATCGACGAACGCCGCCTACGCGACATCAACGTCAACATGCCGAGGCTGCATTGGGCCATCCCTCGCAACGATAGGCACTATCCGGTTGCGCCCCGGCGGTTGCGATCGGCACTGGTCATCTACTCGTCTGTAATGCTTGTCGTTGTTTTTCGATTGAAGAAGACGTGTCAGGAATGGAAAGATCATCAGTTGTGGTAAAGCGCGCAGCGACACGTCGTCCGCGTTTTCGCAGCGGTTTTTCGATAAAGCGGTAATTGATCTCGGCTAGCGAAAAGGTGAGCAACAGAAACATGCCGAGGAACCGGACGGTGAAATTAGGCCCAAATACCGTTCCCGTTGGCGAAAGCCAAGTCCAAACCTGTGCGGTCAGTCCAATGCAGAAAGCATGGATCAGATAGATTCCATATGACCGACTTCCGACCCACATCAACACTGGTTTGAAGAACCCTTGGCGAGCTATGACGTTTTGATTGTACGAGGCAATCAGGACGATCACCGCAGCGATGAATGCAACCACGCCGGTCGAGAACGGTACGATTTCGATTTTACCGGCGAGATTCGAAGGAATTTCGACCAGCAGGAATAGCAAGACAATCATTACCGGAATCGAAGCCCGGCGCCGCATCATGAAAGTCGGCTTCAGAATCGGATAGATTTTCGTCCGTTCCAACAGAGCTATCAACACTCCAAGCATCAGAGCGTCTGTCCTTAGGACCCAGAAGAGGGACCAGACCGGTCGCGGAATGAAAAATTGAACGACTATTAGAACGCCAAGAGCGATCGGCAGCGCGCGGCGCGGAATCGACAAGAAGATCAACGGCAGTGCAATATAAAACTGCTCTTCAAGCGAAAGCGACCACCAAACAACGGTACTCCCACACATGGCGCCAGGCATCCGATTCGCGCACATCCACTCGTGAACATTGACGACATGCGTCATGACGGCTGCCAGGTCGATCAGACCAACTCGCAAGTCGGGCCAGTAATGGGACTGAAATGCCAGGCCGCAAACTACCAATAGTGCGGCCCATAACCACGCGGTAGGCCAGATCCGATATACTCTACGAAGCCAGAAGGCCAATGTCTCGCGCCAGAACGCCTCGTTCGTGGAGCATCTGTCATATCGCTGGATAAGGTCGCGGGCGATCACGAAGCCTGAGATCGCAAAGAACAAGTCGACGCCACTCCATAAGCTGACGTAGGTATCGAGTGCTATGAGGTTGGCGTTGTCCCATTTGAGCATGAACCTGATGTGACCGAGCATGGTCATTAACACGGCGATCGCACGAAGCGCTTCGATGTCATCGATCCGACTCGTGTGGTCTGAAGGCCTGTCTTTCATTGTGACTCCAATGTCGCCGCTCTCTCGGTTGGATTTTTTATGTATGCACGCAGCGGCGCACACCGAAACGGATGTTACGGCTTCAACTCGCCATTCGCTGCCAAGTCGATAACTGCGCCGGTTTCTCGTCGGCAAATGTCGAGAACCTCATCGACGGTTGCGCTTCGGTTACACAGGGCGAACGCCAGAAAAAGCATGGGTAGGCCCATTTCGCGAGGCGCGCTTTTGCCGCTGTGTTTGTGCCATTGCTGCGAACCCGCAAGCCCGAACATCTCCGCCATCTGCTGGCCGGAGTAATCGAGACGATCCTTCAAATCTCGCAGGCTGTGCAGCGGTGGTGCGACGTAACGGATTGCATTGTCGACAGCGCGGGGACCGGACTGGCGAAATGAGGGGGCGGTAGCCATTCTTTCGGGGCAGCGACCAACCGCAGCATGCGTAGGTAACCGCTTGAGCTTGTACCCATAGGGTACACGTGTCAAGAAAAGAAAATTGGCTGCCAAAGACGTGTGACAGACAAGGCAACAAACGCGCTAATATTCTGCAAGACTGATTTCGAAAGCTGACATTCGAGAGGAATCAATGGGCCGGCACGAAAGCATCACGCGCTATATCACGAAGGAAAAGCGGGGAATAGAGATTGGGGCATGGTATAACGGCGTCGCTCCAAAACGACTCGGGTACAACTGCCTGATCTTGGATGTCTTCGATACGGCGACATTGCGCAGTCGGGCTGAGAAGGATCCAAGCGTTTCTCCGGACATGGCGATCAATATTGAAGGCGTGGACTTAGTTGGGTCGTCAACATTGATTGCGCAGCTTGTCGAAGGAATAGATGCGCTTGGGCAGTTCGATTATATCGTCGCGTCCCACAATCTGGAGCATACGCCAGATCCGATCACGTTTTTTCAAGGATGCGAGCGGGTACTGAAACCGGATGGCTATCTCAGCATGATTGTTCCGGATAGACGGGGCTGCTTTGATTATTTTCGCCCGAATAGTACAACGGCCGAGCTAGTTGCAGCTTACTTCGAGAAACGTTCACGCCCGAGCGACGCCCAGGTGTTCGAACAACATTCGTTGCACGCGCGGCGCGTAAATGGGGCTGACCAAGAGATCGTGTTTCCTTTTTCGACAGATCCCCACGAAATCATTCCATTTCAACATTTGGATACGGAACTAGATTATTGGAAGAGGCGTATCCATTCTGGAGATGATAGTTACCGTGATGCACACTGCTGGGCCTTCACTCCCGCCTCATTCGAGTTGGTCTTGCTGGACTTGGGGTTCCTTGGGCTGACGAAATTTGATGTCGCAGAGATGGAGTCCACAGATGGTGAGTTTTTCGTTCACCTTCACAATAGTGGACGATTCTCTATGAGTGAAAGGGATTTCTACGAACGCCGGACTCATTTGCTCTTGCGAGCAAATGACGAAGCTAGCATCGCGGCGCCGCGGGTACGCAAGCTCGAGTCGGAAATTGCCTCCAGCCGCGAAACGATTTCGCGGCTGGAAGAGCAATCAAACGCTTGTCGGGAAACGATTTCCATGCTGGAAGAGCAGTCGAACTTGTTTCGACAAGAAGCTCAGAAAGCCATTGAAGACCTATGCGCGATTCGCGAGTCGACCAGTTGGCGTCTAACCTCTTTGCTTCGGGCGGTTTCCAGCGGCTTTAGAAAAGTCGCCCGATAGATATCGGCCACGACTGCCCGCCGCTTCATATCGCACGAGACTGAGCGGGCTGAGGTGACGGCGGGTATTGTTTTCGTGCAATATCCCTCCGGTGGTCACCTCGGTCTTGACTATCGCGTGGCCAGAATAGCGACGTCCTGCCCGTCCGCCGCATCAGAATGAAATCCGGACCAGCCGCCATTGAGGAATGGCTTCGCATATCTCATTCCGCACGTCTCAACCATCTCATCCCAAACGTCGCGGGTGAAGGCAACGGCGCCCAGTGGGTGCGCTGGATCATTGATGCGACAGCCCGGAGAAATCTCGTGTTCAAAACGCAGATCGAACGGTGTGAGCGAGACGGCTCGTGCCGACTTGAGGATATCGTCGTTGTAGACAAATGTCGTTGCATACACCAAGCCGTCGCGCTTGAGTACCCGGCGGAACTCGCGAAGATAGTGCTCGATCTCCGGTTGAAGCAAATGCGTGAATACTGAAAACAGGAAAATGCGATCTACTGAAGCATCAGCCAGCGGAAGCACGATGTCCAATGTGCTCGTCGTACCGCCGCCGTTATGTAATTCGTCGGCGACGTCGTAGTGGTAGAAGCTGAAATTCGGATTCTTTGCTGCGATGTTGCCTGTGCACCAGTCGATAGAGCGCTTGATGATGTCGATTCCAACATAGCGCCCGTTGGTCAATATGTGCGTCAATGGGATCGCGTCGCGGCCGATTCCGCAGCCAATTTCTAGGACCGTATGATTAGCTTCGAGGCCGATCCATTTCTTCAAGGTTGCAATATGAAAGTCGGAGACTGCGTCGAAACTTGCCGGACCTCCACCCGTCATGAGCATGAGATCGACCGGAATCTTGTAACCCATGAACGAGTGAGTCTCGGTCGGATCGCCATCCCACCACGATTCTTTTTTCTCGCGAAGTAGATCTTCGAGACGCGCGGTTAAAGCATTTTTCTCGGCACTTAGTTCTTCGATGTTTTGTTTGAGCACGGCTTGCTCAGCCGTCAAATGATCATCGGTCAATCGAAGTGCACGGTTTTCTTCAATAAGGTCTGCGATTCGTCTGTCCAGGGGGGACCTGTTCAACGTAAGATTGGGTGCGACCTTGCTCTTGAATCTTCTTAACAATGGGACCAGCGGCATGTCGTGAGGTTCCTTGATGCGAATGTGTTGAAGAGCGCGCTACTATCGTTGCACAGCTATCTCAGTGGTTGCACAGCTATCTCAGTGCACGGTGAATGTGAAGTTCCACTTATCCGAAGGCGGCATATGAACGAGATAGCTGCCACCGCCTATGTTCTCAATATGTGCTTGAGGGACCGGCGGACATTGCCACATCGCAATGCTTCCGAGAAATGCCATTCCCACGACTAGTAGGGACAGTGACTTCACCCACGCCTGATCCGCCGTTGCAGCATTAACTATCAGAGACCATGAAATGAATACGTAGGGTAAATACGAGTAGCGTTGCGCATGAAGCATGGTTGCAACGTCCATATCTGGAGCGTCCGATCTTACAACGCCTAAAACCCACAGCATCAATGCTACCGCAAGCATCCCCAGCGAAACAGATCGCCAATACGTGCCAGATCGGTATGCAGTAACAATGACGACGCCCGTAAGCAGGATGGCGGCAACGATCCAGACTGGTGGCCGCGGCATCAATGCGCTTCTTACTCCGGCAAAGTCGATCAGCATGAAGCGTAAGAGACCGCTGACCCACGGAAAATGAACGAAGTCCGTAATTGGGTGCAACGGAGGGATTTTGTATCGACTCGGGCAAAACGCGAGAACGCAACCCTGCACTACGAATCCCGACAGGAAAGCCAGCATACGCGCACGATCGGGAGTTCTCTTTCTCGACGCGATGCGCCGAGCGATGGCGGCGATTGCGAAAGTGCCGAAGATGACCCCAAAGGGTCCTGTCATCATCAGTACAAGGAGAACGATCGCCTTGGCGATCGTGATCTTGCTCCTTACGTCCGTGTTCAATTCGGCGACCGTCATTTCCCAAAGCATGACGGCAACGAGCGGAGCAAGCACCCACTGCAGATTCGTAACGCTTGTCCAAACCTCACCACTGTTCAAAACGGCAAGCGGGGTAAGCGCGAGCGCTACAGCGGCTAGACGCGGCAGATAGCGTGACGCAACTGCACCGATATACGTGACGGAGCACCCCGTCAGAATCGTAGTGATCCAGGCGAAGGCTTTGGGAATGGATTCTGGATTTCCGAGATGCGAATAGGCCCAGGTAATCAGACGTGGCAATACGTGTAGATACCCGGCATATGGCTGAAAGATCGAGTGGATGCCTCGGCTATAGGCTTGGGCAACGAAAATCACGCCGTCCTCAGCCCACAAGAATCCGTCGAGACGGTCCGGCATTCTCGAATGCATCAATAGCGTCGCGAATGTGAAAACCACCAACAGTTCGAAGACCGAAAGACTCTGAGGAAGTCCGGTTACGGACAGTGGCTTGACGTTAGTAGCAGCGGCTTTGACACGCTGCTTAGTGGAGGTAAACGTATCGCCCACGATCATTTCTCGGACTTGGTTTCTTGCTCATGCTTCCGTCTGGATTCTAAATCCACGTCGTTCGCGGCGGTTTTTTGGGGTTGTGTCATATGGCACCACCTGTGAATTTTTCGTAGTCTACCACCTGCAGCTGGCCGCACATTGGTACGGACAGTTGGACTGGAAGTCGTCTTAAACGCGCTCAGCAATGCATTTCCTTGGTCCGCATTCCTTCGGCCGTCAATCGTGTTTCCCGTGAAGGTGACCGCTGCTAGAGCTATCGTCCGCCCCCGACCGGCGCCGCGTCGGCAGGACTGGTTACATTACGATAACTTTGCCTCGATTAGCGGAGAGTACGCGATCCGCAGCCCCCGTGTGTGCACTGCGTCCGCGATCAGGCAACATATATCGCCCCCGCTGGGGTGTGCGGCCGATACCGATTGCAGTAGCTCTGTTCTGCAGAAAAATAATTGGCTGGGCACCTTAGTCGCCGTTTGCGGCTTTAGTGCAAGCGCAAAAGGACCAGGTTCGTCACGGCGCATACCTCGACCTGACCAAAGATTTGCTTGAGGTTCGCAGGATGCGATCACACGGTTCGAGCTTGAAAGCACACGTCCGCTCACAAGCGCTACATCCGGATGCATCTCGAAGAGCCGCATCGCCTCCCAAGCCGCCGCCTCTGACAGTTGGTATCGCTCGTCTATCCAGAGGGCATACGGTTCCGTTAATGCGTTGATAGCACTGACAAGCTCTGCCCAATCGGCGTTCGTGTCGAACCGAACTTGCCAACGGATGAGTCCGTCTTTCGATTCAGCGGCCTCAGCGTCTAAATTCGCTTTGCCTACCTTGATGCCGGCAATCGACAGTGGATCATGCGGCAACCGTAAGATGCCGTACTGTTCCGCGCCTCGATCAATTGGAAAGACATCAACTGCATAGAGGCTGGGGTTCGGTTGATTGTCCACCGATCGTTGGAGAACGTGTTTGACCGAGTTAAGCGATCCAATGTTTACGGTGCCGCTGTTGCTCGACGAGGTTGCGTGTGCGCGCCAGTGATAGAGCACGTGTGGGATATGAGCGATGCGTTCGCCAGCGTCCGCGAAGCGAGTGACAGAATCCCAATCGTGACAAAATTCCGCTCCCTTGTCGCAATAGACATCTAGCGCAAGCGCACGTTCGCGTTGGAACGCACATGCATGCCATACATAAGAGTCAGCCCGATTCAGCACCGGGTCAAAATCAGCGCGCCTCAAATGGTCGTCGAGGTGATCGTCGTACTGAATATCTTCGTCCGAAAATACGAACGACGGTTTGTCTGCGGTATTCAGTGCTTCTGCCATCAACTCGAGCGCGTCGACCGTCAGGAGATCATCAGCGTCCATGGGAATGATGAAATCCGCTGTTGCGCGCTCGAGGCAATAACGAAGACCGCCAACAATCCCGAGCGCCTCTGACTTGTAGGCGCGGATTCTGGAGTCGCTTGCAACCAGTTCATCAAGGATCTGTCTGGCATCGTCCGGGATGGGACCGTTCTCAAGGATGATCCATTCGCTGAACGGCAATGTTTGACCTAGAACGGACTCGGCGGTCTTTCGGAAAAGCTCTGTCGGTGAACGGCTATATAGCAATGTCAACAACGCAAACTTCGCCTCTGCCTTATTGCGCGACGGCGCGGCTAACCTCCGGCTGATCAAATCGGAGTGAAAGGTTTCGTTCCAGGACAACTCGACATCAGCAAGGCGTTTGCTTTCCTGCTCTCTCCGTATTGCTAACGAAGTCCCGCTGAAGGCCCGACGGCTATCGAGATCAAGTCGCCGCGAAAGAGTCCTGCTGTCGACGACGAGATCCGGGAATGCTTTACGGAAGGCGAGGGCCTCGTTCTGCACTACCGCTGTGGGGCGATACGTGCTTTCGGCGAAGAAGAACGGTGTGTATACGACGCGTTGGTTGCGTCGCCGCGCGGCTGCGCCTAGCCAGATCCCGAGGTGCTCGAGTTCTATACCGGTCCCCACTAGTGCCGCGAGCACCTCGCGCAACAGTTCTGTTCTGACTACGCAATGCTGCGCCGAAACTGCGCTCACCGAGTGCGGCTTCCACATCTGGCAGAAATAGCCAGAATCTGCGACGTTCCGTGCCGCGTTGGGCGAATCGAATCCGTTTCCGAATCCGAAATAGACGTCGGCGGCGACGATTTCGTGTCCGAGCTTGAATCGGCCACCGACCACCGCGGTGTCGGGGAAAAGCTCGAAAAGCATTTGAGCTTCTTGTTGCCACGTCCCATCCGCGACCCTGACCTCAGGTGATTGCAAATGAACGAACGGCACACGTACTTGCTCAATTGACCGTAGTAGCCGAGCAACGGGGTCTTTTCCAGACGGTCCGCTTAAGGCCGATGCCTCTATTGGTGAAGGATTGTCGCCTAACGAAACCGTCACGATCGAAGATTTCGATACGTTCGGGTCACGTACGATACGCCAGTCCGGCGTGCCGTCGAACATTGGAGAAAGCTCCACGCGATACCAGTCCGGATGCGCACTGTGTTTTACCAGTTTGCCAATTACGTGGGACTGGGACGAATAGATGTAGTTCTTGCTATGGATGTTTCCCGCCGTGGATTGCGCGTGCATCCGCCACGTGTAGAGAACCTCCGGGACGTGATAAGGCGTGTGCCCGGCGAGCCAGAATCGCATAAACGTATCCCAGTCATGGCTGCCCTCCGGTACGTGGTCCGTGTATGCGCCGTGCTGAATCGCGAGAGTGCGGTCGATCGCGCAAAGATGCGAAATATAGCAAGAGTGTGCAAACAGCACTGGGTCCCAGTCCGGCTTGTAATACGGATCGCGATACGACGTTTCGTCGCATTTGTCCTCGTCGGTATAAGCGAGGGCGGGGTAGCCAGCCGCCTTGAGAGATGACGTCAACACGCGAACGCAGTCCGATGCAATCAGATCGTCAGCGTCTAGCGGCACCACGTAACGATGTTTTGCCGCCTCGAGGCAAACACGCAGACCGCCAACAATCCCCAGGTTCTTCTCAACCCGGATAAGCCGCACGCAGTGATGAGCGGCAAGCTCGTCGAGCAATTGGTGGACGTCTTCACGCGTCGGGGCGTTATCGAGAAGGATCCATTCAAACCCTGCTTCGCAGTCTTGTGAAAACACCGAGTCTGCGAGGGCCCTGACGAAAGCAGGATTGGTATTCCAAACCGGGGTGAGGAAACTGATGAGCCCCGGCTCGGCATCGGTATAACGCGTGCGTCGATCGGCGATTTGCGCGTAGCGGATGACTTCATACGCGGTTGTGGGCCAGCGGTCAGACCCAGCGACACGATCGGGGTACGCGACGTTATTGCCGCCGCCCGCCATCGCTGGAGCACCCAGCAATTCGAGCACGGCATTACGCAATTGCGGCATAACCGACGCCAGGCTCTCATCCCAGGTTCCCGGCAGTCCAAACGCATCGGTCGATCGACCAGAACCCGTTTCGCATCTTTGGACTGCTTGCACCAGACCGTTCGCGATAGACTCAACCGTGGCGTCCACTGCAATGATGTTCCCAGAGATCTGGACTAGCCGGTCGGCTGTCTTGTTCGCGTAGCACGTCGTGACGACGGGTTTTCCGCAGGCGGCCATTTCGAGCGGCGGGTAACTCGGGTGAGGAGAGAGCATAAGTGATAGAAGCACGTCGCTCTCTCGCATCTGCCGGGCATATCCTTCGAATCCTAGCCACGGAGCGGGAACCAGAACACCTCCATTCCCAAGGGGCACAGGTTCGAACTTCTCACCCATACCAACGAATTCCCACTCGGCGGCGTTCAATGCGTCATCAGCCAGCAGCTTTTGTAACGCTGCAACTCCCATCTCGTACAGGTTGCGCAAACCATTGGTTGGGCGCGCATAAAAAAGCAGGCGGCGCTTTGCAGACGTTCTTTCGCTTGGGTCGTCGAAATAGAATTGCGTTTTGTCGACCGCCGGCTCGAATGCAAGCGTGCGGCGTGCGAAGTCCAGATCGGAAAAACGACCCACTTGATGGGAGACAAGATACTCCGCGAGCAGCGACGTGTTGACCACTGGCACGATGTCCAAGCGATACGTCTCCTCGGCCAAGGCGTATTGGGTCGACGCAGGATGCAGAATCGGTTCGTAATCTTGGATGAGATAGACGAACTTCTCATGGCGCGTATGCCTGATGGCGTACTTCGCCATTTGGGCCGTCCACCATGCGGTTGCCATGAAGAGATCGTTCTCGCCGATCTTGAAGGGAATGTTTCTGTCCGATGCGTCGACGAGTTCGACATTGTCGAGCGCTTTCGCTGTGCCCGCTAGAGCTTGTGCATGAGCCCAAAACGGCGCCGAGTTTGCATCGATGGGGGCGTTTGTGCTTACAAACCGAACGGGTATACCGAGAGCAGCCAAGCGGTAAGCGATGCTTATCGCGGTGTTTGGGCCGCCGGACATGTGTTTCATGGCAAGGCCCGGCACGAGCACATTGAGCCGAGGCCGCATGGCCAGCGACCGATCAAGTTCAATGTTCAACGGGTCGAACCAAGGTAGTAAGCCCACCGGCGGTGTATAGGACCCGGACCTGCTTGTTGGCGCGATTTCCTGCGATTCGACGACGAGGCTACGTGGCAACTGAGCGTCCGGCAACGGAACATCTGGCACCGGCGCGACAACGATAGGGCGGGGCCGAATTTGTTCCGCAATCGTCCTGACGGCTGCGCTCTTTCGCAACAGCCTCCAGATAGCACGACCCGGCAGGCTGTGACGAAATGCCAGCAGCCAGTCCCCGTCTTGAACTCTGCCACCCGTCAAACGGAAACACGCGCTGCGGCGAGCTCGCCTCAAAATCCGTGCAACTATGACAAGTGGATTTCGTCGCATCCATTTATGGAGATCTGCCAGAGCCTGGCTTATATGTGCGAACTCCGCCTCTCTGGCGGCGGCCGATCTGCTTGATGCGTCGAGTTTCCCTTCGAGTTGAGCGGTCAGTTCCTCAAGCCGTTTTTTTTCAATGTCTAGCTCGGCGGCTGATCTACTAGCTTCCTCAAGGGCCTTACGCGCGGCGACCTCACGTGCTGCTTCACGCTCCACTGCGCGTTGTAACTCGGCTCCATACGGAACGCGCAGTTCCTGTGTGACAGCGTCCTGAATCGCAACCTTTTGACGGAGATCGTCGATACGCGGTTGCAAGATTCGCTCTCGTGCCAGCTGCATATCTTCGCGGAAGGCGGGCAGCGCGGTAGCAAATCCAAGTAACGATTCGTCAGCCGAGCACCTCGGAGCCTCGTCACGCAGTTTTCCCAAAGCGTTCCTGATCTGCTCCGTATCCGCGTTGTCGCGAGTCGCAATGAAGAACTCCCTATAGTGGCGCCCGTCGGACTGGAGCAGAGGCGCCGTGGCATTGATCTTCGCGTTAAAGTCGTCCTTTTGTACCGAATTGCCGAAATCGTACGCGTAGATAAGATCGACGATGCTGAACAGAAGCCAGTGGTCAAGCGGCGCGTTTGGTATCGATGCGACATTCCAACCTTCGCCGTTCAAGGCCTCGTTAACCTCGGCGAGAGTGGGTAGTCCAAGCTGTGCATGCTCAAGCAGAAATGCTTCGTCTTTGTCCGCGAGCTGGCGCACCGTCTCATTCAGAACTTTCTCGGCGTCGGCCGCGCCGTAGTCGGCGACCGGACAGCACAGAATCACGCCGTGCCGAGCCACTCGCCGGCACTCGGCGATCAACGCGGCGCGACCGTCTGATGGCACGTGCTCGAGAACCTCAAGGGCCATGACGACATCGAACGACTGATCTGGAAACGGCAATGGAGCGCCGGGATCCAAGACGACAATGTCACTTTCACCAAAGTCACTCACGTCCGCGCGAGTGATCTTGACACGTTCGCCGAGAAACTTTGAACTCAGTTTCGACGCCCCGCAACCGACGTCTAAAATTGAAAGCTTATCGGCGTAGCTAGAGGGGAAGGCCGCACTGACCAGGCGCTGAAGTAGCGAGTAACGCTGGAAAATGTCGTATTGGAACGCATAAAGGTCGGAGCGAATGTTCGGCATGTCGTAAATTATCCGATTGACCGGATTCCGACTCGATTTGCCGCAGCATACGCTGCGCTTTGTTTCTTATCGGAACTTACCGGTTTAAGCAAACCCTAGCTTGCCGTGCCGCAAAGCGGCAGGCAAGCACAATAATGTTTGGAATGGTTCGGCTGTCGATACGACGCGGCGGCCGCCGCATCGGGGGGCGTCCGAATCGTCTAATCCAAACGGCGGGGCTCCGTTGCGGTAGAAACATGACATTTGTTCCATCCTTGATTGGGCTATTCGGCAAAAGCCGGTCAATGTGACTAATGCTTAAAACTCCACCTTTTATGCCCCACATAAGAAGTGAACACAGGCACCGCAACCCCAACCGCATGCGCAACGTCCCTCACATGCCACGTGAACCCCATCCGCGGAAACATGTAATCCGCGAGCCCAACGCTCACCACCCACGTCTGCACGACAGCCACCAGATTCACTAGCGTAAAGAAGAACACCGAGCGTCCGGTGGACTGCGTGCTCTTTGTAAACACGAACAGCTTCGCCAGAATGAACGCCGTGACCATGCCGGTGATATATGCGACGACAATGGCGGCCGAGTACGGCATCCACTTGTTATACACAATCCGGCTGCCCCAGTTGACCGCCGCGGCAAAGCCGCCGGTCAACAGGAACAGCAGAAAGCTCTTCGAGACGAAGGTACGCTTGGCGAGTGAATGAACCCGGGTCATACCATCTTCGCCATCTTGCGCGATAGGCCGATACTCTCCGAGATGCCACGGTCTTCCGGGTAGTAGTAAGACGTATCGGCCACGAGCAGGCCTTCCACCGGTAACTGGATCGGCGGCAGGCGGTCGAGATAACCCGGCTCGCAAATCGGTTGCGCGAAGCGATACCGGCTCGCGCGCACGTCGATGAAATCGTCCGGCTTCAGCGCCGGATTGATTTTCATCAGATAGCGTTTCACTTTGTCGATGAACGCCGAATCCGGTTCCTGGTACTTCGGATGTTCGCCTGGAATATAGAACGGCACGTAGACGACGTGATGATCGAGCGGCCGCAGATTCGTGTATTCGACAATGCCCGGAATATCCATCTCCGGATCGTTGGTGTTTAGCCAGAAGTTTTCGGTTACCGGTTTCTTCAGTTTCGCGATAATGCACACCACGGCGACGTTTTTGACGCTGCGGAATGCGTCGAGTATCTCGGTGGGCAGATCCGGCATCACGCGCGGCACATACGGAAGCGGAATCGTGCTGATGACCTTGTCGAACGGCAGGAACTCACCGCCGGCTTCGATGCCTTTGACCTTATCGTTCTCGATCACGACCTTCTGCGCGGGTGTGCCAAGACGAAACTCGCCGCCGTTGGCCTCGATATAACGGCGCATACCTTCCAGCAAGGTATCGGAACCGCCTTCGAGATAGCCGAGTTTCTCGTGAAAGAGGTTATAGCGCGAACGGCCAATACGGCGAATACGACTCCAGATCCAGGCTGCGGAGAGGTTGTACGCGTAGTCGTAGAACTTGTAGTCGAACAGACGCCGCCACAACACTTCCCACGCTTCTTCGCCAATCCAGCGGCGAATCCAGCCCGTCGCTTCGACGTGATCGAGCGGCTTCCAGTCGTTGCGCTTGGTCGACAGAAACGCGTGCAGGCCATAGCGGAATTTGGCTTGCAGGCTGAGTCCTTTGAATTTTAGGAGCGCCATTGGGTTGCCCCACGGCTGCACGCGGCCTTGATAGAAGTAGCCCATCTTCGTTTCGCGCCACTGCATTTTTTCTTCAAGTCCGAGCTCGCGCAGCACCTCGAAGAAAGCGTGGTCGGAAATCGCGTGGAAGTGGTAGTAGCGTTCGATGGAGAGGCCGCCGAAGTCGAAACACGCGGCCATCCCGCCAACCCGGTCGTCTGCTTCGAATATGACCGGTTTGCGCCCGTCCTTGACGAGCTGGTAGGCAGCGCCGAGACCCATCGGCCCGGCGCCGAGTACTGCAATGCGTTGTTCGCTCATAACGTGGCTCTGCTCAGAATTCCAGTGCGATGTGGCTATACGTCGGATCGTTGAAGGTCTCGTCCATGGCCTTTGCGAACGGCGTAGCGCGAATCTTGAAGATGCCTTCCCAGTCGATCACTTCGAATTCGTCGCCGGCCGTCAACGCTTTGAGCTGGTCCGCGGTGAACGGCGGGTTCTTGTCGAAGACGGCATAGACCTTCAGCAGCACATAGAAGAGACCATACGGAATTCGCACGATCGCGCACGGTGCGCGAGTGGCGCGCTTGATCTGGCGGATGATGTCGATATAGTCCACGCGTTCCAGGCCGGTGATATTGAATGACTGGCCCTTGATGCGCGACTCGATGCAACTGATGATCACATTGCAGAAGTCGCCGACATAAAGCGGCTGACGCATGTATTTGCCGCTGCCGGGAATCGGGAACACCGGCACACGATGCATGAAGCGCGACAGCCAGCCGAGATGCTTGCGGTCGAACCAGCCGAACATCAGCGTAGGCCGCAACACCACGCATTCGATGCCAGAGGCGTGCACGATCTCTTCCTGCTCGCGTTTCGTCTCGGTATAGAAATCCTCGCCCACGGAATTCACCACCGAAGAACTGATGTGCACCGTGTACGGAATCTGGTTGCGCTTGATCACGTCGAGCACGTTTCGCGTCGACGTAATGTTGTTACGAATGAACGGTTCGATCGTCGGAGCGCCGATCTGCGCCTGCAGCATCACGACGAGATCCGCGCCTTCGAAGTGCTGCTCCCAACCGCCCAGTTCGGCCAGGTCGGCATAAATTGCCGTGACGTCAGGATGGACCTTGCGAAGCACTTCCAGGTTGGCCTTGTGCTTGTCGATCACGACCAGATTGTCATACCCGCGCGCTTTGAGGCGCGCAACGAGGTTCTGGCCGACGAGGCCGGCGCCGCCTGGAAGAAGGATGCGGGTTTGGTTCATGCGCTCACTCAATTGCTGTCACCATCGCGGTTCGCGGGTTCAAAATTATACAGTCAGGGAAAATTGGCTTCGGCGCACGCGCGGACCGGCGCTGTGTCATTGTCCGGCCGGACCCAGTCCAAGAAACTTAACGTGAAACTGGCGGCTCCAGAACCGCGGATTGTCCGACACGAATCGTACGGATTTCACTCCCTGTTGATTCCCGTCGTCTTTTGCCATGCGCACGAAGCTCTCGTTCGATTCGACGAAGGGCGAAATGACAAAGCCGGCCGTGCCCATCGCCGGTATATAGCGACGCGTGACGACCGTGCCGTTATCGAGCGTTAGCTCGACCTGCATGATCGGCGAGCGGAACACGGTGGCAAGCATGCGGCCGAGCAACGACTGGGTGATGCCGACCTTCGCCACGACGGGCTGGTCGTTGCGCGGCACGGCAATGGGAGCGTTAAGCGAGAACGTCCCCTCCGAAAGCAGACGGGGCTCGCCGGGGGCTGCCGTGGATTGACGCTTCATCACGACAAAGCGCGGACCGATTTCGCTGACCGTGTACCGGGAACGCAGAATTGGCCAACTGCTGGCTTCGTCCAATGCCGCGAGGCGGCCGTCGATTGGCGAGATCTCGAAGAAGATCGTGTCGGGCGCGGTTGCGCCGAGCAGATGCTGCGCGTTCGCTGCTTCGAGTGCCGGCGTGTAGGCCGAGTAGCTTTGGAACACAGGACGGCCTGACCACGCGAGGTCATTGGCAAAGATCGCCGAGAGATCCACGGGATAGATATCGACCGTGCCCTGGTTCGTCGGCAACGGATTTTTTGCCGAAATGGCCTGGTTCGCGGCGCGAAAGGCTGCGCGCAGATCGTCGGGTGTCGGCGGATGCAGTGCGGCGCCGATCATGCTGCGATATGAGTCGATCGATACGTCGAGTAATGCGCGCGGAGAGTATGTCTTCGGCAGAACGGAATAGGCGCAGAGCGCTCCGATGAGCAGCAGAGCAATGGCGGCACGCGCATTCACGAGCGAGGCTGCCCAGATCGTTACCAATAGCAGTGCTCCGGCGCCGATGATGGTATGCGCATCCTGGCGGATGAAGCCGGCCTTGAAGGATATGAACAGGTAGAGCAGGGCGCCAAGCGTCGCGATCACGCGAAACGGCAGCGGCAGCTTCCAGGTGCGCCATATGCAGGCGACCAAGATAAGCGAAGCGATCGCATAGAAGACGACAGCGCCGCTAGGGCCGAGGTACGACATCGCCTCGGTATAGCCGCTGATAATGGGCGATTGCGCGATGAAGAACGCCGGCAGCGCCTCGACAGGTTGTCCGCACCAACACCAGCCGGAGATCATTGCGACAGCCGGCACGACCACTACGAGCGCGGCGATGCCGAAGCGCCGCCCCCAGACGAGTGCCACGAATCCCAGCAGTGCCTGCACGGCGGCGATGCCGGCAAAGCTACCCTTGATCAGCGGAACAAGGCCGATGCTCAATGAGGCGAGCGCCAGCAGGATCACGGTGCGTACATTGACCGGCAGATGATGGGCATCGTACGCTGGCAGGCCTACGCGTACGCACGCTGCGAGGAACAGGAACGCGGGAATCGTGAATGCCGCATCCCGTATCTCGAACGGTGCAATCACGAGGATCATCAGCAGGAACGACAAGGCCCAGCGTCGCGCGAAGGCCAGCAGCACTCCGGCCCACACCGACAGGGCGAGCAGGGCGCTGCCGATGTCCATGATCCACAACGTGGCCGGGTGAAACTGGCGCGTGTAGGCTGAAGCAAGTGGGCCGAACGTGAAAATGATGTCGCGGCCGAACACCAGATGCCGTGCCACGCCTTCGTTCAACGCATACATCCATGATGCATCGAGCCCTGGGGTCGGCAGCCTTGGCGCGAGCGGAACGTATAGCACGCACAACGCGATCAGTGCGACGACTGCCCCGAGGGCGACAGTGCGAGACTCGACGCGATTGGACATCGATTTCACAACGACGCCCGCTTGAACACAAACCGCGGCACCGAGCGGATGATCAGCATGATGATCGCCCAGAACCAGCGCGTATACAGCACGTCCTTGCGCTTGTCGACGGCGCGCACGATGTCGGTCGCCACCTGGTCGGGCGTCGCGACAAGGGGGCCGGGCAAGGGCAAACCGGCTGTCATCGGCGTCGCCACGAAGCCCGGTTTGATGGTCAGAACGTGGACGCCGGCTTTGAAAAGCCGTGCATTCAGTCCCTCGCAGAATGCGGAAAGCGCGGCCTTCGCGCTGCAGTATAGATAGTTCGAGGGTCGGCCGCGATCGCCCGCCACCGAAGAGATGACCGCCAACGCACCGCATTTTTGCGCTTCCAGGATGTTGGCAATCGGCGTCAGCAGCGCGATAACAGAAACGGCATTCGTGTTGAATTCGCGCACGGCCACCGCGGGGTCCGCCTGGCACGCGGCCTGGTCCGGCAAGGTGCCGGGCGCGACCAGCACGATGTCGAGCGCGCCGAGTTCTTTCTGGCACTGTTTGAGCATGCCCGCATGCAGATCCAGGCGATCGATATCGAGTTGATGACAGGCTGCCAGTTGCGCGCCGCGCGCGGTCAGATCCGCGGCCACCTGCTGAAGGCGTTCGCCGTTGCGGGCAACCAGGAAAAAACGTGCGCCTTGCGTGGCCCATTGGCGTGCACAGGCGATGGCGATCGCCGACGTGGCGCCGACGATAAGAATGTTTTTCATGTTCGAGTGGTCCGTTCCCAGAAACGCGAAAGTAACGCGGGGTCGCGCAGCGCTTCGAGTTGCTGCCATTGAGGGTAGGCGGCACGAAAGTCGGCGCCGGGCATGTGCGCGTCTTTAGCCGGATAGATCCGGCCGCCGGCTTCGCGCACGATTGCATCGAGATTCGCAAAGAGCCGGGTGTTCAATGCGTCGCGCTGCGGGAAATCGAGAGCGAGGGACGTGCCTTCCATCGGAAACGATAACAGGCCCGGCGAGCGCAAATCACCACAGCGTTTCAGTACGGCGAGAAAAGAGCCCGTGCCGCTTTCGGCAATCGCGTCAAGAATCGCGCGCGTCGCTTCGCGCGCCGTGGCCGACGGCACCACGCATTGGTATTGCTGAAAGCCCGCCCGCCCGTAGATTCGATTCCATTCCAGCAAGCTGTCCAGCGGGTAGAAGTAGTCGTCGTAACTGACCTGCGCAGATACTTCGCCGCGTTGCTGCTTCTGATAATAGAGTTCGTTGAACGCGCGCAACGTGAAGCGGTTGAACACCGGAATCGGCAGTGTGAATGGGACGGTGCGTTTCTTTCGCCGTGTGACTTCAAGCGGTCCATCCGTCGCATGGTCGCCGACCATGAAGATGCCGCGTCCGAGCGCCGAGCCGCGGCTTTGGCAATCCACCCATGCCACGCTGTATTCATGCAACGGGTCGAGCCGTTCCGACAACGCGAAGAACTCATCCAGATCGCCGAATCGGATGCTCGTCATGTTGATCATGCTCGAGCGGATCGGCATCAACTGGATCTCCGCCCACAGGATCAGCCCGGTCAGCCCGAGGCCGCCGATCGTGGCGGCGAAGAACCCGGATTGTTCGTCGGACGAGCATTCGAACTGCGAGCCGTCGCTGCGCGCGAGGGCGAAACGGCGCACATGCCGGCCGAAGGTGCCTCGCACATGGTGATTCTTGCCGTGGACGTCGTTGGCAACCGCTCCGCCCAAGGTCGCGTATTTCGTGCCCGGTGTGACCGGCAGCATCCAGCCGCGTGGAATCGCGACGTCGAGTATTTGCTCAAGTGTGACGCCGGGTTCTGCACGCAAGACACCGGTTTGCCAGTCAGCGGCAATGAGCCGGTCGAGCGGCAGCGTTTGCACGACACGCCCGGAGGCGGCGAGGCAACTGTCGCCGTAGCTGCGGCCATTACCAAAGGCCAGTGTGGTGCCGTGTTCCCGGGCCGCGTCCGACCACGTGGCGCGCGCGGTATCACGCCATGCAATCGCATGCGCTTGCTGCGGTATATGCGGGTAACGGCCCCATGACAGAACTCTATTCATCGGCTAGATCGCGGCCCAGAAAATCAGGCCGCAAAGCACGACAACGGCAAGGCTGACCCGGTCACGTGCCGCGAAAACGATCGGATCGTCGTGCATCAGACCGCGATGCGCAATGATCCAGGTTCGGCTTACCCAGTAGAGCAGCAGCGGACAGGCGAGCCAGATGACCTGTGGGTGGCGGTACATCCCGGCGGTTTTCGCGTCCTGAATATAGAGCGCAAGCACCAGCACGGCCAGATAGCCCGAGGACGTTCCAAGTGATGAGATGAGCGACAGGTCGCTCGCGACATAGCCGCGCCCCCGCGTCTTGACGAGGCCGCGCGCTTTCATCGAGTGTAGTTCGGCGTAGCGCTTGACGAGCGCGAGGCTCAGGAAGATGAACATCGAGAAGGCGAGTAGCCAGAAAGTCAGTTGTGCGTCGACCGCAGCCGTTCCGGCGATGATACGCATCGTGTACAGCATGGCCAGCACCACCACGTCGACCATCACCTGGCGTTTCAGAAACGTGGAGTACGCCAGCGTCAACACGTAATAGCCGAACAGCGCCGCGGAGAATTGCCAGGGCAGGAAAATCCACGCCGTGACGAACGCGACCACCAGCAAGGCAGGAAAGAGCGCGAGTCCCCATGTGAGGGGTAGCGCGCCGGAAGCAAGCGGACGTTTGCGTTTGACGGGGTGATGACGGTCGTCTTCGAGATCGAGCAGGTCGTTGAGCAGATAGACACTCGAGGCGCACAAGCCGAACGTGAGAAACGCTATCACAGCAGCGAGAGTCAGTTCAGGCGAAGACAACTTATGTGCGGCCAGCAGCGGCAAGAAGATCAAAAGGTTCTTTAGCCACTGATGCAGGCGCAAGGACTTGGCCCATGTCTTGACGACGGGTGGACGTGATTCGATCACCCGCTCCACATTGCCGATCTTGCGGGCTGCGCGTTCCACCCCATTGGACGGATTCACCACGTACGCGCGGTCGGCGGATTGCCAGACTGCTAAGTCGTCGTGTGAATTGCCAGCGTAGTCGAAGCCTTTTTCGCCGTATTCGGCGACCAGCGTATCGCGCTTGTTGTGAGCGGACAGGTTGATGCTGCCGCTCGTTGCGAACGTCCTGTCGAAAATGCCGAGATGGGCGGAGATGGCCTGCGCGTAACGTTCGTGGCTTGCCGTGGCCAGCACCAGCGAGCGGCCGGCGTCGCGTTCAACTTTCAGCCATTGCAGGACCGTGGCGTCGTAGGGCAACACGGCCACGTCTACGTTCGTCGCGTCGGCGAGGCGCGCTTTCAAACCCGGCTTGCCGCCGCGCGCAAGCCACAGCAGCGGCTCATAAAAGCGTTGCGGGGCTGCCTTCAGATAGGCAAATCCAGACTCGATCAGGATGTCTGAGCGAATCAATGTGCCATCGAGGTCGACGACGAGTGGTCTGCTGCGCATTCATTCTGCCCTGAAGGCGGTTGTCAGATTTGTTGAGCGGACGGCTGCCGTCTGTGGAGCTGCGCTGAAGCCCGAATTTCGTCTGATTACGAACGGCCGGAGTTTAGGGGCGTTACTTTACTATTCCGCGATAATGCGCACAACCTTACAGGCGAAGTACCTGATTCTGAGGCAAGAATACGGAATCAAAACATAATAAATAGCGTTTAACGGAATCGTATCGAGCGTAACAAAGAGAAAGACGGGTTGCCGAACCGCGAAAATTTGAGCAAACTTCGGGTTTGTTGCGTCTACGCAACGTAGGTTTTCGTCGTGCCCACCCGATGCCCACCGAAGTGCCCACGATAAGGCACGCAGTTCTACATGAAAGAAACGCACACGCTGCATCCCCTGTCCGACGGGTTGTCCGTGTCGGTGGTGGTCTACCACCCAGATACAGAACAGTTGGTGTCCACGCTCACGGGGCTTGCCGTCGCGTGCGATGCGCTGCACATCAGCCGACCCGACCTCCCGGTGACGCTATATCTGGTGGACAACGGTGGCCTGCCCGACATCCCGGCAACGCTAGAGGGACTCGGGGCTCGCGGCATCGTTTGTACGATCATCGCGGGACAGGGAAACGTAGGCTACGGTAGGGGCCACAATCTGGCAATCGAAGGCAGCGCCAGCCGCTATCACCTGGTGCTGAATCCGGACATCGATCTGGCAAGCGACGCGCTTCGCGAAGCGCTCGATTTTTTCGATGCACACCCCGAAGCGGGCCTCCTCACGCCATGGATCGGTGACGAGCATGGCGAGCAACAGTTCTTGTGCCGACGTTACCCTACGTTGCTCGATCTGTTTGTACGCGGCTTTTTGCCCTCGGAAATGCGTCGACTGTTTGTCCGCCGACTCGCACGCTACGAGATGCGCGACCGGATCAATGCGCGCGACACAGTATGGGATCCGCCGATCGTCAGCGGCTGTTTCATGCTGTTTCGCATGACGGCCTTGAAGCAGCTGGCGGGCTTTGACGCCCGTTATTTCCTTTACTTCGAGGACTATGATTTGAGTCTTCGCGCGCATGACGTCACCCGTGTCGTCTACGCGCCTGCGGTGCGCGTGGTGCATCACGGCGGCGGTGCAGCGCGCAAAGGCTCTGTGCATATCCGCATGTTCATGTCTTCGGCGTACAAATTCTTTGACCGGTTCGGCTGGAAGTGGCTATGAGCCGGGTGCTCATTACGGGGTCCAACGGCTTCGTCGGCCGCGCGCTGTGCCGCGCGTTGCGTGACTCCGGCAACACGGTCACCGGTCTTGTACGGCGGGAGATGCAGCGCGAACGCGGTGTGGACGCATGGGTCGACCCCAGCGTGAATTTCGCGGGCATCGACGCAGGTTGGCCTGCAACATTGCAAGTGGATTGCGTCGTGCACCTGGCGGCGCGTGTGCATGTCATGCTCGAGGACGCCACCGATCCAGAGGCTGCTTTCCAGGCGACCAATGTCGAGGGCACGCTGCGTGTCGCGCGCGCCGCGTGGCGGCACGGCGTGCGGCGCTTTGTCTTCGTCAGCAGCATCAAGGCGATGACCGAAGCCGATTCGGGCCGCCCAGTGCGCGAAGACGATTCCCCGGCGCCGCAAGATCCGTACGGTCGCTCGAAACGCGCTGCCGAAGAAGCGCTGATCCGCCTGGGTGCGCAGACTGGTCTCGAGATCGTGATCGTGCGCCCGCCGCTGGTCTATGGTCCGGACGTGCGGGCCAATTTCCTGAGCCTGATGAACGCCGTATGGAAGGGCATGCCGCTGCCGCTCGGCGCACTTCGCGCAAGACGCAGCCTCATCTACGTCGACAATCTCGCGGACGCTTTAGTGCATTGCGCGACCGACGCGCGCGCGGCCCAGCAGTGCTTTCACCTTGCGGACAATGACGCGTTGACGATCGCCGAACTGGCGCGCGCGCTTGGCCGCCACCTTGGCCGGCCGGCGCGCTTGCTGCCCGTACCCGAGAGCTGGCTGCGCCTCGCCGGCCTCCTGACGGGGCGCACGGCGCAGGTAGACCGGCTCGTCGGCTCATTGCAGCTTGACACCAGCCGGATTCGCGCGGTGCTGGGCTGGCAGGCGCCGTACTCCACCGAAGAAGGGCTGGCCGCGACCGCCCGCTGGTACCGATCCACGCATTGAGGCGCGCATGCTGATGTCCCTTTCCACGATGCCGAGCTGGACGACCGTGATCCTGGTCGCGCTCGGCTCCGCTTGCGCCTGCGCGGCGATCCTGTGGACGCTGCTCAGGACTGGCCTCGCGTGGCGTCTGGCCACCGACATTCCCAACGACCGCTCGTTACATACGCGGCCCACGCCGCGGGTGGGCGGCTGGGGCATCGTTCCGGTGGTGGTCGTGGCGACGCTGATGGTTGCGCCGCACCTCTGGCTTGCCGCGCTGTGCGCTGCGGTGCTGGCGGCGGTCTCGCAGATCGACGACCGGCGCGGACTGCTCGCGCGGGTCAGGTTCGCGGTGCATCTGGCCGCGGTGGCGATCTTCGTCTGGGCGCACCCCGCGCCTACGCCGCTCTGGCTGCTGGCGGCCGTGTCGTTTTTACTGCTGTGGCTGGTCAATCTTTACAATTTTATGGACGGCGCGGACGGGCTGGCCGGTGGCATGACGCTGTTCGGCTTCGCGGGCTACGCCGCCGCGGCCGCGCTCACAGCGCATCCATCACCAGATCTCAGCTTGGCGTCGGCCGCCGTGGCGGGCGCCGCCGCGGGTTTTCTGCTCTTTAACTTCCATCCCGCGAAAATCTTCCTTGGCGACGCCGGGTCGATTCCGCTCGGCTTTCTGGCGGGTGCTTTCGGCTATTGGGGCTGGAGCGACGGCGTCTGGCCAATCTGGTTTCCGGCGCTGGTGTTTGCGCCGTTCATCGGCGACGCGTCGGTCACGCTGTTGCGGCGGCTTCTGCGCGGCGAAAAAATCTGGCAGGCACACCGCGAACACTACTATCAACGCATGGTCCAGTACGGGCTCGGGCATTCGAAAACCGCCATCCTGTGGTACGTGGTAATGGCGGCTGGTATAGTCCTTGCTCTAGCTCTGCTTCGCTGGCCTTCAGCCGTTCAATGGTGTAGTGTTGGCGCATGGGTGATCGTGCTGATATTGATGGGTATCGGAGTCGATTCACGCTGGCGTCGATTCCGGATAGCAGATTCCGAACAACCTGAGGTGTGACGCCGATGTTTCGACACAAAGCCTCATGGCTATCATTTAGCGCCTTCGCCTTCGACCTCTGCGCGGTCGCAGGCGCCTGGCTCGCGGCGTACTTGATCCGCTTCAATGGCTACGTTCCGGTCGAATTCTGGTCCGGCGCCGTCAGGACCCTCATATGGGTCCTTCCCGTCTACGGGGTAATGTTCCGCATCTTCGGCCTGTACCGGGGCATGTGGGTGTTCGCGAGCCTGCCTGACCTGATGCGCATCGCGAAAGCCGTGCTCGCCGGCGCGTTCGTGATGATGATGGTGGCCGTCATGGTCCAGCCGCATCCCATCATTCCGCGCTCCGTACTCGCTGTTTCTCCGCTGCTGTTATTCCTCGCTATGGGCGGCTCCCGAGCGCTCTATCGCGCCTCCAAGGAGTTTTATCTCTACGGCGGCCTGGTGGGACAAGGCAAGCCGGTGGTAGTGCTCGGCGCGGGCAACGCCGGCGCGAACCTGGCGCGCGAACTCTCGCGTTCGAGCGAATGGCGCCTGGTGGGTCTGCTCGATGACGACCCGGCCAAGCAGGGCCGCGAAATCTACGGCTACAAGGTCTGGGGGCCGATTAGCGACCTGCAGCACTGGGCTACGGACATGAAGGTCGAGCACGCGATCATCGCGATCCCTTCGGCGTCGGTCGATGCGCAGCGCCGCGTGGCGACGCTGTGCGTACGCGCCGGCGTGCGGGCTATGGTGCTCCCCGCGTTGACCACGCTGACGCAAGGCGAAGCGTTCCTGTCGCGCGTGCGTCAGATCGATCTGGAAGACCTGCTCGGCCGCGAGCCGGTGCGCATCGACATGCCGCACGTCGAGGCACTGTTGAGCGGCCGCGTGGTGATGGTGACCGGCGCGGGCGGTTCGATCGGCTCCGAACTGTGCCGTCAGATTCTGCGCTTCGAACCTGCCCAGCTGATCGCTTTCGATCTGTCCGAATACGCGATGTACCGCCTCACGGAAGAACTGCACGAGCGCTTTCCGAAGCTTTCCGTGGTGCCGGTGATAGGCGACGCAAAAGACTCCCTGCTGCTCGACCAGGTACTGTCGCGCTACACACCGCACATTCTCTTTCACGCCGCGGCCTACAAGCACGTGCCGCTGATGGAAGAACTGAACGCGTGGCAGGCGGTGCGCAACAACGTGCTGGGCACATACCGTGTCGCGCGCGCCGCGATTCGCCACGACGTGAAGCACTTCGTGCTGATTTCCACCGACAAGGCGGTGAATCCGACCAATGTCATGGGCGCGAGCAAGCGTCTCGCGGAAATGGCTTGCCAGGCGTTACAGCAGACCAGCACACGCACGCAGTTCGAGACCGTGCGGTTCGGCAATGTGCTCGGTAGCGCGGGCAGCGTCATCCCCAAGTTTCAACAGCAGATCGCGAAGGGTGGGCCGGTTACGGTCACGCATCCGGAAATCACGCGCTTTTTCATGACGATCCCCGAAGCGTCGCAACTCGTGCTGCAAGCGTCGAGCATGGGTCACGGCGGCGAGATTTTCATTCTCGACATGGGCGAGCCCGTCAAGATCGTCGATCTGGCGCGCGACCTGATCAGACTGTATGGCTTCAGCGAGGAACATATCCGCATCGTCTTTACGGGGCTGCGCCCCGGCGAGAAGCTCTATGAGGAACTGCTAGCCGACGACGAAGCGACCACGCGCACGCCGCATCCGAAGCTGCGTATCGCGCAGGCGCGTGAAGCGCCCGACAATCTGCTCGACGAACTGCTTCCCTGGCTAATGCAGCACCGTGTCCCGAGCGACCAGGAGGTCCGGCGCGATCTGCGCCGCTGGGTGCCGGAGTACCAGCCGGCTACGGCGCCGGCGTTGCATAGCGTAGCGCCGGCAACGCGGGCTTCGTAAGCAGGAAAGGAAAGGTGGTCGCGGTGGCTCTTCGCAGCGATCATGCATCGGAAAGCACAAGGCGCTCATGTTGAGCGCCTTTTTCGTTACCGCTTGGCTCGCCTCACTACCATCCATCTCGGCGACTTGAACCGCACGATGCTCACGTAGAGCCACACGTACGTCAGCGCGAACACCACCACGAAGCAGAACAGATGCAGCGTATGCCGCCAGAACAGCGTGGCCGGCACGACTG
>Ga0255336_100940_pt1 | contig 29106 bp, 32 predicted proteins | sample MeOH1_35cm_T3_17_FD_189102 | JGI IMG/M metagenome (GOLD analysis project Ga0255336, IMG submission 189102) | Sandy soil microbial communities from University of British Columbia, Vancouver, Canada - MeOH1_35cm_T3_179 | ecosystem: Engineered > Artificial ecosystem > Sand microcosm > Unclassified ...
CTACTTCGCCCAGTCCTGGAGTTGGGTCGTGGTTGCCACCATGCTGCTTGGCGTAAATCAGGGTTTGACGTGGTCGATGACCCAGACGGCGAAGCTTGATATCACGCGTCCTGACCAGCGCGGCCTCATTATCGGGTTGAATGAATTCTCCGGTTACATCGGGGTGGCAGTGGCGGGTGTGGTAACGGGATACGCAGCATCCGTCCTCGGCCCCCGCGGAGGATTGCTCTGGTTCGGCACGGCGGTAGTTCTCCTTGCGACTCTGCTCGCCTGGTTGGCAGTGGCCGAGACGCTGCCCTGGGCCCGCTTCCAGAGCAGTCAGGAAGCGATTGCGTATCCGGCAAAAGGGCACCCCCAGTCCCGTCAATTTGCAGCCGGCGAACAACCGACGGGCAGTGAAGTGTTTGCCCTGATGAGCTGGCGCGACCGTCGGATGGCAGCCCTCTGCCAGGCCGGATTGGTCGAGAAGTTTGTCGACGCGCTGGTGTGGGTGTTCTGGCCGGTTTACCTGCACCAGCGGGGGGTGAGCCTGCCCGGTATAGGCTGGATAGTGGGTGTCTACGGCTTCACATGGGGTGGCGCGCAGCTTTTCACGGGCAGATTGTCCGACCGGGTCGGTCGTCATCACCTCAACGTGTTGGGTATGTGGGTTTGCGGCGTCGGTGTGCTGCTGTTGCCCCTTGGCAGAGGTTCGACATGGTGGAGTTTCGCGGCGGCGGTAGCGGGTATTGGAATGGCGATGCTATACCCCAACCTGAGCGCCGCCGTTGCCGACCTGGCACAGCCAGCCTGGCGGGCTTCAGCCATCGGCATATACCGGTTCTGGCGTGACTTGGGGTATGGCGTCGGTGCGCTCGGTCTCGGCGCTGCTGCCGCTCTGGGCGGGAGTGTGGAGTACGCCTTCTGGTTTGTCGCTCTTGCGATGGGCATGTCCGGTCTCGTTCTCTACCACTGGGGGGAAGAAACCCATACACGTTTTAATCCGGCTCCCTGATTCGCCGGCGTGACGCGCAATTAAAGGCCATCCAAGCAACCGGCGCAAGGGCATCGGGTGTAATCATCTATCACTGTCGACCAAGCAGGAGTCTCATACAATGAAACCGGGCACATTATTTACTACGCTTATCCTGATGGCAGGCTTGGGCGCGGCGGCTGAATCGTTCGCGGCGGACGCTGAACGTCAGGCCGAGGTCGCGCAGCGAGGTGCGGAGGTCATGCCGTTCAGCCTCAAGGCCACAACTCACATCTTCACCAAATCGGACGATGGGGGGAGCCAGCGGGTAGTTGCGAAAAGCCCGTCTGATGACCACCAGACCCAGCTGATTCGTAAGCATCTGCGTGAAATCCAGATGCAGTTTCAGCGTGGTGACTTTTCGGGGCCTGCCCGGACTCACGGCGCTGACATGCCCGGATTGGCGCAGCTCAGGGCGGCAAAGCCCGGCCAGATATCGATTACCTACAAGGACATTAAAGGTGGCGGCGAACTTACCTATCGCAGCGACGACCCGAAATTAGTGTCGTCACTTCACACATGGTTCGACGCACAACTTTCGGACCACGGTGCTGACGCGATGGATGGACATATGCACCATCGCCAAGGAATGACGCAGCCATGAGTCCCACGCCGTGGTCCTCTTCGGGGGCTGCCTTGCATCGCAGACACTGATAGAAATCCGGGCACCTTGATAGTCAGAGCGAGAATTCCTCAAAGGCTCTCAACGCATGGGTGGCATACATCATTGATGGACCGCCTCCCATATAGACCGCAGTGCCGAGCACGTCTTCCAGCTCGGCCCTTGTCGTGCCCAGCTTCACCAGCGTCTGGACGTGAAAGCCGATGCAGTCGTCACAACGACAGGCAATCGCAATCCCTAACGCGACCAGCTCCCGCGTCTTTCGGTTCAGTGCCCCGTCTTTTGTCCCGGCCGCAGCGAGTTGGCCGAACGCGGTCATCAAGTCAGGCTGTGACGCGCGCATCGCTCGCATCTGAACCGATACCTCGCCTGTCAGGTCTTTGTAGCTGGAAATACTGCTCATGTCCGCTCCTGTAGTTGGCGAGCTTTTCAGGCTGGGAGCTCGTCAGTAACCGATTTTTCAGCATGCCTACTTTGTACTGGCAGGCGGTGGCCCGTCCCGGTATTGCTGCTGCCACATCATGTTGTTCATCATCTCCTGCTGCATCTGCAGGTATTGGTCAGTCATGTATTGACGCTGCCGCAGTTGCTCGGGTGTCAGGCGCGAGTAGTAGCCGCCCATATGCCCCCAGCCCCCCATCATTCCGGGCCCAGCGCCTCCCATCATTCCCGGGCCCATTCCATGACCCATCATCCCCGGGCCCCACATTCCGTGCATGATTGTCATCGCACTTTGCATTGTGGCCCAGTGCTGCTCGAGTAGCTTCTGGCGTTCCTGAGGGTCCTGAGTTTTGCGAATCTGGTCCATCTGCGCCTGCATTGTCTTCATTTGCTCCTGGAGCTGCGCCAGATTCCTGTCGAACTCAGCAGCGCCGGCGGGTGGCGTTTTTGAACTGCTTTGCGGCGCAGCTGTGTCTTTGGAAGCAGCTTGCAGGACGGGGGATGTCAATGCGATACCGACAGCCATCGCAACTAGAAGCTTTTTCATATCTCCTCCCTGTGAACGCGCGACTCGACGACAGAGCGTGTGCCGCCATCGTGCACACAAGGCTACATGTCAGCACCGACCTTCCTTTGACGCTTGTCAACGAAGCAGATGGAGGCGACTTGCAAGCGGGTCGATTCTCCATGCGGGGAAATGCCGTTCCATCGTCTGTGACTTGACCGAGGTCAATGACTCGTCCTTCAGAGGGACGAGCATGAAGGAGTGGACACGGCTGCAGTCTGGCCGGGCCGGCAGATTTCGTAGGTGCGACGATGAGCAAACTTGAAGTGTTTGAACCGGCCATGTGCTGCGCGACCGGTGTCTGCGGCGTCGACGTGGACCCGACCCTTGTTCTGTTCAGTTCAGCGCTGATGTTCGGCGGCTGGCTGAACATGGTGTCGAAGTCGTTCGGCACGGCTTGGGACACGATGCAGCAGCTTTTGCGGCCAATCCGGAAGTGGTCCGCGAGCTGCATGCGGGTATGGACCGCCTGCCCATCGCAACGGTGGATGGCCGGATTATCTCCGTCGGGGTGTATCCGTCGCGTGCCCAGTTGATTCAGAAACTGGGCCTCAAGATTTCCGCCGCCGACAAGCCGCACATCAAGGCAGGAGCCTGCGGTTGCAAGCCAGGCGAATGCTAACCGGCGCACCGATATGACACTTCCTGCCGTTACAACTCGCCATCTCTTTTTCACTGGTAAGGGAGGCGTCGGCAAGACGTCGCTCGCCTGCGCAACAGCGCTGCAACTGGCTGAAAAGGGAAAGACTGTGTTGCTCGTCAGCACCGACCCGGCATCCAATCTCGATGAGGTGCTTGAGACTCAACTTTCCGGGCGGCCGACACCAATCGCCAAGGTTCCAAACCTCCACGCGCTGAACATCGACCCGGAACTCGCAGCGGCCGCCTACCGCGAGCGTATGGTCAGCCCTTATCGAGGCGTGTTGCCCGATGCGGCAATTCGCAGCATGGAGGAGCAGTTTTCCGGTGGCTGCACCGTCGAGATAGCGGCGTTCGACGCCTTTGCCGACCTGTTGGGCGGGAGTGCCACCGCGAATGCGTATGACCACATCATTTTTGACACCGCCCCCACGGGGCACACGTTGCGTTTGCTGACACTGCCGTCTGCCTGGAGCAACTTTCTGTCGACAAACACAACCGGCAATTCGTGCCTGGGGCCTCTGGCAGGCCTCGAGCAGAACAGGCAACTGTACGCAGCGGCCGTTGCCGAACTGACCAACCACGACCGCACTACCATGGTTCTGGTGACCCGACCGGAGGCATCGGCATTCCGTGAGGCGGAGCGAACCCGTGTCGAACTGGTCGACCTCGGGGTCCGAAACCTTGTGCTCGCCGTCAATGGCGTTTTCAAGGCTGTTTCTTCTGACGATGACATTGCCTGCGCAATGGAAGAACAGCAGGCTGCAGCGATAAAGGCAATGCCGCCGGGGCTCGCAGCACTTGCGCGAAGCGAAACGGGCTTCATCCCCAGGGGATTGGTTGGGCTGACCGCGTTAAATGCGTATTTGCACCCGGAGCAGATTGCTGCGCCCAGGACAGATACCTCGTTGAGCATGAAGTTGCCTGGCGGCCTTTTCCCGCTCATTGACGACCTTGAGAAGGCGGGGCACGGTCTTGTCATGACGATGGGCAAGGGCGGCGTTGGCAAGACGACGGTGGCTGCGGCGATACCACTTGAACTGGCGCAGCGCGGACACGCAGTCCTGCTTTCGACCACTGACCCGGCCGCACATGTGGCGTGGACTCTCCAGGAATCGCTGCTGGGTCTAACCGTGAGTCGCATCGACCCGGAACTGGAAGTCAGCCGCTATCGCGATGAAGTTCTTGCCAAGGCAGGTGCTCAACTCGATGCCTAGGGAAAAGCGATGCTCGAGGAAGACCTGCGCTCGCCGTGTACGGAGGAGATAGCGGTTTTTTTCGCGCATTCGCGCGAACGGTGGATGAGGCCCGAGGCGCTTTCGTGATACTCGACACGGCCCCGACTGGACATACCATCCTGCTGATGGACTCAGCGGAGGCCTATCATCGCGAAGTCATGCGCACCGAGGGTGAAATGCCAGAAGCGGTGCGCCAGCTTCTGGCACGTCTGCGCGACCCCGATTTCACGCGCGTTCTTATTGTGACGCTCGCCGAGGCGACGCCTGTTCATGAGGCGGAGCGACTGCAAGCTGACCTCCGGCGAGCCCAGATTGAACCGTATGCCTGGGTCATTGACCAAAGTCTGCTCGCAAGCGGCACCCACGACCCGGCACTCGCCGAACGAGGGCGCTACGAGGTGCCGTTCATAGAGCGTGTGGTGACGCAGGTCACAAAGAGGGCTGTGCTGTTGCCGTGGCAGGCGACTCCGCCCGTTGGTCTACACGGGCTGGAAGAGCTGGCTCGCGGACATTGACCATAAAGCGGTCGTAGCGGACAGCATGCGCCGGCAGTCGCCGGACCGTGTGTCGGCCCGTGCTCACACGAGCACGAAGCCGTTCAACATATGGCGTATAGATTTCGACTGGCGGAGTCCCGGCATGAAGGCTACTGGGTTGTCACGCTCCCCGTTCGTACCAACGTCGCGACGCGTTGACCACTTTTACAACGGCCAGCATGACCGGCACTTCGATAAGAACACCAACCACAGTCGCCAGTGCTGCTCCCGATTTGAGACCGAAGAGGCTAATCGCCGTCGCGACCGCCAGCTCAAAGAAGTTGGATGCGCCAATCAGGCATGACGGCGCTGCAACATCATGAGACACACCGAGCTTCCGGTTGGCCAGATAGGCGAGTGACGAATTGACGACCACCTGAATCAGGATGGGCACCGCCAGAAGCAGAATGACCAGCGGTTGCGCGATGATTTGCTCGCCTTGGAATGCAAACAGCAGCACCAGCGTCAACAGCAGTGCGGAGATGGAGAACGGTCCGATTTTCGCCAACGCGCTCTGGAAATGCTGGTCGCCCTTTCGAAGCAGAAACTTGCGGAGTATCTGGGCGATGATGACCGGGATGACGATGTAGAGCACCACCGACGTGAGGAGCGTATCCCACGGCACTGTGATGTTGGAAATGCCGAGAAGCAGTCCCACGACCGGAGCAAACGCAAAGACCATAATCAGGTCGTTGAGCGCAACCTGCGACAGCGTGAAATACGGGTCACCCTTGGTGAGTTGACTCCAGACAAAGACCATCGCCGTGCACGGTGCTGCAGCCAAAAGAATCAGACCGGCAACATAACTATCCAGCTGGTCGGCGGGCAACAGCGAAGCGAACGCGTGTCGCACAAAGACCCACGCAAGGAAGGCCATTGTGAATGGTTTGACCGCCCAGTTGATGACGAGCGTCACGCCGATGCCCTTCAACTGACTGCGGACTTTTCCCAGCGAAGCGAAGTCGATGCGAAGCAGCATCGGAATAATCATTACCCAAATCAGAATCCCGACCGGGATGTTGACGTGGGCAAGTTCGAGCGTGGATACAGTATGCACAGCACCGGGCAACAACTTGCCGAGAACGATGCCGGCCACGATGCACAGCGCCACCCACACGGACAGATAGCGTTCGAAGAATCCGATACCGCTGGGCGCCCGGGGAGTGACTTTCGCAGTGGTTTGACTGCCTGCCATCATTACTCTCCCTTCTTGCGCAGCGACGTACCGATGCTCTGCATTTGTTGCTGGATGGCCAACCGGTCTAGTTTTTCGAGCGGAAGGCTCGTGAAAAGCTCTATGCGCTTCTTCATCTGCACGAAGGCCTGCAAGAATGCCTTGCGCTTGTCGTCGTCCGAACCTTCGGCCTTCGACGGGTCTGCCACGCCCCAATGCGCCTTTGCCGGATGGCCCGGCCAAATCGGGCAGACTTCGCCCGCGGCATCGTCACAGACCGTGAAAATGAAGTCCATTTGCGGCGCGCCGTCCTCGGCAAACTCGTCCCAGCTCTTGCTACGCAGCCCTTCCGTCTGAATACCCTGTGAGTTCAGCAGGGCGATTGCATGAGGGTTTGGCGCCGTTCCGGGATGGCTGCCTGCGCTGTAGCCGACAAAACGGTCGCTCGCGAGCTGGTTGAGCGCCGCCTCCGCAAGGATTGAGCGTGCGGAGTTGTGGGTGCAGAGGAATAAGACATTATATTTTCGGTGTTCTGTCACAGACTTCTCCTGGCGACGTTTGGTCTAGGCGGGTTTCAAATTTCTCCATATCTCCAATATAATGGAAACGTTTTGACGCAGCAAGCGCGGGCGCGCTCGGTCGTTCGGCGCTGGCAGCGGTGAAGTCCGGGTTCGACTGTTCCGCCCCGCGCCGGCGGCGCCGCGTTAGAATCGGCAGATAACCTTGAAGACAGAGCCTTATGAAGGAAAAAGAAGCCATCAAAGCTTTGGCCGCGCTCGCACAGCCGACGCGCCTGGCTATTTTTCGCCTGCTCGTCACAGCCGGGCCGGAGGGTCTCAACGTCGGAGTCATCCAGGAGCATCTTGACCTGGCTAGCGCGACGCTGTCCTTCCATCTCAAGGAGCTGACGCATGCTGGCCTGGTAACGTCTCGGCAGGAAGGGCGCTTCGTATACTACGGGCCCGAAATCGAGCACATGAACGACCTGGTTGGCTTTCTGACCGAGAACTGCTGCCAGGGAGTGGACTCGGCTGCATGCAAGCCCACCAGGAAAGTGAAGTGCAAGCCCGTGACCGCATGAACAGGCGCTTAGTGCGGTAAGTCGCGCAGGAGCACACTTGCATCATTCACATAAGTATCCAACTACAACGGCCGCCTCGTACCCTTGGGCGGCCGTTTGCTTTTGTCGCAGCGAATCAGCAGCAGCCGACTTTTTTCTCAATGACAACTGGGATTGAGGTAACCGGGGCACAGCAGGCCCCGCCCGCTTCGGCAGTGGCCGACTGCCTGCTGTCCGCCCCGAACATGGGGATGCCGCTAATCGTGTGGTACGTCTCCCACGGTACGCCCGCTGGGTCCTGCGTCCAGTATTTGTTTGACGATGCGTAGCAGCACTGCGCGCCGGGCTGGTCCTGTACCGCGACGCTGCCAGCGGTGACCTGCTCGCGAAGAGCAGCCAGCTCTTCGTCACTGTCGACCTGAAAGCCCAGATGATTGACACCCGTTTCGCCACCACGCGCAGAAATGGCGAAGTTCATGCGCGGGTCCTCGAGCATCCACTTCGCGTAATCGTCCTTGAGGACGGAAGGCTCCGCGCCGAACATACTGCTGTAGAAACGCACGCTTTCGTCGAGCTTCGGGACAACAACGTGCACGTGAAATCGTTTCATGAAGCCTCCATTTCATCCGATTGAGCCGAGATACCCCGTCCTTTAGGACGGGGAGGAAAGGCGACAGTTCTGCTCTCGCCAAAGGTTTCCAGTATTTAAAGTGCCGCGCTAGACGGGGTTATGCCCGTCAAACGCGCCTTCCGTTTCCGCTTCTATCCAACCGCTGAGCAAGAGCAGCGGTTGGCGCAGCACTTTGGCTGCGTGCGGTTCGTCTATAACCACATGCTCGCCCGTCGCGAGCAGCGCTACAAGGACGGCCTGAAGTCGAGTTACGTTGATGACGCCGCTGCGCTGACCGCGCTCAAACAGACGCCGGGGTGCGTCTGGCTGCGTGAGGTCTCCATCGTCGCCCTGCAAGCGTCGCTTCGACACCTCGAGACGGCATACAAAAATTTCTTTGCCCGGCGGGCAGGCTTCCCGCGCTTCAAGCGCAAGCGAGCCGCGCAGAGCTATTCCCTCATGCGCAACGGCTTCAACCTGCGCGACGGCAAGCTCACGCTCGCGAAGATAGCAGCGCCGCTCGACGTGCGCTGGAGCCGCCAGTTGCCCGGCACGCCCTCGAGCCTGACCGTGTCGCGTGACGCTGCCGGTCGCTACTTCGTCAGCCTACTATGCGACGACGAGGTGGCGCCGCTGCCAGTCTGCGACAAGCTCTTTGCCGCCGACCTTGGCCTGACGCACTTTCTGACCTTTGCGGACGACCAGCCTCCGCTATCTCCGCCGAAGTTCCTCGCCGAGCTGCTGCATCGCGTGCGACGCCTGAGCCGCGCGCTCTCGCGCAAACAACAGGGTTCGAAAAACCGGAACAAGGCCCGGCAACGCCTCGCGCGGCTGCACGCGCGCATCGCCGACTCACGCAAGGATTTCCTGCACAAACTGTCCACCCAGCTCATCCGCGAAAACCAGGCGGTGTTCATGGAGGACCTGTGCATCAAGGGGATGATGCGCAGTCACCTTGCCCGGAGTATCGGCGACGCCGCCTGGAGCGAGCTGCTCAGGCAACTCGCCTATAAGGCGGCATGGTACGGCCGGACCTACTGGCAGGCGGACCGGTTCTTCGCCTCGAGCAAGACCTGTCATGCCTGCGGGTTCAAACACAAGTCGTTGCCGCTGAACATCCGGCAGTGGGCTTGTCCGGCGTGCGGCGAGATACACGACCGCGACAGGAACGCAGCGAGAAATATCCTCAACGCGGGACTTCTTGCAACAGGTACCGCGGGACGCGCGGAACCTTAAGCCTGTGGAGCGGACGGAAGACCTGACGGAGACATCTCCGGCAGGCGGTCCGCAACGAAGCAGGAACCTGACTTGTGAAGGTCAGGAATCCCCGTCCTTCAGGGCGGGCGAACGTCAATTACGCCTCCGTTTCGTTGGTCGCGCAGCCGCATTGCTGTGCCTGCTCCGCCGCGCAACAGTTTTCCATCAGGAAATCCATGAGCGTCTGCATATGGTCATAGCTGGCGCTGTAAATGATGAACCGCCCCTGACTTTTGCCCTCGATGAGCCCTGCGTGCGCAAGCTCCTTGAGGTGGAACGACAGAGTCGGCGCGGGGAGTCCGATTTTTTCGGCGATGGCGCCCGGACTCATACCCGAGCGCCCCGCGGTAACAAGAAGGCGGAAGACTGCGAGGCGGGTCTCATGAGCGAGCGCTGCCAGCGCCTTGACTGCCAGTTTTGAATCGAGGGTTGCCATGACGTGCCTTTACTGGTTGCTCGTCTGCACTTCTTTCCGCGACTGGTCAGCGATTGCCTGGGAGGCCAGGTCGGTCGCTGGGTCCAGCGGGCGGTCTTCCTTCACGCGTTCGCTATACCGGTCGACGAGATAATCGGCGCGGCCGCGAAGCAGCAGCGTGAACTTCACGAGCTCCTCCATGACGTCCACGAGGCGGTCGTAATACGACGATGGCTTCATCCGCCCGTTTTCTTCGAACTCTTCAAACGCCTTGGCCACCGACGACTGGTTGGGGATGGTGAACATGCGCATCCATCGTCCAAGCTGCCGCAGCTGGTTGACCGAGTTAAACGACTGTGAACCGCCGCTGACCTGCATGACCGCAAGCGTGCGCCCCTGTGTTGGGCGGATGCCGCCGCTGACGAGCGGCAGGTGGTCAATCTGCGTCTTTATCAGACCGGTGATGGTGCCGTGGCGCTCAGGGCTACACCACACGTGTCCTTCGGACCACAGCGACAACTCGAGCAACTCTTTTACTTTCGGATGGTTTTTCACGTCCGTATCGTCGGCATGCGGCAGACCGCGCGGGTCGAAAATCCGCGTTTGAGCGCCGAACGTCTCCAGCAGGCGCGCGGCTTCTTCGACTAGCAGCCGCGAATACGACCGTTCACGCAGCGAGCCGTATAGCAGCAGAATTCTCACCGGGGGCTGCCCGTCCATGCCGAGGCGTGCGGCAATATCTGTGTCGAAAAATTCTGTCCTGGCGGCCGGAAAGCTGTGGTCGCCCTTGATTGCATCAACGGTCATCTCATTACCTTGCTATTTGACGTTTCTGACTGCACCCGATGTTCGCCGCCTCAACCCGGCATTGCTGCCAGCTGAGGAGCAAGCGTCATCGTTTCGTGCTTTGCATTCTAGGACATTTCCGCTATTCTGGAAATGTGAAATTTTAGGGAGCTGTCATGGACCGCGAAGACCTCTTGTCGACTGGACCTTCCTTGTCGGCAGCGGATGGGTGGCACTGCGGCTCGATGCAGGCGTTGGTCCTGCTGAAGGCAGAGCGACCAGCGGCCAGCGACGCGATACGGCGTTCCGACGGCTCGGCCGCGACACGGTCCTGGCGTGCGTCGCTTTCGACAGACGTCGCAAGAGCGTTCGAGTTGCAGACCGGTTACGCGACGTCAGCGATTGCGCTGACGGGCGCGCTCGACGAGACGCTCGAGCGGGCGCGATTTCTCGGGACTGGCGGGTCGTCGGCTGCTGTCGTTGTCCTGGATGCGAAGTCCTTGGGTCGTTTCTGGCCGTGATGTGACTAGATGACTCCGTTGCTGCGGACACGCAATAGGGTCGCCGACGAAGGGTTGAAGCTTTTCGTCGCGTTGACGACCCACGAAAAAAGGAGCGGCGTCGTCGGCGTGTCCGCACACCCGAGAGAAGCGCTCGTCGCGCTACGCACACGAGGGTATTGCGAACGCGAAGGAATCGGTTTTCTTGGCAAGGTACAGACAGACCAGCGGATAGTTGGACCGCGCAACGCCTGCCCACCGCCAGAGCGGGTCGGCCGCACCATCGCCGACAGACTTGCTTCGCGAAGGTTCTTTTGCTGCGACTCCTTTTGCATCGGCGCTGCCGACGTTTAACCGACTGACCCAACGAGAGGAAACAATTGAGCACGACGTCGAATCAGGACGAGAGCGCACGCTACGAGACCGCGCAGACGGACAGTCGCGACAGGCTTGTGACCTGGGCACTGGCGGTGGCTCAACTCGTATCCTGGGGCTCTGTCTATTACTCCTTTTCGCTGCTGGTTGTGCCTATGGAGCAAGCCATGGGCTGGAGCCGGACGGCGATGAACGGCGCGCTTTCCGTGGGGTTGCTGGTTTCAGGATTCGCGGCCTATCCCATTGGGCGCTGGATTGACCATGGACTGGGGCGCCGGGTCATGGCCCTCGGCTCGGTCATCGCCGCGGCGATGCTGCTACTCTGGGCCGAGGCTCAATCGTTGACGATGTTGTTCGTCGTGTGGATTGGCCTTGGCGTTTCCATGGCGGCCACATTTTATGACCCGGTATTTGCGGTAGTGACCCACCGCTATCCGCGAAGCTTCCGTACCAAAATCACGCTCATCACTTTGGTCGCCGGATTCGCCAGCACGGTTTTTATTCCGTTGACCCAGTTCCTCATTGGCGCGGTCGGATGGCGCATGTCACTTGTTGTTCTCGCTGCACTGAACATTCTCATCTGCCTTCCTGTTCACATGGCGGCAATCCGTTCGTCGAGGATTGCCGCTGAAGCACGGCCGGCGAGTGGCGATGTAAAAAGGGCGAACAATGCGGCTACACGTCGTGCTGTTCATTCGCCAATTTTCTGGGCGCTCGCCATCTGCTTTACGGCCTACTATGCGACATTCGCGGCACTCACTTTCCATCTTGTGCCGCTCATGGTTGAGCGCGGCGTGTCGAACGCTGTCCTGGTTACAACCATGGCGCTCATTGGCCCAGCTCAGGTCGCCTCGCGAGCGGTGTGGTTCACTTTCGGTCGAACCGTTCACGTGAGTACGGTCGGCATCATCGTCGTAACGCTCTTTCCCCTGTCGACCCTTGTCCTGATAGGCGCGGGCCAGTCCGCCGCGCTGCTGTGGTTGTTTGCGCTTTGCTACGGCGCCGCGAATGGCATGATGACCATCCTCCGCGGCACCATCGTCCAGGACCTGATGTGGACGGAGGGGTATGGCGCGGTCAGCGGTATGCTTTCCTTTCCGTCGAACGTCGCGAAGGGAATCGCGCCGATTGCCGCTGCCAGCATCTGGAGCTTCACGCATGGCTATGTGACGGTTGAATGGACGGTCTTTCTCGTCTCGATACTGTCTGCAATTGCGTTCTGTGTGGCTGTTCGGGTCAGCCGTCACATGACAACTGGAGCCGCCTGACTTCGCTTCCAAAATCACCCACGATAACTCGACTATGATGATACGTGCTGCACGAAACGAAGACCTTGATGCCATCAAAGTATTGCTCGCGGAAAACGGGTTGCCGGCTTCCGATGTAACTCCCGACCTGTTGCGCAGTTTTGCTGTCGCAGAAAATGCCGCTGGTTCAGTTGTCGGCAGCGTTGGCCTGGAGCGGTTTGGAACCGATGCGTTGCTGCGGTCGCTGGCGGTAGCGAAGCTTGCTCGCAATTGTCGTTTGGGTGGCGACTTGGTGGCTCACGCCGAAGACCTCGCGCGAGCCTCAGGCGTTGGCGAGCTTTGGTTGCTCACCACGACTGCTGCAGACTTCTTTCCGAGGGTCGCCTATGCACGTGTCGACCGAGGCACCGCGCCTGCAGAGTTGCAGGGGAGTACGCAATTTTCACAGTTGTGCCCGGCGAGCGCTGTCTGCTTCAAGAAGGCACTTTGACGTTTATCCTTACGGAAGCGAGGAGCGTTTGACTTCCCGCCTAGTTAAGCGGCCGCGAACAGCGCCCACCGCTCTCTAGGTAAATCCCGGTGCCCGCGCGACTTGGGTTACGCCCGCGATGCTTGCCATTCTAAAAAGCACTGCGCCCGCGAGGCACCTCGGCGACGTACAAATACTCAGAATGGTCCCCCATCCCCGGCAGCTTAATCTCGTGCGAGCTTTGGGGAGTTCCATCGTGTATTACAGCACGCTACCGAGGCCGGCTGACAACTGAATGCGCTTTCTCTGCGAAGGATGGCCCGAAATGAGGCTTCCTCAGGCGGTCGGGTTGCCGCGTCAGGAATACTGGGACATGCTGACCGGCGCCCGGCCGCACTTTTGAGGAGCGCGATAGTGCGGCGCTGGAGCAGTGCCGGGGACCTAAAATGAGCCCCCGGTAAAAGTTAAAACATCATTCGCTAGATGTCTTTTTACTTCTTCATCGACATGAAGAGTCCTTTAAGACACAAAGCCATAAGTGGATGGAAGTCTTTTTAGCTCACGGGTCTGACCTACCCGTGAGTGTCAACCCATGCGCGAGCCCACGCCATACCGATGGCGCGCGCCTCTCCCTCGGGTCCGCATGTCGCAAGCACGCCTGAACCTTCAATGAATTTCCGGCCAGACGTTATTGCCGCTAGCGGCGTAGCCTCCATTCTGCGGGATAGCATGCCCCACACTTCGTATCCGTTGTATAACTCCGGTTCCGTTTTTTGCTTGTGCCTCAGCTCAGTTGCTCGATTCTCGTGCAATGTCTGCACCGGCACTTATTGACGCTCAACGTTGCATCGGTCTCACCACTCCTTCGTGGTTTTGCTCAGGAACGTTCCAACCATTCCCACGCCAAGTCCGAATGAAGCGGTGGCTAAGCCGCCCGATGGAATCTCGGACCCGGCGTCAGCCGCTATAAGCGCTACGCCACCGAATCCCAAGGCAATCAGTTCCCATCGATTTCGGTTCTTCGCATCCTGCAAAAAGGCCGACGCCTGCGCGCTCGCCTTGCAGACAACATCCCGTGTGTCGGTGATGTCTCGTTCAATAAGAGTGGGGTCTGGCTTGTCAGTTATGTCCTTCCGGAAGTCGTATGCTCTATGGAGGACCTGTTTGGCAGCATCGTCGCTCACGCCAATTTGTTTCAGCGCGCCTGACTCCGAGTCGACAAAACTTCCGGCGAAAGTACGCGCTGCTTGGAGCGCTTCGCGCTGTTCAGTGCCTCCGGATTTTCCGACTTTGTTGTGGAGCGCCTTTTTGAAAGATTGGTCGTCGCTCAAGCGTTTTAGTGCGGTGCATCCTTGCGAATAAGCTTTCGCAACTTCATCTTGGCTGGAATTGCCGTTCAAGGAGTAGATGGTATTTGTCGCGTCTCCTAAGTAGCTGAGACTGGACTCGGCATGAGTTGTTGATATGAGCGACGATGCCGACACGGCGACGAGCGTAGCAACCGTTCTCCGAGCACAGTACATGGGCACCTCCGATTCACGGGACGAGCACCACGCGAAAAATGCGACACGGACGGCGGTACCCGAGTCCGTTATAGATTGATGACCCTAATTGTGCAAGGCGAGTTCTACGCAAACCGAAGCGCGGTTGCCGCGACCTCCGCGCTAGCCGTGACTATCTACCCACGCCCGACACCACGAAAGGCCTACCAACTCTGCTTCTTCGTCACTATCAAAAGCGTCGAGTACCCCGGATACCTCGACGACCTTGGTGTCGCGCGTGACCGTGCCGCTTCCTGCGAATTTCGCCGGCTGTGGGATGCCTTCCTGCTGCAAGATGGCATGACCCCACAGCGTGTATCCACGGTATTTCTCAGTTTGCATCTGCTGACCTCGAAGGACCTCTGAACCGATTCTTCCCTGTGATTGCCCGAGTTCTCGCGATTCGGCAAGCAGCTACTGCTTGAGGCGTTGAGTCTCGACTCCGGCCATCTTCAATGTGGCGTCAATCATCTTCAGCTCCTGGCCGAAATCGAGCGGCCATTTCTCGCCGTCGCATCGCACGGTCATGCCGTTATGCATCGAAATAAGATGACGCGCCTTATACAGGGCATCCACAAGCTTCGATTCGCGTTCGGCCTCCCGAACCCATTCGTCTGCTCTCATGGTGGAATCTCCTCTGAGCAATGGAAGCAGGACATGAGGCCGAGCGATGGATGACGCACGGCCGTCGTTCCTCAAATAAAAGTGACAGTTCATGCCTACGAATTTGCGTGTACGATACTGTATAAATATACAGGTTTTTTGTTGCCATATGTCCACCGCTACCGTCACGGCCGAAGAGATACACCCGTCCTTGTGGCGTGCGTCCCAGCTCGCGCGTGGCCGTGGGCGGGTCGTTGAGACCGGCTATCCCGCGCTGTCGGCCGAGCTCCCCGGCGGGGGCTGGCCAGTCGGTGCGCTCATCGACCTGTTGGTGCAGCAGGCCGGGGTCGGTGAATTACGACTGTTGCGCCCGGCACTCAGTGGTTCGGGCAACCGCCCTGTGGCGTTTGTGCAGCCGCCGCACACCCCGGACGGGCTTGGACTCAGCTACATCGGACTTCCCATTGACCAGGTGTTGCGGGTGAAAGCGCAGAAGACCGCCGATGCGCTCTGGTCGGCGGAGCAGATTCTGCGGGCAGGCAGTTGCGGTGCGCTCATCTTCTGGGCGCAATACGCGCAGGCCTCTTCGCTGCGGCGTCTGCATTTAGCGGCGCAGTCATCCGAAACACTTTTCGTGATGGTCAGGCCTCTGGCGGCCGCACAGGATTCGTCGCCCGCCCTGTTGCGGCTTGCTTTAAGACCATCCGCCGGCGGTTTGACCGTCGACATCGTGAAACGACGAGGGCCCGCGCGCGCAGAGCCTCTGTCGATTCCCCTTCAACCCACTCCTGTATTGCTTTCCCGACATGCGCGTCTTTCTCGCCGTCCACTTGCCGAAGTTGCCGCTCGAGGTGTTCCGACCGAAGTGGTCATCTGAGCCCGCGCACGGAAGTGCCGTACTGGAGAAAGACAAGGTGGTCATTACAGACAGCACGGCTCGCGCGGCTGGCGTGCGCCTCGGGATGAAGCGCGGCGGAGTGCTGACACTGTCGCCCGAAACGGAAATGCATGAACGCGATGCTGCAAGGGAAGCAGCCGCACAGCGCGAGGTGGGTGTTGCCCTGATGCGCTTCTCGCCTGAAGTCGCCTTGCTTGACGAAGCGACCGTCGTAGTTGAGGTTGGTGCAAGTCTTCGGCTCTTTGGCGGGTTGCTCGCATTGTGTCGGGAAGTAAAGAATGTTCTAGGAACGCTCGGGCTTACTGCGCGCATCAGCGCTGCGCCCACCGGCCAAGGTGGATGGCTGCTCGCGAAGTTCGGAAACCGCCGCGTGCTCAAGCTTGCATCGCTCGAGCAACGACTGGCCGCATTACCAATGCTGGCCGTTCCGGAAGTTCGTCCGTTCGGAGACTGGTTGTCCGGACTTGGCTGCGAGACCATTGCTGACATCAGGCGTTTGCCACGCGCCGGCCTGCAGCGGCGATGTGGTGAACATCTGCTCGACTCGCTCGACCGTGCATTTGGCACCGCGCCCGAACTCTTTGACTGGCTAGAACTACCGCCGACTTTCTCCGCACGTATCGAAATGCCGGACCGGCTTGAGGATGCGGACGGCGCAGTCTTCGGTGCCCATCGACTCATCGTGCAACTGTGCGGCTGGCTTTGCGCCAAGCAGCTGGCTGTCACGTCTATAAGGCTGCTGCTCGAACATGAACGCGGGCGCGCCGCTATCGAGCCGACAACCATCGACGTCGCGCTGGGCGAGCCGACCTGGAAAGAGGAACATCTCGTGAGGCTGCTCAAGGAGCGGCTGCACCGGATTGAGCTGGCTGCACCGGTCATCGCGCTGCGACTCGATGCTTCCAAAGTCGAGTCCGCAGCACCGGCGTCTGACACGCTATTCCCGGAACCGGGAGGTTCAAAGGAAGACCACGCACGTCTTCTTGAGCTGCTAGTTGCGCGACTCGGAGAGGATAACGTTCTTCGCCCCGCACCGACTGCCGACCATCGCCCGGAGGTCGCCAACCGCTGGGTGCCGGCGACGCTCAAGTCAAAGCAGGAACCACTTCCGCTCGGTCTGCCAAGACCCACCTGGATGCTGGACAGTCCGGTGCGGCTGCTTATGCGTCAGCATCGTCCCTTCTATGGGTCTCCGCTGCGGATGGTGTCGCCCGGTGAACGTATCGAAGCTGGCTGGTTCGATGGCGAGCTCGTAACGCGCGACTATTTCGTGGCGCAGGCGGACGACCAGAGCCGCTACTGGATATATCGTGAGCGTGTGAGCAGCCGCGACGCGGAGGAAGAGCAGCGGTGGTTCCTTCACGGACTCTTCGGCTGATGCACGATGGACACAACGTTCAACGTGCTGCCGGCTTATGCCGAGCTTTTCTGCCTCTCGAATTTCAGCTTCCTGCATGGCGCTTCGCATGCCGAGGAACTGTCTGAGCGCGCGGCACAGCTTGGTTATTCGGCACTCGCTATCACGGACGAATGTTCGCTAGCTGGTGTGGTGCGTGCGCACGTCGCAGCGAAGGAAGCAAAGCTGCCGTTTATCGTCGGCTCGTTCTTCCGCCTCGTCAATGCCGACGGCTCCCCCGCGTTCGGACTCATCCTGCTCGCCAGGAACCGCGAGGGATACGGAAACCTGTCTGAACTGATTACGCTCGCCCGCACCAGGGCAACCAAGGGCGAATATCGGCTTACACCACAGGACCTCTCGCGTCCCGAGAAGGAATATCGGCACCTTCGCGGGATGCCGGACTGCCTCGCCATTCTTGTACCGGATTTCCCGGCCAACGAGGATGTCCTTGCTGCACAGGTCGAGTGGCTCGACGATACATTTACTGGCCGCGCCTGGGTAGGGTTGGTGCTTCATCAACGCGCCATGGACGACATCCATCGCGGCTCGGTCGAGTTCATCGCGCGTACTCAGGACCTCCCCGTGGTGGCGCTGGGGCATGTCGTTATGCATGTGCGCTCGCGCAAGCCACTGCAAGACACGATGACCGCCATCCGGGTCGGCAGGCCAGTACACGAATGCGGTTACGACCTTGCACCAAACGCCGAACAGCATCTCCGTTCGCGACTCCGCCTCGCGAACCTGTATCCAGCCGAAGCGCTCGCGGCGACCGTCGATATCGCCAGTCGCTGCACATTCTCGCTCGATGAACTGCGATACGAGTACCCGGATGAACTGGTGCCAGCCGGCTTTACGCCGGGCGCTTATCTGCGTCAGGAGACGTATATCGGAGCACAGCGGCGTTTTCCTTCGGGCATTCCGCATAAAGTCCAGGGGCAGATTGAGCATGAGCTTGAGCTCATAGCCGACCTGCAGTACGAACCGTACTTTCTCACGGTGTACGATATCGTCCGCTTTGCGCGCAGTCAGCACATCCTGTGTCAAGGTCGCGGCTCGGCCGCCAATTCGGCAGTGTGTTACTGCCTCGGCATTACCGAGGTCGACCCCGCGCGCGGCAACATGCTGTTCGAACGGTTCATCAGCAAGGAGCGCGGTGAACCTCCAGACATCGACGTCGACTTCGAACACCAGCGTCGCGAAGAGGTTATCCAATACATCTATCGCAAGTATGGGCGTGACCGCGCTGCTATCGCCGCGGCGGTTTCAACCTACCGGCCTCGTGGAGCGGTACGGGAAACCGGCAAGGCGCTCGGAGTCGACCCACAGATAGTCGACCTGGTCGCCAAATCGCATCATTGGTTCGATAACAATCAGGACTTGCTCAAACGCTTCGCCGAGTCTGGGCTGGAACCGGAGAAGCCGCTTATCCAGGCGTGGGCGCGACTCGCATCCCAACTCCTTGGCTTCCCGCGTCATTTGTCGCAGCACTCCGGCGGCTTTGTTATCAGTCGCGGCAAGCTCACGCGACTCGTACCGGTCGAAAACGCTGCGATGCAAGACCGGTCCGTTATTGAATGGGACAAGGACGACCTCGAGGCGCTCGGCCTTCTCAAAATCGACGTCCTTGCTTTGGGCATGCTGTCGGCCATACGACGCGCTCTCGATATCGTGTCGGAGCAGCGCGGCGAGCGCTTTGAAATGCAAGACATTCCCGCAGAGGACACGAAAACGTACGAGATGATTTCCGCTGCGGATACTGTCGGCGTTTTTCAAATCGAGTCGCGCGCGCAGATGAGCATGCTGCCGCGGATGCGGCCCCGGACTTTCTACGACCTCGTTATTGAAGTCGCTATTGTGCGTCCTGGGCCAATCCAGGGCGGGGCTGTCCATCCTTACCTGCAACGTCGTCAGGGTTTCGAACCCGTGACGTACCCAAGTGAGACGCTGAAGACGGCGCTTGGTCGCACGCTCGGGGTGCCGATTTTTCAAGAGCAAGTGATGCAAGTGGCCATCCTGGCTGCGGGATTTTCCGCCGGCGAGGCCGACCAGTTGAGGCGCGCGATGGCCGCGTGGAAACGTAAAGGTGGACTTGAGAAATATTATGACCGTATCGTCAACGGAATGCAGGAGCGCGGCTATGACCAGGCCTTCGCAGAAGGCATCTTCGAACAAATCAAGGGCTTCGGTGAGTACGGTTTCCCCGAAAGCCATGCTGCCAGTTTCGCGCTGCTGGTGTATGCGAGTAGCTGGCTTAAGTGTCATGAGCCAGAGGCATTCCTTGCGGCGATGCTCAACAGTCAGCCCATGGGATTCTATTCGCCATCGCAGCTTGTGCAGGATGCACAACGTCACGGCGTCAAAGTGCTTCCGGTCGATGTATCCGTTAGCGGTTGGGACTCGGTGCTGGTCCAAATCCCAAACTCCGGGCGGCCGGTAGTGCGTCTCGGCCTATCTTTGGTGCGCGGCATGAAGGACGGCGCTGCCGAGCGTATCGAGAATGCTCGAGCCGTTCGAAGCTTCGAGAGCGTAAAGGACCTCGCTCGTCGAGCGCAGCTTGACCGCAAAGACCTTCACGTTCTTGCGGACGCCAACGCTCTGGCTTCGCTTGCCGGCAATCGTCGGGAGGCGCTATGGCAGTCTGTTGCCGCCGTGCCAGACAGGGACATGCTCGCCGCTGCGGCGGTTGAGGACGAGACGCCCGAGCTTGGAGCACCGACAGAAGCTCACGACATCGTATCCGACTTCCGGTCCGTTGGACTCACGCTCGGTCGACATCCACTTGAATTGCTGCGCCCGCAGTTGCTTGCAAGTCGGCTGATGCCGGCGTCCACGTTACGGACTTATCGCGATGGACGACTTGCGCGGGGCTGTGGGCTCGTAACCGTGCGTCAGCGGCCAGGCACAGCCAAGGGTGTGCTTTTCGTGACGCTGGAAGACGAGACGGGCAACGTGAATGTAATCATTTGGCCGTCCCTGTTCGAAAAGCAACGCAAGGAAGCCTTGGGTGCTTCGCTGCTCGCCGTGTACGGAACCTGGCAATGTCAGGGTGAAGTCCGCCACCTCGTTGCGCAACGGCTTGTCGACATGTCGCATCTGCTCGGCGGTTTGATTACTGCGAGCCGAAACTTCTGCTGAAGGGTGGAAGACAATCCCAATGCCCGGCGCACGCACATGGAGGGCGTCCCGGGCAATTGAAAATGCCAAAGATAAACATCACTTCACGCGAACGCTTTAGCTTTCTGGGCGCCTCTCGCTTCGTCGGCCACCGCTTTCAGCTGTGACCAGTACTCGGCGTAGTGACTGCGCAACCAGTCAGATACGGCATCGTTGCCCATCAGTTTGACGATATAGGCCGCAGACACGGCCAGTTCGAGATGCTCCACGCTGTACGTCTCCTCGACCGCCGAGTGAGTCGCCTGCATGGTCGCTATCTCTCGCTCCAGCTTCGCAACCTGCAGCGTAATCTCCCTGTTTGTGCGGCGCTTGAGCGGTTCGCGAATGGTCAGCTGCTCCACTGGCGTTGTCGACCGGATTGCCTTGGCAAACGCTGACGTGAAATTCCCCTGGCTGCACATCAGCTCCGCCGCCTCTATCTGCCTTATCGGCTTCAACCATTTCAGCGTGACGTAGACCGACGCGGGACACATCTTGTCCGCGAGCAACTCCGCCGCTTCCTTGCAGATTCCTTCAAGAAGGACAGCCTTACTTTGCACAGTCCGTGGCACCACTCCGAGAACTGTCGCTATTCGGGTCGGTGATACACCTTTCCGGATTGCTTCTGCAATCATTCGGGCGTCCTGCGCGGGAGAGAGGTGGTTCACCTGTCTGTTATAGGTGTACGTCTCGTCGTCGGTGGATATGAGACACAGTGCGTCAACCTTGCCCAACCGTCTCAAGGCTTCAAGTCTAAGTCTGCCGTCCAGGACCACGAAGCATTCCGGCCTCGATACGTCATCAATCACAACGAGTGGCTCGACCAGACCGACGGTCGCGATGGAGGCAAGAACCTGAAGATACTTTTTCCCCGTTAAGGTCGAAACGGGAAGCGGGCGGTGCGGTCGGAGTCGTTCCAGGGCGAGCATAATGAGCGCGGGCTTGAACGCCGCGCGCACTGTGCTCGGAGGGCTGGTTTGAATGAGGTTCGTCATCATGGATGCTCCCCGCGAATCTGCTGGTCCAGCACCTTCGGCACGCTCGTCAAACCCTCACGTCCAAGCAGCGCCATAAACGTATCATCCTGAAACAGCGCCCTCAGCGCGTTCTGGATAATGATTAACCGTGTGTGGACAAGGTCTGCCTTCTTTTCGAGGAGTTGATGTGCCTCGCTATCCTTGATGTAGATTTTCCGCAGTTGCTCCGTGGACATCGGCACATCCGGTTCGCCATGTTTCCCGGACTTCTGGACCGTATGGTGCTTCTGTCGCTGCTGTATCAGACGACGGACCTGAGAAAGCTGCCGCCCCTTGAGCGTGCCGTCGGCATATGCATCCGCCAGCGCGCGTTGGACTTCCGCCTCATCTGAGCGCGCTATGCTTACGGCGAGCCCGATGGGCACGGCGCCGCATTCAACAGCGTGCAAAAGTCGTTCTTCGCCGTGCTCAAGCAGCAGAATCAGGCTGTGCAGATAGCCATACGTGAGCCCGACCTTGTCGGCCATCTCTTCGGTCGAATATCCGCTATCGATGAGCGATTTCACGTCGCGCAGCAGTTCCATCGGGTCGTGGTTTCGTCGGGCAACATTCTCGACGAGGCTCATTTCGAGACATGAACGCTCGTCCTGTTCGACAATGCGTGCCGGTATGGATTTGTGACCCAGAAGCCGTACAGCCTCGATGCGACCCTGCCCGCAAACGAGGTCATAGCGGGGACTGATGTCAGTACCCATCCTTCGGCTAACTGTTATGGGTCGCTTGAGTCCAACGGCCGCGATGTTTGCGACGATTGCCTGATGCTGCAAACGCCCTCGTGACCGCGGGTTCAGCACGCGGATGTCATCGAGCAGTACTTCGACAATCTCCTCATTCCCTTGCTGTAGGTCGTCTTCCACCGCTTATCTCCAGTGCGCTTCGCTGAGCCAGGTGAGCAAGTACTTCCAGATTGGCGAAGTAGAATGAACTGAGCGCAGGAATATTCTGCGCACAGATGGTTGTCATCTTTCCGGCCGGGACCGTGCCCAGAGGAAGCACGTAGAAACCGCTAATGCGCACCGGCATCCGGGTAAAGAGCACAAGAACCATCAAGTCGATGTCGTAGGTATCAGGCCAACGAAGTCCCCATGTCTGTTCCTGGGCCCCCTCGTGCGCACACAAGCGCGCATTCAGCTTGATTTTCAGCTCGTCATTCACGAGCATCAGGGTCTCGCCGTGTTCAAGCGATAGCTGATGGCCTTCCCGCATCAATGTCGAGCTAAGGTTGGCAACAAACTCGTGAAAAATTGCGCTGGCCTGCCGACGCGTGTCGATGTAGTCGTAGTTGTATGTGGGCGTAAAGCCGACGCTTCGGTATGTGCCAGCCATCGAGCCGAAGTGCTTGCGATACTCGCTCTTGCCATGCACATGAAGCTGTCTTGCCATTGTTCGCATGGTTAGATGCCCAGAGCGCCTGAACAGGTGCTCCAATTCCGCCTGTATCTCTTCCTTGACGACACCGCGCGAGTACCGTGTCAGACGAAACTGCGCTGCCTCGAATATGGCTGGGTCGACAATTTCCCCGAAGGCTGCAACAGACCTCACCCACTCTGTAGGGGGATTGCGGACCTGAGGTGTATGGAGGCGCACCGAATGGCGGTTGTACAGGTTGTTTCCAATGTATTTCTCGCCCATCAGGATGGCGCGGATAGTCGGCTTGCTCCACGGCCGGTCATATGGGTTATACAGTCCCATCACGTTGAGCCGGTCGGCGATGCGCGTTGTGCTTATTTTATCGTTCACATACCAGTCGAATATCTTGCGTATCAATGCCACTTCGTTCGCTGGCCCCGGCACGAGGACGACACGGTCAGTTTGAATGGCCTTGTGTTCGAACGGAGCGAGCGGGCCTTTGACTGTCCCATTGGCGTCAACAAGTTGCCGGCGCAACCCATAGCCCGGGCTCGCGCCCTGCCAGAATCCCAGGCGCACCAACCGGCAGTGACCAAGAAAGACTTTTCCCGACAGCTCGCGGCTATATTCGCCAGCCATCGCCCGCTTGATGGATTTGTAAACACTCGCGAAGGGAGTGCCGTCGTTTTCAAATGGCTCAGAGCAATAGACAACACGAACACCCGCGCGCCTGCATTCGTGCTCGTGATAAGCAGCCTCGTCCGAATCTTGAAATCGGCCCCACCGAGAGATGTCGAGCACAAGCACAGTGTCGAAATCTCGGTCCGGATTGCGCACGTCAATGAGCAGGCGCACTAATGCTGGTCGTTCACGGAGCGTGAGGCCGCTCAGCCCTGCATCCTCGTAGGTACGCACGACTTCGATGCCGTGCACTTTCGCATACTCGGAAATCGCCTGTTTTTGCGCATCTGGGGAGAATTGCTGCTGGTCGGTTGACATGCGTATGTACTGTGCCGCGGCGTGCGCGCGGGTCGGCATCGAGCAGATGGCTGAAGCGCTTTCGACGGTTGTCATCGCGCGTAACCCTCACAGCAAACCTTATTGATAGATGCGCGATTTGCGAAGTCAAGCCGTATCGTTCGTCACGCACACCAGCATCCGGCGTTCTGTCCAGCAGACCCTTGAGCGGCGGGGCACGGACGACGCACCTTGCTCGAACAAATCTGGTTAAGAAAGATGCAGTAGTCTGCAACTTGCGAACGGGCATCCTGATAACCGACCTGCGGACCCCCGTTCCCAGCTAGGATTTACAATGGTCTGGACCAAGTTATTGCTTTTACTGCTGCGCGATGAGCAATCCGCTTAATCTGGACCTGCAGGCACGTGCTGAACTGTTGACGTATCTTGTTGCGTCGAACCTGCTCGCGCTCGAGTTGACCGGCGAGTGGCTCCCAGTGACCAATCTCGTGGAGTCGACGAGATTGTGGATGTCGTCGAACGGCGCCGGAGCAGATGTGCTTGAAAGGGTTCGGCTCGCCGGCAAGGCCCATCGTCTGGCGCAGGACCTTGTCGCACAGATGGGCGCGATGGAGGCAGGCCATGTTACCGGCATGTTTTGCGACAATCTCAGACTGGACTTCAGGTCCGCGCTTGTGCGGAAGACTTATCAGGAATGTCTGAACAGTCTCGGTGGAGAATGTCGGCGTTAATCACGAGTAGGTTGCCTCGCTCATCAACTGGAGGTCAAGGTGTGTTATTCGGCTCAAATCAAGGCGGATTATCAAAGGTTTGTGCGCACCTTCGGCGCGTTGATGGATATAGCAGAATTCACTCGGCTGTTCTTCGAGCGTGCGGAAGGTGTTAGCAGGGCCAAGGTACCCAAGGCGATGGAAGACGCTTTCAGGTCTCCGCAAACTGAGGCCGAACGTGAAATCAAGGTCTTTATCGACCGGTTCAACGCTGACCAGACAACCAAACTTGAACAGGACCTGTTCAAGCAGCGCAAGCGCCTGGCGGATGCTGAACGCACATTGCAGACGAGAGTGACAAAGGCCGCTACCGAAAGCCAGCGAATCGCCACAGATAAAATCGCCTGGGCCCGCGGCAAGCTTGACGACATCCAGCGCACCGAGCCTCTGCCGCGTGACTCGCGGATTTTCCCCGGCTACTACGCGCCCGTGATGGTTATCGAAGACGGTCAGCGCGTTGTGAAGCCCATGCGTTATCAGTGCCGCATTGCAGGAAAACCGGCTTTTTTCGACGCAAAATATCCTGGAACTTACAACGCCAGAAGAGATAGCCTGACGGGCTTCTGGAAACCGCTGTTCGGGTACGCGCACGGCGTCATGCTCGTCGATGTGTTTTACGAAAATGTGAGCAAAGCGAAATTCGAGGGTACTTTGCGAGAAACGCATGAGAATGACGAAAACATCGTTCTAGAGTTTCGTCCCAGTAACGGGCAATTGATGCATGTCGCTTGTCTATGGTCACGCTGGTCGGCTCCCGGCCAGCCGGACTTGCTGTCATTTGCAGCCATCACGGACGAGCCGCCGGAGGAAGTCGCGGCGGCAGGCCACGACCGATGCATTATTCCCATCAAGCCGGAAAACATTGATGCGTGGCTCAATCCAGTTCCCAAGAATCTGGATGCAATGTATGCGATTCTTGATGACAGGGACCGACCGTACTACGAGCATCGACTTGCGGCATAGTGAATAGTCGCGCGAACATCGATGGTGGCGGGGACGGTGCGACGCTGCGCACATCGGTAGCTGCGGCACTCGCCGCAGTGTCTTTGTGTTTGTCCCGTACTGACTTATTGTCGCACCCCAACGAACTGAAGCGACGGCTCACTCGGATTTATTGCAATTCAGAGTCAGGTCGCGGAACACGGTGTTGCGCTAGACTGGCGTACGCAACGGGAAGGAGGTTTCGATGATACGCAAGACGCTCAATGCCTCGCGACTTCAGCAGGAGGTCGACCGGCGAATCCATCGACTGCAGGCAATCGTCGAGGATGGCGTGAAGATACGTGTGCCGAGGCCGCAGTTGCAAGAGCCTGATAAGACAGGCTGTAACTGGAACATGACCCACTTCGGAAACGCCGTCGGCTTCGACCGCGACATCGAGGAGGTCCTGAAGGCCGTGCGTGCTGAATATAACCTCAGTACTGAGGTGAAAGACACCGGCAACCCGTTTGGAGACTAATTGCCGGTGTCAGTTCTTTGGCTGTACTCGTCAGCAGGATTGCTTTGAGAAAATTACCTGTCGTGATAGCGGACGTTGGCTGCATATTCGATAGCGGGACGAGCCAAAGCTTTTGAAAGCGGTCAGTCAACGGGTTTTGAAGCGAACCAACTGCAAGCAGCACTCGCTAACGCTAGCGAAGTCCCTATCCGGCAGGGAGTCGGTCACAGGGCCAATTAACACAGCAATGACCATCCTTATCGACACCCTTAAAGCTCACGCGGCGAGCTTCGACGACAGAAAATACCCAACTGAAGTCTATCTCTACTTGTTGGATGAGGTGGCTCGTGCAAGTACGCCGGACAGGCTCGGTGAAGTCCTTGCGCAGCTCATTGCTTGGAAAGATGGGAAGGTCAGGAGCACGTCGGCTGGCGCGTTCATCGAATCTCGGACCGGTCGCCGGTACGCCGTGAGCCGGCCACGTCCCAAAGTCCTAAACCCTAAAAAGAAAGAGGTTCTTTCATCCCGACCATTCTTCGAATGGGTGAAGAAAACGCGCACAGTTTCAGCGTTCGACATAGGCTTACTTGACGAGTTAGCGACGTTCGAGCTTTGGCGCCCCGCTTCCGTCGTGATGTCGGTGTTCGTTCTTCATTGTATTCGGCCACGCGCGTTCCCTATCTGCGACGTTTGGGTGCTCCTTGCTTACAGGTTGCTTGTCGAACCGGAGAAAGCCGGTCAGATTGAGTCGGTCCCGAAGAGGCAAATATATTTGGAGTATCAAATATGGTGGTCGCGCGTTGTTCTCGAAGCGAAACTTGACGTTAGGAGTGCACCACTTGAAAAGCTGAAGGAACTCGACTCTGGCATTTGGGCGTTCGGCAAGCATGCGTCAAAGTTGCTAGTAGTGCGCGAGCCGCGTCGCCGAAGCCAACGGGTCGTAAAAAATGTCGCGGACGATGAGCGCTTCGAAGGTGTCCTTGGAGACAACTTCAAACATCGTGCTGTTGCCATCTGGAATGCCGGAAAACCGGGGAAATCGCAAGGGGCAGCCATCGCGGAAGCCGCGTTGGAGCTCGGTATTGAGTTGAAGCGCTCCTACAAACTCCATCCTGGAAGCCACTTCTGGCGTTGGCGCCAGGAAGGTATCTTCTAGCGCGCGAATGTGCAACGCGGCCAAAGCTGACAGCACTCCAACTATGCATAGGCAAAACGCTGATGCGCTTCACAAACCGCTTGGACCGTTGCGTTCCCTGACAAGTCCTCGAGGAATCAGGTCCTATAGGGTGATGTATTTGCTGTGATGCCTATGGCATAGTGCAGACGCTCAACGTTCATACAGGGAGTCCATATGGCAACACTAGAAAAGATTCAGGCAAAGATGAAGCAATTGCAGGCCCAAGCTGATGCGCTCATTTCAAAGAAAGCCCAAGCGGCCATCGACAAAATTCGGGCGTTGATGCTCGAACACGGTTTGACCACGGAAGATATTGAAGCCAAGGCATCGGCAAAGCGAGCGGCGAAAGGACAGAAAGTCAGCGCCGCCGCTGGCAGGACGAAAGTCGCCAATGTCGCCAAAACCAAAACAGCGCCGAAGTATCAGCATCCCAAAACGGGGGCGACGTGGACTGGACATGGCCGGGCGCCAGCTTGGATTGCTGAAGCCAAAGACCGCAGTAAATTTCTGATTGCAGGCGGCGCTGAAGCGAGCGTTGCGACGACCATTGGTGCTGAGAGCAAGGCGAAGGCTGCGGGCAAGAAGGCCTCGAAGGCAGTTGGTGCGGCTTCTACCAAGGGTCAGCCGAAAGGTCCGCAGCCGGCTAAATATCGCGACCCGAAGTCCGGCGCGACCTGGAGCGGACGCGGTCCGGCTCCGGCGTGGCTAGCCGGTGCGAAAGGCCGAGCGAAGTTTCTGATTGTTGGCGCCAGTGCGGCGGCCGATGCGAAACCGGCGGTCACGAAGGCTGTTGCGAAGAAGGCCCCGACTGCGAAGAAAACTGCTGCGAAGAAGGCCGTGAGCGCGAAGGTTCCGGCTAAGAAGGCGCCGGCGAAAAAAGCGCCGCGCAAGAGCGTGGCCGAGCCCACTCCATTGGCCACAGTCGAGTACGGCGCCGAGTTAACGAGCTAAACGTAGTTGTCAGATACCCGGTGGACCAGCGATTCTCTGGTTCCACCGGGTACACCAAGCCGACGAAGTTTTATTGCACCTGTCCTGCCTGACGTTGCGCGGCTTGCTGTTGAGCGTGATGCTTCGCAAGGTGCCTGCCGACCATGCAGCCACCGACTGCACCAACGACAGCGTGGTGGCCTGCGTAATGCCCAGCCACCCCGCCGACCACCGCGCCCTTGAGGCAGCCTGCGGCGTTTGCGGTGCCTGCCGTTGCGAAGACCAGCGTCGTTGTAATCAAGGCGATTCGTATCGGGCTAGCTTTCATTCAAAAGTACTCTGAGGTCGGATTTTTCGGATGTGGCGCCTTCAGGCGTCGTTTCAGTACCCACGCCAATCACGATGCTCGCGCCACTCGTGCTCGCGCCATTCCTGGCGGCGCCATTCACGTTCACGCCACTCGCGACGTTCGCGCCATTCGCGGGCTCGCCAGTCGTCATCACCGCCGTACGCGACGGCGACAGGTGCGGGAGCGTACATGACGGGAGGTGGCGGTGCGTACACTGGCTCTGCTGGCGCATACACGGCGCCGGGGATGTCCAATCCAATGGCGACGTCGACGTGCGCCGATGCTGCCGTTGATGCTGCCAGCACTGCAAGACCGAGCGCTGTGCCGAGAATCTTCTTGTTCATCTTCGCTACTCCTCGCACATTGAGTGCAATGTCAGTGACTACGGCTCGGAGTGTAAGGAGCGATATCTGTCACGGATCGGCGTAATGAGGCCATTCCGGGATCGGCGTAATCGAGCCACCAGATGATCGCCGTAATCGAGCCAGTGCAGGATCGGCATATTGGAGCCACTCGATGATCGGCGTATAGGAGCCA
>Ga0255336_100941_pt1 | contig 29025 bp, 31 predicted proteins | sample MeOH1_35cm_T3_17_FD_189102 | JGI IMG/M metagenome (GOLD analysis project Ga0255336, IMG submission 189102) | Sandy soil microbial communities from University of British Columbia, Vancouver, Canada - MeOH1_35cm_T3_179 | ecosystem: Engineered > Artificial ecosystem > Sand microcosm > Unclassified ...
ACCCGGGCGGAATCGAATGCACGGTGTACGACGATGACACGGTCAGCGAAACGAATGTCGGCCGGCAGGGGTTTTATCCGAACGATGTTGGCCAGTACAAGGCGCTGCTGCTTGTGAACCGGCTCAACAACCTGATGGGCACGCGCTGGGTGGCCGAAGCACGCCGTGTCGATTCGAGTGTCCGCCTTCAGGCGGACGTTGTGGTCGGTTGCGTCGATACCCGGCGCGCGCGCCACGCGATTGTGCAGTCTGCAAAGCGTGGATCGTGCCACTATTACCTCGACTGTGGAAATGAGACGGACCGCGGTCAGGTCATTCTTGGCGAGTTCGGCAAGCCACGGCATGACAGGCTGCCCCATGTGGGCGACCTGTTTCCGGACCTGCTGAATGCGAAGAATGACAAGGGCGACGACACCCCGTCATGTTCGATGGCTGACGCACTGCGAAAGCAGTCGCTGGTCATCAACCAGGCGATTTCGGTGCAGGCGTTCAATCTGTTGTGGACGCTCTTTCGCACCGGGTCGCTCGACTGGTCGGCGGTATTCGTGAACCTCACAACGGGGCGAACGAACCCGGTTGCCACTGATCCTGCTGCATGGGCTCGCTTCGGGTACGAAGCGCCGAAGCTGGCGGAGAAGAACGCTCGCAGGAGCCGGAAAAAATCCGCCGTAATCTGATATGCCGCTTCCTTCGGGAAGCGGCTTTTTTTTAACCGGAGAATCATGAAACAAGCGATTGTTGATTGCCTGGCGCAGCACGGGTGGGCCAAGGACCGGATTGTGGATGCGTTCAGCAAGACGTTCGAGACCGTTGTCGCGCCGAAGCGGGCCAGCATCTGGCTAAGATTCGAACGCGAGTGTGATCGCTGGTGGCTCACGAACGGCGAATTCACCAGCGCGGGCGAGAATGTATTGGCTGGTAGCTTTGCGATATTCCCCAGCGGCATGCCTCATATCGAGATCGAGGCCACTGTCGCAGCGCTCGTTGCGGGTATGGAAGGCAGCATTGCTGGGGCGTATTCGGTCCGGCTGCTTGGCCAACGCGCGCGGGAGGGATCGCCGGACGCATTCGGCCACCGAGGCTGAATTTCCGCTGTTTGCGCTGTACCAGTGCATCCGAAGCCAAAAAACGTGTGGTTTGGGCGACGCTGTATTGAACTTATGACTACGAGCGCCGTTCCCTCCGGGGAATGGCGTTTTTTTCGTCTGCGCATCGCCGAATCCTGCTGTCCGTTCGACGTATCGTCAGAAGGCGGCCGCTGCTTACGTTGGGCTCCGCCAGGCGAGTCCAAATGATGAAAGCTAGGTCCGTTTCGTGATGTTTCAGCACTTCGACTGCTCGGATGTGGCCTAGACTCACTCTATCACCCGCGCTTCTGCGCATCGAAAGAACACTCCAGCTTGCTGGAGTGCCCGCACCTTTGACCGGCAATGCCGGTCCTCCACGACGGCTCAAACCCGTCTGTCAACCCTATTGGGAGCCATCCCAACGGGACCGGCTCCCGTTTTTTCTGGAGCCGCACCATGTTGCAGCAAGTCACTTTCTCGCCGGAACTCGTCAAGGCTTTGGCAATCTCTGCCAGTCCCCTCAAGGTTTCGGAGAAGTGGGGTTTCCGCGAAAACCAACGTGTCGTCGCGCAAGCCATTGCGAAATTGCCGATCCAGACTTACTCGGGCACGATTCTGTATGTCTGGGAGGATGGAACGGCAACCGTGAAATTCGATCACCAGATCCCTTTTGATACCGAGCGTGAGCTCGTCCAAAGCGGTCGCGTCGACCTGCATTACCTCACCCGCATTTCGTCGTAACCGCGTCTGTCCGATGCGTCAGGTGAAACCCACCTGACGCACTCATCCAATCCTTTTGGGAGCCAATCCCAACGGGAACCGGCTCCCGTTTTTGTGGAGCTGTTCCATGTCGAATCGCCAACACACGGCTACGGCCGTTTCGTTCAAGTTCGTTCTGATCGTTGCCGCCGTTCTCGCATTAACGGGCTGCGCACTGGTCATTTTCGGCTGCGCGTTCGAAGCGCAGAGTCAACTCGACCTGCTGCGCGCATCCGGACCGGCCGCGCTCGATAGCTATCTGGCGCACGTCGGTTCGCACCAATTGTCCCTGGCTGCGCTCATGGTCGAGTCCGTCACAGGACATGGCTATGCGTACAGCGCGTTCATGCAAGGCGTAGGTCTCTGGTTTGTCTTTGTTCTCGCACCGCTTTCGGCCGCTCTGCTCTTCGCAGTGCGCTGGTTTGCTGTCCGCGACCGAAGCGCGAACCGTCGCGTTCGTCTGGCTGCTGTTCACTGAATCAAAAACCTTTCTATCCCGTCAGGGCAACCACCCTGACGGGACGGTTGCCCTTTCATTTCGTTGAGGCAATCAAATGTTCAAGATCATCGTCAGTCTCGTTCTCGCTTCCATGCTGTCGGCTTGTGCTGGTGTCGATTTCGGTTCGCCGAACACGTACCAGCGCTATGACGTACAGCGCGCGGGAACGGTCGAAGAGGGCACCGTTATCCGCACTCGCGCGATCACGATTGAAGCCAGTTCGGATAACTCCGGTCTGACTTCGCTGATCAGCGCGGGCGTCGGTGCATTCCTTGGCAGCCGCACGATCGGTAACGGCACTGGCCGTTACATCGCCGGCGCATTGTCGGGCGCTGCATCCGGTTTTGTTACCCAGAAAGTATCGCAGGCTTTGTCGCATCGCTCCGGGCTCGAGATCATCGTGCGCAAGAGTTCGGGCGGCAACGTGGTCATCGCCCAACCTGATGACCAGCAGTTCGCACCCGGTGAACACGTTCTTCTTGTCTCCACCAATTCGGGTCTGCGCGTCACGCACTGACCTCATCTTCCGATGCCGGCTTTGCCGGCCCACTCCTTCATCGCGAGGTGTCCCAAAAGGGCACCTCGCTTTTTTTTTCAGAGGCTTCAATGGTCAAGGTTCCAAAGGTGTTCTATGCCGATCGTCGCAGTGCGGGCGCGGCATCGGACGCAACCATTACTCATCTGGCGACGCAGATCCTGCGTCGTGTCGCCCGCGATCTGCGGCTTCGCTCCGGTGAGCACGAGATCGTCGCCGAGCCGTCGCGTCGCGGCCGTGGCTGCCGCATTACCCTACGCACCCCGGCCGTCATGCTGGAGGTCGCTGATACACCCGCGAGGCAGAAGGTCGCCGTTTCGTTCCGCACCCGCCGCGGCCGCTCCGACATGTCGGGCGGCGCTGACAACGCGGTAGCACTTGAGCAGCTGTCGTCCCGCGAGGGCTATGACGCGTTGCTTACGGGCTTGCGGCTTGCCGCAGGCCTCGACGGCGAACGCCGGTAGGAGGTTCAATGGAAATCGTCGATATCCTCGTTGAATATCCGTCCGGTATGACGATCAGCGATCGCGCCAGTTATCTGCGCGAGGCCGATCAGGTCTTTCCGTCTGAGCGTCTGCAGGCTGTCATTCGGGAGTTCAGCGTCAGCGAAGAGCCGCCGGCGGTGTCGGGCACTATCGATGGCGCGACCGTGCAACTGGATAGCAGGACCGACGGTAGCTTTTCGGTCGGTGCGCCCATCCTCGGCGAACGGGAGGACTGTCTTATCGGCCTTCTGCTCCAACCGTTCCTCAATCCTACGAAGGATCAACGTCAGCAGTTCGGACGCTTCTGTCATACGCTTGCCGCGGCCGCGTTCCTGGGCGCAGTCGGTGTGTGGCATTCGACGCAGGTCTGGTCTCTCAACGACGCCAAGCTCGAAGCCAGTCTGGTTGCAGGTTTTGTGCTAACGTTCATTCAAGGCATGATTTCTATCAAGGGAGAATAGCCATGGATATCAGTTTTCTGGTGCTCGGCGTCGCAGTTGCCATGTGCGGCATCGGCTCGCTAATGGAGCACAACGCGCGCAAGGTCAAGCGGGAACGACGTTTTCCGCGCGTCTTGCGCTAGGCGCCATTTTCAATCCGGGCTGGGATTCCCAGTCCGTCATTTATCAAAGGCTGCACCTTCGGGTGTGGCCTTTTGCTTTTCTGGGCCCTCCATGTCTGAAACCCTTGATTTGCCCGTTGCGCTTGCCGCGGCTCCTTTCGATCCGGCTGGCAAATCGGTCGACGAAGTCGTGACGCATGTAGAACGCGCGCTGCGTCAAACCGAAAATGAACCTGAATGGGTGTCGCAGGCAAATATCGTCAACGATGCGAACGTCGATTTGTATGGGCTGCAGGGACATTCCCCATGGCCGGAAGACAGTTCGACGAACCGCGTAAGCCTGTCGGTTGACCGCGGCAACTCCGAAGGCTGGATTGTCCGCGTTGATTTAGTCGAGCTGGTCGTCGACGGCGATAGCCGGTTCTGGAAATGCCGCGGCCTGATGCGCATCAAGAGCCTGTCGCGCTCGCGAGCGTGGTCTGCTGCGGCCATCGTGTCGCGCATGCTCGACCTCGACTGACCCGGTTTTTTCTCTCAAACCCTATGGGGCCAACGTCCCCAGATGGGGTGTTGGCCCCACTTTTCTTGTGGAATCAACTCCCATGTACAAACTGACTATCCCTGGCGAAACCTTCATCTTGGCAACCCTCGCGGGAGTGCTCGCGCTGTTTGGCAACGAACGCGTTGAGACGACCGAAACGGCCCAGATTTCGCTGGAAGGCGATGCCTGCATCGCAAGCGTGACGCGCTACAACGGGAAGCTCGCGCTTCGCCATCCTGGTACCGCCGCCGAGGTCGTCGCGTTGCTGTTCCGCGAGGTTCGTGCGCAGTGGCTGTCCGAATACGGTCTGGACCCCAAGCCCTGGCAAGTCCGCCCAGGGCATTGGGACGAACTGTTCGGCCTGTTCGAGCTTCCGCGCGCACCGGAGCGCTTCCTGTCCAGCGGTCAGATCGACGCAGAAAGGGCTGCGGCCCGCGATGCCCGCCAATTCTTTAACCTTTCCTCGTTGTTCAATAGCGCAGCCGTCGAATGCTTCGGTTTCGGTGCCGGCGGCCCGTCCGCACCTGGAGGTGGCGTCAACGGCAGGCATGAGGTGCATGTCGCTTACGCGTTGTTGCGGAATGAGACTGTGCCCGATGCTGTTCTCGATGACTATCGCAAGATGGAGCGCGCTTTTCGTTACGATCTTGAATGGGCAGAGCCGTTGCTCAACGTCGTTGAACTGCGTGGACGGCTCCCTGCGGAAAAACACCGCTGGGTTGCCTCCGTCATGCGACATGCGAAACAGCCGATCACGGCGGATAACGTCGACGCGATCGTAGCTGCTGTCAGTGATGTGCCGGCCGCGTGCGGCTACGTCGACGTGGACGATGCACTCTTCGAGGCGGGCATCGTACCCGCTGACGCATTGCCGCCGATGTTCAGCGAGCCAGTATCGCTGGGCACACCCGTGAACGCATTTGCCGAACGCCTGCGCCAGATTCTGGCCGACTCGCGTCGTGACAAATCGCTGGATCGGGCAGACATGGAACGCACGCAAGGGCGCACAACAGCGCGTAGGTACAAGCTGGAGCGCGAGATGGCGCTGCTTTCGCACGGTCGTGAGACCTTCGAATGGGCAAACAGGATGGCGCTAGCGTTCGAGCGACGCGACCTGTCGCAGTTGCTCGATGTGCTCGATAGTCCCGACACGCGTAACCGCAGCAGCAAACGCGCCGTGGAGGAACACTACGGCATCAAGCTGCGTGGCTTGAACGCGAAAAGCCGTCGCCGTGCGATCTTTAACCTGTGTGGTATGGACGAAGCTGCGCAGGTAGCGTGGGAAGCGGCTGACGCTGAACGCAGGGCGGCTGCGCGTAAAGCAGAGGACGCGAAGCATGCGAAGGAAGTCGCTCAACGTGCGCAGTATCAACGGCCCGATGGCATCGTCATTGATGGCGCGGCGCACGTTGAAACAGCGATCGAGGAAGGCTTTCGCGAGATTCGCGACTGGCGTAAAGGAGCGAGCAGGCAATATGCGCTCGTGAATGTGGAACTTGGGCAAGCGCGAACGCTCCGTGCGAAGGATGGCACGCTGGACTACGCACGCGCGATGCTCGAACGGCTTGCAGCCTGAGGGAGATAGTTATGCGATTCGACCGTTATCCCCGCCACGAGAGCTATCGCTGGACTTCGCGCATGGAAGCATTGCATCTGCACCGGCAGGAACGCGCCACGGAGAAAATCGCTCAGGCGTATCCGCTGTTTGCCGATCAGATCGCAGCGCCACAAGCGTTGTCGGTCGACGAGGAGAAGGCACGCCGGGAGCGCATGTATGACCGCAGCGAGCAGCGCATGCGTGATCTTATCGCTGGCCAGTGGCGTAGCCTGCGACGCGAATACTTTGCGTGCCCGGTCGAAGTACGTGAGCGGACCATGAGCGAATGGAAGGGATGGCGCGGGCCGGCCAACCCGGTGTGCTTCTCCTACGTGCTTGAAAAGCATAACGGTGTGGGTGCCGAGAAATCGCGAAGATTCCGCGAGCGCGAGTTAGCCATGCTTTCGCGAATCGACAGTGCACGTCGCGCACAAACTTCGCTGCTCTGACAGGGCAGTTTTTTTAACCTCGGACCGGCGCTTTTGCGCCGGTTTTTTTTCGCCCGCAACTTGACACGCCCGATTCTAAGCTGGGTAGTTTTGCGCATGATTCTGACATGCTGCGATGGAGCGCCGGCATAGACTAGCAATATCAACCGCGTCTCTGACGCATCGAACCGCCGGCTTCCGGCAACAAGTCTGCCCTGGGGGACGTCCTCCTTTTACGGGCGACACCGGGGTGCCACGCAATGAGGACCCCATGATTCAACAGTCCAATTCTCAAGGTGTGCATGTCTCGATCGCCCAGATCGAAGACGCTATCAACGTATGGCGCAACCGCAATCCGTCCATGTTTGAAACGGACGTATTGGTGCTGTGTGCCGAAGCTCGCTGTCTGGCCAACCTGTACGGCGAGATGATCTTCACGCGCGAAGCAACCATTTCGCGCGATACGCTGACGCAAGCACAACTGGCCGCATTGACCGGCGCGCACGTGTAACGCACAACTGCTTTTTACCGCGTCAATCGACGCATCGAACGGCCGCATAAGCGGCAACTCAACTCGCCCCATCGGGACCACGTCCCCTGGGGCGTTGTCTCGTGGGGCTTTTCCTTTTCAGGTACCCCATGAAAGTCAATCCCGAGCAACTCCTTGCGCTGCTTTGTGCCTTTATCCCTCAACGTCTTCCGGTGCTGATCACCGGCCCGGCGGGCGTGGGCAAGAGCGATATCGTCGACCAGGCTGCGAAAGCGACTGGCCACGATCTGCTCATCAGTCATCCCGTTGTTGAAGACCCGACAGACTCCAAAGGTCTGCCGTTTCCGAAAGGGGATATCGCCCAGTTTCTTCCATTTGGTGACCTCGAACGGGCGCTGAATGCGAAGACGCCGCTGCTCTGGTTCCTCGACGATCTGGGGCAGGCCTCGCCGGCCGTGCAGGCGGCAAAGATGCAACTGCTGCTTGCGCGTCGTATTGGCGAGCACGTGCTGCCCGACTGCGTCACGTTCGTCGCGGCCACCAACCGGCGCGGCGACAACGCCGGCGTGACGGGGATTCTCGATCCCGTCATTTCGCGTTTTGCGACAGTGGTGGAGCTGGAGCCGACGATCGTCGCATGGACCGCGTGGGCTGTTAGCCATAACGTGCCCACGGAACTGATTTCATTCCTGCGTTTCCGGCCGGATCTGCTGTATGTGCAGAAAAAGTCGCGCGACATCGAAAACTCGGCAAGCCCCCGCACGTGGGGGTTCGTCGCGAAAACGATGGGTGTGGTGCCGAAAGAGCTTGAGCTGATCTCGTATGCCGGATCGGTTGGTGAGGGGGCTGCCAGCGAACTGATGGCCTTCCTGGGCATCTTTCGTCAGCTGCCGTCGCCCGACGCTATCCTGCTCTCGCCTGACACGGCTCCGATCCCTGAAACGCCGGCTGCGCTCTGTGCAATCAGCACAGCGCTGGCCGCCCATTCCACCGAAGCCAACTTCGATCGTGTCGTGACGTATCACGACAGACTGTTCGATGCAGGCCACCGTGAGTACGCGGCGTTGCTTGGCCGTGACGCAATTCGGCGCAAGCCGGAGTTGCAGAACACCCACGCATTCATTCGCGCGCAGGCTGGCCCGCTCGGTCAGATCATCCGCGGCCAGTAAGCCTGCTCTTCCTTTTTTAGCTGTTTTTTCTGCTGCCACGGCCCGCCACGCGCGGCCCGTGGCTTTTTACTTTCTGCTGAATCCATTCCCTATCTTTCCTGGAGCTTTCCATGAACATCACCGAACTGAAGTCCAAGGTCATGCTGTCGTCGGTCACCGTATCTGCCTGGCAGGGTCGTCGCTTTGACCTGAAGGCAACCGAAGCCGTCGAGGCGAAGCATCAGACCAAGGGAATCGGACGCTTCAACAAGCGTCTGTTGCCGGAGCATGCGCCGAGTTATCACGAGGTTATCTCGATCGGCAATCGCATCCGTACCTACTATTACGCTCACACACTGCAGTACGAGCAACTCGGCGTGCGTCTGTTGCCGACAATGATCTACATGGACGTCGCCGACCAGTTGCGCAGAATGAAAGACGAGTTCGAGCTGGCGGTCTCGGTTTTCCTGACGGATTATCTGGACCTGAAGGAAAAGGCACGCGAAGAGCAGAAGGACCTGTACAACGAGGCGGACTATCCGACACTCGCCGCGATGTCCGGCAAATTCGCTGTCAGGCTTGCGGTGCTGCCGTTCCCGGACGCCAGCCAGTTCGGCGTCGATCTGCCGCCCGATGTGCTGACCGATCTGCGCACGGAGATCGATCAGCACGTGCTCTCCTCGATTTCGACGGCGAACAATGATCTGGTTGGCCGTCTGTTCGAAGCGGTGTCGAAGCTTGCTGATCGGCTCTACGGTGCTACCAATGTTCGTCTGGACGTGACGAACAACGTACGCGAACTGTGCGATCTGTTGCCGAAGCTCAACTTCTCGAACGATCCGAAGCTTAATCACATCCTTGAGCAGGCCAGGCGTCATCTGGCTGTGCACACGGGTGCGGATCTGAAGGAATCGAATCTGCTGCGCTCACAGGTCGCTGCCAAGGCCTCGGAAATCGAGGGGCTGATGGCGGCATTCATGGGCACGATGCCGGAGCCGATGGTTGATCGTGAGGCGGGATTTGCGCCGGCCGGGTCGATCGTCCAGCCGGAGCCGACGCCTCTGTTGCGCCTCGTAGCCTGAGGTGGACATGGACCCGCGAATCTCGAAGCAGCGCACGGCGCTGGTACTCGATCAGCCGTTTTTCGGCGTGCTTGCGCTTCGACTGAACGTGGTCGAAGATGCGTCGTGCAAGACGTTTTGGACCGACGGGGAATCGCTGGGCTACAACCCGGCGTACCTCGGCGGCCTGAACGATCTGCAGACGCGTGGCGTGCTGGCGCATGAAATTCTGCACGTGGCCAATGGCCACTGCTGGCGCCAGGGCGATCGCGATCCGAAGCTCTGGAACGACGCGTGTGATTACGCGATCAATCCTATCGTGATCGATGCCGGCATGCTGCTACCCAAGGGCGTGCTGGTTGACGCGCGCTTCAAGGGCAAGTCGGCCGAAGAGATCTACGGCATCCTCGCGCAGGAGAAGCGGCAGAAGGAGAAGCAGCAGGGTAAGGGCAGGCAGGACGGTGGCAAACCGGATGCACAGTCTGGGCAGCAGCCGGCGCAATCGCCGAAGCAGCAGCCTGACGGTACGCCCGGCGATGGTAGTCAGCCGCAGTCCTCAAACGCGAACGGCGCGAACACTCCGTCCGCCAATCCCGAACCCGGCGCAACGCCTGACACCGTTCCCTCCTGTGGCGAGGTCCGCCAGTACAGCGGCGACGACAAGCCCCTGAAGGAAGCGGACTGGAAGGTTGCCGTGCTGCAGGCTGCGAAAGCGGCAAAAATGCGCGGCGCGCTGCCCGGTGCTCTGGAAGCGATGGCCACAGACGCCGTAGAGCCTGTTGTCGACTGGCGGCCGATCCTGCATCGTTTCGCGCAGGAATCGTCGCCGACTGACTACAGCTTTGCGATGCCGAATCGTCGCTACCTGCACATGGGCCTGTATCTGCCCTCGTTGAACGAGCCAGCCGTTGGCGATGCCGTATTCGTTCGCGACTCAAGCGGATCCGTGTGGGATGACACGCAGGCGCAATTTGCTGCGGAAATCATCGCAGTGAATGCCGGTGTGCAACCGCGACGGCTAATCGTCATGGACTGCAACACACGCGTGACGCAGGTGCAGATCTTCGAGCGCGGCGACGCGGTCGAGTTCGATTTGCTGCCGGTGCGCGGCGGTGGTGGCACCTCGTTTGTGGAGCCGTTCGAGCGGCTCGCGAAAGAGGGTATCCGTCCCGCATTCCTGGTTTATCTCACCGACATGGACGGACCGTTTCCCGAGGAGGCGCCAGATTATCCGGTGCTGTGGGCGTCGACGACGCCGCTGAGGCGGGCGAGGAAGGCACCATTCGGCGAGATGGTCGAAGTCATCTGCTAGCGGACGATGCTGTCCACTTTCCTAACCAGAACCCCGGCCGACCGCCGGGGTTTTTTTTCGAAAAATGGATTTCACGGTTTCACGGCCCCGACCGACCCGTTCTTTCTCTCATGGCTCCAGATTGGTCAGTAATATCAACGGCTTATATTGCGATGTCTCGCGGATTTCAGTATGGATGGCCGCGAAGGGCCATGATCCGGATCACGGGCCTATTGCAGGTTTTGAATAAAACGTACCGGAATGCGCTTCTGTATCGCGCATCGTTGCGAAAGAAGCATCAATTTCCGAGCCTGTGGCATGGCGACGTGAACTGCAGCTTGTTGCAAGGCCCCCACGTAGACCACCATGATTTTTATTGGTTTTCAGTCAGAAAGCTCGCAATTCTCGCTGCACCAACGGGTCGCGCCGGCGAGAGTCAGTCCGGACGACATCCTGGCCACCGGTAATTTTCCCTTCAGGAAACCGCAGGTTTATCGTAAATGCGCGTTGGTGAAATATAGCGGCATGCCCGACGGGCACCTCATCGTCGTTGCCAAAGGGGCATAAGTTCGACGGCTATGCGCGCTTGCGCGCTGCCTCGCCGAACGGTTCTCCCGCGCGAAAGCGGTCGAGCCGGTCACTCGCGTCAGCGACGGCAGCGAGCGGAGCGCGACGCAACTGGTAGTCGTAGGTCGAGACAATGGTCGCAAACTGCTCGAACCCGTCTTCGTCCAGTGACCACACGCCGTGGTCCCGGCCGCGGTCAAACGCGTCCGTGATCGCTGTCTCGGCATCACGCATCTGCTCAAATGTCGCTTCGCCGTATCCGGCCTCGGCAAGCAGACCCGTCAGTATCATTGCCTGACAGAGCGTCTGGGCGGCATTCACGTTGCCCATCGCGAGGCGCATTGCGTCGAGTGCGATGTGCACCTGCAGGGCAAGTCGTTCGGCTTCAGGCCGTGGCATGGGCAACAGCAGGGTCTTCTTTTGACGTGCGCGCGCCGCATTGGCGCTGCGGGCGAACGGAATCGGTCTGGTCATCGGTGTGTATGCATCGTGTAAAGCGTCGCGGCAGAATCCTACACCACGGCAGTTAGGGTGCCGGAACCCGGAAAGCTAGCGTTTTTTCTGTAGCTTTCCGCGTTAGCAGCCTGATCCGGATCACGCGACCCGATGGGGCATAGCAAAGTTGCTTTACATATTCAGACAGTCCCGCCTATCAGATACCGGCGAAAGCTCCTCGATTTGATCGTTCTTTCGGTCTGCTACAGGACGGCGCAGACTTAAAAATAGCAGCATGTCTGAAGCTGCCGAAAATCCCCTTCTCAAGGTGCGCCCGCTCGAAGAGAGCGCGGTGCAGATGTTCTTTGCGTCTGTCGCTCCGTTGCGTGAATTCTTTGAAGCCAACGATGTCGCCGAAATCATGGTGAACAATTTCGACAACATCTGGGTCGAGCGGCGCGGCCAAATGCATCGCCTCGATCTGACGCTAAACCAGGCGACGCTGAACGGCGCGATTCTTTCGCTCGCCTCTTCGGTCGAGAAGTCGGCGAAGGCGGGCACCGCACAAGGGATCATCAACGCCGGCCACAAGGGGCTGCGTATCGCGGCCGTCATGCGCCCCAGCGCGATCGACGGCCACGCACTGTCGATCCGCAAGCACAGCGACAAGCAGCTGAGTCTGCCCGATTACGTCGCCATGGGTGCTTTCTCGCGAGTGAACGCACGGCATGAGCACAACGACGAGAAGCTGTTTTACCCAGGCATCGAAAACGAAGCGCTGATGGATGCAGTCAGCGAGTTGATCGTTCGCCGCAAGAATGTGCTTGTGGCAGGCGGAACATCGACGGGTAAGACGACATTCCTGAACGCGCTCGCCGCGCGGGTGCCACCGGATCAGCGCGTTATCACGATCGAAGACACGATGGAGCTGAAGCTACGCGTGCCCAATCTCGTGCGCTTCCTCTCGAACCCGGACAAGGGCGTCACAACACAGGCGCTCGTCGCGCTTTGTCTGCGCTTCCGGCCTGACCGGATCATCGTCGGCGAAGTGCGTAGCGGCGAGGCGTTCGACTTCATCCAGGCACTGAGTACTGGCCACGACGGGGGGCTGGGCTCGATTCACTCCAACAACGCGCGTGGCGGTCTGAGCCGTCTTGAAAGCCTCGCCATGCTGGGCATTCCTCCTGGCAGCCGGTGGGACCTTGCCGATATGCGCAAGGCCATCGCCGACTGCTTCCACTACGTCATCCATCTGCGCCGCACCGGCGAGTTGCGGCACGTTTCCGAGATCGTCGAGATCAAGGGGTTCAAGGATGGGGACTATGTCCTCAACCGCGTTTTTTAATTTACAGGAGCTGTTCCATGAAGAAGTCCCTCAAGTCGGTGAAGTCGCGTCTGCGAGCCCTGTCGGTCGCAGCGTATCAACGCTTTCTGAGCCGTCGCGAGATCCAATCGACCATCGTCGCCGCCAGCCTTGCATTTTTCACGCCGTTCGCATCGGCTGTGAGCCTGAGTGATCTGGGCGCAGCAAGCGACGTCATCTGTCTGATCCAGGCCTACATCAGCGGACCATGGCTGTACGGCATCGGCATCGTGCTGATCATCGTTGGCGCGGTCGCGATCGCCAGTTCGGAAAGCACGATCGGCAAGCTGATCTCGTCGGTGCTGGTCGGCCTCGGTCTCGCTGCGTGCGCCGTGAACATCGTGAAGAATCACCTTGGTATCTCGTACACCTGTGCGTAACCAGACCAAAGTCAGCCGGGGCTTGTCGCTTCCGCGCCAGATGGGTGGCGCGGATCGCGGGCTGGCCATCGCAAACGGAACGCTTACGTTGCTGCTCTGCTACTCGAGCACGACGCTCGCGTTTCTCGCCGTAGGTATCGTCATCCACTGGGTGCTGCGCTGGAAAAGCAGCCGCGATCCGTGGTGGCGCGACGTGATGCTCGTCTACAACCACTATCCCGACCTGCACGAGCCGCTGCCGTCCGCGACGTTTTCCCCGCGATTCAAGCGGCCCTACGGTTTCGATCAGGATCTTCCATGCTGAAAAGAATTGTGCGCCGGCCGGTGCAGGAAATTGCACCGTGGGCAACCATGGTCACGCCCGAACTCGTCCTCGACAAGGACGGTTCGTTGCTGACCTGCTTCACATTCGAGGGGGTCGATGCCGACTCGCCGAACGCCGACGACATTTCGTCGATGCGCACGAATCTGGACAACGCGTGCAAGAACTTCGATCACCGCATCACGGCGTGGTGGCGGCTCTCGCATCGACGGGTGCGTGGCGCGATCGACGGCGAGTTCACCGCGGACATCGACGCGTACGTGGACAAGATCAACCGCAACCACGTCAGCAGCGGGAAGTTCTTCCGTAACACGCATTCGCTCTCGCTTGCTTACACGCCAGAAACGGGCATCAACAAGGTGTTCGACAAGGTCGGCTATCACATGACGGTGGGCGGCAAGTCGATGGTGTCGGCGCTGGTCGAGACGGCGAAAGACACGTTCTTCGCCCGCAGCGCGTTTGTTTTCGACTTGCAGCGCATGACGTCCGACATCAAGCGTTTCGAGTCGATTCTCGATGCGTTCAGGGGTGGCATCACGCGCCTGAAGGCGAAGCGGCTGGAATTGCAGATCGCACTCGCGTACCTGCATCAGACGGCCAACCCGTCCGTGCCGCCACGTCGCGTACGCTACCCGGTTACGATGCTCGATACGCATCTGACGGAAAGCACAGTGGTCTACGGTGCTGAACACCTGATGTTCGAGTCGGCGCACGGCGTGCGATACGCCAAGATTGTGGCCGTCAAGGAATGGATGGGTTTCCAGGAAGCGGCGCTCGACGTGCTGTCGGAAGTGGACGCAGAACTCGATATCTGCGTGATGTTCCGCTTTCTGGACACCAGCAAGGCAAAACAGTATATCGACAAGATTCGCAGCTTCTACAAGATCGCCGCGTTCAATCCGTGGGCGATCATCAAAGGGTTTTTCGCCAAGGAAGAGCAGAAAAACGAGAAGGGCCGCATGATGCTTGCGGACGAAGCGGAAGAAGCGCTCGCGAAAATCACGGCAGAGGGACAGCAGTACGGATTCGCCAACGTATCGGTCATTGTCTACGGCAATACTGCGGAAGAGTGCGACGACGCGATGAGCGAAGTGGTTGGCAAGATCGGCAATGCCGGCTTCGGGGTCGTTCTCGAGCGCGACAATCTTGCGGCTGCATGGAACACCACGCTCCCAGGTCGCTGGGACAAGCAGAAGCGGCTGCAATTCGTTGAAACGCCTGCGGTGTCGGATATCGCGCCCGTGCGCAGCGTAGCCGAGGGCAGTACCGTCAACGACTGGCTGACGCAACAGTCCGGCCAGAAGACCGGCCCGCTGACCATGCTCCCGACGCGCCACAAGACGCTGCAGCGTGTGAACCTGCATCGGCCCGGCGGCGCTTCGCACCTGCTCGTGCTCGGGCCGATCGGCATGGGCAAGTCGATCATGCTCAACTTCCTCATGTCACAGACGGGCCGTCACGGCGCGCGGCGCGTGCGCTTTGACAAGGACCGCTCGACACGCATCCCGACCGTACTGGCCGGTGGTCGCTTCATCGATGCGACGGGACGCTTCGAGGCGGCAACGTCGGTTAATCCGCTTTCCCTCCTGGGCGACAAAAAGCATTTCCCCTATGTCGCCGAATGGGTGCAGATGGCGATCGAAGATGATTCGTTCCGTTGCAGCAAGGCAAACGAGCGGGAGATTTTCGAGGCCGTCGTCACGCTCGGCGAAGGTTATGGTCCGGAGTTCTGGACGCTCTCGTTCCTGAACACGATTCTTCCGGCTGAGCTACGGGAGCGCCTCGCTGTCTGGACCAAGGGCGAGAAAAACGGTCGGTTCTTCGATCACGTCGACGACGCCTTCACGCTGTCCGACGACATCTCCATCGAGATGGGCGACCTGTTCAACAACTTCCCGGTGGCCGCCGCTCTCTTCATGGATTACGCCTTCTACCGGATCGCGCAGTGGCTTGACGGCAAGCGCTACACGGTGATCGAAGTCGAGGAGGCGGGATTCTTTTTCCAGAATGAGCGCTTCTACAGGCGCCTGGAAATCTGGGCAGTGACCATCCGGAAGCTGAACGCTACCTTGATGATGGCAACACAATCGCTCGCGCAGGTCGCGCGAATCGCGGACTTCGAAGTGCTGAAGGAAAACATCCCGAACATCATCTATCTGCCCAACCCGGATGCGAAGAACAACCTGCATCTGTACCGCGACAAGTTCGGCCTCACGCTCGACCAGATCGACATGATCGCGCAGGCCGCACCAAACCGCGACTACCTGTGGGTAACGCCGTCCCAGACACGCATGCTTCAGGCGAGCTTCCCGAAGGAAACGCTCGCGGTGCTGCGCTCTGACGGTCGCGCGCAGGCGGTGCTCGACAAGCACTTCGCCTCAGGCTCTGCCAACTGGCGCGAAGGGTATCTCGCCGAAATGATGACACTCGACTGACCCCCAACGGGAAAATCCAACATGAAAAAGATTCTGGCACGTCTCAGCCTGACAGTGGGCATGACACTCTTCGCGTCTCAAGCCGCGCAGGCCCAACTGGCAGTCATCGACCCGTCCAACCTGATCCAGAACACGATCACGGCACTGAAGTCGGTCAAGACCGAGGTCTATCAGGACAGCAACATCGCCTACCAATACCAGATGATGGCCAACCAGCTGCTTCAGGCCGTCAATCTTGACCCGGCCGCGATGAAGGCACAGTACGACCAGATTACAGGCGACATCTCGAAGTACAAGCAACTCGCCGATAACGCGACCAGCCTGTATGGGGATCTCCAGAACGGCAACCAGTGGCTGTCTCACGTTCAGACCATGATCTCGCGTTCGGGGAAATCGAATGCGCAATGGTTCGCCGATATGGGAACGCTCTACACCCAGCGTGACAGCCAGGCCACGCAGTTGATGCAGACAGGCAATAACGTGCTGACACACATCCAGACGCTTGCGCAACGCCGTCAGGATCTGCAATCGCAGATGTCGCTCACCCCGACCGCGCAGGCGACGGCGGAACTGACAACGCATTATCTTGACATCGTGTCGAGCCAGATGAGCGATCTGCTGCAGATGACAGCGGGCAAGGTGCAGAAAGATGCGCAGCAGCAGTCGGTGGATAACGAGGAAGACAAAACCCGGTCGGCGAACGCGAAAGCATTCCTTGACCAGCAGGCGGCCGAACGCGCGGCCTATGGCAATTGATGGAATGCTGAGTCAACCATGATGCTTCATAAGCTGAAAAGTCTGACCGTCGTTCTCGTCGCGGTGCTGGTTCCAATCATCGCGTTGCCGGCGTTCGCCGACACTGCCCCGGCGAATGCCGCCAGCGGAACGACGGCCAACCCCTACGTGAGCGCGGGTGAAACTGCCGCCGGTAACATCCGGGCAATCGACAAGATCACGGCGTTGTTTTCATCGGTCATGGATACCGCCGTCGCTGCCTCCCAGAGCATTCAGAGCGAATCCGACAAGTTCGCCAGTGGGCTTGCGGTCATTACCATCGTCCTCGCGGCCGTGAGGTTTGCTGCGACGAAAGACCCGGTTATGGCATGGGTAGCGCTGTTCGAAGAACTCGGGATTCTTGGAATTTTCGCGTCGATATATGTCGGGTTCGCGAGCTGGGCACCGGGCTTCTACAAGTGGTTCGTCTCGCTGGCCAACGACATTGGCGGCGCCAACATGACGAGCTCGCTCAGCATCATGGGCAACGCAGCCGGGCAGGTCTTCGATTCCGCGGTACAGGCATGGTCCGGCATTGGCTTTCACCTCACCATGATTCCCGACATCGTGATCGCGACGATCCCGCTGTTTCTCGCGTGGGCGCTCCTGTCGATTACTTCCATCATATTCGTGTTCTTCATCAACATCGGGCAGTTGCAGTTTGCGGCCGGCGTTGTGATGGGTCAGATCGCGTTCGCTTTGGGCTTTTCGTCGTTCACGCGCGGCTATTTCAAAACGTGGCTGGACTACATGGTAAGTGCGGGCATGTATATCGTGGTCGCTGCGATCCTGATGCGTCTGGTTACGCATAGCATGGTGGACGCGGTGCACGATGCGGCTGCACTGGGCCTGAGTACGTCAGGTGCCGCCGCCCAGGTGTTCGATCTCGCGTTCTTCGTATTCCTCGTCTCCTTCGAGATTCCGAAGATCGCAGGGATGTTTGGCGGCGGCGCAAACGCCAGTGGCGCGGTCATCGGGAAGATCGCGAAGACCGCGACGGCGGGAGTGGTATGACGCTACACGCATCCACGACCAGCGACGCGCTGATGACGCAGCATCAGCGACGCGTTGATCTCATTGCACAGTGCGCCAACGAGGTAAGCAAAGCCGAGTTCGCGCGAAAGTGGTTAAGTGTGCTTCAGTCATGCAGCGCCTGGTTTTCGTCGTTGCCGCTCAGTCCCGAGCTGTATCGGGAGCCAGGTGGTGCCTTCCGTTGCACGGTGGAAACCGCCTTCTATTCGATGCGGCTCGCGGGCGGGCAGAAATTTGGCACCAATCTGCCATCGGAGCAACGCCGGCGCGTCGAGCCACAATACAACTATGCGGTCTTCCTTGCGGCGGTCTGCTCCCGGCTCGATGAGCCATATCGGCATTTTGTCATTCAACGGGACAAGGATCAGCAGGCCTGGAATCCCTCCGTGCATGGCGCGGTGGGGCCGTGGCTTGCCGGTTCCGAATATCGTGTCTCGCGCAGGGCGCAACCGCTGGCGGTCGAGCGGATGCGCACCGGCATGCTGGCGCAGATCCTCGTGGGCTCGGGGCTTCTTTCGGAACTCGATGGCGAGGTGCAATCGGACCTGTTTGGCGCGATCAATCCGAGCATGCAGCCCCTCGGAGCCGAATCGCTCCTTCACAAAGTTGTACGGCAGGGGGTGAGCACCGCGGACGAATTCGATCGCAAGGCGCAGCGTGCGGTGTTCGCGCCGGTGCAGTTCGACGTTCCGTCGGCAGTTCACGTGGCTGCCGAGCTGCAACCGGTGGTTGCGGCTGCGCCAGCCCCGGTACAGCCCGCACAGGCGCCCGCCGCCCCGGCTGGTCCTGCAGGCCAATCGGGATTGGCGGGCGCACCGCCAGCTAGTACGCCGGCACCGCAGCCGGTCGGAAACCCGGTAGCCGTGCCAGTAGGCCCGGCGGGCGTCCCGGCCGCTCCGGGCGGAACTCCGCCCCAACCGATCCCTGAACAGGAAGGCGGAACCTCGAAGGCGTCCCCGCAAACGCTCCACGAGGCGCTGGGAATCCCGAACACCATAACACCCGCGGCCACGTCACCGCCGCAACCCGCCGTCGACCCATCCGCAATGAAAACGCCCTCGCAAGCGGCGGCGGATCGTCGCGACCTGGCGCCGCCGGCGACCTTTGATGAGGTGCTCAAGGGTGTGCCAAATCTCGTGCGCGAGCTGTTCCAGGCATTGCGTGAGGATGTCGCCGCAGGAAAGGCGACAGTCCAGTGGACTGACAAGGGCCTTGTCCTGCCGAAGCGACTCGTCGGCGGCTACGGGGTCAGCAGCAGCACCCTCGTTGAGCACATGCGCAAGCGCAGCCTGATGGTTGCTGACGAAGCGAACCAGATCACGCTCACGCCGCGTGCTGGCCAACTCATTCTCGATCAACCGGCATGATGACTCCGTATATCAATCATTTCCGCCCTGTGTATGAGATTCGGGCTGCGGTCTTCTGGCTCGCCGCGATCGTCATGCTGCCGCTGTCGGGCATGCCCTACGCCTGGGTTTTTGCACTCGTCGGATTGGCCTTCCTTCTGGTGCGGTCGATCCAGATCTGGCGCGCGCTCAAATTCCGTATGGCCATTTCCACCAAGTGGCTGACGACCCTGCCAATTCCCAAGCTGCTGCAAATCCAGAAGCGCATGCGCGAAGAAGCGAACTCGATGTACCTCGGCATCGGCTTCGAATGGACGCAGAAGCACTGTCAGATCGCTCACGACATCCTGCGCATGCCAACGACGGATATCCCGGGATTGCCGAAATGGTTGAACAAGACCAGGACAGGCCGCAAGATCGAGGACGCGATCGAAGGGCTGTTCGCGCCCAAGGACAGCATTCGGGACCGCATGCCACAGGGCGCATCATGGATTCATGGCCTGGAGCCAAAAAAAGCGCTGGTGCCTTTCCACTACAAGTCGATGGGCGGCCACACGGCGGTGGGCGGTACTACGGGCTCGGGCAAGACGCGCACGTATGAAGTCATTTCCACGCAGGTCATTCACCTCGGCGACGTACTGATCAATGTCGATCCGAAGAACGACAAGGACTGGAAGCTGCGTGCGGAAAAGGAAGCGGCGCGCACTGGCCGGAAGTTCCTGTATTTCAATCAGGCGAAACCGTCGGAGTCTGTGCGGCTTGAGCCGCTCGACAGCTGGTCGCAGCCGTCCGAAATCCCGGCACGGATCGCCCAGTTGATGGAAGAGGGGCCGTTCCGCGATTTTGCCTATCTGTTTATCAGCCGCTCGGTCAATGGCGAACTGTACATCGGCGACAAGCCAAATCTGCGCTCGATCCTGAAGTACGCGCAGGGCGGTATCGCCCCATTGCTCGAAAAGGCGCTGCGGCGCTTTTTCATGGAGAAGGGGTTGACCGACTGGGAGCAGCAGGTCGCAACTGAAACGACTCGTCAGGGCGCGCGCAATAACGGCGCGACGCTCGTCGACGGCATGATCGGGCTATACAGCGCGCGATTTGCAGCGCAGGAGCTGGGCCACGAAGCGATCGACGGTCTGATTGCAACCCACACGCATGACCGCGAGCACTACATGCGGATCATTGCGTCCGCGTTGCCGTTGCTTCAGATGCTGGCAACGGGCGAAACAGGTCTCATGCTCGCGCCGAAGGTCGATGACTTCGATGACGAGCGCGAGGTATGGACCATCGAGAAGGTTATCCGCCAGAAGGCGATCCTGCATATCGGCCTCGATTCGCTCTCCAACAGCATTGTGGCCAAAGCCATCGCGTCGATGCTGCTGGCCGACGTGTCAGCGGTGTGTGGTTCGATCTACAACTTCTACGAAACACCGCCCGACGTCGTGCTGATCATCGACGAGGTGGCTGAAGCGATCAACGAGCAGGTGATCCAGATCCTCAACAAGGGGCGTGGTGCAGGCTTCAAGGCGTTCGTCGCGTTCCAGACGCGAGCCGACCTGGAGGCGAAGCTTGGAAATGCCGCGAAAATGTTGCAGGTTTTGGGCAATCTGAACAACCAGATCATCCTTAGACTCGAAGACACCGATACAGCGCAATGGTTCTCGGACAAGGTCGGGGAGACTGCCATCCGCAACATTACGATCACTGGCAGTACGAGTACGGGAACCGAAGCGCATATCGGTGAATTTACCGGTGGTGTTTCGCGTTCGCTTCAACTGGAGAAAGCGCCGCTGATTCCAACCCGCCTGATTCACAGTTTGCCCAACCTGCAGTATTTCATGCGCATTTCGGGCGCCGCCGTGTACCAGGGCCGCATTCCAATCCTTCAAGGCTGAAAACCTACGCATGTCTGCCGTATTCAAAAAAATTATTCGCGAACACAAGCTGTCGTCCCGCCTGATTCCTGTCTTCACGCTGGCACCGGAGCTCGAGCTTGCCTGCGCGCGCGTGGCTGACTTCATCGGGGAAAAGTTCATGGGCGAGGCCGAACCGCTCGTCAAGGAGATGCTCGACACTGCAATTGCCGAGTTCAAGCGCACGCGCAAGATAGGCAATCCACACATAGCGTTCATGCAGGGGCTGTTCACTCATGCTCACCGGCTTTATGCGCAACGCTACATCGCACGCGATGGCGAGCGCTACCACGTGTGGCCGACCATGCTCGAACCCGTGACCGAGTTCGAGGCGCGCCACACCGGTCTAACGACCGAAATGGTGGAGGAGCGCTGCCCCGAAATCGTCACGCAGCGCTCAGTTGCCTTCCAGCTTGCCGCGCGTGCACTGACAGGCGAAAACTTCCGGCTCTACTTCGAGGACTACGATGTCGCTCACACCTATCCTGATAGCGAAGCTGTCGAGGGTTGATCTGGATCTGGCGCAGCGCGCGCTATTGACGGCACGTGCGCAGGACGTGATGGATGAATCGCGTCCTGCCGAGTTCACGCGTGGCGCCGGGGCGAGGGCTTACGGGATGGCGCTCTTTGTTTCGCGTCGGCCCATGCACTTTTACCTCGGCATGTTCGGTCTGATCCTTTTCCCGTTGTATATGGTCTCGCGGCTGCTGCCGGTGCTGGTCCAGTGGGGAGCGCACGCCTATGGCCGGTAGTCGCTTCGCCACTCACGTCAAGTGGTGGTTTTTTCTGGTGCCGCTGCTGGCGCTCGTTGTCATGCCTGCGATTCCGGACAGGTCGCTATTTTCGGTTCCTCCTGAAGAGGCTGACTCGGTGCAGGCCGTCGTTGGAGCCGAGCGTGCTGACGAGGTCGTGGTGCTGACCAATGCGCGCTTTCGGCGCTGGTTTGTCGACTCTGGCATCATCCACGCGACTCTCGATGCGTCAGGATCGGGCGAAATCAGTGAGGCAGGCATCTCTGAGTTCGCCCACGGCTGGGTCCATAATTTCTGGCTTGAGGTCTATCGCATCATCTATCGTGCGAGCGTGATGAAGCTATGGCTGTTCGGCACGTTCGTTTTCTGTGTCGCAGCGTTCGTTGACGGCTCGGTCCGGCGCAAGATCAAGGCGTCCGCGGCCGGTTTCGCCAGCCCTCTCTCGTTTCACCTGGCCGGCCACGGCATCCTGCTCGTATTTGGTGTGGCTTTCGCCGTGCTGGCGGCGCCCATCCCCGTTCTCGCGCAATACTGGATAGGTGTCGCCGCCGTCCTTGGCGCTCTGCTCTGGAAGGCATCGTCCTCATTCCAGTAACACATTTCCCGGAAAGCTCCAGCAAACCATGTAGCTTTCCGGGTTAGCACCGTGAGCCGGATCACGCGTCTCCCGCCGACATTCCTGCGTTCCGGATCCATTCCTTCCCATTTTCAGATCACGACATGCTCACGGCGGGCGCGTCGCACAACTTTGTGTGCGCGCCAGATCCGCGTCGTGCGGCTATCGACTGTCACGGATCGGCGTAATCGAGCCGGGGATGATCGGCATAATGAGGCCACCAGAAGTGGCCCCGAAACGCGATTTCGAAGGGACTTAAGAATGCGGTTTTTTGCCGGATTTTGCAACGGCGTTTTCGCTATTTTCAGGCATTGGTTTGGGCTTGCGGAAGCTCTCGCCTTCGATCACCACGCGATAGGCGCCGTGGCGTAGCCGGTCAAGTGTGGCGGCGCCGAGGATACGGTTGTCGGGGAACGCGTCGCCCCATTCGCTGAAGTCGAGATTTGAAGTCAAGACTGACGCCGCGCGCTCGTACCTGGCGGCGATCAGATCGTGGAAGTCTTCGTCGTGGGGCGGATGCAGTGGTTTGAGCGCGAAGTCATCGACGATCAGCAGCGGCACGCGCACGAACTGCTGGAACTTGCGTTCGTACAGGCCGGTAGCGCGCGCGGCGTGCAACTTCTTGAGCAGGTCAGTCTGCGTGATGAACAGCACGTCGCGCCCCTGGCGGGCCGCGCAGTGGCCCAGGGCCTGAGCCAGGTGCGACTTGCCGACACCCGTTTGGCCGACCAGCAGAATGCAGACCTTTTCGTCGATGTAGCGGCCGGTGGCCAGATCGTGAATGTGCGCCCGATTGAGTTTGGGCAGCAGGTCGAAGTTGAAGCTCTCAAGCGTCTTGCCCAGCGCGAAGCCTGCGCGGGCGAGCCGCGTGCCAAGCTTCTTCTGGTCGCGCCGCGCGACCTCGTCATGCAACAGCATGGCGAGGAACTCGGTGTAGGCGAGCTGCCCGTCGATGGCCTGGCGGTTGCGCTGTTCGAGCGAGTCGAGGATGCCCGACAGGCGCAGTTGCTTGAGGATGGAATTCAGTTCTGGACTCGGATTCATGGTGTTCAATGCAGCAGGATAGATTGGAGATCGCGGCCGAAGCGGCCGCCGTTCAGATAGGTGTCAGCGGACGCCGGCGTTTGTGCCGGGGCCGCTGCGGGCTGGCTATCCAGCCCCTTGTCGAGAATAGTCTTGACGGTGCGGTACTTCGGGCTGTTGAACGTGAGCGCGCGTTCGCAGGCGGCGTTCAGGCGTGCATCGCCGACCTTCTCGCGCATACGCACGATGCCCTGTGCGCCGCGCAGGTTCACGAGCACCTTGTCGTTGAACAGCGCGAGAATCACTGCGTGGCAGGCCGGTCCGATCTCTTTGGCCCGGGCCAGACACCACTGCGGGTCGTGCTCGAGCCAGGCCTGCGCTTCAGGAGGCTGGTGGTCCCGTACCGTCGAGCGATCGCCGGGCTTGCGCTTGCGAGCGTGTGTCGCGACGAGCTCATGCCGGTGGAACACCTGCACCACCGTGTCGGTCGCCTTCAACCACACTTGCTTGCCGACCAGCGTGAACGGCACGGAGTACAGCACCTTCTTGTAGACGACGTGCCCATCCGTATGCACCTTAACCTCGCTCCACACGGCGAGCACCGGCGGCACATCGGGCAGTGCCGTGAGCAGGGGTTTCTCGATGGCGAAGCGCGCCAGCGGCTGTTCACGTGTTGTGCCGTGATCGCGTACACCGGCCTGCTGCATCACCCAGTCGCGCAACTGCCGGTTGGCATCAGCGAGATCGCGGAACTCGCGCAGCGGCACGAAGGATCGTTTGACGTATTTGACGCCCGATTCAACGATTCCCTTTTTTTGCGGGTCGCGTGGCGGACATGCGTCGATCCGGAAACCGTATGCTTCGGCAGCCGAAGCATACGAGCGCTGCACCTCGGGATCGTACATGCAGGCCTTGATGATCGCGCACTTCGCGTTGTCGATGATGACGCGGCCTGGACAGCCACCGAACCATTCGAACGCACGCCGGTGGCAGGCCAGCCATGTCTCGATCGTCTGGTCCAGTACGATCTCGGCGTACTGATGCCGCGACCAGCACAGGGTCATGACGAAGAACCATGTCTTGAGCGGGATGCCGGACTCGTGCGTGAGCACCGGCCCCGAGCCGAAGTCCACCTGCACGGCGTCCGCTGGCGCGAACTCAAGGATCGTCGTTGCGGTGACGCCGCGCTCGGCCTTCAGGTGCAGCAGGAAGCGGCGCACTGCCGAATAGCTGCCGGTGTAACCGTGGTTGCGTTGCAGCGCACTGAAGATCGTCGTGCCTTGTACGTCGGCGTCGAACCAGCCCCGCAACAGATCGCGAAACGGCTCGAGTGTGGAGATGCGGCTACGCGGCACCTTCGGGTCACGGCCGAAGATACCCGCGAGCTCGGCATCGTCTGGCAAGGGTCGGCCCGGATCGAGCCAGCCGTGGGTGAGCGCGACCTGCCGTACGGTCTTCAGCTTGCTGCGCCCCATCAGGCGCGCGCCGGCAATGTCGCGGTCGGAATCGCCCTGACGCATGCGCGCCAGAACCTGTCGATACTCAAACACTTCGAACCTCCTGTTACTCATCGGCCCTCCGGGCAAAGAATCCGAAGGTACCGGGTTACGGAAATTCGAAATGCGTTTCGGGCTGCAGCCCGACATAACAACGAGCCGGTCAAGTGGCCCGATTACGCCGATCCTGAGGTGGCTCCTATACGCCGATCATCGAGTGGCTCCAATACGCCGATCCTGCACTGGCTCGATTACGGCGATCATCTGGTGGCTCGATTACGCCGATCCCGAAATGGCCTCATTACGCCGATCCGTGACATCGACCGCATCAGATCCCTGTCCGTCGCGAAAGCAGAGTGAAATCGACCATGTTTCGGGCGCATTTCACTGTCTGGCGTCGTAACAATAAGGTCGTACCGCGCGCGTTCGCGCGCGCTTTCCACAGGGAACACTATGACCACGATCACGGAAGAGACGAACCTCGAAACAGCCAGCAATCCTGCGGCCGCCCATCCCCAGACCGGCGTTGACGCGGGCACGGCGTCGCCAGTGGCAGCGCCGGCGACCACGGACGGTGCCGACGGCGGCGAGATCGAGCTCGAACTGCAGCAGATGGAAGATGCCGCGAACACCCTTCAGAAGGAAGGGATGATCAGCGAGGCTGAAGCCACCGAAAAGCGTGAACAGGTGGCACGTACACGCAAGATGTTCCGTGAACTGTCGCCGGCCGAGCGCGCCGCGATCGTGCAGCGTCGTCGCGAAATCGGTCGCGAGCTGATGAACCGCCAACTGTCGGGCGCGGCTGTCGTGCAGGCCGCCGTTCGCCTGAACCACACGCGCCTGAAACCGCTGTTCGAACAATGGTGGCCGTACCTGAACCGCATGAGCATCAATCTCCAGCGATTCGGCCGCTCGACATTTGGTGCCGAAGATCAGGGCACGGTGACGGCTTTCTTCGAAAAGCAGGTCGGCGAACTCGAAGCTTATGTCGACGAGCAGTTGAGCGTGGCGCAGGGCTTTCGCGAGAAGACGGAAACGCGCTTGCGCGAGCAGGGTGACATTGTGTTCGCGCCGAGCGTCACAAAGCCTTCGCTGGAAATCGGTGTTGAGGCTTACTCGCGCTTCTCCATGCGCGTGCTATCGCTCCTGATGAAATTCGATAAGGTAATGGATCATTTTGATTTCCTGGTCTGGAACGGCGTGCGCGATCAGTCCGACGTCGATGAGGAAACGATGCGATTCCTTCGCAAATTCCATCCGGTGGGCGTGCGGGGCTATATGACCCACTTGCGCCTGATGACCACGGTGCGCGGCCGCTAACCGGAACTGCCACCATGCTTGAGGGCCTCAATCCGCAGCAGCGAGAGGTAGCAGAACAGCGGCTGCACTGCGTCGCGATCGCATGCCCCGGCGCGGGCAAGACCAAAACTATCGCGACCAAGGCCGCGTTGCTCCTGTCCAATCCCGCGGCGGTTGTCGGCGCCGTGACGTTCAGCAAGGATGCGGCCGTCGAGCTGCGCAACCGCATTCTTGCACTTGCCGGGGAGGGCGCGAAGAAGCGCCTCATCGCGGGGACTTTTCACTCGCTCGCGTTCAGGCAGCTTGGCAAGGTCGACGTTGCATCGGATGGCGATCGCACGGGGCTACTCACGCGGGTGATCGCGGAACTCGGGCTAAACTGGAAGCCGGAAGAAGTCGTACCCGTCATTGAGCGCATCAAGACCAATTTCGGCCGCGTCGAGGCCGGTACCTCCGATGCACAGATCTATGCGGCCTATCAGGAAGCGCTCGAGCGTAACGGCAAGATCGATTTTCAGGACATGCTTCGTCTCTCCGTCGCCGGCATGGAAAAGGGCGATATCGCGCCGTACGGGTTCACCGATCTGCTCGTTGACGAGTTTCAGGATACGGACCCGCTGCAGTATCGATGGGTGGAACTGCATGCAAAAGCGGGTGCGCAGGTTACCGTCGTTGGCGACGACGACCAGAGCATCTATGGGTTCCGCGCCGCGCTGGGGTTCAGGGGGATGGAGAGCTTCGCCGAAACATTCAACGCGCAGCGTGTGGTGCTAGGTATGAACTATCGATCCTATGGCGAAATTCTTGCAGCGGCCGACCGGTTGATCAGGAACAACGCGGACCGCATTCCAAAAATACTGCAGGCAGATAGGGGGACGGGTGGCACTATCGCAACAAGGCGCTCCGACGACGAGTATGCGGACGCGGTGGCTGCGGTTGAGACTTTGCATCCGCTGCTGACGGCGGGCAAATCCTGCGCAATCCTCGCGCGCACCAACCGTATTCTTGACCCTATCGAAGCAGTGTGCCGCTCGCACGGGGTGCCGTATTTCCGCGCCTCGGGTAGTTCGGTCCTCAACAGGCCGCAAGGCGCGCTGATGTGCAATCTGTTGCAAGTGGCGGAAGGGCGGAAACAGAACGGGCTGGACGCGGTCCTGGGCTACATGGGAATGAGTTCGCTGCTGCTGGGCGCCCTGCATCGGGACATGGGTTCGGTGCTGGTCCAGCGTCTGAAGAGGGATCTTGTCGCGATTGGTCTGCCAGAGGACACGGCTACGGTGTACCGTAGCTTCATGAAGCGCTTGTTGGAATGGCAGGAGATGTGCGAGCGGCGCTTTTACTCGCTCGTGCTCGATGGCGTGCTTGAGCTGATGATGACCTATTCCAAAAACGACCAGGCAACCCGTGCGATCCAGGCGACGTACGATGTGTTGTCGCGATTGAACGGGACTTTTGCGGAGCGCATCGAATATCTGAAACGTGATAATAACAAGCCGGCCGAAGGCGCACTCGTCCTGACGACGATGCACAGTTCGAAGGGACTTGAGTGGGACCACGTGTGGATCTCGCGCGCGGAAGAGGGCGTTGTGCCGGATGAGAAAAGTACTGAGTCTGAGGAGCGCCGGCTCTTCTATGTCGCGATGACCCGAGCGCGCGATGGCCTCACCGTTGCAACGATCAAGAAGAATCCCGTCTCGCGATTCGTCCTCGAATCGGCAGTTCAGCAATCGCTGTCGGCGACCAGTTGACGCCGGAACTCGTAGCCCCGCTAACGTCCATGAAAACGAGTCAGAAACGCCCATGCTCGACAGATTTCTTCGCAGACTCGGCTACGTGCCAGCCTCGTCAATGCGCCTGATTCCCGACGACGGATCCCAACCCTCGGGACCGCCTCCGCACCAACTCCACGCCGACGGATTTGACCGCGCGCGCGCCGACGGCGACGCGTTGTGTGCGTGGCACGCCGACGGCGGAGGCTATCATTATGCGATCGGCCGGGATGACTGGGCGCCGCTTGCGGTCGCTGGCCTCTGTCTTTCGGGAAACGACGAGTGCAGGGCATGGCTCAACGAAGCACTACGCTCACGAGTCTGGATCGGGCACGATATGCTGGATTCGTGGCACGGAGCAAATCGCGCGGTCCTTAACGGGTTCGGTATCAGGATTGACTGCAACAAGCGGCCGCTGCGTCGGGCATCAGCCTCGGTGCATGAACCGGAGATGGCTCCGCTCATCAAGGCGACTGAAATGGCCGAACTCTTCGCGCTGACGTGGAAGCGATATCACGTTGTCTCGCCGTTTCTGAAGCTCGGGGAGTCGGCAGCGTACACCGCGCTCGGCATGCATCACACTGTGCGGCTGGCAGCGCAGGCCAATGAGCATGCGCTGGACAGGGTGATCGAATGGCTGGCGCTATGGCTTGAGGCCCGCGGTCTGAAGATCAACCGCAAAGAGCAAACCGTCTATCTTCCCGGCTATCAGGCGCTTTTCTTTCGGTCCGATGCCCAGATGTGGCCGTGAAGCGAGGGTTGAACGGAAAATGACGAAGGGGCGCGGCGCGCCCCTTTTCATTTGCCGGGTGGATCCGGCGGCTACACCGTTGCTGCAGTCGCCGCGGTGCGGGATAGCTGCTGGACATTACTTGCGGAGTTTTCGATGGTCAGATCGCTCTTGCGTTTGATCTGCCCTTCGAGCGAAGCACGCGGGCCAAGGCGGATCGTGCCGTAGTAGTAGACATTGCCTTTGACGCGGCCGTTGATTTCCAGCACACCGCGAGCGTGGACATCGCCTTCAACGGTGCCATCGACACGAA
>Ga0255336_100942_pt1 | contig 29013 bp, 24 predicted proteins | sample MeOH1_35cm_T3_17_FD_189102 | JGI IMG/M metagenome (GOLD analysis project Ga0255336, IMG submission 189102) | Sandy soil microbial communities from University of British Columbia, Vancouver, Canada - MeOH1_35cm_T3_179 | ecosystem: Engineered > Artificial ecosystem > Sand microcosm > Unclassified ...
AACGAGGTCGAACAATGACACACCGAGCTTTCGCTCGTATCGTTTAGCGAAACCCTTGCCTGAAGGCTCGGGAATTGCAAACATCACCCCGCCCTGTCGGCGGAGGTGAAGCCGCTGACTGGGCGGGACCTGACGGTAATCAAGTCCATGCAACAAGGTCCCCGGCTGATTGCTCCGGTTTCCCATTTCACTACAAGGATGCTTCCCATAGGGTCGCATCTGCTTCTAAAGTGCAGCCCACAAGGGGGCCGCCTGCGGAGGGCATGGTGAGTTGCCTCAATAACCCTCTAGTCGATGCTCCGTAATGTGGAGCCGCCGGACACGAGCGTGCGTGTCGCACCGAATCGCGCATTTTAGCACGCGCCCCCGCCCACGCCTGTGTCAGCAATGAGACGGCGGCAGGGCATCCGAAGCCCGCGGCAGCGCGCCCGGAGAGTGCGCATGAGGCGGGTCCGCGTGCATCCCGCGCGGTACAATCGCGGCGTGAACGCGCATAGGGTGCGAACACGCCGCTACCTACCGAAAATGAGCCGTTTTCCTTCCTTTTCAAGGCCGCCGCCCAAGCAGTTCAAGGCGCGCCGCCCGCAGCCGGTCGCCGAAGTGCTCAACCGCACGGATGCGTTCGCGGCCCTGCGCGCGGGCGTCGAGCAGATTGCGGCGCTGGAGAAGGACCTGCGTGCGCTGCTGCCCGACTACCTGGCAACGAGCGTCGAGCCCAGCTTTATCAAGGAAGGCGTGCTCGCCCTGTTTGCCGGCCATAACGCGCTGGCGGCACGGCTTCGGCATCTGGAGCCACGGCTGCTGTCAGATCTGCAGCAGCGCGGCTGGCCCGTCAATGCACTGCGGATTCGGGTGCGGCCGCAACCCGTCAAGGAACCGCCGCCGGTCAAGCAGGCCCGCATGACGCCGGTCGGCGCCGACGCGCTCCACGCGCTGAGCGAATCACTGGCGCCGTCGCCATTACAGGAAGCCCTGGCGAAAATGGCGGCCCGGCATCGGAGAAATCGCTAGGCAGAAAAAAAGCGGCCCGACTGGGCCGCTTGCTTTTCATGTGCTTGTTTCGGAAATTTCGCCAGAAGGCGTCAGGCGAAAGCCGTCTGGGTTTCGTAGGCAAAGCCCCGCGGTGCTTTCTGCGTGTCGTCGAAGGTGACGATTTCGTACGAATCTTCGTGCGCCAACAGTTCGCGCAGCAACGCGTTGTTCAGGCCGTGACCCGACTTGTACGCGGTGTACGACGCCAGCAACGGATGGCCGACCACATACAGATCGCCGATCGCGTCGAGCATCTTGTGCTTCACGAACTCGTCGTCGTAGCGCAGGCCGTCGTTGTTCAGAATGCGGTACTCGTCGAGCACGATCGCGTTGTCCATGCTGCCGCCGCGTGCGAGACCCAGTTCGCGCATCATTTCCACTTCATGCGCAAAACCGAAGGTACGGGCACGCGCGATTTCGCGCACGTACGATGTATTGGCAAAATCCACTTCCAGCGCCTGGCCGGTTTTATCCACAGCCGGGTGACGGAAATCGATCGTGAATTTGAGCTTGAAACCGAAATACGGATCGAGACGCGCGAACTTATCGCCGTCGCGGATTTCCACCGGCTTGGTGACCTTGATGAATTTCTTCGCCGCGTTCTGCTCTTCAATACCTGCCGATTGAATCAGAAACACGAACGAACCGGCACTGCCGTCCATGATGGGAATTTCTTCGGCGGTGACGTCGACATACAGGTTGTCGATGCCAAGACCGGCGCAGGCGGACATCAGATGCTCGATGGTCGAAACGCGCGCGCCGTCTTTCTGCAAGACAGAAGCCAGACGCGTATCGCCAATCGCCATCGCCGACGCGGGAATGTCTACCGGCGTGGCCAGATCCACGCGCGAAAACACAATGCCCGTATCCGGCCCGGCCGGACGAAGCGTCAGTTCGACTTTACGGCCCGAGTGCAGGCCAATGCCGACTGTCTTGACGATTTGTTTGATAGTGCGCTGCTTCAACATGGTGATCTTCTATTCGATTGAAAATCCCAATCGGGACTTTTTATTCCATAGCGCGAAGTATACTCCAATACCCTAAAGAGCGTCTTTGCGCGGAACGTATCAATCTGTTTCGCTGCATTACCCTTGGGCGCCCATCAGGGGAAGCGTGACGGGCCGATGTCCCGGAACGGAGGCGTTTCCGGTCATCGGCCCGCGTAACGGCCTGTCACAAAAGCGTCTTATCGACCGTTGCCCTGGCACAACGCGCAAAGCGTATGCCCAAGGTGAAGGCCGCGACGCCAACGTGCTTAGCTCAACGTGGCGAGAATACTCCCTGCATCGCTGACTTCGAATTTGCCGGCAGCCTCGACGTTCAACGTCTTGACCACGCCGTCGTCGACCACCATCGCGTAGCGCTGGGAACGGATTCCCATGCCGCGCGCCGACAAATCCTGCTCGAGACCGAGCGCCCGCGTGAAAGCCGCACTACCGTCCGCCATCATGCGCACCTTGCCCGAGGCGTGCTGATCGCGTCCCCACGCGCCCATTACGAACGCGTCGTTGACGGACACGCACCAGATTTCGTCGATGCCGAGAGCGCGCAACTGCTCGGCATGCTCGACATAACCCGGTACATGTTTGGCTGAACAGGTCGGCGTGAACGCGCCCGGCAATCCGAAGATCACCACGCGCTTGCCCGCCGTCTGCTCGCGCACGTCGAAGCTGTTAGGCCCGATCGTGCAGCCCGGCCGCTCGTCTTCGATCAACTCGAAGAGCGTTGCGTCGGGCAGCTTGTCACCTGCCTGAATCATGCTCAGTCCTTTGCATCGATGCGAAGCACGCTCGCACGTCGTCGTGTCGCAGTGAAAAATCCGGCGTGAACCCCACTACACGCTCCGCCGTCCGGCGACAGTCGCCCACTCCGCTTCGCGAATCCGAAGAGGGCAGTCGTCCTTGTCGCGAATCCTTAAAGATACGCGACTTGTTCGCCGTTCACCCGCCACGCTCGTGCATTCGTCCGCCAGCGCCTGAATCGGCGCGGCAACGAAAGCCTGCCCGTGCGCTCAGTCCGCCTGCTTGCGCAGGAATGCCGGAATGTCGTACGTATCGACGCCCTTTTCCTGCAGCGCCTGTACGTGCGAAGCGGCCGTATCGCGCGACGTGCGCCACACTGCCGGCGTATCCAGCGCACCGTAGTCGGCGGTGCTGGCGTGCGACGTTTGCGGTGCATAAGCAGCGTGTGCGTTGATCGGCTGGTTGTCGGTGCCGGTGCGCAGCAGCGTCATCGGTGCCGATTGCTGCTTCTTCGCCGCACGGCCCAGACCCGTTGCCACGACCGTCACGCGCAGCGCGTCGCCCATTGCATCGTCGTACACCGCGCCGAAGATCACGGTTGCGTCTTCTGCGGCATAGCTCTTGATGGTGTTCATCACTTCGCGCGTTTCCGACAGACGCAGCGAACGGCTCGACGTGATGTTCACCAGCACGCCACGCGCGCCCGACAGATCCACACCTTCCAGGAGCGGGCTGGCGACAGCCTGCTCAGCAGCGAGGCGTGCGCGATCGACGCCGGCAACCGTCGCCGTGCCCATCATCGCCTTGCCCTGCTCGCCCATCACCGTCTTCACGTCTTCGAAGTCGACGTTCACCAGACCGTCGACGTTGATGATTTCCGCGATGCCGGCAACTGCGTTGTTCAGAACGTCGTCTGCGCACTGGAAGCACTTGTCCATCTCGGCGTCATCGCCCATCACCTCGAACAGCTTGTCGTTCAGAACGACGATCAGCGAGTCGACGTGATCCTCCAGTTGCTGCGAACCGGCTTCCGCGACGCGCATGCGCTTGCCGCCTTCGAATTCGAACGGCTTGCTGACCACGCCAACGGTCAAGATACCCATTTCCTTGGCGATCTGCGCGACCACGGGTGCTGCGCCCGTGCCCGTGCCGCCGCCCATGCCGGCCGTGATGAAGACCATGTGCGCGCCGCGCAGTGCGTCGGCAATACGCTCACGCGCTTCTTCCGCTGCGGCGCGGCCCATTTCCGGCTTGGCGCCGGCGCCCAGACCCGTGTTACCGAGCTGGATCACCGCGGACGCGCGCGAACGCGACAGCGCCTGCGCGTCCGTGTTCATCACGATGAAGTCGACGCCTTGCACGCCTTTGTTGATCATGTGCTGAACGGCATTGCCGCCAGCGCCACCTACTCCGATCACCTTGATGATGGTGCCGTTCGTTTCGGTTTCCAGCATTTGGAAATCCATGATGCCTCCGTCAAGATAAAAAATTACAGCCACTCGGCCGTTATTCGGCGGGAGATCGGGCAACCTCCTGTCGCGCGCCGGCCGCCGGCACCAGCGCGTATTCCTACAACCCGTTCGAAACCTGTTCTGTGCAGCGATACAGCGAATGCGTTAGAAGTTGCCGAGGAACCAGTCCTTCATGCGGGTGAAGACCTGTCCCATGGAGCCCGACTGCACGGCGACCTTGCGGCCGCGCATGCGTTGCGAGCGTCCTTCGACGAGCAGGCCCATCGCCGTCGAGTAGCGCGGATTGCGCACTACATCGGCGAGACCGCCCGCGTATTCCGGCACGCCGATTCGCACCGGCTTCAGGAAAATGTCCTCACCCAGTTCGACCATGCCGAGCATCATCGACGCGCCGCCGGTCAGCACCACGCCGGAGCTGAGCAGTTCCTCGTAACCCGACTCGCGCACCACCTGCTGCACGAGCGAAAACAGTTCTTCGACGCGCGGCTCGACCACCGCCGCCAGCGCCTGGCGCGACAGCGTGCGTGGACCGCGTTCGCCGAGACCCGGCACTTCGATCATTTCGTCCGGATCGGCGAGCGCCTGCTTGGCGATGCCGTAATCCACCTTGATGTCTTCCGCGTCCGGCGTCGGCGTGCGCAGTGCCATCGCGATGTCGCTGGTGATCTGATCGCCGGCGATCGGAATCACCGCCGTATGACGAATCGCGCCTTCGCTGAAAATCGCGATGTCCGTCGTGCCACCGCCGATATCGACCAGCACCACGCCGAGTTCTTTTTCGTCTTCCGTCAGCACCGCGAGCGACGACGCAAGCGGTTGCAGAATCAGATCGTTCACTTCGAGCCCGCAGCGGCGCACGCACTTCACGATGTTCTGCGCCGCGCTCACCGCGCCGGTGACGATATGCACCTTCACTTCGAGGCGAATGCCGCTCATGCCGATCGGCTCGCGCACATCTTCCTGCCCGTCGATGATGAATTCCTGCGTCAGGATGTGCAGCACCTGCTGATCGGTCGGGATGTTGATCGCTTTCGCCGTTTCGATCACGCGCGCCACGTCGGTCTGCGTGACTTCCTTCTCCTTGATCGCCACCATGCCGCTCGAATTGAAGCTGCGGATATGGCTACCGGCAATCCCGGTAAATACATTGGTGATCTTGCAGTCGGCCATCAGCTCGGCTTCTTCGAGCGCGCGCTGAATGGACTGCACGGTGGCTTCGATGTTCACCACCACGCCTTTTTTGAGCCCCTTCGATTCGCTCTGGCCGAGGCCGATCACCTCGTAGTGACCTTCGCCCTTCAACTCGGCGACGATGGCCACGACCTTCGACGTCCCGATGTCGAGGGCGACCAGCAGATCTTTATAGTCTTTACTCATAGCGTGCTCATTGCGTGTGATGTCCGTTTACTTCTTGCCCTTGTCGGGTTCGCTGATGAAGCGCATGCCAGCGGCACGAATCGCGAAACCGTTCGGATAGCGCAAGTCCGCATACTCGATATCCTTTCCCCAACGTTGCGTCACCGCGTTCCACGCCGCGGTCAGGCGGCGGCTCCGATCGAGCAGCGTGTCCTGATTGCGTTCGCGCCCAAGTTCCACCTGCGTGCCGTTCGAGAGCTTCACCGTCCACGCGTAGCGCGGCGACAGCGTCACTTCTTCAGGCGTCGCGCCCAACGGCGCAAACCATTTCTGGAAGTCGTGATAACGCGCGACCACCTCTTTTGCCGTGCCGTCCGGACCGTCGAACGCGGGCAGATCCTCCTCGAGCTCGCCCTGATTCGCGGTAAACAACTCGCCGTCGACGCTCACCAACTGATCGCTGCCCCACGTCCCCAGCGGTTTGTACTCTTCGAGCGTGACAGCCAGCGCGTTCGGCCAGACACGCCGCACGCTCGCATGACGCACCCACGGCATCTGCTCGAACGCCTGACGCGCCAGGTCGAGATCCACCGTAAAAAAGTTGCCCTTCAACCGGCCTACTACACCCGCGCGCACCGTCGGCGAATTGATGTGCTCGGTGTCGCCGTCGATCTGGATTTCGCGCAGCGCGAAATTCGGGCGCTGGATCAGCCAGTAACCGCCTGCCGCCAGCAGCACGAGCACCAGCAACACATGCAATGCGTTGGCGGCGAAATTGAGCTGGCGAACGTTGTTCCACATGGTGTTGCTTTCGGGTCGCCCCGGTTAGTCCTTAAGCGTCAGCGCCAGCACGGCGACAACGAGTTCCTGATAGCTGATGCCCACCGCGCGCGCCGCTTTCGGCGGCAGCGAGTGATCGGTCATGCCAGGCGCTGTGTTCACTTCGAGGAAATACGGGTTGCCATCGGCGTCGAGCATGAAATCCGCGCGACCCCAGTCGGTGCAACCGAGCACGTCGAAGGCACGGCGCGCCAGCACTTTCAGACGCGCTTCCTCGTCCGCCGCCAGACCGCACGGGATCAGATACTGGGTATCGTTCGCAATGTACTTCGCGTGATAGTCGTAAAACTCGCCGGCCGGCACGATGCGGATCACCGGCAGATCGAGATTGCCGGCGATGCATGCGGTGTATTCGCCGCCGCCTTCAATGCTCTTTTCGACCACCACGATCCTGTCGAACTTGACCGCCTCGATCAGCGCGGCGGGCAGTGCGTCGGCGCTCTTCACCTTGATCACCGCGACGCTCGACCCTTCGCTCGCCGGCTTCACGAAGAGCGGCAAACCGAGCTTCGCGACGATGTCTTTGGCGCGCGCTTCGTAGTCGTCGCCACGCAGCACCGTTTCGAACGGCGGCGTCGGAACGCCGAGTTGCTGCCACACGAGCTTGGTGCGGAACTTGTCCAGACCGAGCGCCGAGCCGAGCACGCCGCTGCCCGTGTAGCGGATGCCGTAAAAGTCGAGCGCGCCCTGGATCTGGCCGTTCTCGCCATAGCCGCCATGCAGCGCATTGAACGCGCGCACGAAACCCTCTTCCTTCAATGCGGCGAGCGGACGCTCGGCCGGATCGAACGGATGCGCGTCGATGCCGGCGTCGCGCAGACCTTGCAGCACGAGACGCCCGGAATTGAGCGACACCTCGCGCTCGGCGGAGTTGCCGCCGAGCAGCACTGCCACCTTGCCGAATTGTTTGGGGTCGATACTGCTCATCTCACTCACACCTTTGTTTCCTGCGCGAGGCGAGCCGGCACACCGCCGATCGAACCTGCGCCCATCGTGATCACCACATCGCCGTCGCGCACTATCGCCGAGAGCGCGTCCGGCACTTCATCCACCGTATCGACAAACACCGGTTCGACCTTGCCCGCCACCCGCAGCGCACGCGCGAGAGCACGGCCGTCCGCGGCGACGATCGGCGACTCGCCAGCTGAATAGACTTCGGTCAGCACAAGCGCGTCGACGGTCGACAGCACTTTCACAAAATCTTCGAAGCAGTCACGCGTACGCGTGAAGCGGTGCGGCTGGAAGGCCAGCACCAGACGCCGGCCCGGAAATGCGCCGCGCGCCGCCGCCACCGTGGCCGCCATTTCGACCGGGTGATGACCGTAGTCGTCGACCAGTGTGTACGCGCCGTTCGTCTTGCCTTCGCTAGACACCGGCACCTCGCCGTAACGCTGGAAGCGTCGGCCCACGCCGTTGAAATCCGCCAGCGCTCGCTGGATATCGGCATCTTTCACTTCAAGTTCAGTCGCAATGGCAATGGCGGCCAAAGCGTTCTGCACGTTGTGCTCGCCGGGCAGGTTCAGCACGATGTCGAGCGGCGCCGCGTCTTCGCGCATCGCCGTGAAATGCATCTTGCCGTCACGCGCCTGTACGTTCACCGCGCGCACCTGCGCATCCGGCGCGAAGCCGTAGCGGATGATCGGCTTCGACACGAACGGCAGGATCTCCTTCACGTTCGGATCGTCGACGCACAGCACCGCGATACCGTAGAACGGCAGACGGTGCGTAAATTCGATGAACGCCTGCTTGAGCCGCGCGAAGTCGTGGCCGTAGGTGTCCATGTGATCGGCGTCGATGTTCGTGATGACTTCGATCACCGGGAACAGATTCAGGAACGACGCATCCGACTCGTCGGCTTCCGCGACGATGAAGTCGCCCGTACCGAGCCGCGCATTCGCGCCCGCGCTGATCAGCCGGCCGCCGATCACGAAGGTCGGGTCGAGTCCACCGGCCGCGAGCACGCTCGCCACCAGCGAGGTAGTCGTGGTCTTGCCATGCGTGCCGGCAATCGCGATGCCCTGCTTCAGGCGCATCAGTTCCGCGAGCATCACCGCGCGCGGCACGATCGGAATGCGGCGATGACGCGCGGCCAGCACTTCCGGATTGTCGCTACGCACGGCGGTAGAGACGACCACCGCGTTCGCGCCTTCGATGTTCTCCGCCGCGTGACCGATCGCGATCCGCGCGCCGAGTGCGGCGAGGCGATCGGTAATCGCGTTGCTCGTCAGATCCGAGCCGCTCACCTGATAGCCGAGGTTGACCAGCACCTCTGCGATGCCGCTCATGCCGACCCCGCCGATGCCGACAAAGTGAATGTGTTTGACGATGTGTTTCATTGCTTTCCTTCTGGGCTCGCGCCCGAAATCGAACCCGCCACGGTCGCGCAAATCTGCGCGACCTGCTCCGTGGCGTCGGGTTTCGCGAGCGAGCGCGAACGCTCCGCCATCTCCGCGAGGGTTGCTCGCGTCTGGCTGCGCAACCAGTCGGCGAGGGTTTCCGCCGACAGGTCGCGTTGCTGCACGACCAGCGCCGCGCCGTTGTCGGCGAGGAACGCTGCATTAGTGGTTTGATGATCGTCTACTGCATACGGGAACGGCACGAAAAGCGCCGCCACGCCTACTGCCGAAATCTCGGAAACCGTCATCGCGCCGGACCGGCAGATCACCAGGTCCGCGTTCGCGTAGGCGCTCGTCATGTCGTCGATGAACGGCACGAGTTCGACATCAGCGCCTGCTTGCAAACCGGCTGCCGCGTAGTTCTCGCGCAGCGCTTCAATGTGCTTCGCGCCCGCCTGATGCACGATGCGCGGCCGTTCGTTCGGCGCCAGCAAAGCCACCGCGCGCGGCACGACTTCATTCAATGCCGCCGCGCCCAGACTGCCGCCCACCACCAGCACGTTCAACGGACCGCTGCGCTGCGCGTAGCGTGCTTTGGGTGCAATTGCGCCCGCAAGTTCCGCACGAATCGGATTTCCCGTCCATTCGCCGTGCGGCAGTGCATTCGGGAACGCAACCAGCACGCGTTTAGCGACTTTCGCGAGCACCTTGTTCGCGAGACCGGCAATCGAATTCTGTTCATGCAGCACCAGCGGACGGCCGCTCAACGCGGTCATCAAACCGGCCGGAAACGTAATGTAGCCGCCCATGCCGAGCACCACATCAGGCTTCACGCGGCGCAGCACGCTGAGGCTTTGCGTGCATGCGCGCAGCAGATTCAGCGGCAGCATCAGCTTGGTCTTCAGGCCTTTGCCGCGCAGGCCGCCAAAGCGCACGTATTCCATCGGGATGCCGTGCTTCGGCACCAGCGTCGCTTCCATGCCCGCGGGATTGCCGAGCCATACGACCTTCCAGCCCCACGCCTGCATCAGATGAGCGACCGCGAGCCCCGGGAACACGTGTCCCCCGGTGCCACCGGCCATCACCATCAGCGTGCGTTGCTGCACAGCGGTCATACTTTTCCTCCGCGCATCAGCATGGACGAAAACCCGTTTTGGCTTCGGCCGCTGCGCTTAACTTCGCGCGCCTTGCGCACGAAGTTAGCCTTCGCCGAAATCGTGCGCTGCTGCATGGGGGTCATACCTTCCCCCCACGCATCAGCATGGACGAAAACCCGTTTTGGCTTCGGCCGCTGCGCTTAACTTCGCGCGCCTTGCGCACGAAGTTAGCCTTCGCCGAAATCGTGCGCTGCTGCATGGGGGTCATACCTTCCCCCCACGCATCAGCACACGATTTTCATAATCCACGCGCATCAGCACGGCCACTGCGACGCAGTTCAGCAAAATGCCCGAGCCGCCGTAACTGACGAGCGGCAACGTGAGACCCTTGGTCGGCAGCAAGCCGAGGTTCACGCCCATGTTGATGAAAGTCTGCGCGCCGAACCAGATGCCGACGCCCTTCGCCACAAGGCCCGCGAACGTGCGATCAAGCGCAAGCGCCTGGCGGCCGATCTCGAACGAGCGCCGCACGATCCAGTAGAACATCAGGATCACGACCAGCACGCCGACAAAACCCAGTTCCTCGCCGATCACCGCGAGGATGAAGTCGGTATGCGCTTCCGGCAGATAGTTGAGCTTCTCGACGCTGCCGCCGAGTCCCACGCCGAACCATTCGCCGCGCCCGAACGCGATCAGCGAGTGCGTCAATTGATAAGCCTTGCCCTGGGCATAGCGGTCGTCCCACGGATCGAGGTACGCGAAAATCCGCTCACGACGCCACGGCGACGCCCACACCAGCAAGCTGAACGTGCCGACCGCGGTCGCCACCAGTCCGCCGAACAGCTTGCCGTTCACGCCGCCGAGAAACAGCACGCCCATTGCGATCGCCGCGATCACCATGAACGCGCCCATGTCCGGCTCGAGCAGCAGCAACGCGCCGACGAGTCCCACCGCCACCGCCATCGGCAAAAAGCCTTTGGCGAAGCTATGCATGTATTCCTGCTTGCGCACCGTGTAGTTCGCCGCGTAAATCGTCACGGCGAGCTTCATGATTTCCGACGGCTGCATGTTCGTGATGCCGAGCGGAATCCAGCGGCGCGCGCCGTTCACGCCCTTGCCGACGTGTGGAATCAGCACGATCACCAACGCGGCCAGCGAAATCAGAAACAGCTTCGGCGCGTACTTGTCCCACGTCGCGATTGGAACGCGGAACGCCACGACGCCGATCACCGAGCCCATCACCACGAAGATGATCTGGCGCACGAGGAATGCGTAGTCGCGGTACGACGCGTATTTCGGCGAATCGGGCATGGCGATCGACGCCGAATACACCATCACCACGCCGAGTCCGAGCAGCGCGACGACCACCCACAGCAGCGAATGATCGTAGTCGAGCATGCGCGAGCGCAGCGGACGCACGCCGTTGACGGCGCTCGCGAGACCGCTGCCGCCCGTGCGGCCACCGACCCGACCCGCGCCGCCCAAACCGCCTGCGTCGCTGGCGGCAGCCTGACGCGAACCGAAACGTTCCGACCAGCTCATATCATCGTCCCCCGTTCGGCTGCGATCTCTTCCACCGTGCTGCGGAACACCGCGGCGCGGTGCGCGTAACCCTTGAACATGTCGAAGCTTGCGCAAGCCGGCGACAGCAGTACGGCGTCGCCCGGCTGCGCCAGCGCGGCCGCGGCGCGCGTTGCTTCTTCGAGCGTGGCGTGGTCCGTCATCGCGATACCGGTGTCTTCCAGCGCGGCGCGAATCTGCGGCGCGTCACGGCCGATCAGCATCACGGCGCGGCACCAGCGCATGACCGGCGCCGCGAGCGGTTCGAAATCCTGGCCCTTGCCGTCGCCGCCGGCGATCAGCACCACGCGCTGCGCGAGTCCGTCGAGCGCGGCGACCGTCGCGCCGACATTGGTGCCCTTGCTGTCGTCCACATAATCGATACCGTCGATCGACGCGATCAATTCCACGCGATGCGGCTCGCCGCGATATTCGCGCAGACCGTGCAGCAGCGGCGCACCCGGCAGGCCGACCGCGCGGGCGAGCGCGTAGGCGGCGAGCGCGTTGGCGGCGTTGTGCAAACCGCGAATGCGCAAGGCGTCCGCCGGCATCAGGCGCTTCAACGCAATGTTCGGCGGCGTCGCCACTTCGTTCTTGCGGCGGCGCTTCGGCACAGGTTCGTCGCTCGCGTCGCGATCGTGCGCTTCGACCAGCCAGATCATGCCGTTGTCGCGCAGCAAACCGTAGTCGCCGTCGTTCTTCGGCTCGGTGACGCCGAACGTGATCACCTCTGCTTCGCTGTCTTCCGAAGGCGCCAGCGCCATGACGCGCGAGTCGTCCCGATTCAGCACACGCACCGTTTGTGTACCAAAGATGCGGCCCTTCGCGGCAGCGTATGCGTCGAGTCCGCCGTGCCAGTCGAGGTGATCCTGGGTGATGTTCAGCACAACCGCCGCATCCGGCGAAAACGTGTGCGCGGTTTCGAGCTGGAAGCTCGAGAGCTCCAGCACCCACACGTCCGGCAACGCGGTGTTGTCGATCGCTTCCGAGAGCTTGTCGAGCAGCGCCGGGCTGATATTGCCCGCCACCGCGACCTTCCTGCCGGCGCGCTCGCAGAGCAGTCCAGTGAGGCTCGTGGTCGTGGTCTTGCCGTTAGTGCCGGTAATCGCGATCACTTTCGGCGCATAGCCGCTTTCGCCGAGCGTCTTCAGCGCTTGCGAGAAAAATTCGAGTTCGCCCCACACGGGGATGCCCTGCTCGCGCGCCGCCGCGATCAGCGACAACAGATCCGCGGCAAGCGGCGACAAACCCGGGCTGATGGCGACGAGTTCGACGCCTTCGAGCAGCACCGGAGAAAACGGGCCGCCGACGAATTGCGCGTCGACGCCGTGTGCTTCGAGCGCGGACAGGTTCGGCGGCACTTCGCGCGTATCGGCCACACGCAGCCGACAGCCGTGCCGCGCGCACCAGCGCGCCATAGCGAGACCGGATTCACCCAGTCCCAGCACGAGCACCATCGGCTTTTGCCGATCCCGAAACTTCTCGCCGAACATCGCCTGCTTCCCCTAATACCTGCTGCTTAACGCAGTTTGAGCGTGGACAAACCAAAGAGACACAACATCAACGTGATGATCCAGAAGCGCACGACCACTTGGGTTTCCTTCCAACCCGACAATTCGAAGTGGTGATGCAGCGGCGCCATCTTGAAGAGACGCCGCCCTTCGCCGAAACGACGCTTGGTGAATTTGAACCAGGTCACCTGCAACATCACGGAGAGCGTCTCCGCGACGAAAATGCCGCCCATGATGAAGAGCACGATTTCCTGGCGCACGATCACCGCGACCGTGCCGAGCGCGCCGCCGAGCGCCAGCGCGCCGACGTCGCCCATGAACATTTGCGCCGGGTGCGTGTTGAACCAGAGGAACGCGAGCCCCGCCCCACCCATTGCCGAACAGAAGATCAGCAGTTCGCCCGCACCGGCAATATGCGGAAACAGCAGGTATTTCGAGTAGACCGAGCTGCCCATCACGTAAGCGAACACGCCGAGCGACGCGCCGACCAGCACGACCGGCATGATCACGAGACCGTCGAGGCCGTCGGTGAGATTGACCGCGTTGCTCGCGCCGACGATCACCAGATACGTCAGTACGATGAAGCCCCACACGCCGAGCGGATAGCTGATCGATTTGACGAACGGCAGCATCAGGTCGGCGTGGGGAGGCAGGCCCATCGACAGGCCGCTGCGCACCCACGCCATGAACAGGTCATACACGCGCACATTGCTCGCTTCGGACACGCTGAACGCGAGGTACACGGCGGCGAACAGGCCGATCACCGACTGCCAGAAATACTTTTCGCGCGACGACATGCCGCGCGGATCCTTGTAGACCACCTTGCGGTAATCGTCGACCCAGCCGATCACGCCGAAACCGAACGTGACGAGCATCACGATCCAGATGAAGCGATTGGTCAGATCGGCCCACAGCAACGTGGCCACGGCAATGCCGAGCAGAATCAGCACACCGCCCATGGTCGGCGTGCCGGATTTGACGAGGTGAGTCTGCGGGCCGTCTTTACGAACGGCCTGACCGACCTTCATGGCGGTCAGCTTGCGGATCACCGCCGGGCCGCAGACGAGCCCGATCAGCAGCGCGGTGATGGTCGCCATCACCGCACGGAAAGTCAGATAACTGAACACGCGCAAGAAGCTTGCGTCATTCTGCAGCCATTGCGCTAGCGCCAGTAGCATGCTTCGGTCCTTCTATTTCAATGTGCGGCGGGCGTGCTGCCCGCTGCGTTGGGTTGTGGACTCGTTACGGCGTCCACCACGCGCTCCATCTGCATGAAGCGCGAGCCTTTCACGAGAAGCGTTGCGGCAGGACCGAAACCGGCCTGCTGCAATTGCGCGACCAGCGTGCCGACGTCGGCGACGTGGTGCGCGTTCGCGCCATACGCGGCGCAGGCGTCGCGCGAGGCGTCGCCCATTGCGTACAGCGCGTCGATACCGCGTTCCCTCGCGTACGCGCCGATTTCGCGGTGGAACGCCGGACCGTTGTCGCCGACTTCGCCCATGTCACCCATCACCAGCACGCGGGGCGCGGGGCGCGGGGCGAGCACGTCGATTGCGGCGCGCATCGAATCGGGGTTAGCGTTGTAGGTGTCGTCGATCACGGTTGCGCCGGCGAGCGTGCCGAGTACGGCTTGCTTCACCTGCAAGCGGCCCTTTACTGCGCCGAACGACTCGAGGCCGCGCCTGATCGCGTCGAGCGACACGCCTGCGGCGAGAGCGGCTGACGTTGCGGCGAGTGCGTTGTGCGCATTGTGGTCGCCGAGCACTTGCAGCGTGACTTCGATATGGCCTTCCGGCGTGTCGATGCTCAAGATGTTGCCGGCGAACGTGCCTTTTACCGCAGCTTCAGTGGTGCGCTCCGCGGAGTTCAGCGCGAAGTCCATGATGCGGTTGCCGGTTGCGGCCACTCGCCAGATGCTCGCGTAAGCGTCGTCGGCGGGGAACACGGCGATACCTTGGGGCGAGAGCGCGTGAATCACGCTTGCGTGTTCCAGCGCGACGGCTTCGACAGTCGCCATGAATTCCTGGTGCTCGCGCTGTGCGTTGTTTACTACCGCGACGGTCGGCTCGGCGATTTTCGCGAGGTCAGAGGTTTCGCCCGGATGGTTCATGCCGAGTTCGACTACCGCCAGTTGATGTGCTGCGTGCAGACGGAACAGCGTGAGCGGCAAGCCGATGTCGTTGTTGAAGTTGCCCGCAGTGGCGAGACGTGCGTCGGCGCCGACCGCGGCCGCGAAGATCGACGCGATCATTTCCTTGACCGTGGTCTTGCCGTTGCTGCCCGTCACGGCGACGAGCGGCATGCTGAACTTGCGGCGCCAGCCGCGTGCGAGCGCACCCAGACCTACACGCGTGTCGGTGACTTGCAGCGTGGGCACGTTCCAGTCTTGCGGCGTGCGCGAGGCCAGTGCCGCCGTGACGTTACGCGCGGCCACGTCCGGCAGGAAGTCGTGCGCGTCGAACCGGTCGCCCTTGATCGCGACGAACAGATCGCCCGGGCCGGCGCTGCGGCTGTCGGTCGAGATGCGTTCAAAAGCGACGCTGTCGTCGCCGAGCACGGTCGAGCCCGGGATCAGCGCCGCAGCTTCACGCAGCGAGAACATGCTCATTCGCCACCTCCGCGTGCCTGCGTCGCGCGCGCGGCCAGCGCGAGGCGAGCGTGATCCTGATCGGAGAAAGCGCGTTTCTTACCCATGATTTCCTGTGTTGCTTCATGCCCCTTGCCGGCCAGCACGATAACGTCTTCGCGCGCGGCGCTGCGGATCGCCTGCAGGATCGCGCTTGCGCGGTCCTCGATACGGCGTGCCTTCGACGCGTCTTTCATACCCGCCGCGATCTGCTCGATGATCGATTGCGGATCTTCGCTGCGCGGGTTGTCGCTGGTCAGCACGACGCCGTCGGCGATCTTCTCGGCGATCGCGCCCATCAGCGGACGCTTGGTCGCATCGCGATCGCCGCCGCAGCCGAACATGCAGATCAGTTCGCCACCGCGTGCGGCGGCCATCGGGCGCAGCGCCTCCAGCGTCTTTTCCAGCGCATCCGGCGTGTGCGCGTAATCGATCACGACGAGCGGTTCGTCGTTCTGCAAGCGGCCGCCCAGACGCTGCATGCGGCCGTTCACCGGTTCGAGCTTCGCCAGTTCGGCCAGCGCGGCTTCGAACGGCACGTCGGCGGCAAGCAACGCGCCCAGTACGCCGAGCAGATTGCTCACGTTGAACGCGCCGAGCGTTTGCACTTCGACTTCGGCATCGCCCCACTCCGAGGTGCTCAGATGGAACGCGGTGCCCGTGGCCGTGGCGCGCACATTCGAGGCCAGCAGCAACGCGTCAGCTCGCGGCGCGTCCTGCAGCGCGCCTTGTTCGCTGTCGAGGCCGTAGGCAATCGTGCGCGCATGGCCTTGCGTGCTGGCGAGCAAACGGCGGCCGGCTGCATCGTCGCGATTGATCACGGCCGCACGCAGTTCGGGCCAGGCGAAGAGGCGCGCTTTGGCGGCTTCGTAGGCTTCGAACGTCTGGTGATAGTCGAGATGGTCCTGCGTGAGATTCGTGAACACGGCGATGTCGAACGCCGTGCCGTTCACGCGCCCCTGGTGCAGCGCGTGCGACGACACTTCCATGGCGACCGCCTGCGCGCCCGCGTCTCGCAATTGCGCGAGGCTGCGTTGCAGCTGCGGTGCGTCGGGCGTGGTGAAACCCGTGTGCACCAGGTGACCGGGCAAACCCGTGCCGAGCGTGCCGATGATCGCGCAACGCGTGCCGAGCGCCGTCAGCGCCGCCGAGATCCACTGGCTGCACGAAGTCTTGCCGTTCGTGCCGGTAATGCCGACCGTCAGCATGCTGTCGCTTGGGTCGTTGTACCAGCCGCTCGCGATCGAACCCGCGAGTTCGTTCAACGCCGGCACGGCGAGCGTGTTCGACGGATCGATCGCGCCGCTGAAGCCCTCGGGCTGAACCAGCACGGCGGCGGCGCCACGTTCGATCGCACCCTCGATGAACGGATGGTTGTCCGCGCCGTCCACTGCGTAGGCGAAAAACACGTCGCCGGCCGCGAGCGAGCGCGTGTCTGCGTGCAGATGCGCGCCTGGCTGCACGTGAGCGTGCAGCCAGGTTAGAGCGTCGGCGATCTGCCGCTGCGCGGGATGCTTGTGACGCAGCGCGCTCATCGCACGACTCCCGGATGGCTTTTCGCGTTCGCGGAAATCGTCATCTTCTTCGCGCCGGCGCTAGTGGAGAGTTTCTTGACCGTGGCAGGCGTGGCGGGCGCAGTCGGTGCGGGCGGGGCCGAGTCGTCGGACACCACCATTTGCTTGACCGGCATGTCCGGCGGCACATTCAGCGAGCGCAGCGTATCGCCGACAATGCTCGAGAACACCGGGCCCGACACCTGACCGCCGAAGTGGCTGCCCGCCGTCGGTTCGTCGACCGAAACGGCCACGACGATGCGCGGATTCGGCATGGGCGCCATGCCGACGAACGACGCGCGATATTTGGAGTGGTCGTAACCGTGCGCGCCGTGCTTGTACGCCGTACCGCTTTTGCCGCCCACGCGATAGCCCGGCACCGCCGCATCCGGCGAGGTGCCGCCCGGCGCCGTGACGGTTTCGAGCATGGCGCGCACTTCGCGCGCTGTAGTGGGCGCGAAGATCTGCGGGCCGGTGGCCGGCTGATCGCCTGGCGTGCGGAAGATCGACACCGGCATGATCTCGCCGTCATGCGCGATCGCGGTGTAAGCGCGGCCCAACTGGAACAGCGACACCGACAGACCATAGCCATACGACATGGTTGCCTGCTCGATGCGGCGCCAGCTCTTCCACGGACGCAGACGGCCAGCCGCCGCGCCCGGGAAGCCGACCTTCGGCGCCTGGCCGAGACCGATGCTGGTGTACATGTTCCACATCTCTTCGGGCTTGAGCTGCATGGCGATCTTCGTCGCGCCGATGTTGCTCGACTTCTGGATCACGCCGCCCACCGTCAGCACGCCGAACGCGCTGTCGTCGGTAATCGGCGCACCGTCGAGCACGAACCGGCCCGGCCCCGTATCTACCAGTGTAGTCGGCGTGACGCGGTGCAGATCGAGCGCAAGCGAGACCGTGAACGGCTTCATGATCGAGCCGGGCTCGAACGTGTCGGTCAGGATGCGATTGCGCAGCTGGTCGCCGGTCAGGTGGGAACGGTCGTTCGGGTTGTACGTGGGGTAATTGACGAGCGCCAGCACCTCGCCGGTACGCACGTCGATCACCATCGCCGCGCCGGCCTTCGCCTTGAATTTTTCGACGGCTGCCTTCAGGTTCGTATAAGCGATGTATTGAATCTTGCTGTCGATCGAGAGATCCACGTCCTTGCCGTTGTGCGGCACCACCTGCTCGTCCACGTCCTCGATGATGTGGCCCATGCGGTCCTTGATCACGCGGCGGCTGCCCGACACGCCGGCGAGCAGCTTCTGATCGCCGAGTTCGACGCCTTCCTGGCCTTCGTCTTCCACATTGGTGAAGCCGATCAGGTGGGCCGTGATCTCGCCTTCCGGATAGAAGCGCTTGTACTCGGCGCGCGCGTAAATGCCGGGAATCTCCAGCGCGGTGACTTTTTCCGCGATGTCCACCGGCACCTGGCGTTTCACGTAGACGAAGGTTTTGTCCTCCGACAACTTGGTGCGCAGTTCCTTGTTCGTCATGCCCAGCAACTTGCCGAGCGAAGTCAGCTTGTCGGCGCCGAGGTCGTCCGGCACCGATTCAGGGATGGCCCAGATCGCCCGCACCGGAAGACTCGTGGCCAGCACGAGACCGTTGCGGTCGAGAATCTTGCCGCGCGTGGCCGGCAATTCGAGCCGGCGCTGATAGCGGATTTCACCCTGCTTCTGATAGAACGCGTTGCCCGGGCCCTGGATCCAGAACGCGCGCGCCGTGAGCGCGACGAACGCCATGAACAGCATGAACACGACGAGCTTGGAGCGCCACATCGGCAGACGCACCGACAGGATCGGATTGGCCGAGAAAGCCACGCTCTTGCGAGCCGACGATTTTTTCATCGCACGCCTCCGCGACGGGTCGCCGCCGGCGCCGAGGCCGGGCCGGACGTCGGGATCGGCGCATCTTCAGCCTTTGCCGCGCCCGGATCGAGCGTGAGGTACTGGGTGCGGCCGGTCGTAACCGATTGCATCTTCAGGGAATCAGTGGCGATCTGCTCGATGCGCGACGTTTTCGACAGCGCGCTCTGCTGATATTGAAGTTGTGAATAGTCCTGCTGCAGCTGGCGCTCCTGCGATTGAGCGCGCTGCAACTGGATAAAGATCTGACGCTGCTGATTGGTAGCGTTGACGACAGACAAGGCGCAGCCCATCACGATAATCAGCAGGAAGATATTGAGGCGGTTCATGGCGCGATCCGCTCCGCCACACGCATCACGGCAGAACGGGCGCGCGGGTTCGCGGCGACTTCAGCGTCGCTCGCGAACACACGGCCGATGATCTTGAGCGGGGGGCTCGGCAGATCGACTGCGCGAATCGGCAGACGGCGATCCACCGCAGGCGTACTGGCGTGCGCCTGCATGAATCGCTTGACGATCCGGTCCTCGAGCGAATGAAAGCTGATGACCACCAGCCGCCCCCCTTGCTCCAGCAGCGACAACGCCGCTTCTAAAACGACTTGCAGCTCCGCAAGCTCTTGATTGATGTGAATCCGTATAGCTTGAAAGGTGCGGGTTGCCGGATCCTTGCCCTTCTCACGGGTTTTGACGACGTTAGCCACGATTTGGGCAAGCTCGCCCGTGCTGACGAGAGGCCCAAGACGGTCGGACTCTGCCCGGCGAGCAACAAGCGCCTTTGCAATCTGAAAAGCAAACCGTTCTTCCCCATAATCTCGTATCACCTCCGTCAATTCCTGCACCGTGGCCCGCGCCAGCCAGTCAGCCGCCGATTCGCCGCGCGTCGGGTCCATCCGCATGTCGAGCGGGCCGTCGGCGCGAAAGCTGAAGCCCCGCTCCGGATCGTCGACTTGCGGCGACGACACGCCCAGATCCAATAAAACGCCCGACACCCGTCCTACGCCGCGCTCCGCCATTGCGGTGCGCAGTGAAGCAAAACTCTCGTGCACGATGCCAAAGCGCGGATCCGTGATTTGCTGAGCCGTGGCGATGGCGAGCGGGTCTTTGTCGAAAGCGATCAGACGCCCCGACTCACCCAACTTCTCCAACACCAGCCGGCTATGACCACCGCGCCCGAACGTGCCGTCCACATACACGCCGTCCGCGCGCGTGACCAGCGCCTGAACCGCTTCTTCCAGCAGCACCGTGCGATGCTGCAATTCATTTCCCATCGCAGGTGCCATATATGTAAACCGCGATCAGAACGTGAAATCTTTCAAGGCATCGGGCATGCCCTCTGCCATTGCCGCCTGTTCCTTCGCGGTGTATGTCTGTGCATCCCACAACTCGAAGTGACGGCCCATGCCGAGCAAGGTCACTTCTTTTGCCAGCCCGCCGGCCGTGCGCAATTCCGGCGACACGAGCACGCGCCCCGCGCCGTCCATATCCACGTCCATTGCGTTGCCGAGAAAAATGCGTTTCCACCAGGTCGCGTTCATGGGCAGCTTGTCGACCTTGTCGCGAAAGATTTCCCACTCCGGGCGCGGAAAGAGCAACAGGCAGCCGTCCGGGTGCTTGGTGATCGTCACCCGGCCCTCTGCCTGTGTTTGCAGCGCATCCCGATACCGAGAGGGAATAGACATCCGCCCTTTCGCATCGAGCGTCAGCGCTGACGCCCCTTGGAACACTTCGCTCTCCCCTGTCGACCGGAGTTGGCGCTTTTGCGCTTTACCCCGGTCCCATGCAACCTGGTTGCTCGTGGCGCTTTTGCGCCCGCTGTCCGATTCGTGAAAATCTACCCGAAACTGCCTGTGAGATCACACAAAAATACACTTTCTCACACTGTCTCCCACTTTAGAGGAACGCTAAACAGGGGTCAAGGGAGATGCGCGCTTTTGCGACGAATTTTGTTTGTTAGAACAAGGACTTAGCGCGACTCCTTCACGCCAGACATAAAACGGAAAACCGTTATAAATGAATGAGCTAGTGCAACTTGTGAAGGTGATACGTGAAAAGTGCAGGGGAAAGGCGCGGATTGAAAGAGATCGTCAAGCGGGATCGGGAGGTGTCGGATGGCGTTTCCGGTACTTCAGGCGACGGCGCACGAGGCGCCGTCCCACTTTCGGCAGGTACGTGAGCGGAGCGCTCGAACTGATAGCTCGACCTTATATGTAATAAGCCGTACGGGTCATGACTTTCGACACGGCACGCATCAGTCCGCGCACGGGGAACGGCAATTCGATTCCGCCGGCTTCCATTGCGGCCTTGCCATGTTCCGCCTCGTCCACACTCATCTGTTCGACGATTGCGCGTGACTCGCGGTCGGCTGCCGGCAATTGCTCCAGATGGCTATCCAGATGCTGCTCCACCTGACGCTCGGTTTCGGCCATGAAGCCCAGGCTGACACGGTCGCCCATGCGCCCCGCTGCAACGCCGATTGCCAGCGCGCCGGTGTACCAGAGCGGGTTCAACAGACTGGGGCGCGAGTCGAGCGCTTCCAGACGCTTCGCAGTCCATGCGAGGTGATCCTCTTCCTCGATTGCCGCGCGATTGAACACGGCGCGCAACGAAGGTGACCTGGTCGCGAGTTTTTGAGCCTGATAGAGCGCCTGCGCGCACACCTCGCCGACGTGGTTCACGCGCATCAATCCGGCCGAGTGCGCACGCTCCGCCGGTGAGAGTTCGGGCGCCGCTTCCGTCACCGCGGATTCTTGCGGCACCGGCAACGGACGGCTCATTCGCGACACGCCAGTCATTGAGCGTAAACCCCGATCAAACTCGCTAATCAACTCGTCCAGAAACATTCAACGCTCCCTCGTTCACCAACCGCCTTATCGATCCGCCAGGTCCGTGCCATAAGGCTTTACGGCTGAATTCGGGCTGCGCGGAAACCTTCAAACCGCGTGAATCAGGCGGCCAGTTTCTGATTTTAGACCATGTTGCGTAAACGAAACAGGAGCCTTCCCGCCCCGCTCCTTTTTCTTTGTGCCATGTAGGCCTTTTGTTACATTACGTGCAACTTCTCGCGAAGTTGGACAAGCAAGGCCTCAACGCTAGATAAATATTCGCCTTGTACAAAAGATTCGTAATCCTTGGAGATCATTCGATGAAAAAGTCGCTTCTCGCTCTCGCAGCACTGGGCGCATTCGCAGGCGTCGCACATGCTCAGAGCAGCGTGACCCTGTACGGTATCATTGACGAAGGCTTCAACATCAACACCAACTCGGGTGGCAAGCACCTGTACAACCTGTCGAGCGGCGTTCTGCAAGGCTCGCGTTGGGGTCTGCGCGGCACGGAAGATCTGGGTGGCGGTTTGAAGGCCATCTTCGTGTTGGAAAACGGCTTTGACGTGAACAACGGCAAGCTCGGTCAAGGCGGCCTGATGTTCGGTCGTCAAGCTTACGTCGGCCTGTCGAGCCAGTTCGGTACGGTCACGCTGGGTCGTCAGTACGACTCCGTGGTTGACTACGTTGGTCCGCTCGAAGCCGGCGACCAGTGGGGCGGCTACATCGCTGCTCACCCGGGCGATATCGACAACTTCAACAACGCATACCGCACCAACAACACGGTCAAGTTCACGAGCGCAAACTACGGCGGCCTGACGTTCGGCGGCACGTACAGCTTCGGCGGCATCGCGGGCAACGTCACGTCGAACCAGATCTGGTCGTTGGGCGCTGGCTACAACAACGGTCCCCTCGTTTTGGGCGTTGCCTACTTGAACGCACGCACCCCGGCAGCTTCGGGTGGCCTCTTCAACAACGGCGGTACGGCTACGACGGCAGCAGGTGCAGTGACGTCGCCGGTCTACGCTGGATTCTCGTCGGCTAACACGTACCAGGTCATCGGTGCAGGCGGCGCATACACGTTCGGCGCAGCAACGGTCGGCGTGACGTACTCGAACATCCGCTTCGGCAACCTGGGCGCTTCGTTCGCATCGCCGTTCAAGGGCCAGTCGGCTACGTTCAACAACGCCGAACTGAACTTCAAGTATCAGTTGACCCCGGCATTGCTGGTCGGCGCAGCGTATGACTACACGCGCGGCGCGGAAATCAACGGCAACTCGCGTGCTCAGTACCACCAAGGCGCAGTTGGCGTGGACTACTTCCTGTCCAAGCGTACCGACGTGTACGTGACGGGTGTGTATCAACACGCTCTGGGCGACACGGTCACCGCTGGTGGCGCTGTGGTCGACGCAACGGCAGGCATCAACGGCCTGACGGGTTCGTCGAACCAGAACCAGTTCACGGCGCGCGTCGGTATCCGCCACAAGTTCTAATAAGTCGTAATAAAGCAGTTTGCCTTAAAGGCGCCTTCGGGCGCCTTTTTTTATGGCGCTGCGCTGCGCACTACTGCGGACGGGCCTCGCACGGCAGCGGTGACGCAGAACTGAAAAAAGCCCGGCAGATTTTCATCTGCCGGGCTTTTGCCGTTTACCGCTGTACGCTATTTCATGCCGACTTCGTGCGTGATCGGTTCGCGATCCCGCTTACGCGCGCCCGTCGCGCAACTCGCGGCGCAGGATCTTGCCGACGTTGCTCTTCGGCAGTTCGGTACGGAATTCGACGATCTTCGGCCGCTTGTAACCGGTCAGTTGCTGCTTGCAGTACGCAAAGATGTCCGCATCGGTGAGTGCCTGATCTTTCTTCACGACGAACAGTTTCACCGCCTCGCCCGAATGCTGATCCGGCACGCCGACCGCGGCGACTTCGAACACGCCCGGCAGTTTGGCGACCACGTCTTCGATTTCGTTCGGATAGACGTTGAAGCCGGACACCAGAATCATGTCCTTCTTGCGGTCGACGATCTTGACGAAGCCACCTTCGTTCATCAGGCCGACATCGCCCGATTTAAAGAAGCCATCCTCCGTCATCACTTTTGCCGTTTCGTCGGGCCGGTTCCAGTAACCCGCCATTACCTGCGGGCCCCGGATGCAGATTTCACCCGGCTGGCCGAGCGGCACTTCGTTGCCTTCGTCGTCTCGAATCGAGATTTCCGTCGACGGCAGCGGCAAGCCGATTGTCCCGCTGTATTCGGTGACGGTCACCGGATTGCAGGTCACGCACGGCGACGTTTCCGACAACCCGTAGCCTTCAATGATCGGCGTGTGCGTCTGCTCGTACCAGCGCTTGGCTACAGCCTCCTGCACCGCCATACCACCACCGTTCGCGGCGATCAGCTTCGAAAAATCGAGCTTATGGAAATCCGGGCTATTCAACATCGCGTTGTAGAGCGTGTTGACGGCGGGAATTGTCGTGATTGCATACCCTTCGAGCGCTTTGATCATGCCCGGAATGTCGCGCGGATTAGGAATCAGCACGCCGAGGCCGCCGGTACGGATTGTCAGCAACCCGCAAACCGTCAGCGCAAACACGTGATACAGGGGCAAGGCAACCACGGTGATGAACTGATCGATGTCCGTACGATTCGCGCGCACCGGATCGAGCCAGACTTCCGACTGCAACACGTTGGCGATCAGGTTCCGATGCAGCAGCGTCGCGCCCTTGGCTACGCCCGTCGTGCCGCCCGTGTACTGGAGAAACGCGACATCGTTCGGACCTTGCTGGACCGGCTTGAAATTCTGACGTCCACCTTCCGCGATCGCGGTATTGAATTTGACGTGACCCGGCAGGCTCCACGCCGGCACCATCTTTTTCACCTTGCGCACGACGAAGTTCACCAGCGTGCCCTTCAGGCCCATCAGATCACCCATCGCGGCTACAACCACATGCTTGATCGACGTGTTGCGTACGATCGCCTGCAGCGTGACCGCGAAGTTCTCGAGCAGAATGATCGCTTCCGCGTCGCTGTCCTTTAGCTGATGCTCTAACTCACGCGGGGTATAAAGCGGGTTCACGTTCACGACCACGTAGCCCGCGCGCAGAATAGCGGCAATCGCCACCGGATATTGAAGCACGTTCGGCATCATGATCGCGATGCGCGCGCCGCGGGCCAGGCCCTTCGATTGAAACCACGCTGCCAGCTTGCGCGAAAGCGCGTCGAGCTCGCCATAGCTGATTTCCTTGCCCATGCAGACGAACGCGGGCTTGGCGCGGTGGTCGCGAAAGGCTTCTTCGAGCAGTTCTCCGACCGACGAGTAGCGGGTTGGGTCAATCTCTGCGGGAACGCCGGGTGGATAAGATTTCAGCCAGATTTTGTCCATGCAGCGTCTCCTCCTTTATTTTCGAATGGTCGTGCTAAAAACGCATCGTAGCATGGGCACCTCTCGGTTATTTGCGAAAAGCGGCCGGGTTAGACTGCAGCCTCGAACCCTCAAAAGACGAGCACCGCTGGACGATTGAACTTGTTTCAGACGCGCTCGACTTCGACGAGGCAGTCATAGAAAGTTGCCGATCCGCCCAGATCAGTGAGCGCCTGGCTGGTAACCTGATTGGCATTGCGGCCGTCGGGAGCAAGTTTCTTCCACCAGATCGACAGGCCCACCACGAGCCCCTCACGTGCTTTATCGGTGACACGGACGCGCGCCTGCATCGACCCGCGATCGTTAAAGATGCGCACCTGATCGCCGTCGACGATGTCTCGCGATTGCGCGTCGGCCGGATGCATGTCGAGATGCGGCTCGCCTTCGGTCGAACGCAGACTTTCGATGTTCACGAAGGTGCTATTCAGGAAGTTGCGTGCGGGTGGCGAAATCATCGCCAGCGGATAACGGGCGGCAAGTTCCGGCGCGCCGTCAGCGGATTCGTAGGGCGGCAGATAGTCCGGCAGTGGGTCGAGTCCCTGTTGCGCAAGGCGCTCGCTGTAGAACTCGCATTTACCGGACGGCGTTTGGAAACCACCTTCGGCGAAAGGCGCATCGGGCAGATTCAGCCTGGCCCAGCCCGTCTTCTTCAGGGTCTCCCAATCTACGCCTTTGAGCGTTCTGTCTTGCCAGCGGAACGCCGCCTGCGCGACGGTCTCGTCGCTCTCGAACAGCGCGGGCTCGTCGAGACCCATATGACGCGCGATGCCGCGAAAAATCTCCGTGTTCGGAAGCGCTTCACCGACCGGCGCGATTGCCGGCAGGTTGACCATTACGTGCGTGTGGCCGTACGACTTGTGAACGTCGAGGTGCTCCAGCTGAGTTGTCGCGGGCAGCAACAGATCGGCGTAGTCGGCGGTGTCGGTCTGGAAATGCTCGAGGACGATTGTGAACAGATCTTCGCGCGCGAAACCCGCGGCGACTCGCTCCGAATCTGGCGCGACAGCCACCGGATTCGAGTTGTAGACGACGATCGCTTCGACTTTGGGGCCGAACGCGGCGTCGCCCGTGTGCAGTAGCGCGTCGCCGATCGCATTCATATTGATGACGCGGTTCGTCCTGGTCGGCCAACCCGGCATCAGGTCCGGACGCTGCAACGCATACGAATCGACCGGCGCCCAACCGCCCGACGACAGCAACACGCCCCCCGCTCTCTCGCGCCACGCACCCGTGAGCGACGGCAGGCAAGCGATCGCGCGCACTGCATTGCCGCCGCCGCGCACGCGTTGCAGGCCGTAGTTCATGCGGATTGCAGCCTTTCTGGTGCCACCGTAAAGTCGTGCGAGATCGACGATCGCCCGTTCATCAATACCGCAGATTTCCGCAGCGCGCGACGGCGGGTAACTGAGCGCGCGGGCTTTCAGCTCTTCAAAACCAAACGTGTGAGCTTCGATGTAAGCGTGATCGAGCAGATTTTCCCTGATCAACACGTTGATCATACCGAGCGCCAGGGCGCTGTCAGTGCCTGGTTTCAAAGCGATGTGCTGATGGCATTTTTCGGCCGTCAGCGAGCGGTACGGATCGATTGCGATCAGCCGCGCACCGCGGCGTTTGGCCTGTTGAGCGCGGGTCCAGAAATGGAGGTTCGATGCAATCGGATTCGAGCCCCAGATGAGGATGACTTCGCTTTCGTCGAAAAACTCGGTGAGCATGCCGAGGCTCGCGCCATAGGTGTACTTCAGCCCGGCCGCGCCGGCGGCCGCGCAAATCGTGCGATCGAGTTGTGATGCGCCGAGCTTATGGAAGAACCGTTGCGCAATGCTGTCGCCCTGAATCAAGCCCATTGTGCCGGCATAGCTGTAGGGGAGGATTGCCTCCGGCGCCCGGTGTGCAATTTCCGACAGGCGGCGAGCCGCGAGTTGGAACGCCTCGTCCCAGCCGACCGGCTCAAAGCGCCCCTCGCCTTTACGGCCGACACGCTTCATCGGTCGCGTCAGTCTCTGCGGGTGATGCACGCGCTCAGCGTAGCGGCTGACCTTGGTGCACAGCGCGCCTTGCGTTGGAGGATGCTCGGGATCGGCGACGACCTTGATCGCCCGGCCGGACTCGACCGTCACGCGCATCGCGCACGTGTCGGGGCAATCGTGCGGGCATACGGCGCGAGCGTGTTCAGTCGGAGCATTCATCGGCGGTCCGTCGTGGGGAACGATAGAACAATGCGGGATTCTATTACGTCGAGTACCGCTTGGCCTGCACTGCCCCGCCAAAAATATCTTCGGCGTAGAATCGGTCATGACCGTGCCCGGGCCGACGCGTCCCCGAGCGATTCCACGCAAGCCAAAGCACACACGTATCACCACTCCGTCATGAAACTGATTCCCGAAATCCAAGCCGCTCACGGCGAAATCCAGACTCTCCGACGAACGATCCACGCCCATCCGGAATTGCGTTACGAAGAGACAGCGACAGCAGATCTGGTTGCACGAACGCTTGAGTCGTGGGGTATCGAAACGCACCGGGGATTGGGCAAAACCGGCGTGGTTGGCGTACTGAAACGCGGCAATGGTTCACGCTCCATTGGTCTGCGTGCTGATATGGATGCGTTGCCGATACAGGAACTGAACAGCTTCGATCATCGGTCGAAAAACGACGGCAAAATGCACGCGTGCGGCCATGATGGACATACCGCGATGCTTCTCGGTGCCGCGCGGCACCTGATCAAACACGACGAATTTGACGGCACGATTGTGTTTATTTTCCAGCCCGCCGAAGAAGGAGGCGCCGGTGCGCAGGCCATGATCGACGACGGCCTGTTTGTGAAGTTTCCGGTCGACGCAGTGTTCGGCATTCATAACTGGCCAGGCATGGCGGCGGGTCACTTCGGTGTGACCGAAGGTCCGATCATGGCATCGAGCAACGAATTTCGCATTGAAATCAAAGGGGTCGGCTCACACGCTGCGCTACCGCACAATGGTCGCGATCCCGTTTTTACCGCAGTGCAGATCGCGAATGGACTGCAGAGCATCATCACGCGAAATAAAAAGCCGCTCGACACCGCTGTGTTGTCAATCACTCAGATTCACGCCGGCGATGCGGTCAATGTTGTCCCGAACAATGCGTGGATCGCAGGTACCGTACGGACATTTACAACCGAGACCCTCGATCTGATCGAAGCGCGGATGCGCAAGATCGCAGAGAGCACTGCGGAAGCCTACGATTGCTCCGTCGATATTCAGTTCCACCGCAACTATCCGCCAACGATCAACAGTAGCGAAGAGGCCCGCTTCGCCGCGACGGTCATGAAAGAAATTGTCGGCGCAGAAAATGTCGACGACGCGGTTGAGCCGACGATGGGCGCAGAGGACTTTTCCTTCATGCTGCTCGCTAAACCGGGTTGCTACGCCTTTCTGGGCAATGGCGACGGCGGCCACCGAGATTCGGGCCACGGCGCAGGTCCGTGTACGCTGCATAACGCGAGCTATGACTTCAATGACGAGTTGTTGCCGATCGGCTCGACATACTGGGTGCGGCTTGCCCAACGGTTCTTGGCGCGAGAGAAATAGAATTCTTACGGGAGAGGCTTCAGGCAGTTGATTAGTTCGTCGCCTGGGGCTCCCGTCGTGCTGCGTGGATGAGATGCCTCGCCTGAACGCGGAACGCACCTAGTCGGATTCGTGTCGGGTTTTCGCGCTGATCCGGTTCTGTAAGGGCGGTGTGGAGGGGTTGGTAAACGCAGAAACCCCACCTTTTTGGGGTGGGGTTTCTGTCTGCTGCGGGGGAGCCTGACGATGA
>Ga0255336_100943_pt1 | contig 28954 bp, 20 predicted proteins | sample MeOH1_35cm_T3_17_FD_189102 | JGI IMG/M metagenome (GOLD analysis project Ga0255336, IMG submission 189102) | Sandy soil microbial communities from University of British Columbia, Vancouver, Canada - MeOH1_35cm_T3_179 | ecosystem: Engineered > Artificial ecosystem > Sand microcosm > Unclassified ...
AGTGCTTGGCAGGATCATTCACAGAATTGAATGAAGAGACAGCCGTCCAGCGCTGTGATTGGCTGCAGTACTCAAGATCTTGGCGATGGCAAATCTCACAGCCAATCAGAGCCCTTGATTTCCAATCTCTCCAGGATTCCTGAATCATTGTGTTCAACACAACGACTTTACAGGTTGAGCGCCTCATCTAGCAGCACTAACCACCAAAGTCTGGTGGACTGTTCGGTGGAGGAGCCAACACGACATTGCCGGCAGCCTGGATGAGGGACTTGATGAACGAAGCAAGTTATGATGGTGGATTGATTCTATCCAAGATGCTGTCTCCGGTGGTGCTGTAGATGTGCTGGAGGCCAAGCGCCCATAAAGTGAACACTGTGCCTGTGTTTCCAACAGGACTCAGCCTCTGGCTATCTCTCACCGATATTGTTAAGAATGGATAGCGGCGTGAAAAGAAGCCCTGACTCTTCCGATGCCTAGCTCTTCCTTTGGTGCCCATTCTGAAGGTCAGATATGATGCTTATTACACCTCGAATCGACCGACTTGCCCGACTCCATCCACTGGCACGAGGGTCATCAATTTGCCTGTGCTGGCCAACAATAGGGTGCAAGCTCTGTCGAGGACTTCCGCAACGGAAGCATACTATAGTGCCAAAGAATCACTCCGAAGGCTTCTCAGATGGAGCATATCGAGTCCGCCGATGCAGTCGATGACCTTCACTGATTGCCGTTCAGGCCCAGACACGGAGTCAGCGTTCGTCCGGTTCGCTCAAGGTCCGGCAGATACTCGTTCTATTGGAGAAGTATTCCAGTGTGTTGGATGTGCTGTCCCAGGCTCATGCAGAATATACTGCGCTGATATGGGTTCTGATTCTGGTGATGGCCATGAACGATGTCACTCTCCTGCGGCGACACCTTGACCTGGCAACTGGACGAGCTGACTCTCGTGACGAGACATACCCTTCAAAGGGTCATCCAGGTGAAGCAAGGCCAAACCACCGATCAATGAGAGAACATCCAGGTCACACGTTTGGCCGATGTGATCGAGACTACACGTACCAGCAGGATATCGTGAGCCTTGATACCTGCTTCGTGGCCCCCGAGTGGACGAACAAGTGGTGCTTGGAAGAAGTCAAGTATGGCAGGGAGGTCTTCTCTTACGTCCAAACTGAGGCGATCTAAGGGGTGCTCTGTACGGCTTTGGGTTCGGGCATGGTCAAGATCTTGTGTTCTCAACTCCCTCAATTGCTGTTCTTCTGGGGACCAAAATGACACACGTATCCTTGACCTGTCAATCTATCGATTGTTGGTTCAGCACGGCGGGGCCCGAAACGGCAAAGTTTGTGAAATTGATGATCGCGACGACCAGCCCTTACAGCCTGGTGATCTATACATTTCAGATTCCTATCTTGACAATACTTCCACGGTTAATCTGGACAACGAATACGACGTCGACATGGACATGGATGCCTCCGAAAATATGTTTAGGGTTGCGTTGCTGGAGTGGGCGTCTATCACACGCAGGCTCCTGACATCTGTGACTCGCTTTGGTCCGGACTATGGAAAACGCTTCGATACCACCTGATCGTTCTGACGTACAATGCCATGCTGGACATCATTCAGTTGGGCCGGTCCACGCACGACTTCCTCGCGCCGTGCTGAAGTGGAGCTCAAGACACGAATAATTCCCCTTTTCCAATGCACATGCCGCCTGAATGCCGGATCAAGCTTTTGACCGTTGTCGACTCTTGCCGTTACTCCTGCGAACTCTGGCATCAGAGGCAGACATCCCGGAGGAGACAACGAAACGGTGCGTGGATGGATGGGACTGTTCTTCTTTGCTTTCTGCAGACTCATACAGACATGCCCGTATAAATTGTATTTGGATGAATTCCCTAAACAATCGTACGGGATGGTAGAGGCAATAAGTATTCCCTAATAGGATTGATTGATATTAGTAATACAGACATATCCTGAGCGTTACCATGACATATTATAAGGTCGGTGGAGAGAGCCATGAATATCAGCGACGTCGTCGATACGAATTTACATCCTCATCCTCGTCCTCTTCGTCCCCGTCTTCATCCTCGGTCCCTTCCGTGGTGAAAATGCTGTCCTTCCTGTCGATGAAACGCCGCGCTATGGAATCCTGAATGCTGAGGAATGTAAAGTGTTCGAATATTCTCAATATAAGTGTCCTCGACGGATCATGGGATCAATGACTTCTGGTCGCCAAAGGAGGGGGTCAACTGCACCTCGACTCAACCTACCATCGAGGTCCTACCCGACCATGCCTCGGACGCGGTCGATCCGCTCCAGCGCCTTCTCTAACCTCTCGAGGCGCTTGCGCTTCTCCACGTCCCGCAGCTCGAGCACCTTCACACGCTCCTCGAGCTTGGCGCGCGCTTTGCGCTCCTGTGCGACCATCTCGTTGGCCTGGCCAAACAGCTGCGCCGTCAATTCCTCGAGCTCGGTCTGCGCTTGAGTCAGGCTGCTTTCCGCGCGTAGCCGCAGCGTGCGTTCCGTCTCGAGGGTCGATTGGAGCGAGGTCAGCGTGACCGTTGTGGAGTGAGGGTTTGGCTCGAGCGACGTCGCGCTGGTGCCCTGGCCGGAGGAGGGCAGATTCGGAGGCGTGTTCGTATTGCTGGGTGGAAATGTCGCGGTCGCGGGTGTGGTCGGGTGTTGTGGTGGAGCTTGCGTCGTTGAAGGGCCATCTCTCTTCCTTCCGGGTAGCAATGCGCTCAGACTGGCGAGCCGTGACGGTGGAGGTGCGGAGGTCGCGTCGACCGGAGGGCTGGTCAGCCCGTTCGGAGGTGGAACAGATGGTGGCTGTTGTTGTGCGCGTGAGAGAGAGGCCCGCAGGAAGCGAACTTCGTCTTCATAGTCGGCCAGCTTGTCCACCGCCGCGGCCGCTTTGGAGTTCAGGACCTTGACCTGGGTTTCGAGGTCCTGGATGCGCTGCTGCGCTTCGGCGCCGTCTGTGACGGAGTCGGGAAAGTCAAGGGTGTGTCCACAAGCAGGACAGGCGCTTTCGTATGTTTGCAGTGGCATCGTCGAAGGTCCCATCGGATTAACCAGCAATGCTGCGGTGGCCATGACAGAGGGCGGACTGGAGCCGCCGTGTCAGCATTGGGGCGCTTGCAGAGTGATTCGCGTGCGCGGACGATGAAGACAAAGACGAGATGGTACAACAAGAGCGGTTCTCCTTGTCAACAGCAGCACCGTGGTGTGGGCGTAGATTGGTGCTGGTGCACACAATGTATCATCGGCTGTCAAAAGAAAGTGACGTGGAATGGGCAGTGGGTCTGACAGGGACTGGAACTTTCGGAACTAGGGTGAAACCCTGCAGCGCTTCAATCCTAGCCTGGCTTCCCCGTGTCTCTCGCCTTGCCCCTTGCCAACACGTGGGAATGAAGACATGCCGCACCATGAACAGCTATTTTTGCACCGCACCAGAGTCCGTGTCCCGGTCGTTCTGGCGGAGCCTACTTCGTGAAGGAAGAATCCTATCGCTATGACTTTGTCCCCGGTGATAGTGATACGTCCCTGTCTAGCCAATTTCATCCAGGCTGACAGCAGCTGCCAACTCGGCCGGTACGGTGGAACGGTCAGGTTGAAGTTGATCTGGTGGTCCGAAACAACACTCTGCACTAACTTGAAGTCCGTACTTGTACGATCCTTGAGGCCAATCCGCCGGATGTCTGGACTGCACCCCCTGTTGACAATGAATCGAATACCCAACGGTCCAGGACAAGGCGTCTCCCGTCGAATTGGAAAAGGGTCGGCCGGCCTGAATCGTACAAGTAGGGCAATTGCACAATCTTCATCACAGCTATCTCTCCATTGCTGAAGCCCGTTTTGAACACAAGTCGGGCTGTAAGGTATCTTCAAACGTAAAATCGACAGGTGGGAAGACCATTTCCCCTGAGTGAAAAAAAAGGATCAAAAGAAATAGGGGATGGCAGCGCTAGGATCACGGTCAGTTTCATGTTACCATCGCACTGAGAAGACTCACGCAATGGCCAAAGTCGCCGTCACGCCCACCAATGCCCGCGTCCTGACTTTCTCCCTCTTCAGCTTCTCTTCCAACACCTTGGCCTTCTTGGTGGGCTGCGCTGGCAGCTCCGCATCGATATCCGACGGTTCTGGCTCTTCAGCCTTCCTCTTCCTTGAGGTCTTGGGAGAGCCTTCGAGCGCTTTCGCTTCTTCCACCATCTGTCTCGCCGTTTCCAACATCTTTTGCGTGTCTTCGGGAAGGGGCAATTCGGGGGATCCCGCGGGGATTTCCACGGTCACGTTCGTCTGTGTCGTTTCGGTGGTGCCGTGAACCTCGACCGACTGCTCGACTTCCACCTTGACCGTCTCCCCGTTCACCACCGGCGTTTCGGGCTTGGGAGAGTCGAGCGCGGGGGGTTCCACTTTGTCGGCCGTGTCCGCGACCGAGGCGGCATCATCGAGGGCGGATTGGAGTGTCGCACTGGCAGCATTCGCATGGGCGATATTCGCCTCCTTTTGAGCCTTGGTCTGTCTCTTTCGAGGCGACGCCTTACTTTTTGTCGGACTCGCCGTCTTGCTCGGGGACATCGATCTCGACGCTCGAGACCGGGATCTCTTGCCGGTCGCACTGGGAGGGGGCAACTTCGGCGTCTTGTCCAGTGGCAGCTCGAACTTTGGCGGCGCGGCGATCTGCTTTTTGGCACTCGAAGGGCTTTGTATGATCTCGGTCGGGTCCAGCAGCGCGCGAATCCACTCGGTCAGCCCGTATTCGTCGGCCAGCTGCAGCGCTGTTGGATGCTGTTAGCACGCACGCGAGAGCGGTGAGCCCGTTGATCTTTACCAAACTCTGGAGCGACCCAGAGGTTCCCGGCCACCTCGTCCTGACTCGTCGCATCCAGTGTCTTGAGATAGTCGCGTTCTTGCTTTTCTTCTGCATGCGCCGCCCACGGAAACGCAATCTTGAACATGCCCGTCGCGCTAACGAAACCATCCTTGCTTCTCCGCTGCAACAGTGTCAGACCCTGACGACCACGGGCGACGTGGTGGGTGTTTCTACCATCAAGAAGTATGTCCCGGGAGGGGACTGGTTCTGTTGCGTCGCAAAGATCTCGGAGCCCTTCAGGTCCTCGGGCAAAGGCGCCCTCAGATGTGCGTATTCGAAAGGGCCCAAGTTCTCCACCTTTGTCGCATTGGAAGTCCCGACTTGACCCGGTTTGACCGTCAATTTCGTCTTGCCTAATCGCCTGTGATTGAGCAGCTCTTCATCTGCGCCCGTCGTTAGCAGGTTCCGTCAACGCGTAGCTCCGACTCCGTACAGCTGGGTGCTGCGCCTGGCGCGACGAGCGGATTGCGCTTTGAAGGCAACGATCGCATAGCGGGAGATCTGAGTCTGGCCGAAGACCCGGGAGCAGGGGAGTTCTTTATGCGCGCGAGCAGGAAGGGGTCGAGAGAATGGCTCTTTCGGCGCGGAGGCGCAGAGCCAGAAGCTGCGCTGGTCCAATAACCGTGGGCCTTGTCCCGGGACGACTCGCGATAAGGATGGTGCTGCCCAAAGAGGCCGACAACTGGCACCACGTACGCGACGAGAGGACTGAACGCGATTCAAGGGTGAAAGAAACCTTGCGCCCCGAGATGACGGGGGTCGGCCGACTGGAGGTGGCTGGCCATCAACTCGATCCAGGATGGCTGGCTGCGTGGGGATCTAAGAGTGATTTAGCCGAATTGGGCACTTCCCAGCGGCTCTAAGATGGATGTCATTCCACGAGCAATTGATTGCTTCGCCTTTTTCTTTCGTCATCCTCTGTATTTTCCCAGCAGAGACCGTGCTGAGATCTTTCTTGCCGACGGTTCCTGCACCGAATGACCCCGACGGGATAATTCAAGCTCGTCTTGTGAAACCCGACCCTGACCGACGGGCGGTACCGTCCTTCAGCTTCCTGTGCGATCCGTTCTGTTCATACTTTGATATTGCTTCTGACTCCTGGGGTCAGACCTCGATTTCACGTCGCTGCAAAAGGCCAAAAGGCAGCCTGCCCAATTCCAGCATCTTCGGTCCGCGATTCTTCCGCCACCGGCCAACCGGACCCAGAACGAGGAGGCCATGTCTTGCCGACTGGAGCTTGGATCCGTTAGTTCCTCTCGCCCTTATTCTTCTTTGCACCTCGCCGGTTCCTCAGCCTTGCATCTTCCACCTCGTCCCCAATGTCGAGCACTTCATCGCCTCGATACTCCCATCCGCCAATCTCACGGGGACCATCGCAGCCGGTAGGAGGCAGGGCCCACGCCGGAACGGGGCTTCTGTAGCTCCAGGCCCCATCAGCGTCTCCATATGCCAGAGCATGGAGATAGATACCCAACTCTTGCGGACCGGGGTCGGAGTACAGCGGCGTGTCGCAAATGGGACATTTCTCCCCCGTCATCTTCTCGCCTTTGCGCCTGTTGTAGTCTGCCACCATCTCATCATGGGCCTTGACAAACGCGCCATACTGAGGATCATGATGCATAGCATCCTCCTCTCCATTCTCACCGTTTTCAGTGGGCGGGCCCAGCGAGCCGGCATGCAACGTACCACATGGTAGAGGCTTAAAGTTGGGATCACGGGAGGAAACGCTGGCGGTGGCCGCCGGCGCCTTTCGCGTATCCGATACCGTCCGTTCCGGGGTCTGGTCGACGAGGGCGACAACAGGGTCATCGCGATCGTACGAGACGGCGTCTGCGATTTCAGTCTTGCCCATCTTGCTCAGCCGTTCCACGATGGCTTCATCATGCTCTGCGGACGAATCATGTCGTCCCAGTAACGGCCCAAACACCCTGCGGTTGCTGTAAATAGGGTCGTTCGTGATGGGGTGACCGAGGAATTGGAGGTGCACACGGATCTGATGGGTGCGACCGGTCAAGGGGAGACAATGCACGATACTGTATCCATCGTCTTCGGATCCGGACATGGCTGGGGCCGGCGGGGCGACTTCATTTGAAGAGGATGGATCTGGTCTCGCCTCAGGCGGAGCTCCAGGCGCAGACGCAGAGGAGGCCGATGGTTTTTGCTGAGGATAGTAAGCGAGCCTCCGAAACAATGTCTTCGCGCTCTTCCCACTGGCCCGAGCCCGGTTGAGACCAAGGATGGGACTGATTTGCAGGATGCTCTCTTCACACTTGACCACCCCTCCGCGCATTGGGTCTCGGTCCCCGCCGTCTCCGTCAGGAAATCGTCCCTTCACGCGTGCGACGTATTCCTTGCGCACTGTCCGCTCCCTCAGCTTTTCACTGATCGCTTCCGCTTCCTGGCTCGTCTTCCCGATGAACATGACGCCGCTGGTCAGCCGATCCAAACGGTTGCACGGCAGCGGATTGAAGGCAAAATGCCTCTCGGCTCTCATGATCTCGACGACCGAGTTGTAATTGTATCTCCCGGCAGGATGCACCGGCACGCCGGCCGGCTTGTCGATCACGATCATATTGTCCGTCTCACTGATGACCCGGATGGGCTGCGCGGTGACGGGCGGTTCGTGCCTGTGCAGGGTGTGTGATATGACGTCCCCGTTTTTGACAATGGTATGCACGTCCCAGCACGGCTGGCCGTTGATCGTGATCTGGCCCGTCTCGATGGCCGTCTTGTAGTACTCGCGCGACCGGTCGCGAAACTCGGCCGCGAAGATGTCGAGGATCTCGCGGCCCCGCCAGCGCTGTTTGCAAAAGGTATTGTAGGTGAAATGGTACGGTGCCACGCGCCGCAGTCCGTTTTCCAGGTAGTACGGCCGTGGCCAGGGGTCGCATGGTGTGATGGCTACGGCCGGAGGTGGCGGCAGAGCTTTCTCGTGGTCTTTGAGTGGGAATGGGTGGACTTCGTACGTGGTCGTCGTCAGGGCCATGCTGGGACTGGGATAACGGCCACGGCTTGCCAGGTAGGCAAGCACGCGTGGTGAGGGAGCCAGTGATGGACCTTTCAATTAAAGGATCCAGTTAAGCCGTCTCAAATTGGGTCTGTCGTTTCTGACGGGTAATTCACTGGTGCCATCAAATATTTCATTTTCATTTTTGTTTCAATTTTAGACACCCGATCGGGATGTGACAAGGATTGCAGGGAAATCTGCCGCCGAATTGGGCGGGTGGTGCCGCCGCTTTTGGGGGTGTTCTTCCCTTTGCCAAGACACTTACTTCAAACACCCTTGACATATGACCTAGATGCCAGGTATAGCCCCTTCATCATTAGCAACGGAATCCTTGACTTCTTGAACCCATGATACCTTTGACCATACCGGCTCCAATAATGGCGCCTCTAGCACATATATGGAGGATTCCTCCCGACCCTCACACTGCCGCAGAGAATGAGGAACTCCTTCGACCTCCGGCTCAACCGCGTCGTCCAACACCATCTCTTTCCACGCATTCAGCCAGCTCGCTAGAGTCAAAATCGCTTCAGCCCCCCAGAAGCATCAATTCACGCTTCGATGGAATTTTTAGATAATGGGTGGAATAGCGCCGTGGATCTATCGCGGAACCAATTACCAACTGGTGAAGAGACAGCCGTCCAGCGCTGTGATTGGCTGCAGCATTCAAATCTCACAGCCAATCAGAGCGCTTGATTCACAATTCTCCAGGATTCCAATCGCGGTGTTTTGCTGGGCCAGCCAGCAGTACCCGGTTTGATCACATACACAGGACACCGGCCACTGATGCACTCACCCGGGATCTACAAGTTGTTGTCCCGGCTCTTCATCATATGGTGCAATGGCTGAAGAAAGCCAGCTTAGCGGGTGGCCGACATCATGCACCATCAGGCTAGTGCTTGCAGTACAAATTAATGTAACTGTGGACAGCCGCATCCCCATCTCCATCCCCTTCGCATCCTCGTTTTCCACTTCAGCCCAGGATGCACTTTGTAAACTCATTTTCAAATTTTCAGCTCGACATTGTCGGAATTGTCGCTGTCCTTGGAGAGGGTAGCACGGCGCGCAAAGCTCAGGCTTCAGCCTTGTCATGGCACCACGTCCTGCCACGCCTGCTTCCGGCGCCTCAAGCCTTGCTCAAGCACGAACAAGAGAAACGACTACCTACGCAGAAAGGCACCGTTGTTGGTGCATACTCGGGCAACGTGCGCTTCGAGCTCAACCACAGCTCCTCCATCCTGAAAGCTACAAAAGTTTGAAGTGGAGCTTGTCCAGGTGAAGAAGAGGGACTCTCCAGACAAGCCCGCCTACAACGTCAAACGGTATGGATACCTTGCTGCCCTGTCGGTTCTCGGCTGTCTCATGTCAATCGTGCTATTCGGACTATCAATCCATTATGGATTCGCACTTTTAGCGACCGTGTTGTTATCCTGCACCTCGACAACGGTCGGCTTCGCCTCATGGTGGAAGCTTGACTTTGAAGAAGAGAAACCAAAGCCTGGGCGCGATATCCCACATGGTGACCTGGTCATCTACTATCATGGCGAGACCGGTCACGGTTCTGGTCATCAAGGGTGCCGCAACCACGGCAAAGTGTGGTGACATATCAGGCTTTATGGCATCTCCAGATGACCCCGACCAGTTGACCCAGGCAGTTGGCCTAGCCAGCTGACCCAGGCAGTGAACCCAACCAGCTGACCCAGGCGGTAACCGACCAGTTGACCCCAGCCAGTTGACCCAGCCACGACCCCCAGCCAGGACCCCCGGACCAGTTGACCCAGGCAGTTGGCCTAGCCAGTTGACCCCGACCAGTTGACCCCCGACAAGTTGACCCAGCCAGTTGACCCAGCCAGGACCCCGACTAGTTGACCCTGGACAGCTGAGCCCGAATTAATGACCTCGGTGAAGTGGATATAATTCACAATCAAGCAGTGCGTCGACTTTAATTTTCTACCTCGACCATGAGCACTATCACGTGACAGAGACACATTCCTTGGAAGAACCAACCCAGCCTTCATCCTCCTGACTTTCACTGTCAATCATCGGCTTGACCCCAGGGTAACGACACAGTCGTTGTTCCCGTGAGCGGTAGTTGACAGCAGTAGTTGACACACGAGGTCGTGTGGTACTTGCTGTGCTGAACTGGTCTCTTCCGTTGGCGGGCCTTTCGTTCTTTGTTCTTCGGATTTGGCGATAGTTCCTGAAGCGGCCGGTCCAGGAGGTTGGAGCGCTCAAAGTCGATCAGCATCGCCCGCTGCCGCTCGGTGTTCCACAGGATATTCGGGTCGCGCACGTCGTTATGCTCCACCCCTTCCCTATAGATCTCATCGACGGAACGTCGGATTTCCGGCGATAGATCCAAGGCGTCGGACGACTCGGCCATTTCTCCGCCCCACGACATCAGTAACATGTGCACAATCTCCACCCCGAGGTCGATGTACGGCTCGATCAGCCCGATGCTTCCCAGGTACACCGGCACCACCATCCCTTGAAGTCTCTTCAGCCGTCCATAAACACGGGCTTCGTGCTGTAAGTCTGGCACAAATACCCGGATCGTTCCTTTACCCACAAAGGTGTACCCGTATGATGCCAATGTGATCTTGAAAAGATTTCCCCTCGCGCCTTGTTTCCCCAGCGGCTCGCAATCCTGATCCAGGGTCTGTCCAAGCTGGGCCCGGACCGAGCTCGCAAATGCTCGAATGCCGATCCCGTGTCGTCGATGAGATCGGCCGACGCGGTGAGCTTCCACGTTCGGGCAATTCTCATCCAATATTCCTCCCCGAACCAGCCCCAGGAGACACACCTGCGTGCAGTAGCTGCGGGTTTGACCCCTCGTCCGAGACGCCACCGGACTGTCAGTCAAGGCTGTCGGCGCCAGAGCTGTGCGATTTGCCGGAAGGGGGGTCCTGTTGTCTCCTGATTCCGTTTCCGAGGACGAATCGTCATCCGAATCAGCGTACAGTGGAGTTTCGTCTTCCCTGCACTTTCGGCCAGAAGGTCTCGCCCGCAGGTTGAACGTTCGTTTTTCCTTGGGAGACTTCCCCTTGAACTCAGATGTGGGCGTCGTCTGGGGTCCCTGGGGGTCCTGGGGCATCTTTCGATTCTCTGGAGTCTCGGGTGGAACGACCGCGCTATTGGCTGGCCATTTGGGTAGTTTTTGTTTCCATGTCCTACGCCAATCCTGGTCTCGCCTTTCAGACGTAAACGCCAGTAGACTAAAAGAAAGCACCTGACTAATGGCCGTGTGAAAGACATTCGTTTTCGGATCGTCAGTCGCCTGAAGCTCTTCGCCGGGAATGGTGAGATGATAGAACAGCGTCGTCGGGTCGTGCTCCTTGATCCAGAGAAAGATGAAGGCCTTCCCGGTACTTACGTAGCTGTACTCCAGACCGCTCTCAATCATGTAATCAAAAGTCTGCGTGATCACGCTCCCCACCTTCTTGTCTGCATCATATTGTTGCCTTTTTTCCTTCTCAGTTGGAATTTTGTACTTCAGAACCACCTCCCGATGGAGGTTCATGCAACGGAGCCCTCTTTTGAGATCTGTCACCGGGAGTTTATGTGCCGGCTTATACTCGATCAAGTAAGAGAGGGTGTTCTTGTCCTCCGTGTCTCGGTAGACGCAGATGCGGTCCGCCTTGATCAGTCCCGGTGCCTTGTCATCCCCATGAGAGAGCTCTTGTAGGCGTTCCTGAACCTCTTCGATTTCTTCGTCCAAAGTGTTGGCATGATTCTCAAACTTCACCCCACGCCCCAGCCTAAACTGTTCCCGTGCTCCCTCCATGGTGCTCAAAGCGGCGATGATCTCTCCGATCGACGATTCGACTGCGAGTTGCTGGTGAGGTCTCAGGTCGTCTTCCGACGCAAAGCTTCGATCGCACAACTTCTTGCCCATGTGTTCCAACACCTGGCTCGGGGGGAAGAGTTTCGGGGGACCGGATGGAGGGTCAAAATATTGGTAGACTTCGTTGAACCGTCGCCATTGGCCTTCGACAAATCCATCCCATGGACGTATTTTATTGGGGTAGCACCTGCCTTGGGGGGCGGTAACGGTTCCACGAGTGGAGCGCGATCTGTCCGACTGAATCGAGAGGCTTTTGGAAAAGTGTGTATGGCATAGAGCCAGATAGTCTTGAAACGTAGTTTTCTCCGCCCGAAGGGCACGCTCTTCTGCTACTTCGCGAGCTCGTCGTTCCTGAAGTTGTTGTTCCTCCGCTTGCTGAGCGCGCCGCTGCGCATCCTCCTTCGCCTGTAGAGCTTGCTGCAAGAGGTGCTCATACTCCGACACCCTCCTGGACATAGTGAAGCTGTAGGTAGCAAGCTCTTTCAGGATGAAAAGGTGATATTCGGCTTCGGCTATTCGGTAGCGGGACACTAGGGAGGAGGACGGTATTGAGCGACTGGCGTGGTGCGAGGAGATCGGTTGTCTTCAAAGTTGTCGGTGGACGCCTCGAGGGATTATGGCTTGCTGGACACTGATGAATCAAGCAGATGGAGTCGGTTGATTAAGGACAGACAAGGGGGGAGAAGGGGGTAAAGAGTGACAGAGAAGGGCCATCTTGATCTAACACCTGCAATCAGTCAACAGACAATAAACACACGATCAATTGTGACGTAACTATCGCTAAAGTTTCCTGTATTGGCTCGAGATTTCCCGGGGCGGATTAAATCTCTATCCGAGGAGTCTGGAGGGGGTGCTGAAATGCGCAGGCTTGGCACTTGACTTTCCTGGGGGGGTGTTAAACTGCCACCCCTCCACCAGAAATGATGACACATGTCGAGGGCCAAACGACCCCCTCCTCCGAAGCGATGACAGAGGGTCAAACGGACCTCCACCAGAAGTGGTGACCGATTTTGAGGGTCGAAACGGGCCCCTCCACCGAAGCGATGACAGATTGTGAGGGCCAAACGGAACCCCCCTCCACCGAAGCGATGACAGATTATGAAGGTAAACGGACCCCCCCTCTACCAGAAGTGATGATAGATTGTGAGGGTCAAAACGGGCCCCCTCCACCAGAAGTGATGGCGGATTTTCAGGGTCAAACAGAATTCCTCTTCGATTCCACTTTTCGACCACGGGAAAGTGTCTCAGTTTCAGGGACAGAAGACTATGGGCCAAAAACGTAACCAAGCAATCCAGGAATATTTTTATTCCGAGTTGTGGTCTACAACTTGTAGTACTACAAATCGAAGTACTGCAACTACAAACTGAGGAAGGCCAAAAACCCAACCAAGCAACCCAGGAATATTTTTATTCCGAGTTGTAGTACTACAAATCGAAGTAGTATGCATCCACACGTGATGAAACACCACACGCACACGCCGACATTCGGTTAGGGGATGTCGTGGTGAGCAAACCTACTGAAAGCTTTGGGGGAGTGGTTCAATATGATTATGGCAAGATTGTTCAAAAGGGGAGCTTTGAACGGAAAGGCACGTTGAATAAGCCACCCGAAGTGCTGTCGACTGCTATCTCCAAGCTTCAAGCGGATCATAACGCGAGACCTCGCTGTCGATGGTGACAGCCGGCCGGCTAAAAGTTTTTTAGCACCATCGCTTTCGCAACGGCGCAGTTTAGTGGGACCAGATGGTGAAATCAGTGCCGATACCTGAGACACCGGCCAGCGCGATTAATAATTCGATTCTGTTTACCGGTCGCAATTATTAATCCAACTTCACAATACGCCCTGATCACCTACATATTGATGTGGTAGGATGTCGTGTCTCGAAGCCAAGAGCATGCCGTTCAGCAGAAGACATAACGTTCGCCTCGGCAACAAACCTTGGGGGTAAGCACTACAGCGTCAACACGTCTGCCGTTCACCATTGCGGATCGCAGCTTAACCGACAGACCTCCGATCGTTCTACTCCCGCCCCATTTGTCATGTCGCCGAACCGACTGCTGCAGCCGCTTCAGGTGGGCACCATGGCCCTGCACCACCGCATCGGCATGGCTCCTCTAACACGTTTCCGGTCGACGGACGACCACGTGCCAACCCCTCTCAACGTGGAATACTACGCCCAGCGTGCCTCCGTGCCCGGCACCCTGATTATCAGCGAAGGGACCATCATCGCGCCGTGTGCCGGCGGCTGGGCCAACGCGCCTGGCATCTGGAATGCTGACCAGGTCTCGGCGTGGCGCGCCGTGACCGATGCCGTGCACGCTAAGGGCTGCTACATAGCCTGCCAGATTTTCGCCATGGGCCGCGCGGCGGTGAAGGACGTCGCCGAGAGAGAGGGCATCCAGATAGCAGCCCCGAGCGCACTACGCGCCAGCGATGATCCCAACTACGGCGATCCGGTCGCCATGACCAAGAAGCAGATCCGCATGACCGTGCAGGCGTTTGCGGACGTGGCGCGGAACGCGCGCGATGCCGGCTTCGATGCCGTCGAGATCCACGTTGGCAACGGCTACCTGCTCGACCAATTCCTCCAAGACGTGTCGAATCAGCGGGACGACGAGTATGGTGGGAGCATCGAGAACAGGTCGCGCCTCATTGTCGAGGTCACACGCGCCGTGGTGGACATCATCGGGGCGGATCGCACCGGTATCCGGCTCAGCCCGTGGTCCAAGTTCCAGGGGATGTGTATGGCGGACCCCATCCCCCAGTTTACCGATATAATCCGCACGGTTGATACGCTCGGCCTTGCTTATCTGAGCCTCATCGAATCACGAATCTCGGGCAGCGAACAGGTCTCGGAAAAGAATACCAATAGTCTCGAGTTCGCTTATAAGCTCTGGAAACGGCCTTTGCTTGTTGCGGGCGGATACAATGCTGAGACTGCACAAAAACTCGTGAATGAGCAGTATCCAGATCACAACATTGTTGTCTTATTTGGGCGACATTATGTCTCGACACCAGATTTACCTTTCCGGGTCAAGCAAAGCCTGTCGCTGAACCCGTATAATCGGTCAACACTTTATATCCAGAAGTCCCCTCAGGGTTACACCGATTATCCCTTCAGCAATGAGTATCTTCAGTCTGTACAGGCATGAGCGTCCTGAGATCTGTGTTAGACGTCCTTGTCTTCTACTTCAAACCTTTCAAATTAAGAAGAAATATTTTAGGCTGCTGCAATTTGCGAAAAGTGAATCAATCATCGTTTGATTGTGATATGGCCGCCACGGCGGTGCATGTATAGCCTCGTCCCGTGTGCCACGTTCCTAGCTCTGTAGGGGAGATGCAGCTAGAATATCCAACTCCCTAGGGAGGTAGAGGAGGGGGGCCAAAATAAAGGGTAGCAGGGTGCTAGATGGCAAGACTGGCCACAGTTCTGGCCACCAAGAGTGCCGCGACAAGTGCAACCACAGGAAAGTGTGGTGGCATTTCAGGGTTTCTGCATCCCCTGTCGACTTTCAAATTTCTACCCTCGACCGTGTGAACTGTCACGTGATGCAAACGCAATGGCAAGCCCTAACCTGGCCAGCGTCCTCCTGCTTTCACACTGTCAAACACCTGCTTGACGTTCAATCATATATTGCCAGGATAACGGCAAAGTCATTGTTATTCACCGTGCGCGGTAGCAGTCCATCTGCTGACTGATTGGTGTGGATTTAAAGGCGATGTTGAACGTGATGACCAATAGGTTTCGCCTTGTCCTGCCAAGGGGATATAGGCGCCAGCACTTTTCGTGCTTGATCTGGAAGTAGAAGACGGCAGAGTGACGGGGCTAAGGCCGCCTGACTCTTGGAATTTAGCGTGTCTCGTCTGGCGCCTACCTCAGCTGGAGGGTGAATTCGCTCCATTTGGTTAGGCAAAGCGCGGAACAACGCCTTAAAAATGATGTGAAAAGATTGAGGAGAATGCGAGCTGGCAAAGCTGAGACTTTCCAATGTTTTTAATCGCGGCCTTGCAAGTGAGGTTGGCTGAATTTTGTATCTTGCTGGACAAGGCAGACCACAAGGCTTTAGTTGTGCAGCATATGGATGCAACATAACGTGCACAGAGATGTTATTGGCGGGATTTCTCGTATCTGGGCTGTGGAGACCCCTTCGCTAAGAGATTGCAATTTGGGCTTGGCAGAAGGCCTCGGCGCTAAAGTCTGGACAGGAACCCTGCTCGCTTCGAGTTGCCCAAAGCGCGAAGCGGGTTAAGATCGTGTCTACTTAGATCCTCATGAATCTGGATAGGGCATGGCTAGTCACTCAGTCTAGCCAGGGCAAGATTACTCATGACCAGGGAAGAGAAACATATCGATTCCCTGTCGAAACCAGGCTGCAGGACTATCTTCTTATCTCCGCGCGCTCCCGATTTTTGCGTGACGATGTCCTGCATACAGGCTCGAACCGCCGGAATTGTCCAGTCAAGTCACTGGTACTGGCCAAGGATACTGCACCTATGCCTGGAGCACATCAGCTGCCAAATCACCAGCTCCCTGCCTCGCTCTCGTGTGGTCTTGTTTAAATGGTTCCTCCTATCCGTTCACGCGACTAGGTGCGGTGGACTCCATATACCTCGTCCCTCTCTGTGAATCACGCCAGCAGCTGTAGATGACCCCCACCGGCAATGGCTTACAATCCAGGTGTATCCTTCTTCATCTCATTCCACGAACTTGATCCCTCAAAAGAAAGTCAATGCATATTTTTCACCCAGAAGGGCGCAAGATGCCGATGGTCTTGCCAAGAAAGCGACAACAGGCGGGCGATCGCACTTCATAAAACTATCAATGCAATCTCAAGTGAGGCTTTCAATCTCGATCTACTCCAAGAGTATGTCTTGTGCAATTGCTGCAGATCGGGTCGTGCTCGACATCGAGATCGCATAGAGGACATCGGTCTTTTGATACCACTAGCCCGGCGATGGCAAGATGAGATCTGGAGACACGCTGCCGACCAATTCAATCATACAACCTCTGTCGCAGCATCTGAGGAGAACATCTTCACTACATATGGTTACACCACCCCAGCTACACCAACTCCCAGTCACACCACAACACTCTACACCCCTACCGCTGGCCGATTCTACTACCAACCCAATGTCCCCACGCCCTTAAGTATCAATGCAACACCCTCCCAACCTATCGCGAGCTCACCATACTACCAATATGGCTCCCCGAGATCTTCAACCACTACCGAATTCGCACTTCAACCATTCCAAAGCCAACCACGCTACGATCTCCGCCCTCGCGAAGCCAATATCTCCACCAACTCCACCTCCACCAAACCCACGTCTATCTCCCAGCCCCCCCTATCTGAGTTCCGTCCCCACATAGCAGACCCCCTTCCCAGCGACTCCGTCTCCTGGAAAATCCTCGACCCCCTTGAAGGCCGTGACTTCGAGACCGGCTCGCTTTATATCTTCAACCGGGCCTCTTCTCCGGGCCACGTCAAAATCGGCTGGACCGCAGGGTCCATCTCGGGCCGTCTCCAAGATTGGTCGAAATGTGGATACAACCCGAACTTACTGTTCAACGTGTGCTGGGTCCCGCACGCCCAGCGAGTCGAGACCCTCACGCACTACGAGCTGGTTAAGGAATGGCGCCGGGAGCGTATGTGCAAGGCCCCGTGGTGTCGGAAGAGTCATCAGGAGTGGTTCGAGATCAGCGAAGAACAAGCGGCGCAGGTGCTGAGAGATTGGGCGGATTTTATGGAAATAGCTGAGCCATATGATTCGGAGGGGCAGTTGAAAAATTGGTGGAGAGAAGTTGTGGAGATGATGGATGGGAATGGTGAGGTGGTCACTGCTAAAAAGTTGTTGGAGCACTATGAGGAGTCTTTGGTTGAGGAGGCGACGCTCGTTGAGGAGCCGGTGGAGCCGACATGGCCCAAAGAGACACCACTGCTCAAGAGTGAGGCACTGCCTGAACAAATCCCGCTGGTGGAAATTTCCTTTCCCAAGGCGGAGAAACAGCCCAAGAGCGACCAACTGTTCAAGACGAAGCCATTACCGAAGACCGAACCACTCCTTAAAACCGAACCACTCTCTAGGAATGAGCCACTGTCTCAGACCCAGCCACAGTATAAGAGCAAGCCGCCGTATGAGAAATTGTCTCCAGCGAAAACGACGCTGTTCAACACTGAACCACTGCCCAAGACACAATTCCTGTTCACAGCCCAGCCACCGTTCAAAATTGGGCCATTGTCGAAGACCGGGCCACTGTTTAAGGCAGAGTCACTGTTTAGGACGGAGCCAGTACCCAAGAGCGAACCGGTACGTGAAGAAGTATCGGCACCGGAGACAACACCAGGCAAGGAGCTACCGCCCGAGCAGATCCCGCTGCCTCCTTCACCACTCCTCCAATCCACAACCTTCCCGAAGACCGGGCCACTGTTTAAGGCAGAGTCACTGTTTAGGACGGAGCCAGTACCCAAGAGAGAACCGGTACGTGAAGAAGTATCGGCACCGGAGACAACACCAGTCAAGGAGCTACCGCGCGAGCAGATCCCGCTGCCTCCTTCACCACTCCTCCAATCCACGACCTTCCCTCAAGACATACTTCCCTCGCAGGAGACAAAACTAGGTCTAAGGACTGGAACCGAGGAAACTAGTGCAGTAGATATCATTGCTAACTCTGACGCTAACATTACCGTGGTTGATACCTTACCCTCAACCACACCCAGTGAAGACATCCCTCCACAAACGAGCACCCATACCAGCACTGACAACAATACCACCACCAACTCCCCACCTCTCAACTTCTCAGACTCTTCTGCCGAACCCAATTCATCAGACTCATCAGCCACATCTACCTCCACGATTTGAGTTTCTACCTCCATGGTCGAAAGGCTTTGGCAGACTGACGGAGTAGGAATATTATTCTTCAGCAGTCAATGGGACGAGCTGAAAGAGAAGGGATTTCGGGCCACGTGGGACAGGCTAGACAGCCTTCTCGAAAATCGCGACGTCGCCCAGATCTTGAATCCGCCCCATCACTACCACGGAGGGACCGTATATCACCATGGCCTTCCAGGAGGTGAAGGTTCGGCTGATTCATATTCTGACACTCTGATATGGACGAAGATGGTCCACGAAGGGGAGATGAACTCCGAAACCTCATTTGGCGTCGATACGGCAAGTCCAAACCTGCTAAATTGCAGATCAATCGTGAACTGGAACGAGGTATCGCTCTTTTCGAGACCGAAGCCGCCAAAGCTTTGAATGCAAACCCGGTCACCACGAAAATTCTCCTTCGTGACGACTGTGCTGTTGTTTCAGCCGAAGAAATTGAGCAACAGAGCTCCAACTCCGAAATATCTTCTGCAGTTCCAGGGAACAGTGTTTCAGCCTGTTGTATCTCGCCCCTGAAATTGTGTGTATATAAAGATCTCTAGATTCTATGAATACAAAGAGGACAGTTGACTCCTGATTTTCACAATCTGACAAGACCCAACCCTTGGATCATATACTGAGCCATCTTGGCTGTATACAGTGCGGTTCATAACCTATCTGAAGGAGTTAGGTCCGAGCATAATCTTTAAAGGATCAGATGTAGATAACCCCAAGAGTATCACAAGAATTATATTCATGTCGAAGCGGAGACGTCAAGACTTTCGTTAGGTGGTGAGCTCGGAGTTCCAAGCTTTCATCACCTAGCCATCTGATTTTGCAGCAGATTCCGATCTGGGCCTTTTGTTGCGCTGAATTGGTGGCATCGTAGCTATTGCGCGCGACGTCGGTGGAGGGATCACATCTGTGATTGGGGCTGATCGGGTTCTCTTCTTCTCGATCGCATTTGCGCTTCTCCCGTAGGAGCCCATGTATCTCCTCTGCCATACATACTCCGACTCATCCCAAATGCTTTTGAAAGTATAGATTTCCGTTTCTCGTGGTTTTCTTGCTTCACCACGAAACGGTCGGCTTTCCAGTGAGAGCTGACAAGAATCAGCTTCAGCAATGAAGACGATTGCTCCGACGGCAACTTTATTTTCATAATCTTGGTAGTCTTCCACCAAAATCTTTTGTAGGACACTTGAAGATTCGAAATATCCGAACTTTTCTTGCTCAAGATTATATATCCGTTTCTCAAGTTCTGGACAGTCGATACAACTGATAGATTTTGATTTGTCACTCCAGCTTTGGACCTCATGTCCATATATAGTATCGCGTATTGCAGCGAGAGCATCAATTGTGGTGCAACTCCGGCGGCAGCTTGTTGGCAGTCGTTCATCGATACGGATTACGAATTCAAAGCATTTTGAAGCCTCATTGTCCAGAGTCAGGTTCAGTGCTGTATGGACGGCGCAAGCACAGGGACCACAGTGGATGTAGATCCTGCTGGACAAACTGACACCTGGTAACCCGCCAACAATCTTTGGCAAACCAAATCGGCGAGATTTGGCCTCGCCCATCCCTTCTTGCGACTTGAGTGGTAGCTCGACATTCATCAGAATCCGGCGGCCAAGATTCCAGTGGACTCTGTTTGCGCAAGTGAACGAAAGGTCTTTAGCGCCGGTGATTGCTCTACCTATTGTAGCTGATTCGCAGTGGCTATCGGGTTCAAGATCTAGACAATTATCGGTGAGAACGATAAAAGTCTTCTCTGGAAAGTATGCATTCAGTGACCCGGATACTCCTCCTTGAAAATAGCGAGTTGTTGGCTTGCCGCTAAGATTTTGGTTGTTATTTGATCCAGATTTCTGGTTGGTGGTTTCCGGCTCATCTATGTCCCTAACAACCTCTTCCAGATTGCGGCGATCTAGGGTTCCAATTTCGCTTTCTTTGATGACCTCGCTTGCTCGCGTTGACCAGCTGGGATAGCTTTCCTCGCAAGCGCTCTCAGTAAGTCGAAGAGTGCTAATGTCGACAATTGTTGTGATGTCCTCTTCGACCGTGTCATTGATGACGTCTAAAGGTACTGGTACAAGCTGGATGAGATTGTCTACAAATTCCTTGAGGTGTGCAAGAAGGATTCGGAATTTGCCGCCATCTCGGATTGCCCATTTGATTCGGGACAACAAGGTTGGAGTTGCGTGAGGCCCGCCAAACCGAGCGAAGAATCTGTTTTTGGTTGCTCTGAATATGCTCATACTATTGACGCTCAATACTGCGACAGAACGCTGATGTTCCTGTTGAGCTGTTGGACGGCCTCCATATTCAGCCTGGAGTTTCTGGGTATCTGTCAAGAGATCAATGATCTGTTTGATACAGCGTCGAATCAGCATTTCAAGCTCCAAATTAGCAAGCTGTTGATATCGCCCCTGATGATCTGTACGCAGGATGCCAACAGTATTCGCCCAGATAAGCAGCCTGGCTTTCTCGCAGTCAAGTTTCACCAGCAACGTCTCGGCTTCGGCAGAGCAATTCTGCGCCGCCTTGAAGTACGAGAAGCAGTCGATGCAATTACTGAACAATGCTGCAAGTGTAACTGCACTAGCCGCGAGACCAATTGCTTCCGCCATACCAAAGGTAGAGCCGAGAGTATCCGAAGAACAGCGAGAACAACACATTATTATTGTCGGATTTCGATTGAGTGGCTTAGTCTTTGCAGCCATCCTGAAACAGGCTAGCTTCGCGGCCTAGTGGGTCATGGTCGGGGGCTGAAACTAGGCACCCGTACACTGCCACATTTTATAGCCACGAGTCCGCAGTGTGGGTAGTGAGGCTGAGCGACCTTCCAATTGTCTCTGCACTACTCCGTACACAGAGCTGTGAAGCACCCCTCTCCGCCTCTTGTGAGCAATGATCTCGAACCCGCCAATTCCACCTACGCGCCGTGAGCTCCGTGTGCCTGTCGATTAGGCCCCGCTCGCCATATTCTCATTGCATGCCTCCTTCGTTCCCTTGGCCGTGACAGCTTCGAGATTGCCAACCCTGCGCCGGGGCTAGAACAGCTAGGTATACTGCCAGTACACACCGCTTACTTCGTTGTAGGGCAAGATCAGCAACGGCTTGGCGCGTTCAAACACCAACAGCCTTGCTTTATTGACAACTATGCCTGCCCATCAACAGTATCCTTACTACGGCAAATCTAGACAGCAAATCTTCCATCTCCTATCTGAAACATCTTAGGTTATTCGGTGGCATTCTGAAGCGGTAAGAATTTAGACATCCATCCCCACTCCAAAGCGGACATTATTTGATAGTCGAGTTCTAGGCGCCCGTGGATGCCTCAGCGGCGATGTTCATCTACCAGCCTCTCTCACACCCCTCCGAGATCCGCATTGCCGAACTCCTCCCTGGGCAAGTTCATGACCCAATCTCCTGCCGCCTACGACATAGGCTCCTGGACGACTCTCCCAGCTATGACGCCCTGTCCTACGCGTGGGGCGATCCTGAAGACACTGAGACGATACGACTGGACAACATCGATCATCAAGCCACAAAAAACTTATGCTCTGCTCTCCAGCATCTTCGGAGCACCGCAGATTCCATATATATCTGGATTGACGCACTATGCATCAACCAGCTGGACGGGAATGAAAAGTCAAGGCAGATCCCTCGAATGATCGATATCTATCGTGGCGCCAACCGTGTTGTCGCTTGGATTGGAGATTATGAGCCGAATGAAGAGAGTTCAATTCAGACAATCTTTGAGCAGTGCAATCGGGCATTTGAAGCTTTCACACAACACAAGACAATCGAAGAGACAGCTAGGGACTTGGAATCCTCTGTCCCTAACAACAAAGTTCTACACGAGCTATTCGCTGGTCTTCTCAAGCGACCATGGTTCTCTAGGAAGTGGGTCGTCCAAGAAGTAGCGAATTCAAGAAGCCCAGAAATTGTCTGCGGCCATCAAAAAACATCGTTCATGGCGTTCACAGCTTTATGGATGGTCATAAAGTCGAAAATCGATCAACAGCCCTGGCTTCGTTGGCATCACAACGAACTCGACAACATGTATGCGCTTGCAGTGTGGGTTCGGGACCGGGAGGCTCGAGATCACGATATTGCTGGCCTTGCCAAGGATCTCTCTTTTTTACTCCAAGAAACAGGCTCGTTCAACTGCACCCTTCCCCACGATCGCATCTACGCGATCCTCGGCTTGCTAGGAGCGAGGGAACTTCCCCCCGAACTGGTCCCCGACTACGGGCTTCCTTTCCATCGTGTCTATCACAATTACACCAGGTTCATCCTTCAGGGGACTCAATCTCTCGACCTCTTGCATAGCTCCAACACAGGCTTCCTAGAAGAGCATCTTCCCAGTTGGATTGTAGACTTTGCAAATACATCGGTGTCAAAGTCTACACATGATGAGCTGAATGTATCAGTGGGGAGCAACAACGGCATCACATTCTCTGCTGACGGATTTAGCCTCAATGTAAGTGGCCTCATCCTCGGGTTAATAGGGGAGGTCTCTCTTCCATCTAATCCAGGGTACGCCAAAATCACAGAAGAGTTGCGGGAAATGGAGAAATTTGACCTCGCCGCTCGCGCTATACAAACATTCCAGGAGGCGATCATCCAGAAATCTCTGATCATTCGTGGAATTGAAAACCCGGACTCAATCCTTCCCGGGCTTCTCCTCGACATTTCAACCTTCACCGGCTATGAAATTGACGCCTGCTGTGCCGCATTTCATGCGCTGACCTCGAGATGGCAGCAAACAAGAGAGCGGCTTGCCCAGGACGTGACGCTTTCACCAGTGGAGAGGCAAATCTGGATGCTGCTTTACATGTTCCTCACCCACAGGCCGTACTTCCTCCTTCAGAACGGCACCATAGGCCGCACGATGCTTTTTGAGCCTCGGCCAATCCAGGTTGGTGATGTGACGTGCAGTCTCCGTGGCGCTAACGAAGTCTGCATTCTCCGTAGAGCACCAGGAACAGGGCTGTTCAACCTGGTCGCCTTTTGTGTGTTGTTGGAAGATGACCCCTCAGATACAGACGGCTACTACTTCAGAAAGTTCGGGGAGTCTTATTTTCGAGGCCGAGACCTAGATCATTTTGTGATCGTGTAAGGTCTACCTTTTTATAGTATTAGGCGTTCCTAAGGCAGCGCAGGGAGATACGTTAGAAGATTTTATAAGAGAATTTTCAGATTTTCTAATCTACTAATTCAAATGATTTATGACACCAAGGTGTTCGTTGACTGGAATTTTTAGGAATGAATTAACGTAAATCACCACCAAGTGGGCCGCACCCCCGAGTAGGTCGCTACCTGTGAGGCTTCCTGTCCGCTAAGGCGACAGCTATGTTTGTAGGCAGGGTGACGAGATCGTAGGGGGAGAATGTAGATATGGTTATGATGTCAAACTAATCTCTGGAGAGCCATGATAGAGTCTCCGGGCGTTCCGCCTTATATACACCGCACTGACGTTATACTGACACTGCTCCTTGGTCACTGACGTCGTTCTGACGCTACTCCTTGGCCTCAGCCTTGCCACAGCCAAATCCCATTTGGAATATCTCAACCACCTTTAATGCAGAGCTTTTCAAAATAGCATGACGATCATTTCTGAGCAGTCAAGTATCAGATAAATCCCTTAGCAATAGTTCTACCCACAGTGAGCCCCCAATCCACTCGATGGCATCGAATTTGGGGGCCAAAACGAACTTGTACAACGAGCATCGCTCTGGAGGCTAGGATATGCAAGCTTGTATAAGGAATAGTACTGAAAATGTCATGTCACTTCCCTTCAGTTAATAAGAGATGTGTATGGTTGAGATATTCGAATTGGAATTTGGCTGTGGTTTGGTAGCGACCTACTCGGGGTGATTTACGTTAATCTCTATTTCATGGAGGGCTTCAGGGAGAGCGACAAATATATAATTAACGTGAATCGTCACCGATGTTTCTAGAATTTTCTAGATTTCCTGCTACACTACTTTCTCAAGCTGACAATCTGGCCAGTTACGTACCCGAGGCGTAGGAGGAGTGTGTGAATGGGGTTAGGCTGTCAAGATGGTGATCACGTGACTGAAGGACTGGCTTGATCCCTGATTTCCGTTGTTGCCTCACCACTGTCTGAGATTATGATTGCCAGTACTTCGATCATATATATAGTAAATAGCAGCTTTCCTAGTAGGAGAAGGGTGGGGATTTCCAGGTAGCTGATTTGGCTGAATGTTCGGCCAATAAATCACGTGACCTGGGGTGGTGGAGTGAAAATGGACACTCTAGAAGTGGGTGCTGGAAATGGTCGCTCAGAGGTGGCGTGCTGAAACTGCCACCCTTGTGCCGGGAGCCAAGTGGACTGGAATGGGCTCATCGTACAAGGGTTATGAATTTCTACTCACCATCTGCTTCATCTTTGAAGCCTGCTCCCTCGTTTTGGCAATGGAACGAATTGACATTCCACAGAGCGGTGTATCGTCTTTTTTCGTTTCATATCCATCCGCTTGAAATGCTGACCATCCAGCCAATGCCATACTTTCTCGCGAAAAGGCCGAACAAAACCAATCTCTGCTGGGAAGACCGAACATGTAAGGATTGACACAGTTGTCCAAGCACTCAATGTGTCAAAGAAAAATGCCGAGACTTGGTACTGCCCTGGAGGGATCGGAAGCCCCGAGGGATCGAATGCCTTGGGGGATAAAATCCCCTGGCGCGAGCAGAGGGAGGCGACCGCATCGTGCTAGGCGACTTCAATCTCCACCACCCCTGCTGGGGAGGCGAAAACAACCCAAGACACGATGGACAGGCAGACACTCTCCTCCTGCTCATGGACGAACACCAGATGGAACTTCTGCTCCCACCAGGTTCCAAAACTTTCGACGACCGGGGAGGAGTGGCCACGATTGACCTAGCTTTCGGGACCCCATGGGTACAGGACAGACTGGTCTTCTGCGGGGTGAGGGAGGATCTCGACCACCAGTCAGACCATCTGCCGATAGTGACAACCATCATGACCGAAGTGGAGATGGTGAAACCACCGGAACAATGGCAGTGGCAACGGACAGATGCCAAAATTCTTGACATGGAAATGGACAAGGGGCTTCCTCCACTCACGTCCTTGGACTCAGAAGAAGAGATTGACCGCAGAGTGCGAGACTTAGTCGCCGCTATCTCTGGGGCGATCGAGGCCTCCACCCCCAAAACGAGACCGTCTGACAGGTCTCTCTCGGGGTTCACCCAGGAACGCAAGGAGGCACAGAAGACGGCACAACGCCTGAGAAGAAAATACCAACGAACAAGAAACCAGGACGACTGGGAAGCCTATCGACAGACGCGAAATCACAAAGGCAGTCTGATAAGAAAGACAGGTCGGGATGCACACCGAGCCAGAGTCCGGGAAGCGACGACCACCCCACACGGCCTCTGGAGACTGGCCAGATGGGCCCGCAAGAGACACGCCGGATATTCTTTCACTCCGCCCTTGGAAAAGGCGGACGGCACCCTAGAACACGACCACGAAGCGAAAGCTAGGATGTTCAGGGACGCCTTCTTCCCACCGCCCCCCAGAGGTAGATTTCTCCGACACGGAAAACTACACATATCCAGAACCTATAACTCTGCCGCCGATCACGCCCACGGAGGCCGACAGGACAATCAGAAACATGTCGCCGAAGAAGGCTCCGGGAAGGGACGGTATACCTGCTCACATCCTACAGAAGATACTCCCACAACTCAAACAACACCTGGTTCAACTGTACAATGCATGCTTAGACCTCCAATACTGCCCCAAACACTTCCAGCAATCAACCACGGTGGTGATACCGAAGCCGGGGAGGAAGGACCGCACCAAGGTGAAGGCGTACAGACCCATAGCACTGCTGAATACACTCGGCAAAGGATTGGAGGCGATAATCGCACAGAGGATGGCCTACGCTGTTGAGAAGTACCAACTCCTACCAGAAGCACACATTGGGGGCAGAAAGGGAAGGTCAACGGAGCACGCGCTTCATGGACTGGTCGAACAGATCAACCAAGCATGGAACAAAGGACACGTCGCCAGCGTCCTCTTACTCGACGTGGCAGGAGCATACGACCACGTATCGCATCAGAGGCTCATACACAACCTTCGCAAGCGACGGATGGATGAGCGGATCGTCGGCTGGATAGCAAGCTTCCTGCGACACGGACCACATCGATCCGACTCCGAGAGCTCACTACAGAGGAGCTACGAGCCGACACAGGCATCCCACAGGGGTCCCCCATGTCGCCAATCACGTATCTATTCTACAACGCGGATGTGCTGGAGGAAGCTGTTCAGGATGTTCCGGACGCAACCACAGGAGGATGGATTGACGACATATACTTTTTCGCCCACGGCGCTTCGACGGAGGAGAACTGTGAGAAGCTCCGCAGAATGCACCAGAGGGCCGAACGATGGTCGACCACGCACGGATCGAAGTTTGACCCAAGAAATACCAATTGGTACACTTCACGAGGACGCCCAGGAGGTACAACATGGGGCAGACAGTGGAGCTGCCTCATGGCAGCGTTGAACCAGGAACAGAGGCTCGGTACTTAGGCGTTATCCTGGACCAGTCACTCAGATGGTGGCCCCATGTGCAGCATGTCCGGGCAAAGGCGACCACAACACTTGCGGCGCTGAGGTCCCTGGCAGGATCCACGTGGGGAACAGGCTTGGTCGAGCTTAGACAACTCTACCGGGCTGTCATGCTGCCTCAGATCGCCTATGGTTGTTCAGTGTGGTACGCACCCCAAAAGGAGAGGAGACAGACCCGAAAGATGACAGCAGAGATGACGAGGATTCAATTCCACGCTGCGAGGGTGATTTCTGGGGCGTACCGAATGACGTCGGCCCTAGCACTGGACGTGGAACTTTTCGTCCTGCCAATACATTTACAACTAGAAAAGCGGGCATATGAAGCAGCCATAAATATCCGCACAGTAACGCGCAATCCGACACCCAATGCGGTCTTTGTCCACACTGCGCCGATCACAGCACCACGTGTGAGAGAGCTCTACCGAAGCGGAACGGCCCACAAAAGCCCATTAAGAGGAATCGACGACAACCTGGGAACGAAGCTGGGAACAAATGTTTTTGAGCGACTGGAGGTCATCGAACCACACGCGGTTGAGCCCTGGTGGACACCACCTCCAATCGACATAACAGCAGACAGCCAGGAGGCTATGGCAAAACACAACGAAGCAGTGTCGGGTCCCGAGGCTCCACTTGCCATCTATAGCGATGGCAGTGGAATCAACGGAAAGATAGGAGCGGCCGCGGTGGCACCATCCCTCAGCGTCCACGATCAAGCATACCTTGGCAAAGTAACGACTGCATCCGTGTATGTGGCGGAGCTCACAGGCATCCTGATGGCGGTCGGCATCGCCATGAGGGCGAGCCGACCCAGGGCCATTGTGTTTACCGACAACCAAGCAGCGCTGAAGACGATCAGAGAGCCGAAGCGTCAGTCAGGTCAATACATTGTCAGAAGGATCATTCACCGCCTAGCGGATGCTGACCGGAACGGAGTCTGCGTCAAGCTTCAACGGATACCCGCCCACCGAGGAATCAGGGGCTATGAACTGGCGGACCAGCTGGCAAAAGAGGCGACGGGGCTGACCCAGGCACGAGGAAGACGAGGAAGGCTCGTGCAGCAAGACAGCGACCACAGTGCCGCCATGCCAGACTTCCTAAGACACCTGAAATCGGCAGCCACGAGACGGATAAGACGACACACGGAAGACCAATGGAGGACAGACTGGGAAAGGGAGACCAGAGGCCGAACCACATACGCACTGAGCCAAGGCCGTCACGTGACACACTTCGACTACACACCTCACACCACAAGGCCCTCAGTTCGGTGATCGTTCAGATGCGCACGGATAACATTGGCCTGCGGCAATTTTTGTTCAACAGGAACGTTCCGGATGTCACGGGTCCCTCATGCGAATGCGGGACAGGCAATCAAACGGTGCGGCACGTGCTCCTTGCATGCCCGAAGTTTGCGGATCTCAGAAAGGAGATTTGGGAAGGAGATGGAGGAAGAAGACCAAGGATGGACTTGAAGGAAATCCTCAACACGCCTCAGCTGGCGAAGAAGGCAGCCCGCTTTATGATTCTGACACGACTCTTCAGGCAATATGGAGCAATATCAGAGAACATGATCAACTAAGGTGAGCAACGAGTTCTTTGGGTACAACAGCCGAAAGAGGGGGCCAGAGGAGACCCATTGCGAGGAGCCTGGCCACCCAGACGTCTATGTCAAAGGAGAGGTACACACTGGAGTCTCAAGACTAGCACTGCTGGTCGTCGTCTGCATAGCTACTTCAGCGGCTGGG